>Ga0182040_10000004_pt1 | contig 103881 bp, 102 predicted proteins | sample flu12Cox44000176_FD_125973 | JGI IMG/M metagenome (GOLD analysis project Ga0182040, IMG submission 125973) | Lab enrichment of tropical soil microbial communities from Luquillo Experimental Forest, Puerto Rico - flux8day.12C.oxic.44.000.176 | ecosystem: Environmental > Terrestrial > Soil >... | reverse complement strand
TGATCTTCTTGTGCTTGCGTGTCTTTGCGTCGGCCGGTGACGCCAGCATGAAAGCGGAAACCAGCAGAAGAGCGAGCAACATGGCGGGCCTCGATGGCATTGCGTGTCAGCGATCGCATAACGAATCGCCGCCGCCGCGAAAAGTAAATGACACGTCATCCCGATCACAACTCGGTGTCGGAATATCGAGGCAGCTCGGGTGTTTATCGCGGCCTTCGCGCGGCGCAAGCCACCGGAATCAAAAACAAATGCAGGGTTGATTGCAATTGCATGAGGGTTGGAGGCATTGTCGCCTACACGCTGTCTCCGGGATCGCCCCATGAGTATCGCCGAAAAACGCCGCACGTTCCGCGCACTGCACCAGACGGGCTGTTTCGTCATCCCAAATCCGTGGAACATCGGGACTGCCCGCTATCTGCAGGGGTTGGGTTTTAAGGCGCTGGCGACAACCAGCGCGGGTTACGCGCATTCGTACGGCTATTGCGACGGCGACGTGACCTTGGACATGGTGCTCGCCCATTGCCGTGAAATTGCGCAGGCGGCCGACGTGCCGGTCAATGCGGACTTCGAGAACGGTTACGCTGACGACCCCGACGAGATGGCCGCGAACGTCCGGCGTTGCGTCGAGATCGGTGTCGCCGGGCTATCGATCGAGGATTTCACCGGTCGCGATGAGGACCCGCTCTACGACTTCGACCTCGCCGTGAAACGCGTGCGCGCGGCCAGAGATGCGATCGACAAGGCGGGCGGCGACGTCATTCTGACCGGGCGCACGGAGGGATTCATCCGCAACCGGCCGGACCTCGACGAGACCATCCGCCGGCTGAAGGCTTTCGCCGACGCCGGCGCCGATTGCCTCTATTCGCCCGGCATCAAAACACGCGAACAGATTGCCGCGACGGTGAAGGCCGTCGCGCCGAAACCGATCAATTTTCTCAATGCCGGTCCTTTCGGTTTTGCAGTGAACGATCTTGCCGAGCTCGGCGTTCGCCGTATCAGTGTCGGGGGAACACTGTCGCGTGTCGCAATGCATGCGTTTATTCAGTCGGCGCAGCAGATCGCAAAAGACGGCAAGTTCGACAGTTTCGCCGGTGTCGTTTCGAATGCCGATTTGAACAAGTTTTTTCACGAAGACCTTCGGCGTCGCCCGAAATCCTGACGAATGATTTCCACCACGGCGTCATCGACAGGTCTCCTCCAGCAGCGGCCCTTTGTCCTCTTCTGGCTGGCGAGGCTCGCCTCGACCATGGGCTACCAGATGCTCGCTTTGACGATCGGCTGGCAGATCTACGAAATCACCAACAGCGCATTCGATCTCGGCCTGGTGGGACTGATCCAGTTTGTGCCGGCGGTCGTGCTCACATTGCTAATCGGCCATGCGGCGGACCGCTACGACCGCCGGCAGATCGTCCGCGCGGCGCACTGCATCTACGCGCTTGCCGCGAGCATGATCATGATCGCGCTGCTCACGAAGACGCTCGGCCGAGATCTTTTGTTCGCCGCAGTGTTCGTCATCGGCTGCGCCCGCGCCTTCGAAATGCCGACCGCGCACGCGCTTGCGCCCACGCTGGTTCCATCACCTCTGATCTCGCGTGCGGTCGCCGCCTGGACATCGGCCAACCAGACGGCCGTGATCTGCGGACCTGCGCTCGGCGGATTAATTTACGCGATAAGCCCCGTCCTGATCGGCGTCATCTGTCTCTTTTTCTTTGCCTGCTCGATCACGCTGATCACTTTGGTGAAGGCACGCGGACCGGCACCTTCTCGTGATCCGCCGACATTCGCATCGGTGCTTGCCGGCTTCCATTACATCCGCAGCCGGCGCCGCCTTCTCGGGGTCATCACGCTTGATCTGTTCGTGGTCATTCTTGGCGGCGCCACCGCGCTGTTGCCCATATTTGCCCGCGACATTCTGGCGGTCGGGCCGATCGGTCTCGGTCTGTTGCGTTCGGCTCCCGCAGTCGGCGCGCTAATCACAGCCGTCGTGCTGGCCCATCATCCGATCGAGCGGCATATCGGGCGCAAGATGTTCGCCGTAGTTGGAATCTTCGGTGTCGCAACGATCGCTTTCGGATTGTCAAACTCCTTTCCGGTTTCGCTGCTGGCACTCGCAATCCTTGGCGCTTCCGACGCGGTGAGCATCGTTATCCGCTTTTCCCTGGTCCAGATCGAGACTCCGGACGAGAAGCGCGGGCGCGTCAGCGCCATCAACTACCTGTTTGTCGGCTCTTCGAACACGCTGGGTGAATTCGAGTCCGGACTGGTCGCAGCGTGGCTTGGAGCGATACCCTCGGTGGTGATCGGGGGATTGGGCTCGCTTCTGGTCGCAGGGATCTGGATGATGCTATTCCCTGACCTGCGCCGGATCGATCGCTTCGAGCCGGCCAATCGGGAACAAGCGAGGACGCGATGCATATCCTGATTACCGGTGCGGCGGGCATGATCGGCCGTAAGCTAACTGCGCGGCTCGTCAAGGACGGCCAGCTCAATGGAAAGAAGATCGACCGCCTGACCTTGATCGACGTTGTGGCCCCAGAGAAACCGGCCGGCTTTGCGGGAACCGTCGAACTTTGCGCGAGCGATCTGTCGAGCCCCGGCGCGGCTGCCAAGGCCATTGCGGGCAAGCCCGACGTGATCTTCCACCTCGCGGGCGTGGTCTCCGGCGAGGCGGAAACCGATTTCGACAAAGGCTACCGGGTCAATCTCGACGGAACACGCACGCTGCTCGAAGAAATCCGGGCTGCCGGTTACAAGCCCAAGGTCTTGTTCACCTCGTCGATTGCGGTCTATGGCGCGCCATTTCCCGCATCGATCAGCGACGAATTCCAGCTCACCCCGCTCACATCGTATGGCACGCAAAAAGCGATCAGCGAGCTGCTGCTTGCCGACTATAACCGGCGCGGCATTCTTGACGGTGTGGGTATCAGGTTGCCGACGATCTGCGTGCGGCCGGGCAAACCGAACAAGGCTGCTTCCGGCTTCTTCTCCGGGATCATCCGCGAACCGCTGGCGGGACAAGAGGCATTGCTGCCGGTTTCCGAAAGCGTCCGCCACACGCACGCGAGCCCGCGCGCCGCGGTGGGATTTCTCATTCACGCCGCCGGGTTGACGAGAGAACAACTCGGCCCACGCATCAACCTTGCGATGCCCGGCGTATCGTGCACGGTGGGCGAACAAATCGACGCGCTGCGCCGTGTCGCAGGCGACAAGGTGGCCGCGCGCATTCGCCGCGCACCTGACGATCTTGTCCAGCGAATCGTTTCCGGATGGGCCGAGCGGCTCGATGCAAAGCGAGCGCGCGATCTTGGATTCAAGGCGGAGACGTCCTTCGATGACATTGTCCGCGCACATATCGAGGACGAGTTGGACGGACAAATCGCCAATTAACCAAGCTGCGATGCCATTCGGGGCCGTCGGGCTGGGGCTCAACCGTGCTTGCATCATCCGCCGCAAACCTTACATTGAACGCCATGACCTACGTCGACGCCGCCGTCGCTCCATTAAGAAAAACCGGTCAAATCAAAATTCACGGCCCTGCCGCATTTGAAGCCATGCGCAAGGCCGGCCAACTGGTCGCGAGCTGCCTCGATATGCTGACCGAGCACGTCGCTCCCGGCGTGCCGACCGAAAAGATTGATCGGCTCGTATACGACTACGCCATGGACCACGGCGCCCTCCCGGCGACGCTGATGTATCGCGGCTACAGGAAGTCGACCTGCACGTCGCTCAATCACGTGGTCTGCCACGGAATTCCCGGCGACAAGCCGCTGAAGGAAGGAGACATTGTCAATATCGATGTGACGCTGATCCTGAACGGCTGGCACGGCGATTCAAGCCGCATGTTTGCGATCGGTGAAATTCCGCGCCGGGCTGAACGGCTGATTGACGTCACGCACGAAGCTATGATGCGCGGCATTGCAGCGATCCGGCCCGGTGCGACGAGCGGCGACATCGGTCACGCGATCCAGGCTTATGTCGAAGCGCAGCACATGAGCGTAGTGCGCGATTTCTGCGGACACGGCCTCGGGCGTCTGTTCCATGACGAGCCGAACGTCGTGCACGTCGGTCGACCGGGCGAGGGCATCGTGCTCAAGCCGGGAATGTTCTTCACCGTCGAGCCGATGATCAATCTCGGCCGTCCGCACGTGAAGGTGCTGTCCGACGGATGGACCGCGGTCACGCGTGATCGGTCACTGTCGGCGCAGTTTGAACATACCGTCGGCGTCACCAACAATGGCGTCGAGGTGTTCACGTTCTCTCCGGCCGGGCTGCACAAGCCACCGTACAAGCAATAACCGCTCCCACAGCCAGGATCTGGAGGAGCTCGATTCCCAGAGCAGATAGTATTTTTCTCGAATAAGCCTCACAAAACGGCCAGATTGCAGGGCTGTCCGAGGCGCGGCCCCACTATCATGGCCACCGCGAGCGGTTGCGTGACCGCTTCCGCGAGGTCGGCGCCGAATCGGTGAACGGTTATGAGTTGCTGGAGTTGGTGCTGATCTGAAGGCTACTGGCGCACCAGCGTGGTTTGATCTGCGGTCTCCGGCACGCGCCGCCAGACCGTGTTGTCGATTTCCTCGAAGCGCCACGGGTTGCCGCGCGTAGGCACCAACATCAGCTGATCGCGATCGATGCGCCATTGCGTGAAATTGAGCCGGGCAATGCCCGACTCGCAACCGGGCTTCACCTCAACGGCAAAACCATCGCTCGCCTTTGTCATCCCCAGCGTCAGGGTGCAGACTGGCGGACCGGACTTACGTACGATCGCCCAGTCGCCCGCAATTTGCTCCGGCGGCTTCGGCGGTGCGCCGGCAGCGGCCGCATTCTGCAGGAACAGCACGCCGACCCCGGGCGTCGGCGCTTCGAAAATTCCGTCTTCGACTTCGCTGAATTCCACGATCGTCTTGCCGCGCGCATCGACGAAGTAGAGCAGATCGTTTTCCGGAAATTTCCACGCCGCGATGTCGCGCACCAGCGGAAAAAGATTGGCGCAGTTGGCGTCGAACTCGATTTTCAGTCCGCCTGGAGCGGGATCGCTCTTGAGAGTGGCAGTGCAGGTCCTGTCCCGATCGGCATTGGAGAATTCCCAGCTACCGACCACGCGTTTAGCCGAGTCGCCGAGCGTTGCCGGGGTTTGTGCATACGCAACACCGGCAAGCCAGATAACGCAAAGACCAATCACAACACGGGTCATGCTTAAACTATAACATCTGCAAAAGCCGGCAGCCCACTAACGTTTCCGTGGCCACGGCGTTTCGGGAACCGGCGTGAGTGGCTGCTTACCAGCCGCCCAGGCCAGAATATTGTCCACCACCAGCTGATCCATCGCAGCGCGGGTCGCCTCGGTCGACGAACCGAGATGTGGGAACAGCACGATGTGGTCCATGTCGATCAATTCCTTGGGTACGTACGGCTCGTTGGCGAACACGTCGAGCCCGGCGGAATAGATCGTGCGATTTCGCAGGGCTTCGATCAAAGCCGGCTCATCGACAACGGATCCGCGCGCCATGTTAATCAGCACGCCGCGTGGGCCGAGCGCTTTGAGCACCTCTCCATTGATCATGTTTTTGGTGCTCGCGCCGCCCGGCACAATCACCATCAGCGTATCGACGTCGCGCGCCATATCGATAAGCTTCGGGTAGTACTTGTATTTGACATCCGGTTGCGGAGTGCGGCTGTGGTAGACAACCGGCACGCCGAATGCCTCGAGCCTGCGCGCAATCGCCTTCCCGATGCGGCCCATGCCGACCATCCCGACGGTCCGATCGCGCAGTGTGGCTTTGGTCAGCGGATAGTGTGCGTCGTTCCACTTGCCGGCCCGCAAATAACGCTCCGATTGCGGCAACTCGCGCACTGTGCAAAGCAACAGACCGAGCGCCGTGTCGGCCACTTCCTCATTGAGAACTTCGGGCGTGTTGGTGACGACAATGCCGTGATCGCCCGCCCATTTGGCGTCGATGTGATCGTAGCCGACGCCGAAGCTTGAAACCTGTTCGAGATTGGGGAACTGCTGCAGAAAATTCCCATCGACTTTGTTGGCGGTATAGGCAATCGCGATCGCCTTGATCTTCTTGCCGACGTCCTTGACGAATGCGTCCTTGTCCTTGAGGTCAAGCCAATGGTGAAGCGTCACCTTGCCCTCGAAGCCCTTCATCATCACAGGCTTCTTGGCGCCGACCATCAGGACATCCGGCTTATCGCCAGCCATTTCTTGTTCTCCTTGCTTAAACCAGCGCCGTGACCGGCGCCTCGACGAATTTCTTGAACGCTGCAAGCAATTCTGCGCCCAGCGCACCATCCACGACGCGATGATCGCATGACAATGTAACGGTCATCTGGTCGACGAATTTCACGCTGGCATTGTCGCCCTCGACGGGCGCACGTCGCGTGCTGCCGACTGCCAGTATCGTAGCGTGCGGCGGATTGATGATGGCGGAAAATTCGCGCACGCCGTACATGCCAAGATTGGAAATCGCGCTCGCGCCGCCCTGGTATTCGTTCGGCCTGAGTTTCTTTTGGCGCGCCCGGCCCACGAGATCGCGCATCTCGGCCGAAATAGCCGTCAGCGATTTTGTTTCGGCGTTGCGGATCACCGGTGTTATCAAACCGCCCTCGAGCGCGACCGCAACACCGACATCGGAATTGCGGAAACGCAGAATGCGATCACCGGCCCACACGGCATTCGCGGCCGAAATTCGTTGCAGCGCTGCGGCCCACGCTTTGATGACGAAATCGTTGAGCGAAAGCTTGAACGCCGGCTTGCCGTCTTTCCCCTTTGGGGCGGCGGCGTTTGCTTCCTCGCGCATTGCGATCAAGCGGCAGACATCAATATCGGCGGTCAAATAAAAATGCGGAATGCTTTGCTTGGCCTCGACCAGCCGCGTGGCAATCGTACGGCGCATGGAATCGAGAGGGACCTCTTCATAGGCGACCCCTTCGAACAGCGCCTTTACCTGCGCGGCGCCGACGCCACCTCCGATCGCCGAAACTGGCGAACCCGGCGCGGCTCGCCCCACATCGCGCGCGACAATGCGACCGTGCGGACCCGAGCCTGAGACGCGTGACAGATCGATGCCCTGCTCGCCGGCGAGCCGCCGCGCCAGGGGTGTGACCGAAGTGCCGCCGGCAAGTCTGCCGGGCCCAAAGTTGCGCTTCGGCGTTTGCACTTCGCGAAAAGGATCCATCGGCCCGCTACGCGGGATCGGCGCACCTTGCACGACCGCTTCCGTGACTACGGGGGCCGAACGCGGCGGAGCCGTCGGTGCTTTGGCCGCCGCGGGAGTGGCTGCCGGACTTTGCGCGGCGACTTGATCCCCTGGACCTAAAATTATCGCAACGACGGCGCCGACTTTAGCCACGTCGCCCACTTTGAAACGAATCTCGCTGAGCGTGCCGGTCGTGGTCGATGGCACCTCCATCGAGGTCTTGTCGGTTTCGATTTCGAAAAGATTGTCGCCCGGCTTCACCGCGTCGCCCGCCGCCTTGAACCATTTCGTGATTTTGCCTTCGGCCACTGTTTCGCCGAGCTGTGGCATCAGAACGTCCACGCGCTTTATCCCTTCCCTGTCATCACGCAGCCGGCGTGCAGCGCCTCACCAGCTCACAGACACGTATTGTGTCTCGAGAAACTCCATCATGCCTTCGTGCGCACCTTCGCGGCCGAGACCTGATTGTTTTGTGCCGCCAAAGGGAGCCGCGGGATCAGAAACCAATCCCCGATTGAGGCCAATCATGCCGAAGTCGAGCTTCTCGGAAACGCGCATGCCACGCCCCAGATCCTTCGTGTAAAGGTAGGCGACGAGGCCGTATTCGGTATCGTTGGCACGCTTGATTGCTTCGTCTTCCGTCTTGAATGTCTGGATGGACGCAACCGGTCCGAAAATTTCCTCATTCAGCATCTTCGCCGAATCCGGGACATTGGTAAGCACGGTTGCGGGATAGAAGAATCCCGGCCCCTCCGGCAATTTTCCGCCGACCAGAATCTTGGCGCCCTTTTTTACCGCGTCGTCGACCAGTTCAATGACCTTGTCGCGGCCATCCTTGTTCACGAGCGGACCGAGGTTAACGCCCTCGTCAAGGCCGTTGCCCATCTTCAGTGAGCCCATCTTCGCCGTGAGCTTCTTGGCAAACTCGTCGTGAACTTTCTCGTGCACGTAGAAGCGATTTGCGGCCGTGCAGGCTTCACCCATGTTGCGCATCTTCGCAATCATGGCGCCGTCGATAGCGGCGTCGATATCAGCGTCCTCGAACACGATGAACGGTGCATTGCCGCCAAGCTCCATCGCCGGCTTGACGATATTGTCGGCGGCCTCGTGCAGAAGCTTGCGGCCAACTTCGGTCGAGCCGGTAAATGAGACAACGCGCACGCGCGAGTCGTGCAGCATGGCGTCGACGACTTTCCCGGAAGACCGCGAGGGAATGACGTTCACGACACCGGCGGGAACGCCCGCTTCTTCCAGGGCCGGCATCAGCGCCAGCATGGTGAGCGGCGTGTCCGAGGCCGGCTTGAGGACGACCGGGCAGCCTGCCGCGAGCGCCGGCCCGATCTTGCGCGTCGCCATCGCCGCCGGAAAATTCCATGGCGTCACCAGCACGGCGATGCCGGCCGGCTTGTGGTGCACGAAGATTCGCGCACCTGATGCCGGCGCACGCGATACTTCGCCGATATTGCGCACCGCTTCCTCGGCATACCAGCGGAAGAATTCGGCCGAATAAGCCACCTCACCACGCGAATCCGGCAGGGCTTTGCCGTTCTCGAGCGTGATCAGTTTCGCGAACCGCTCGGCGTCCCGCATGATCAATTCGTAAGCCTTGCGCAGAATTTCGGCGCGCTCGCGCGGCTTGCGTCCGGCCCAGCCTTCGAAAGCCCCCTCGGCGGCATCGAGCGCGGCCTTGGCGTCATCGACCGTTGCGCTGGCGACCGAGGCAATCTTCCGTTCGGTCGCGGGATCGATCACGTCAAATCGGCCGCCATCGGAGGCCTTGCGCCATTTGCCGCCGATCCAAAGGTCCGTCGGAACGTTGGCGAGAAGATTTTCGTACATGGGACTTCCCTTTACTCTCGATGTCATGACAGGGCTCTCCCGGCCATCTCATCTGGGGCGCAATGCCTTTCCAGGCGAGGCCGCCGACTGAAGGCCGCCGGCGACGGCGGCTAACTCTGCAGGCTCCGCCTGACTGTTTCAGCAATCCGGTCCGGCGTCGGCAGTACGATGTCTTCAAGAATATCGGCCGCCGGCAACGGAATGTGCGGTGTGGTAATTCGAACCGGCGGACCATCGAGATCGTAGAAAGCTTCATCCGCCACGATGGAAACGATCTCGGCACCCCAGCCACACAGTCGTGGATTTTCCTCGACCGTGAACAGCCGGTGCGTCCTGGCGACCGAACCAAGTATGGTTTGCGTATCGAGCGGCACCAACGACCGCACGTCGACAACTTCGCAATCAAGGCCATGTTCCGCCTTGAGCTTTTCGGCGGCTTCAAGCGCGCGGGGGACCATCAATGCCAATGCGCAGATCGTGGCATCTTTGCCCGAGCGGAGAATCTTGGCTGTTCCGAGTGTATCGACGATTTCGCCGTCGGGAACCTCGCCCTTTGTCGGATAGAGCGACTTGTGTTCGAGAAAAATCACCGGGTCCGGATCGCGCACAGACGCCGCGAGAAGCCCGATGACATCGCGCGGGCTCGAGGGCGCCACCACCTTGAGACCCGGAATCATCATGCACCAGTTTTCGACGCTCTGGCTGTGCTGCGCGCCGAAGCGCGAACCCGCGCCATTACCCGTACGCACCACCAGCGGGCATTTGACCTGCCCGTTCGACATGTAGCGGCTCTTGGGAAACTCGTTGGCGATGTAGTCGAAGCAGACGGCAAAGAAATCCGAGAACATGATTTCGGCGATCGGCTTCAAGCCTGTCATAGCCGCGCCCATCGCCGCACCCAGGATGGCCTGTTCGGAAATCGGGGTGTCGCGCACGCGTAACGGACCGAACTGCTCGTAAAGCCCAACGGTCGCCTTGAACACGCCGCCGGCTTTGGCCACGTCCTCGCCCAGGAAAACGACATCCGGATCCCGGCTCATTTCCTGCGCGATGCCGCGGATGACCGCGTCACGATAGGTCAGTTCCGCCATGCCCAACCTCCATCAGCGTAGACGTCGGTGGCTATGATATCGAGCGGAGGTGGCGGAGCAGCCTTGCAGGCTTCCGTTGCATCGTCGACGATCTTGCGCACCTGAGCGTCGACGTCGGCGATGACCTTTTCCGCGACACCGAACTGCAACAGGCGCTCACGATAGATTTTGATGGGGTCGCTTAGCTTCCAGCGATCGAGTTCGCCCTCGGGCCGGTATTTTGCCGGGTCGGCGCGCGAGTGCCCGCTGTGCCGATATGTGAGGCATTCGATCAGCGATGGCCCCTCGCCCGCGCGCGCTTTCTCAAATGCAGTTTGTGCGGCGCGGTAAACGGCGTCGGCGTCGTTGCCGTCGATCAGGATGCGCTCAAGCCCGTAGGCGGAAGCACGGTCGGCGGCCGGCTGCGGAACCGCTGTCACATCACCGATCGGCGTGTATTCCATATAAAGATTGTTTTCGCAGACAAATATGACGGGAAGTTTCCACACGGCAGCGAAATTGAGCGCTTCATGGAAGGCGCCAATGTTCGTCGTGCCGTCGCCGAAGAAGCAGACCGAGACGTCCTTGTCGCCCTTGTATTGCGCGCGCCACGCGGCGCCGCATGCGATGGGAAGATGGGCACCGATGATGGCGTAAGAACCCATCACGCCATGATCGACCGAGGTCAGGTGCATCGAGCCGCCCTTGCCGCGCATGAGCCCATTGTCGCGCTGCATCAGTTCGCCCAACACCTTTTCCACTGGCACGCCGCGCGCCAGCGTATGCGCATGACCGCGGTACGTGCAGAACGAGAGATCACCCGGCTTCATTGCGCAGGCGAAACCGGCTGCCACCGCTTCCTGTCCAAGCGACAAGTGACTGGTTCCCTTGACCAGGTTCTGCAGGAACAGATCGTAGGCGCGCTGTTCCGCCTCCCGGATCACGACTTGCGTCCGGTACAGTTCGAGCCGTTTCTGCTCGCCAATATCGTCATTCAGTCCGGAGCTGGCCTTCGCCTGCGCACGGTCCTTTGCTGTGGCCATGAAAATCCTCGAAAATCCTTGATAAGCGGGGGCAACTTAGCGCCCCGCATGACGCTTAGGCAACCGGCGCGGAAGGCTCCGGTTTGCCCAACTTACGCTCACGATTGAGCAGATAGAGGCCGGACGCGACCACGATAAGTCCCCCGAGGATCGTCCAGCGGTTGGGCAGATCGCCGAACACCACGAAGCCCAGCGTCGTCGTCCAGACGATCTGCGTATAGATGAATGGCGCTAGCGTCGACGCCGGCGCGAGCCGATGGCCGAGGATCAGGAGGTAGTGGCCTCCGCTCCCAAGCGCACCGATAAGAACCATGAGCGCCACGACCAGAACGCTGTTCGGCGTCGTCCAGACGAAGGGGATGACCGGCAGCATCGCCACGGCACCGACCAGATTCGAATAAAACAGCGTTGTTTCGCTGGAATCGCTGCGCGCCAGCACGCGTGTCGTGATCACATAAAGCGCGTAACAGATGGCGCCGCAGAAGGTCAGCAACGCCGCGGGATGAATCCCGCCAAAACCCGGCCGCACGACCACCAGAACTCCGGAAAAGCCGACGGCGATCGCCGTCCATCGCCGCCAGCCCACCCACTCGCCGAGCAACGGGCCGCTGAGCAAGGCGACCAGAAAGGGCGTCGAGAACAGGATCGCAAGCGCTTCATCAAGCTGAAGATATCGCAAGGCGAAAAAACTCAGCGCGGTCGATCCGAGCAGCAGCGCGGACCTCCCGACCTGCAGGAATGGCCGCGTTGTCGTCATCATTTTCGGCCGGGTGATCGGATTGAGAAAAATAAAAGCCAGCACGAAGGCACCAAAGTAGCGGGCCCATACGACCTGCAGGGGATCCATGTAGTGCAGCAGATATTTTCCGGTAGCGTCGAGACAGGAAAAAGTCGCCACCGCCCCGCACATCAGTGCGATGCCGGTCAGGCGTTGACGTCGCTGCTCTAGCGGATCGCTCAATAGGTCGCCCGCCCACCGGAAATATCGAACACCGCGCCGGTGGTGAACGAGCAATCGCTCGACGCGCAAAACGCAGCCAGACTGGCGATTTCATCCACGGTCACGAAACGCCCGCGGGGAATTTTCGAAAGCATAAAGTCGATGTGCTCTTGCGTCATCTGATCGAAGATCGCGGTCTTGGCTGCGGCCGGCGTAATGCAGTTGACCGATATGTCATATGTCGCGAGTTCTTTGCCGAGCGATTTGGTGAGCGCAATAAGCCCGGCCTTCGATGCCGAATAAGCCGGCGCATTGGGATTACCCTCTTTGCCGGCGATGGACGCAATGTTGACGATACGGCCGTAGTTCTGGGCGATCATCGGCGGCGCGAGAGCTCGGCAACAATGAAATGGTCCATCGAGATTGATGGAAAGAACACTGCGCCAGGCATCCAGCGGATAGTCCCAGGTTTTTGTGTTCGGCCCGGCGATGCCAGCATTGTTCACGAGGATGTCAACGCGGCCGAGCGCCTTGATCGTTTCGTCGCGCGCTCGCTCCACGTCGGCATAGTTGGTGACGTCGACGGAAAATGGAGCGACGCGGCCCCGTTTTTGCAATTCGGTCGACGTCTTTTTCGCGAGCGTGATATCGCGGTCCCAGATTGCAACCGTCGCTTCCGAGTCGATGAAGCGCTCAACAATCGCGCGGCCAATGCCCTGTGCACCGCCCGTGACGACCGCATTGCGCCCGCCGAGATCAATTTTGTTGGTCATGGTCGCCTCCCGCACAAGGATTAGCGAAGGGTGCGCCTCATGGCGAGTGATGAAAATGCGGGTGTGTAATGCGCAAAGCCTTGTACCGCCAATCGACATGTAATAAAAAGAGCGGCGTGGGGCCAACGGTGGTCGCCCCGCATTTCCAAGGCGTGAGCCCAAGCACCGTCTCCTCCGACAGCGGAGGGGACCTTTGTTGCGTTTGGGCATGCGACTGCAACAAGACCATTCGGCAAAGGCCGGGGATAATGCCGCCTCCCCGTCAGATGACTTTCATCCAAGCGCTGCGTCCCTTTCCTTTCGGGGGCGACGACTATGGATGGATTGAATCTGGCACTTTTTCTCGCAGCGGCTTTCTTTGGCGGGCTCACATCCGGTGTGTCCGGCTTTGCCATGGGTTTGGTGGTGTCGGGCGTCTGGCTGCACATGATTTCGCCAGGGCAGAACGCGCTTCTCATCGTGTTGTGCGGTCTCGTCACGCAAGGTTCCGGAATCTGGCGCGTACGCCACTCCGTGAACTGGCGAACCGTCGCGCCTTTCATCATTGGTGGAGCAATCGGTGTTCCTGCAGGTACCGCGCTCCTGACATCAGTCGATCAGGGCACGCTTCGGCTCACCATCGGTGTCTTGCTGGTGCTCTACAGTCTCTACAATCTGATCAGACCCATAGTTAAACCGGTGCGGGGTGGCGTCACGGCTGACCTTGGCGTTGGTGTTGCAAACGGACTCATCGGTGGTTTGACTGGCCTGGGCGGAATTGCAGTCACCATCTGGTGTCAGCTGCGTGGCGGGCCCAAGGACGCGCAGCGCGCAACGTTTCAACCGGTCATGTTCGCGACCTTTGTCATGAGTGCGATCTCGCTTGCGGTAGCCCGCGCGTTCAGCGTCGAAACGATCAAGCTCTATGCGCTTGCGCTGCCCGCGCTCGTTGTCGGCGTGTGGTGCGGCCTCAAGCTCTACGGAAAGCTCAACGATGCGACATTCCGCAAGATGATCCTGCTCCTGCTGCTCGTTTCCGGCCTGGCGTTGATCGCACCGATGGGTTGAACTAATATTCGACCTGCGGGGCCTGCGACGGTCGCCCCGCCTTCCAAGGCTTAGCGAGCCCAAGCACCGTCTCCTTCGTTCACGGAGGGGACCCATGCTGTCTCCAAGCTATTCAATTTCTCCGAAAGATCTCTGGAACGCGATCGCAACACAAACGGCGCCGCAGATCATCGACGTGCGTAGGCTTGACGCCTTCGAACAATCGCCCCACCTGCTTCCAGGCGCACTCTGGCAGGATGCCGGCAAAACCCGCCAATGGGAAAACGACTTCGACCGGACTCGTCCTATCGTCGTTACCTGCAAGGCCGGCCATGAAATGAGCCAGACAGCGGTCGCGCAGCTTCGTGCCGACGGCATCGACGCGCGCTTGCTGGAAGGCGGCTATGAAGGCTGGGCAAAAGCGGGCCTGCCTTTTGTCGCTAAAACCGAGTTTGAACGGATCGCGCCGCGGCGGCCGAGTATCTGGGTGACACGACGCCGGCCGAAAATCGACCGCATCGCCTGTCCCTGGTTGATCTGCCGTTTCCTTGATCCGCGGGCACGTATCCTGTTCGTCGATCCCGATCAGGTGAACAATGTCGCGCGCGAAAGCGGCGGCGTGCCGTTCGATATCAAGGACGTCGAGCTCAGCCATGTCGGCGAGCGCTGCTCTTTCGATACGATGCTCGAGTTGTTCGGATTGGAGGGCGAACCCTCGCTTGCGCGGCTTGCCCTGATCGTGCGAGGCGCTGATACGGCGCGACCCGATATCGCGACAGAAGCGGCGGGCTTGCATGCCGTTTCGCTTGGCCTGTCGGCTTTGGCGGGCGATGACGATCATGGGCTGCTGCAACGCGGATTCATCGTATACGATGCGCTCTTCGCATGGCTGCGCTTTGCCGCCGAAGAGCGACACAACTGGCCGGCCAAAGCCGCATGACGCAGATATCGACCACTGAAACGAATGCCCGGTCGAGCTTCGGCGAAGCTTTTCTGGTCTGGCTGAAGATCGGCTGCATCAATTTCGGCGGACCGGCCGGGCAAATCGCCTTGATGCATCGCGTTGTCGTCGACGAGAAAAAATGGGTCGACGAGGCGCGTTTCCTGCATGCGCTGAATTTCTGCATGTTATTGCCGGGCCCGGAGGCGCAGAAGTTGGCCACCTATCTGGGCTGGCTGATGCACGGAGTGCGCGGCGGACTTGCCGCCGGAATTCTGTTCGTGCTGCCGGGCGCGTTCGTGATGCTGGGCCTGAGCCTGATGTATGCGCTCGGGCGCGGAATTTCGGCGGTTGACGGTGCTTTGTTCGGCATCAAAGCGGCGGTTCTGGTGATTGTGATCGAGGCGCTGATCCGCATCGGCAAGCGCGCGCTCAAGACGCCACTTTTGCTCTCGCTGGCGGCGGCAGCCTTCGTGGGCATCTTCTTTCTGGGGCTGCCGTTCCCGTTGATTGTCGCGGTGGCAGCTCTCGTCGGCTACTTTGTCGCGCGTGAGGCGCCGAACCAGCTAGGCCTCGCCACAAAAGTCGACACGGTCGCACCTCGCGCGGAAGATCGCTGGCGCCGGTTCGCCATTGCTTCGGTCGTGGGCCTCGTTGCCTGGGGCACGCCAATCGCATTCGCTGCGCTTGTGCTTGGCTCGACGCACGTCCTCGTCAGCATCGGGGCTTTCTTCTCGAAACTCGCCGTTGTCAGTTTCGGCGGCGCCTATGCCTTGCTGGCCTACATGGCGCAGGAGGCTGTGCAGACTTACGGCTGGATGTCTGCGCCGGAAATGGTCGACGGTCTCGGCCTTGCGGAAACGACGCCCGGGCCCCTCATCCTCGTCACGCAGTTTGTCGGCTTCCTCGCTGCTTTCCGCGACGCGGCTCCCTTTTCGCCCGTTACTGCCGGTGTCCTGGGTGCGGCGATGACGACATGGGTCACCTTTGTGCCGTCGATGCTCTGGATCTTCGCCGGCGCACCATTCGTCGAGCCGCTGCGCGCCAACCGCCAGCTCTCCGGCGCACTCGCCGCGATTACGGCGGCGGTGGTCGGGGTCATCTTGAACTTGTCGGTGTGGTTTGCGCTGCATGTCCTGTTCGGCAAGGTCACCGAGATGCATGCAGGCCCCTTGCGCTGGTATGCATTCGACCCGCTCGCTCTCGACCTCAGAGCAACCGCGCTGGCCGCTATCGCGGCTTTGCTGGCGTTCGGGCTGCACCGCAGCCTGATCGAGGTGGTGATCGCAATGGCCGCGCTGGGCGTGCTCGCGCGACTTGTACTCGGCGGCTAGCGCTCGCGATCGATCGCGCTCTCGTGCCAGCGCCGCAGTGCAAGGTACGAAACCGCCGATAGAGCAAAGAAAATCGCAACGCCGGCGAGAGACAGCAAAAGCAACGCCGCGAACATGCGCGGGATATTGAGTCGATACCCGGATTCAGCGATGCGATAAGCCAGTCCCGAACCCGCGCCTGCTGAACCGGCAGCAATTTCGGCAACCACCGCGCCGATGAGGGAAAGCCCGCCGGCGATGCGCAGTCCGGCCAGCATTTGCGGCAGGGCGGACGGCAGTTTCAGATTCCACAGCACTTGCCAGCGGGACGTCTTGTAGAGCTCGAAAAGCGCGAGAAGATTGTGATCCACCGAATTGAGCCCGAGCGTCGTATTGGCCAGAACCGGAAAGAAGGCCACGATCCAGGCGCAGACGAGGACCGCAAGATGTTGCGGCAGATAGATCAGCAAAAGCGGTGCGATGGCGACGATCGGGGTAACCTGAAGAATCACGGCATATGGGTAGAACGAGTAGTCGACCAATCGCCACTGGTTGAATGCGATCGCCAGCAGGATGCCGCCAACGGCGGCGAGCAGGAAGCCTTCGAAAGTCAGCGTGAGGGTCACCAGCAGCGAGCGCCAGAGGAGGCCTGCATCGGCGATCAACGTCGTCAATACGAGCCCGGGACTCGGCAACACATAGGGCGGGATCGCAAACGCGCGTACCAGCAGGTCCCAGCAAAAAACCACGAGAACAAGCACGACAATCGGCAAGCTGACACGGAGAGCACGTGCGCTCATGACACGCCTCCGGCCATCGCCTTGGCCAACGCCTCGGCAACACGGCGGCAGAATCCGGCATATTCCGGTGACGTCCGGAAATGTTCATCGCGCGGATACGGCGCATCGATGGCGATCTGAGTGAAGACACGCCCCGGACGCGGCGTCATCACGACTATTCGCTGTGAGAGATAAACCGACTCGAACACCGAGTGAGTGACGAAGATCACCGTACGGCCCAGGGCCTGCCAGACCGCCAGGAGATCATTGTTGAGCTTGAAGCGCGTAATTTCATCGAGCGCAGCGAAAGGTTCATCCATCAGGATCAGTTGCGGCTCGGTAACCAGGGCGCGCGCGATCGAGGCGCGCATCTTCATGCCACCCGAGAGTTCACGCGGATAGCTCTGCGCAAAGTTTGCGAGTCCGACCCGGTCCAGCGCTTGTGCCACCGCCGTGGGATCGTCTTTGCCTGCCAACCTGAGGGGCAGCCGAACATTGGCCGACACGTCGGCCCAAGGCATCAAGGTCGGTTCCTGGAACACAAAGCCGATCGGGATCGGGCCGGCGGGCCATTCGACAGAACCCACAGAGGGGGGATTGAGGCCCGCGATAATGCGTAGGGCGGTCGATTTTCCGCAACCGGATGGGCCCAGCACGGAAACGAATTCGCCGGTCTTGACCTCAAGATTAAGGTGATCGAGCGCGCGCACACCGTTCGCAAAATCCTTTTCGATGCCGCGCAGCGCGACGATTGTCGAGATGTCTTGCGGGCGAGTAGTCGGCGAAGAAATAGGCAATGGCGCGCCTGTCAAATGTCGGGCGGATCAATTCCGTCGTTCGACAGTACAACGTATCGTGCGCACCACAAATTCCGCGATCGATCGAAGCAAGGCCGCGCTTGTTCAGGTAACCGCTTGGATCATCGGCACGATCGTATTGACGATCGGCGTCGGGCTCATTCACACCGGGCACGACGTCGGCGAGCCCTTTGCCATCGGCGGATCACTCACGGTGTTCGCGGCAATGCTGTTGTTCGGCTGGCTGGTCGTGCGGCGGGAACACACAGCGCCGGCTCTTCGCGCTTTCCCGTCGCCGCGGAATAGCGAATTCGTCAGTGCTTCGGCCGCAAGATCGCGCCGACACCTTTGTTGACGAATTGCAGAGTGTAGGCGCGCTTGTAGTCGAGGCCCGCCTTCACAACCCCTGCACGCACCATCTTGTCGAAGAAGCTTTTCCAGTGCGCATCCGTCATGGCCCCGATCCCGAGCTTCACCGAGTCGCCGGAATCAACGATGCCATGCTCTTTCATCTTGTCGACCGAATAGGCCAGCAGACCATCGGTCATTTCCGGATTTTGAATTTTGATAAGTTCGTTACCTAAACGCCCGTCGCCGTAGAGGTAATGATACCAACCGATCGCGGATGCATCGACGAACCGTTGCACCATATCCGCTTTCTTTTCCACCAGCTCGCGTCGCGTTTCGATCAGAGTCGAGTACGCATCGAATCCCTGGTCAGCAAGCAGGAACACGACCGGCTTGAACCCCGCCTGACGCTCGATCGCAAAGGGCTCCGATGTGACGTAACCCTGCATCGCTGAGTTTTTGTCGGCGAGGAATGGCTGGGCGTTGAAGGTGTAGGGCTTCACTTTCGATTCACTGAAGCCGAACTCCGACTTGAGCCACTGGAAATACGTGGTCATGCCCTCCTTCGACACGAACAGCGTACGCGTTTTCAAGTCTTCGAATCTCGTCACGTCCGGATGTGCCACGAAAACCTGCGGGTCTTTTTGGAAGCTCGCCGCCACCACCACGGTCGGAATATTGTTTGCAACGGCGTCAAATGATTGCAGCGAATTTGCGCTCATGAAGAAGTCGAGTTTGCGCGCCAAAAGCTGGGTGCGATTGTTCACGTTCGGCCCGCCCGGCACGATGATCACTTCGAGCCCGTACTTCTTGTATGTGCCGTCCGCGAGTGCCTGGAAGAAGCCGCCATGTTCGGCCTCTGCCACCCAGTTGGTCCCGAAAGTGATCCGCTCGAGCGGCTGCGCCTGCGCCGTGCAGGCCATCCCAACAAGCAGAAAAACCGTTGAAATTCTTGGCATTTTCTCAATTTGTCACCGTTTTGGGGGGCCACGCAACTATCCGCCACGCGCCCTTTGAACCATTTGGGGCACCGGGCGTCGGCATCGGTATTGCCGCCGGCGCGCTGCTCGGGGCCGCGGCCCTACGCTTCCCCAGTTTATGTGACAGGCCTGACTTGCTGTCTGGTCACGCGTTATGACCGCTTCGGAAATGCGCGCATTCCAGGCCTGCAACTACTGCTGATCCGCTGGATCGGCGCCCGCAACGTCCATCCTCGCGCCGATCTAGAAGACCCGCCCGGCATGTCCTCATTCGGGCGGGTCACTTTGTTCAGAATCTGACGATTGAGCGAACGCCGGTGACCTGTGCGTCGGGATAACGGATGCCAGTTCCACTCGGATGCCAGATTGACGTGTAGACCGGCTGAATCGTCCAGCCGGGAACAATCTGAGCAACATAGGTCAGCTCAAGATTGGTCTCATAGTCCCGCGGTGGCGTGAACAGAGTGCCGAAATTGATCTGGTCCTGATCGAAGCCGCGTATGCTGTTGGAGAAGCGGGCGTAGATGACGCTCGCACCAAATCGATCGTTCGGTCTGTTCGGTATCATGCCGCCAAAAACAATTCCGCCATCAAGATAGAAGCTGATGTCATTTTGGTTGGATGGGCTGACCGATCCACGGGCGAATATCGATATGCCGCTGTCACCGTCGCCACCTTGGGGACGATAAATCTGCTGGTCGATTACGCCGTAGATGCCCCAGTCGCCGCGATGCATGAGCGGCATGCCGTTGCTTGCAGGACTAGCGAGCGGAACGCCCACGTTGTCGTAACGCTTGTCAGCGAATTGCCCGAGGTGAGCCCATCCGCCGATTTTCAGCGTCGTCGCGAGGTCAGTATCGTGCCTGCCGCGATTACGTCGAAATTGCAGCTCGCCCATCATGAACGCCGGATCGCTGACGCGGAAATTGAGACCGTAACGATTGCATGTATCGGGGTCGCCGGAACATGGCGGTGCCGGATCGCCATTGAAAATCGCAAGCAGAAGGGATGCGTCTTTGGGAAACTCGTATTTTATCCGCGCGCCGACGGCCGTCAGCGGATACGCCGGTCCGCCGCCCGGCAAATTGGCCGCTGCAATCGTTGGCCAATCGCTTTGCAGGAAGATCTGGCTGAGATCGCTGTAGAAGAACTCGGCATCCGCGGCGAGTTGACCAAATCTGAAGCTGACCGGTCCAACCCAGCGTTCCAGCCACAATTCGGACAGTCGCACCGTGGGTGTGGCTTCTATTGCCGCAATCGTATTCAGGCCGCCGACATAGTCGCGACGGATGCGGCCATCATTGTAAATTCCAAACGCATTGGCATAGAAGCTCCAGTCGTGCCATCCGACGAGTTTTTCCAGGTCGACTAGAAGTTGCGCCTCCAGCTTGCCCTGGATGATCGTGCCGGTTCGAATGCCGCCCGACATATTGCCCAGCACGTCATTGGTGGAGATCAGATTGTACGTGACGCCGCGATCGTTGAGCCATTTGCGGTCCCCGTAAAAATCTCCGTAGTACGGCAGGCTCGTCGCGATCGAAGGCACGGTGATTCCGATGCTGTCGGCTTCGCTTTGCGCCCACAGCGGGTGCGCGCCGAGAAAGAGCAGCGCAATCAGGGCATTAGGAAATAGCCCGCGATGCAATGCTATCGGGCGCACGCCGTTTCCTTTTGCACTGCAACGCCCCCTGCGGCAGAAAACCCAAAATTGACGACGTAACCTGACAGGCGGATGACCCACCATTCTTTAGATTGAGAGGGCGCAGAATAGCCGCTGAAAAGTCCATTCCCACAGCAAAAACTGCCGCCAAATACATTGAATCCGCGCATTTATTGGCCCGGACCGAGCAGAAAACCAATGGCAGGGGGCGCATCTATGCCAGAGCGACCGGCGTCCCGATTTACCGAGGTGAAATGTTTATATCGCAGTTATGATGAAATCGGGCGACAATTCACTATAACGCTCGCAAAGAGAAAAAGAGAAAATCCGGAAAGCAAGGCCTTGGAGCGAATTGGGACATTTTTGGCGCGGCTCAAGCAGCCGCAGGCCACGCGCAATGGCGCCATAGTTGCTGTCGTGCTCATCATTTGTACGTGGCTCGTCGTCGCCGCGACTACGCGTGCGCCCCATGCGAATGGTGAGGAACAGGCGTCGACTCAGGGTCGCCGCGAAAACGGACTTTTTTACCCGCCCCCGAACCAGTGGGCATCCCTGACGACCGTACCGGTCGGTCCGGTCGTATTTCGCAGCGAACATATGACCGAGGGAAAGATCGCCATTGATGAAGATCGCTCGACGCTCGTATTCTCTCCTTATTCGGGGCGCGTGATCAAACTGCTTGCGAAGCCTGGTGACATGGTGAAAGCCGGCCAACCGCTTTTCACCGTAGAAGCGCCGGACATGGTTCAGGCGCAGAACGATTTCATTGCCGCCATCTCCAACTTGAACAAGAGCAAATCGGCGCTCGAGCTCGCGAAAATCGTCGAGCAGCAGAACAAGACACTCTTTGACTCGCGCGCCGGCCCGTTGCGCGACCTGCAGACCGCACAGGCAAACAGCCGCGCCGCCGAGAACGATGTGCGTTCCGCACAGACTTTGCTGGAGATGACGCGCAATCGCTTGCGCATTCTCGGAATGACGGACGACGAAATCTCCAAATTCAGCGACACTGGCTCCGTCAGTCCACAGATGACGATCTATTCGCCGATTGCCGGCACCGTCATTCAGCGCAAGGTCGGACCGGGCCAGTATGTAAACACGTCGTCACAGAACACGAGCGCCAGCGACCCGACATTCATCATCGGTGACCTCTCGACGGTGTGGCTGGTTGCGTATGTCCGCGAGTCAGACGCGCCGAGCGTCCGCGTAGGTCAGGCTGTTCACTTCAGCGTTCTCGCATACCCAAACCGCATATTCCCGGCAAATATTTCATATGTAGCAACCTCGCTCGATACTGGGACGCGCCGTCTTTTGGTGCGCGCAACAATAGACAACTCGCAACGGCTGCTTCGCCCGGAAATGTTCGCGAGTGTGAACATTCTCACCGGAGAAGGTGACAACTCGCTGGCGGTTCCGCGCGACGCGATCATCTACGATGGAAAAACGGCCCATGTCTGGATTGCGCGTGACGACAAGTCGGTCGAGCGGCGCGAAATCAAGACCGGTCTGTCCAATGGACAGATGATCCAGGTCCTGGAAGGGCTGCGCGAAGGCGAAAACGTCGTCAGCAAAGGCAGCTTGTTCGTTGACCGCGCTGCCGCAGGAAGCTGAAGCATCCATGTTGCGCAGTCTGATGTCGTTGTGCCTATCGCGGCGGCCGTTGGCGATAGTCGGATTCATCTGCTTCGACCCGGCTTGTCATGCCTACTGTGCGACGAACCGTGCCCGAAGGTCGTGAACACGCTGCCGAACCGGGACCTGCTGAATAGATCAACCCGTTCGCTTGACGGGCTGCAGAAGTTCGGAAACGCGGCCGAACGCTTTACTGATCACCGGCCAGAACAGCAGCATGAACGCGAGCGACGTGATCGAACCGACGAGGCCGTTCGACCAGAAGACACGCAGGTCGCCGCCTGCGCCGATCATCGACAGACGGAAAGCATCTTCCGCCCGGCTGCCTAGCACCAGAGCAAGCGTGAACGGCGCCAAAGGAATCCCGACCTTTTTGAAAACATAGCCGACGACACCGAACACCAGCATCAGCCAGATGTCGAACATGGCATTCTGGATGGCGTAGGCGCCGATCGCGCAGGATACTACGATCATCGGGGCGATCGCGGCGAACGGGACGCGCAGCACCGCAGCAAAGACGGGTACGGTGGTGAGCACCATCACCAGACCAACGATATTGCCGAGATACATCGAGGCGATCAGGCCCCAAACAAAATCCTTATGCTCCACGAACAGCAGCGGTCCTGGATTGAGTCCCCACACCATTAATCCGCCAAGCAGAATGGCGGCTGTTCCCGAGCCGGGAATTCCCAGAGCCAGCATGGGCAGCAGCGCAGCCGTGCCCGAAGCGTGCGCGGCGGTTTCCGGCGCGAACACGCCCTCGATTCGGCCCTTCCCGAAACTTTCGGGATCTTTCGAAAAGCGCTTGGCAAGGTTGTAACCCATGAACGACGCGGCAATCGCCCCGCCCGGCGTTATGCCGAGCCAGGCACCGATAGCCGACGACCGCAGGAGCGTGACCCAGTAACGCGGCAAGTCTTTCCACACGTTCCAGAGCACGTGCAAGCTGATGCGCGCCGAGTGGCCGCGCAGCGCCAGCCGTTCCTCCATCGTGAGCAAGATCTCGCTGATTCCGAACAGGCCGATAACCGCCACGAGGAAGTTGATACCGCGCAACAGATCGCTGAAGCCGAAGGTCATGCGTAGCTGGCCGGAAACGGTATCCATGCCGACGCCGGCAAGCAGCAGACCGAGCGCCATAGAAATGATCGTCTTGTGCTTCGCCTCCCGTCCCAGGCCTACGAACGAGCAGAAGGTCAGTAGATAGACGGCAAAGAATTCCGGCGGACCGAATTGCAGCGCGAATGAAGCGATGCCGGGTGCCAGAAACGTAATGAGGAGCACCGCAAACAACGAGCCGATGAAGGAAGATGTGAAAGCCGCGGTAAGAGCCTCCGCAGCCTGCCCCTGCTGAGCCATCGGGTAGCCGTCGAACGTTGTCGCGACCGACCAGGCTTCGCCAGGAATGTTGAAAAGGATCGATGTGATTGCGCCGCCGAAAAGCGCACCCCAGTAGATGCACGACAGCATCACAATGGCGGAGGTCGGATCCATGGTGAAGGTCAGCGGCAACAAGATAGCAACGCCGTTCGGCCCGCCCAGCCCCGGCAGCACACCGACGAAGATGCCGAGCACGAGGCCGACCATCATCAAAGCCAGCGTTTTCCAGGTTAGAAGGACCGCAAAGCCGTGCACGAGGAGCGAAAAGGCTTCCATGGCTTCTAGTACCCAAACAGGGCTTCAACCGGCCCCTTCGGCATGATCACGTCGAACGCGATCTCGAAGGTGACGAACATGATCATCGAGAACACGAAACTGGTGAGCAGCGACTTCCACAAAGCGATACGCCCGACCATCCACATGAAGCCCGCGATCAGCAGGAAGCTCGCCACGTAAAGCCCGAGCCATTGCGTGAAAAGGCAAAACAGGAGTGTCGGGATGAACACCTGCATGACGCGGCGCAATTGATCGCGCGTGACGAAAGCTTCTCGTCCCTCCGACGGATTCAGGATCGTGCTGCCGAGGCCATAGAGACTGGCGCCGGCGAGAATGACCGAAAGGTAGAACGGAAAATATCCGGCCTGCGGACCGTCGGACTCCCAGCCCATGCCGGTACGCCAGTTGTCGTAGGCGAGCAACGATGCCAACGCGGCAAGGACCATATAGACGGAGACTTCAACGACGCGCGTACTGGTGACGGGTGGCGAATCTTCCGCCGGCGCGGTTGGATCCTCGACGGCGATCTCGGTTTCGGATGACATTGTTACCTGTCTTCAGTCGTTGCGAGCGTGCATGGCACAAGCACCGGAATCCGGCGCCATGGGTGATGCTTCTGGATTCTTGGCCCCGAACAGGCACGCTGTCCGGCGCCGGCGCCACGTTTCACTTCGCGACGAAACCCGCTTCTTCCATGAGGCCCGAGTTCAGTTTGTCGTCTTCTTCAAGGAATTTGACCATGTCTTTGCCGGTCAGGAAAATCGGCTTGAGCGCCTGCTTTTCCATGTAGTCCTTGTACTCCGGCGTTTCCGACACCTTCTTGAAGAGATCGATGTAGAAGGCCGTCTGGTCAGGGGTAACCTTGCCGGGCAGGAACATGGCTCGCAGCATCAGATACTGCACATCAAGGCCTTCCTCCTTGCAGGTCGGAATGTCATTCCATGACTGCGTGTCCGTCACTTTCGTCTTGTAGGAAATGCGTTCCTTGTCGAACACACACAGCGCGCGCACCTGGCCCGCACGCCACACTTCAAGATTCTCTGACGGATTGTTGACGTTTGACGCGGTGTGATTGCCGACCAGCTGGGTCGCTGCCTCGCCGCCTGATTTGTACGGCAGATACGCAAACTTTGCGCCGGTCTTCTTTTCCATGAAGACAGTCAGGATGTGGTCTTCGCGTTTGGAGCCTGTACCGCCCATTTTGAACGGCTGCGGAGCAGCCTTCGCCGCGTCGACAAATTCCTTCACGTTCTTGTACGGCAGTGTCGTGTTGTCCCACAACACGAACTGATCCATCGCAATCACCGACACCGGTGTCAGCTCGCGCCAGTTGAACGGAATCTTTGCGGAGAGCGGCAGCATGTAGATGAGCGAATAGGCGATCAGCACTTTGTTCGGGTCGCCGTCACTCGATTTCATGTACATCAGCGCTTCGGCGCCGGATGCTCCGCCCTTGAGCGACACCACCATCGGCTGCTTCATCAGATTGTGTTTCTGAATCGCGGCCTGAATCATGCGCGCCATTTGATCGGAAGCGCCGCCTGCACCCGCTGCCACCACGATTTCAACCGGCTTGGTCGGCTCCCATGCCAACGCCGGCGCATTTGCCAGGGTCATGGCCGCAACGGCCGTGCCGGCGACAACGAAACTTTTCATCGCATCCTCCCTAAAGTTGATTTTCCGGCTCCTCGGCAGTGGGAACCGCTGTACTTATTATTGGGCCCATTTTGCGGGTATTGGGCCCAACTTCAAGCCGCCGACGGTCTAATCCTCGGACTGCTCCAGACGCACGATCGCCGCACCCCGCGCCATCGCCTGCATTTTGCCGAACGCCACATTGCGCGGCAGGTACTTCATCCCGCAATCAGGCGCAATCACGATTCGTTCGGACGGCACATGCGGCAGCGCCCTGCGAATACGTTCGGCTACTATTTCCGGCGTTTCGATGGTCATGTCGGACAGGTCGATCACGCCAAGAATGATCGTTTTCGACGGCAGCTTTTCCAGAACGCCAAGATCGAGCTTCGGCTGCGCGGCTTCGATCGAGATCTGCGAGGCCCGCGACCCTTCCAATTCGGACAGGAACGAGTACCCCGTCGGCTTTTCATGCACGACCGCCGCATAGCCGAAGCACAGGTGCACAGCAACCGTGCCGCTGACGCCGTCGAGTGCACGATCGAGTGCCTTGAGCCCGTACGACCGTGCCTTGTCGGGGTGCTGCTGCATCCACGGCTCGTCGATCTGCACGATATCGGCGCCGGCGGCGAACAGATCCTTGACTTCGTCATTCACGGCGGCGGCATAATCAAGCGCCATCGCTTCATCGGACTCGTAGAACTCGTTCTGCGCCTGCTTCGACATCGTGAACGGCCCTGGCACGGTGATCTTCACGGATCTTTTCGTGTTGGCGCGCAGGAACTGGAGATCGCGCAGCTCGACCGGATGCTTTCGACGGATCTTGCCGGTGACACGCGGCACTGGGATAGGCTTGCCGCTGCGATTGAGCGTCGATCCGGGGTTTTTGGTATCGACGCCTTCGAGCGCCGTGGCAAAGCGGTTCGAATAGCTTTCGCGCCGTTGCTCGCCGTCGGTGATGATATCGAGGCCTACGCGCTCCTGATCCCTGATCGCGAGCAGCGTTGCCTCGTCCTGTTTTGCTTCAAGTTCCTTCGGATCGACAAGCCAGAGATCGTCCATCCGTACGCGCGGCACCATTTTCGACAACCGCGCGCGGTTGATCAGCCACTCCGGCTGCGGATAGGAACCGACGAGAGACGTTGGAAAAAGCTTAGGAGGCACGAATCGACCTCTCGCACTTCATTGCGCGGCTTCGAGACTCATCTTGAGGACGCGGGCGACGTGCATGGCTTCCCGTTGACTGCCGTCCTGGATCTGATGCCGGCACGACGTCCCGTCGGCAACAATCAAGGCGTCGGCGTCAGCCCTGCGTACGGCGGGGAGCAGTGACAATTCGCCCATCTTGAGCGAGACGTCGATGGTTTCCTCATCATAGCCGAACGAGCCAGCCATGCCGCAGCAACTGGACTCGATCGATTCGACAGAAAGCTTGGGGACGAGCCGAAGCGTAGTCTCAACCGCTTCCATCGCATTGAAAGCCTTTTGATGGCAGTGACCGTGCAGGAGGGTTTTCTTCGGCAGCGGCCCCAACGGCAGCTTCAGATCCCCTGCCCGGTGCTCGCGCGCAAGAAATTCCTCGAACAGCAATGCATTCGCCGCCAGCGACTCCGCTACCTCACCTTTGAACAAAGCCGGAAGTTCGTCGCGGAAAGTCAGCAGACAGCTCGGTTCAAGACCGACGATCGGCAGACCGCGTGCGACATAAGGCGCGAGCGCATCCATGGTGCGCTGCATCTCGCGACGCGCCTCGTCGACCAGACCAACCGAAAGAAAAGTTCGGCCGCAACACAGCGGCCGGTCGTCAGGATCAGGTGGCTGCGGTGCGTGAATGCGATAGCCGCCTGCGACCAGTACGCTCAGCGCGTCATCCAGGTTTTCATGCTCGAAATAGCGATTGAACGTATCGGCGAACAATACGATTTCTCGCGCCGGCGCGTTCTCCTCCGCCGTGCTGTAGCGCCAATCCGAGCGGTCCCGATACGTGTCCTTGCGCCACTTCGGCAGACTGCGTCTGGATGCGAAACGGGCCACCGTCTGCGACGCCTTGCGTAGGAACGGGCTGCGATCTCGCATGTTGAAGAAGCGATGCCAGCGCGACGCGTGGGGCGCGTAGTGGGGGAGAAATCCGACGAGCTTTTCATGCAGCGAAAGTTCGAACTTCGCGGCTCGCGCGGCTTGCACTTCGATCTTCATGCGGGCCATGTCGACGCCGGTCGGGCACTCGCGGCGACAGGCCTTGCACGAGACGCAGAGCTTCATGGTCTCGGCCATTTCATCGGCAATAAGCGCAGCCGACCCAAGTTGTCCGGTGATGGCAAGGCGCAGCGAGTTGGCGCGCCCGCGCGTGACATCACCTTCATCGCGGGTCACGCGATAACTCGGGCACATGACGCCGCCCGTCAATTTCCGGCAGGCGCCGTTGTTGTTACACATCTCGACGGCACCCTGGAGGCCACCACCCACGCCCGGATAGGGCGACCAGTCGAACTGCGTCTTCAAGGGCTCGCCGTGATAGCCGGGTCCGTAACGGAAGAGAGCGCGGTCGTCGAATTTCGGCGGACGCACGACCTTGCCCGGATTGTAAAGACCGTCCGGGTCGAAGCGATCCTTGACCTCCTCGAATGCTCGCGCGAGCCGCGAGCCGAACATCGACTCGTTGAATTCGGAGCGCACCAGCCCGTCGCCATGCTCGCCGGAATGTGAGCCCCTGTATTCGCGCACCATCGCGAAGGCTTCTTCGGCGATCTCGCGCATGGCATGGACATCTTTTTCTTGTCGCAGATTCAGGATTGGCCGCACATGCAGGCAGCCCGATCCGGCGTGCGCATACCAGGTACCGCGCGTGCCGTGTTTTTCGAAAATCGCGCTGAGCCGCGCCGTGTAGTCGGCGAGGTGTTCGAGCGGTACGGCACAATCTTCGACGAAAGAGACCGGTTTGCCCTCCTCCTTCATCGACATCATGATGTTGAGGCCGCTTGTACGAACCTCGGTGATCGCGGCTTGCAGATCGGGATTGAGCACTTCGACCATGCCACCCCATTTCGCGCCGGTCTTGTCCCAGCCGAAATCGAGATCGCCCATCAGGTCCTTGAGCTGCTGCAGCATGCGCAGGTTGACTTCGTGATCATCCTCACCGAACTCCACGAGGAGAATGGCTTCGGGCGTCTCGCGAACAAACTTCTCCAGCGTCGGCTGAAAAATCGGAATCTGGCGCGCCAGCTCAACCATCGTGCGGTCCATCAACTCGACCGCGATCGGTTTGAGGCGCACAATGTGCTGCGCCGAATTCATCGCCTCGGAAAAGCTGCCGAAATGGCAGGCGCCGACGGCGCGGCGGCCGAGCAACGGCGACAGCTTCAACTCGATGCGCGTGGAAAATGCGAGCGTTCCTTCGCCGCCGATCAGAACGTGCGCGAGGTTGATGTCGTTCTTGCCCGGCACCAGTGCGTCGAGATTGTAGCCGCCGACACGACGCTGGACCTTCGGAAATCGTGCGGCAATTTCGTCGGCTTCGCGCGCGCCAATGGCGAGGAGGTCTTTGGCGAGCGGGCGCAACGGTGCCGGCACGTCCTTCAGATTCCCGCCGATGCGGCCGAAATGCGCGAGCGTTCCATCGGCGAGCAAAGCCTCGATCGAGATCACATTGTCACGCATCGTGCCGTAACGCATCGAGCGACCGCCGCAGGAATTGTTGCCAGCCATGCCGCCTATCGTCGCGCGTGACGACGTCGAGATGTCAACGGGAAACCATAGGCCGTGCGGCTTGAGCTGACGATTGAGGTCATCGAGCACAATGCCGGGTTCGACCGTGCACCGCGCGCGCTTGACGTCGAGGTCAAGAATTCTGGTCAGATATTTCGAGCAATCCACGACCAGCGACTTGCCGACGGTCTGTCCGGCCTGCGACGTGCCCCCTCCGCGCGCGAGAACCGTTGCGCCTTCACTCCGGGCAATCGCTATCGCCCGATCGGCTTCTTCAATCGTGCGCGGGGCGACCACGCCGATCGGCATGATCTGATAATGGGAGGCGTCGGTAGCGTATCGGCCGCGGGAGAACCGGTCGAATTGAACCTCGCCGGTCAATTCGGCCCTCAGCCGACGTTCAAGACCGGGCATGACTACAGCCACGTTTTTTATCCTTTTTGGGCTGAACTAAGCCTATGCGTTATGACTGGTTTGCCTTGCGGAAAACCGCTTGACCGCAATGTTGCATTCATAGTTCAACGCCACAAGCGCCGCCCGGAATCGGGCCGCGCCCGTGGCTGAACCACGAAAAACCCTCAAAAGCTGCCGTTCAGGAGCGGACTTTTTATGGCTAAGAATTCCTCGCGTACGGTCGGGCGCCATTTTCTGCATATTCCGGGCCCCTCGCCGCTCCCGGACCGCGTCCTGCGGGCGATGGACACGCCGATTATCGACCATCGCGGCCCTGAGTTTGCTCGGCTTGCGAAGAAGTGTCTTGAGGGCATCAAGACCATCTTCAAGACCAGCAATCCGGTCATCATTTACACCGCTACGGGCACCGGTGCCTGGGAAGCCGCGCTCGTCAATACGCTCTCGCCCGGCGACAAGGTGCTGATGGTGGAAACCGGCCAGTTCGCCACGCTCTGGAAAAAGATGGCCGAAAACCTCGAGCTCGTTCCGGAGTTCATTACAACAGATTGGCGTATCGGCGCCGATCCCGTCGCGATCGAGGCCCGGTTGCGCGAAGACAAGGGCAAGGAAATCAAGGCCGTCTGTTTCCTGCACAACGAAACCTCGACCGGCTGCCTTTCGCCGGTGGCGGAAATCCGCAAGGCGATCGATAAGGCTGGCCATCCCGCTTTGCTGATGGTCGACACCATTTCATCGCTGGCCTCGGCGGACTACCGCCACGACGAATGGGGCGTCGACGTATCGATCGGCGGTGCGCAGAAAGGCCTGATGCTACCGCCCGGAATGTCGTTCAACGCGATCAGCGACAAGGCGCTCGCCGCGAACAAGACGTCCAAGCTCACCAAATCATTTTGGGCTTGGGACGAGATGCTGATGATGAACAAGCAAGGCTTCTTCCCCTACACGCCCGCGACGCAGATGCTGCACGGCCTCGCGGAAGGCATCGAGATGCTCCACGAAGAGGGCCTCGATAACGTCTTTGCCCGCCACGATCGGCTCGCGGAAGCAACCCGCCGCGCGATCAGGGCATGGGGCCTCGAAATCATCTGCCGCGAAGCGAAATATTACTCGCCGACGATCACCGCCGTGCTGATGCCGGAAGGGCACGACGCGGATGCGTTCCGCGCGCTGGCGCTCGAGCAATTCAATATCTCGTACGGCGCAAGCTTCGGACGCTTTGCGGGCAAGATGTTCCGCATCGGTCATCTCGGCGACATCAACGACGCGATGCTGCTGGGCGGACTTGCCGCAACAGAAATGGCATTGGCGCTGGCCAATGTCCCGCACAAAAAAGGCGGCGTGCAGGCGGCGATGGACTACCTCGTGTCGCGACACGGCAGCGCTGCCAAGCAGGCCGCCGAGTAAAATCATCTTCATCTGCTGCTGAATGGCCGGCCTCGTGCCGGCCATTTTGTTTGCAGCTAGGCCGCCTTTACCCAGTCATTTGCGCGCACAAGCCTGAGGACGAATTCCGAAATCGCCTTGAGCGTCGGTTCGGGCGCTTCGCGCTGTGGTGAATGGCGTGCGTTCGGCAACAGCGCGACTTCGACCGGGCAATAGCATTCTTCCTGTGCGACCTCGATTTGCTTCACGGTGCCGTACTGATCATCAGCACCCTGCACGATCAGCACGGGCACGCGGATATAGGCGAGAAATTCCGTGATATCCCACTTGCGAAAGTCGGGATCGAGCCAGGCGCCGTTCCATCCCTTGAACGCATTGTCGACATGCGCATGCCATCGCGACAGGCGCGCGCGCAGGTCGCCGGTCTCGTACGCTTTCTTCGCCTCGACGATCGAGCCGATGCCTGGATCTTCCGTGAAGAAATGCGGAGCGATCAGGACAAGTCCGCCGACACGGTGATCCTGATGGCTGCCTGCATAAATGGCTGCGATCGAGGCCCCGTCGCTGTGGCCTATTAGAAGGCCGCGCTTGAAGCCGATCGTATCGAGCAGGTGCGGCAATGTCTCGCGCGCCTCGTCGTGAATATAGGACAGCGGTCTCGGCAACGCGACGGGCGATGACTTACCATAGCCGGCGCGTGAATAGACGAAAACGCCGGTTCCGGTTGCCGCCGCGAGTTTCTCAGGAAAGTCGTCCCACAGGCCGACGCAGCCGAGGCCTTCGTGCAGCAAAACAAGCGTCGGCGCTGAATCCGCGCGTGGACCGATAAACTGGTATTCCAGTCGCTGCCCGCCGATATCGAGAAAGCCGGAATCGGGAAGGTTTGTCATTACAGGTTTTTTATTGCTTCCCTTCGGCCCGCAGCACGAACCTCTGGATCTTGCCGGTCGCGGTTTTCGGCAGATCCTTGCGGAACTCGATCCAGCGCGGATACTTGTAAGGCGCGAGCTTCGCTTTGACGTGCTCCTGCAGGACGTGGATCAAGGCGTCGCTGGCTTTGTCGGGTGATTTGAGAACCACAAACGCCTTCGGCTTGATGAGCTTTTGCTCGTCGTTCCAGCCGACCACCGCAGCCTCGAGGACATCGGGGTGCGACGACAGTGCAGCTTCGACCTCGAACGGCGAGACATACATGCCGGAAACTTTCAGCATGTCATCCTGCCGCCCGCAGCAGACAAAGTATCCGTCCTCGTCCTCGATATATTTGTCGCCGGAGCGGGTCCACTCGCCCTGAAATGTCGAGCGCGATTTTTCGCGATTGTTCCAGTACATGATCGCACTGGTCGGGCCACGCACGTATAGTTCACCCATCTCGCCTTTTTTCGCCGGCTTCCCGTCATCGCCGACAAGCTTGATTTCGTAACCCGGCACCGCCCTGCCGGTGGTCCCGTACTTGGTCGCACCAGGTGCGTTGGTGAGATAAATGTGCAGCATCTCGGTCGTGCCGAGGCCATCGGAGATCTCGACGTCATAGCGCTCTTTCCATCGTCGAGCGATTTCCTCAGGCAATGCTTCACCGGCGGAAATGCAGCGGCGAATTTTCACCTCGGATTTCTGCGGCGCGTTGGGGCTCGCGAGGAACGCTGCGTAGAATGTCGGCACCGCGTAGAACACCGTCACCGGGTGCTTGCGCAGCAACGCGGCAACAACATCGGGGGTCGGCCGCTCCGGGTTCAGTACGGTCGTTGCGCCGACTGTCATCGGAAAGGTCATGGCATTGCCAAGACCGTAGGCAAAAAACAACTTCGCTACCGAATAGCAGACGTCACTTTCCTTCAAACCCACGACGGGCGTGCCGTAGAGATCGGCCGTAAGCTTGAGGCTTGCGTGGATGTGCACCGCGCCTTTCGGCTTGCCCGTTGATCCCGACGTGTAGAGCCAGAACGCCATGTCATCAGCGGTGGTTGGCGCCGTGTAAGACTCAGGCTTGCTCGCGCCGACCAGGTCCTCAAACAGCCGATGGCCGTGCGAATTCGTCCCCGAGACAATGACGTGTTCGAGATCGGGACTTTGCTTGATCAGTTTCTCGAATTTCGGAAACAACGCCTCGGATACGACGAGGCATTTCGCGCGGCTGTCCGCCAGCATGAAACCGAAGTCGTCTTCGGTGAGAAGTGTGTTCACCGGGACAGCTATGATGCCTGCCTTCAGGCAACCAAGAAATGCTGTTGGCCAATCGGCGGTGTCGAGCAGCGCGAGCAGCACGCGCTCTTCGCGCTTGATTCCCAATCCGCGCAGTGTGGCGGCGAACCGAGCGACGCGATCGGCAAGCTGGCCATAGGTCAAGGTACCGCGCGCATCGATATAGGCAGCCTTGGCGGCGCGACCGGCGGCGAGATTGCTTTGCAGGACATCGGCGGCGAAATTGTACTCACGTGGGACTGCGCCCACAGACACCGGTGTGGCCGAACCCGCCGCGTGTGCTTCCGCGACTGTCATTGTTGATTCTCCCGAGACATTCTTATTATGCAGACGCTGCCAATACGCCGCAATGTGGCCCCAAGGTTTGTCATGGGTTTGATGCCTGACATCCCCATCTTGCTATAAGAAGGCATGGATGGCCGGATGACCGGCCGCAAGTATACCGACCGTTGGAGTTTTCATGATTTTCAGCCGGGACCGCATTCTCACCACTCATGTCGGCAGCCTGCCGCGCAACGAAAAACTCTCGGATCTGCTGGTCCGCCAGGAGGCCGGCGAAGCCTTCGATGCCAAGGAAATGGCCTTGGAAATGGACAAGGCCGTTCGCCATGTGGTGGAGAAGCAGCTCGCCGCCGGAATTGACATCGGCAACGACGGCGAGCAGCAACGCGTCGGCTTCCAGACTTACGTTCCGCAGCGGATGAGCGGTTTCGGCGGCGTTTCGAAGCGCCGGCGCGGACGCGAGTTTGAGGAATTTCCCGAACTGGTGGCGAGCCTGATGCGGCGTTTCCCGCATGTCAGCAAGCAACAGAACGCTCCGGAGTGTCAGGCGGAACTGAAATACCTCGACATCAAGCCGATCGAAAACGAAATAGCGCGCTTCAAGAAAATTTCGGGCGGCAAGTTTCCCGAGCAGTTCATGACGGCTCCCTCGCCGGGCATCATATCATCGACGATGCTCGACGCTTTTTATGGCTCGCAGGACAAATATCTCAGCGCGATCTCGCGCGAGATGAAGAACGAGTATCACGCGATTTACAAAGCCGGCCTGTTATTGCAAATCGATGCACCCGATCTCGCGATGGATCGCACCATGATGTACCGCGATCTGACCGATGCCCAGTTCGTCAAGGCGGTTGAACGCCACGTGCAGGCGATCAATGACGGCCTTGATGGAATACCGCGCGACCGGGTTCGGCTGCATATCTGCTACGGCAACTGGGAAGGGCCGCACATTCACGACGTTCCGCTCGCAACAATTTTGTCGGCCTTGTATCTGGCAAAGGTCGGCGCGCTGTCGATCGAGTTTTCCAATCCGCGCCACGCGCACGAGTACGACGCTCTCAAAAAACATCCACTTCCGAAAGATATGCTGCTCATTCCAGGCGTGGTCGAAACAACCAGCAACTTTGTCGAGCATCCGGAAGTCGTCGCGCGCCGCATCGAAGAAGCCGTGCGCGTTGTCGGCGATCGCGAGCGGGTCATCGCTTCAACGGATTGCGGCTTCGGAACCTTTACCAATCGCGAATGGGTGATCGAACCCGCGGTCTGGCTCAAGCTCGCCGCGATCCGACAAGGCGCCGACATCGCTTCGGCGAGACTTTGGGGCAAGAAGGTCGCCTGAGCCGCGGCGCCATGGCGCTCGGCGGTTTTTGCAGAATCCATTTTTGACTCGAGCGTTAGTGATTACCGCGGCGGGGAACGACCAGGACGGTCGTCGAACGCAAGACGGACAATCGAACAGAAGAGACCAGGATCGGTGCGGGTACAATCAATCGCGCCGACGATGAAAAGCACTGCAAGCAGGACGAAAAGAGTCACGTCGAGAAATGACGTCGCATCCAACGCCCGCGCATGCACCTATGATGCCTGGAACTTACAAAACCGGTGGCGCCAACCGTATTTCACTGGGGCGAGGCTTAAAGATACTATCTTTACTATTTTAAGCGGGAAGCCCATACTTACTGTTGTTGCGGAGACGTGCCCATGCCGCGGACGGCGTTACGACAGCCCGTAAGAATGAGCGGCGATCTCACCGCCCGCGTCATGTTTGCTGGCCGCTCCTCTTCGCTGTCGGCGCAAATCGTGACGTGGGTGCGCGACGCGCTCTTTGCAAAAAAGCTCAAGCCTGGTGATTTCCTCGGCACGGAAAAAGATCTGGCCGCGCGTTTTGGCGCCAGCCGGATCGTGGCGCGCGATGCGCTGCGCACGCTCGAAGCGCTCGGGATCGTCGAGATTCGAATGGGAAAAGGCGGCGGCGCGCGCATTGCCCAAGGTAACCCGCGTCTGTTCGCCGAAGCTCTCGCCGTGCAACTCGACCTCACGGGAGTCAGCGCCGCCGAAATCATGGACGCGCAGCGCGCGATCGAAACACTTGGTGCGGAACTCGCGGCGGAAAACGCGACGCCCGACGATATTGCCAAATTGCGCCGGCTTCTGCGCGAAGCGGAGGACGCGATCCGTGACCTCGACCTGTTCACGCGGCTTTCACGTGACTTCCACCTGGCCGTCGCCGAGGCCTCGCACAACCGCGTGCTGGTCGTGCAATTGATCTCCCTCGAACATGTTTCCTGGCCACGTCGCAACGTCACCGCGACACCCAAACTGGCGCGGCACATTCTCGAAATCCATAGCAAACTTGCCGATCTGATCGAACTGCGCGACGCCGCCGGTGCGCGCGCGCTGATGGATGACCACGTGAAGATGATCCGCGCCAGGCGTGTTGCCGAGCGCGATGAAGGACAGTCTTGTTGCTGATCTAGGGAGAACAAACATGCCGAAATTCGTCATCGAACCGCATTTCCGCCTGCAGGAATGGGTGGCCGAGGAGAAAGACTACTTCCGCGAGGAAGGGCTCGAATACGAATTTCGCGAACTGATGCGCGCAACCGACGGCAAGATTCACGACAAGGGTGACAAGGTCGGCGCCTATCAGTCGTTTGAGGAAGGCCGCAAATCGAACGTCAGCTGCGCCTGTCACTGGACGGTCAACGTCGCCGCCTCAAATGGTCACGGCAAGATGTACACTGACGTCTATTCGGTAGCCCCGGCCGGCGTTTTCGTCGCCGGCGATTCAAAAATCAAGGATCCGTCCGATCTCGCCGGGGTGCCGGTGTCTGTCGGCTATCAGTCGGGCAGTCACTATTCGACAGTGCAAGCGCTCGAGCAGTATCTCAAACCTGAACAGATGAACCTTGTCTATTCGGACGGCATGCTGTTCGCGCGTATGGAAAAGTTGTTCGAAGGCAAGGCGCCAGCGGTGCACCTTTTCGGTGGGCCCTATTATTTCGCGGAGCAGCTTGGTTTCCGTAAAGTGATCGACGCCACATTCATGATCGGCACCATGATCCACGGCGATCCCGATCCGGAGGATCTGCGCAAGTTCTTCCGCGCGCTGCGCAAGGCGCAGCGCGACATCGATCTGCGGCCAGAGCTCTATACGCACTACTACAAGAAGGAATTTCCTGACCGCTTCCACGCCAAAATGGATACGCGGCGCTGGGGTCCCGGTGAGCGCTTGGTGTTCGAGCCATACACTAAGGAGGTCTATGAGGAGTCTTTCGAGTGGATTGCCGCCCACGGGATCTTCCCGGAAGGCAAGATGGGCAGCAGCCAATACGAGCGTGCGACCCTCTCGCTGGGCTGACAATTACTGTTTGCACACTAATAGTTAGACGTCCAACCAATTGCACCGCGACCTTATTTCGCGGCGCTTTTCTTTGCTTCTGACCTAAGGCATTCTAACGACAACAATAGAAGCGTACTTCAGGGGAGGACCATAATGACACGCTCGCTATTCGCCGTTGCAGCCCTTTTTGCGGCCGTCATGCTGCCTGCGGGCGCCAATGCCCAGATCAAAATCGGCGTGATCAATTCCTATTCCGGTCAGTTTGCTGACACGGGTGCTCAGATCGACAACGGCATCAAGCTTTATATGAAGCAACACGGCGACACGGTCGCCGGTAAGAAAATTGAGATTATCCGGAAGGATACCGGCGGCCCGAACCCCGATGTTGCGAAACGCCTCGCCCAAGAATTGGTTGTGCGTGATAAGGTCGACATTCTGGCTGGGTTTACGCTCACCCCGGAAGCGCTCGGTGCAGCAAGCGTATCCGAAGAAGCCAAGAAGCTCATGGTTGTCATGAATGCGGCGACTTCGATTGTCACCACCAAATCTCCTTACATCGTGCGTGTTTCGCTGACCCTGCCGCAGATCGCCGACACGCTCGCCACTTGGGCCGTAAAGAAGGGCGGCACGAAGAAGGCCTACACCATGGTTTCCGACTATGGACCCGGAATAGACGCCGAAGGTGCCTTCCAGAAGGCATTCAAGGAGGCCGGCGGCGAGATCGTCGGCTCAGTTCGGATGCCGGTTGCGAATCCGGATTTCTCGGCCTTCGTGCAACGCGCGAAAGATCTCAATCCGGAATCGATCTTTGTGTTCATTCCCGGCGGCGCACAACCGGCGGCCCTTGGCAAAGCTTTTGCTGAACGCGGCATCGACCCCAAGAAGGTAAAGATTCTCAGTACGGGTGAACCCGTTGACGAAACCGCGATCAAGAGCATGGGCGACCTCGCGCTCGACCGCATCAGCGCTTGGCACTACGACTATAATCACAAATCAAAAATGAACTCCGACTTCGTGAAAGCGTTTAACGCCGAGTTCAAGCGTAACCCCGATTTCTTCGCCGTCGGAGGTTACGACGGCATGCATCTCATCTATGAGGCGCTGAAGAAAACAAAGGGTAATGCCGACGGCGATGCTCTGATTGCCGCCATAAAGGGCATGAAATGGGAAAGCCCGCGGGGCGTGATCTGGATCGATCCCGAAACGCGCGATATCGTGCAAACCGTTTATATCCGCAAAGTCCAGAAGGTCGGCAACGACATTGTCAATGTCGAGTTTGACAAAGTCGAGAACGTGAAGGATCCCGTTAAGGCGGCGATGAAAAAATAGCCGACTCGCCCGTGTGCTCACGGATGGGGCGATCCACAGCGGTCGCCCCATCTTTTATGTGACCGCACACTTCGTTCGTTCCCGTAAAAGCGGTGAATCCAATGATATGATACGCGAGATTGACGGTTTTTGATTCTGGTTCTCGGTCGAACAAGTAAGCCAGCAAACCAAGGCTTAGCGCGCCACCATGCTGCCTTCCGTCTTCGGGGTTCTGTTCGATGGCATTGCCTACGGCATGTTGCTGTTCGTGCTGTCGATAGGCCTGTCCGTGACGCTTGGGCTGATGAATTTCGTCAATCTCGCGCACTGCGCCTTCGCAATGCTTGGTGGGTACCTGACAGTCACACTGGTGAATGATTTCCACTGGCCATTTTTCGCCACATTACCTCCGGCTTTTATCGCGGCGGCGGCAGCGAGTATTGCGCTTGAGCGGGTTTTCTATCGCCGACTTTATCGGGCAAGTGACCTCGATCAGGTGCTGCTCACAATCGGGATCGCGTTTGTGTCGGTCGCGATAGCCGCCTATCTGTTTGGAACGGCGCAACAGCCGATTCAGACCCCCCCGCTTTTGCGGGGGGCGGTTGACTTTTTTGGGCTTAATCTCGGCAAATACAGACTGTTCCTGATCGGAATAGCGCTGATTGTAACAATCCTGCTGGTGGTTGGCATCGAGTACACCCGCTTTGGTGCACAGGTGCGCGCCTCAGTCGACAATCAGCGCATGGCTGGCGGACTTGGCATCAACGTCGAACGTACTTTTGCTATTACCTTCGCGCTCGGGTCCGGGCTTGCCGGTCTCGGAGGCGCACTCGCGATCGAGATCGTCGGCCTCGATCCAAATTTCTCCTTTACCTATCTCGTCTACGTGCTGATCATCGTATCGGTTGGCGGTCTCGGTTCGATCGCGGGCTCATTCGCAGCCGCCATTATGATCGGCGTGAGCGATATCGCCGGAAAATATTACTTTCCTGAACTTGGCGCCTTCCTGATCTATCTCGTCATGGTGATAGTCCTGATGTGGCGGCCCGCCGGTCTTTTCGGGAGACGCTAGATGGCAGCGACAGACACCGTCAGCGCTCCCCAGCACTACCTTCAGTCGCTCAGCCGCTGGAGCGGAGGTGAAATCGCATTCTGGCTCGCAACGCTAATGCCATTCTTCCTGTTTCCTAACTATCTCTCACTGGCGAGCCAGATCGCAATTACAGCGCTATTTGCGCTCTCACTCGACCTGATACTTGGTTACGCGGGAGTCGTTTCTCTCGGACACGCGGCCTTTTTCGGCATAGGCGCTTATGGAGCCGGCCTCTTCTCAAAATTTGTTTGGGGCGAGCCGCTTTCAGGCCTCTTAGTGGGGGCGTTGCTCGCCGGCATCGCCGGCTATGCCACCAGCTTTATTGTCTGCCGTTTCCGCCACCTTCCGCTGATCATGCTGACGCTCGGCCTTGGACTTCTCGCATTCGAAGTCGCCAACAGTGCCCACTGGCTAACTGGTGGCTCAGACGGACTGCAGGGGATCCGTATTTGGCCGCTGTTCGGCATCTTCAAGTTCGATCTGTACGGTTACACGGCTTATAGCTATTCGCTGGCCGCACTGTTTCTGATTTTTCTGGGCATGCGCCGCCTGGTCAATTCGCCGTTCGGGCTCGCCTTGCGCGGCATCCGTGAGAATCTCGTGCGCATGCCAGCTATCGGCGCGGCAAGCCGCGCCCATATTCGCAAAGCCTATACTATCGCCGCGACCATCGCCGGTATCGCGGGCGCGCTTCTGACGCAAACTACTGAATCTGCGGCACTTGAATCGATCAGTTTCCAGCGTTCGGCGGACGTGCTGGTCATGCTTGTTTTGGGCGGTGCAGGCCGCATCTACGGCGGTTTGGTAGGTGCAATTATATTCATGATCGCGCGCGACCAATTCTCCGGCATTGCACCCCAGTATTGGTATTTTTGGATCGGCATCCTGCTGATCGCGGTTGTGATGCTTCTGCCGAACGGCATCCTCGGTGGTTTGTCGAAAATCTTGGTTCGATGGAGACGAAAGTGACAGAAATCGCGCTCTCCACGCGCCGCCTAGATAAAAACTTCGGATCGTTAATTGTCGCGCGCAACATCGAACTGAATTTACCGAAAGGGGCGCGGTACGCGCTGATCGGCCCCAATGGCGCCGGCAAGACAACCTTGATCAATCTGATAACAGGCATGTTGAAGCCGAATGCCGGTCAGATCTTTCTTGGCGACGAAGATGTCACGGGTCTCGAGCCTCAGGAACGAGTCCGACGTGGGCTTGCGCGCACCTTCCAGATCAACACATTATTTCCGGGACTCAACGCGCTGGAGGCGGTGACCCTCGCGGTTTGCGAGCGTCGCAATATTGCGGGCGAATTTTGGCGTAACATCGCCGAGCATGGCGAGGCGATCGAGGAGGCCTACGGAATTCTGCGCAAACTGCGTCTGGGTGACTCCTGCTATCAGGTCACCCGCGAACTTCCCTATGGCCGTCAGCGGCTCCTGGAGATCGCGCTGGCGCTCTCAACCCGGCCGAAAGTTCTGCTGCTCGACGAGCCCGCGGCCGGCGTCCCGCAAGAGGAAAGCGGCGAAGTCTTCGAAGCGGTTGCGAGCCTTTCCGACGATCTCACGTTGCTTTTCATTGAGCACGACATGCATGTGGTATTCCGCTTCGCAAGCCACATCATTGTGCTGGTCGGCGGTGCAATCTTCACTGAAGGCTCACCGGCGCAAATCGCAGCCGATCCAGGCGTGCGCGAAGTCTATTTGGGCAAACGCAAGCATGGCTGACTCCCTGCTCAAACTTGCGAATGTGACAGCCGGCTATGGTGATGCCGTCGTGCTGCACGGCATCTCATTGGAGTTGCCGGAGCACGGCAGCCTTGCGCTGTTGGGTCGTAACGGCGTCGGCAAATCGACCCTGCTGATGACCATCATGGGTTACACGCAGCTGCGCAGCGGTCGCGTCGTCTGGAAAGGACAGGATATATCGCGCCTTCCACCCAATCGACGCGCAGTGAACGGCATCGGCTGGGTGGCGCAGGAACGCGAGATCTTTCCGTCACTGTCGGTCGAGGAAAATCTCACAGTGGCGTCACGTCCCGGCCCCTGGGATCTCGACGCCGTCTTCAAGCTCTTCCCGCGTCTGTCCGAACGCCGGCGCAATATGGGCAATCAGCTCTCGGGCGGGGAGCAGCAAATGCTGGCTATTGCGCGGGCATTGATGACCAATCCGGCGCTGATGTTGCTGGACGAGCCGTTCGAGGGGCTCGCCCCGGTCATCGTTGATGAACTTACGACCGCAATGAAGATGATGCTTTCTGACCGCCGCATCGCGATCATTCTCGTCGAACAGCATACGGACATTGCCTTGGAACTGACGGCCGAGGCCATCGTGCTGGAACGCGGCGCAGTGGCGCACCGCGCGCCTTCGGCTCAGTTGCAAAAAGACACCGCTACGCTCGAACGTCTGGTCGGGTTGCGCGTGGCCGCAACGGCGTGACATTCTAGCTGCCTGCAAAGTCGACACAGGGACAGGCCATGTCCAATCCGATGATTCCGCGCGAACGTTCCGACTACTCAGCGATCGTGGATCGCCCGCCGCTTAAACTGCCGGGCAAAGCCCGCATCCTGTTCTGGACGATCGTCAATTACGAGGTGTGGGACATCGGCAAACCAATGGCGCGACAGTTGCTGCCGGCCCCCACGGGCGTGCCGTTGATGCCCGACGTGGTGCACTGGGCCTTCCATGAATACGGCATGCGGGTCGGCTGTTGGCGCTTTCACGAGCTCTTCAAAAAGCTGGGCATCAAGCCGACGCTCGCAGCGAATGCGCGCATTTGCGAGGACTATCCGCGCGTTGCCGAGGAGGCCAGGAAAGACGGTTGGGAATTCATGGGTCACGCCTACGAGCAAGGCCCGATCCACAAGGAAGCCGACCAGGCGGCCATGATCAAGCGGACCATGGACATCATGACAAAATTCACCGGCAAGAAACCGGTCGGCTGGCTCGGGCCTGGCCTAACCCAGACGTTGGACACACCCGATCTGCTCGCGGCCGCGGGCGTTGAATATATCGGTGACTGGGTCTACGACGATGAGCCAACCGTGATCCGCACCACCAAAGGGCCGCTGATCACCCTGCCCTACACCGTCGAGCTCAACGATATTCCGATGATGCTGATTCAGCATCACGAGAGTGACTATCTGCTCAAGCGCACGATCGACCAGTTCGACCAGCTCTATGCCGAAAGCGCGAAGCGCGCAAAAATCTGCACGCTGGCGATTCATCCCTACATCAGCGGGCAACCGCATCGGATCAAATACCTCGAGCAGATCTACGACTACGTGAACAAGCACGAAGGCGTTCTGCATTGGAACGGCGAGCAGATTCTCGACTGGTATCGCAGCATCGCCAAGATCGAAGCGGCCGCGTAGCGGCAGCTGCCGCTGCGCGACAGAAGATCGACACGGCAGGGAGGATTCACATGCGTTCCAAATCGATTCTCGCCGTGCTCACGGCCGCATTTGCGCTCCAAGGCACGTCAAATGCGACGGCTGCTGAAATCCGTCTCGCCCGGCAATTTTCCATGGGCTACCTCCAGCTCAACGTGATGGAGCACCAGCAGCTCATCGAGAAACACGCCAGGGCGCTCGGGCTCGACGATGTGAAAGTCTCTTGGTTCACCTTTAACGGGCCGACCGCCGTCAACGAGGCCTTGATCTCGGGTAATATCGATGTCGGCTCGGGTGGCGTGCCGGGCCTGCTGGTCCTGTGGTCGCGCAGCAAAGGGACCCCGCAGGAAGTGCGCGGCATATCCGCACTGAGCTCACAGCCGTTCCTGCTCAACAGCCGAGATCCAGCCATCAAGACCATCAAGGACTTCAAGGACACTGATCGCATCGCTGTGCCCGCGGTGCGCTCGTCCGTGCAGGCGATCACGCTGCAGATGGCGGCGGCCAAAGCCTACGGCACCAAGGACTTTGCCAAACTTGATCCGCTCACCGTGTCGATGACGCCGCCGGATGCGACGGTCGCACTGCTCAAAGGCGGCGCACAGATTTCGGCCGCGTTCAGCGTGCCGCCGTTCCAGAACCAGCAGCTCGAGGACCCGGCCGTCCACACCGTCCTCAATTCGTTCGACGTAATGGGAGGCTCGCACACCTTCACGGCCGTTTGGGCGCCGGCAAAGTTCCGAGAGGGCAACCCAGTGCTGTACAAGGCACTCGTGGCCGCCCTCAGGGAGGCGACGGAGATCGTCAACAAGGACAAAACGGCGGCGGCCGGCTTATGGATCGAGGATTCAAAATCAAAATTGTCGCTTGAGATGGTCGGCAAGATCGTGTCCGGACCGCAGGTGCGCTGGACCATGACGCCGGAAAACACCATGAAATATGCTGATTTCATGGCCGAAGTCGGCACGCTCAAGACGAAGGCGGCATCCTGGAAAGACTATTTCTTCCCGGAAATTCACGACGAGAAGGGCAGCTGAGCCCTCGAGCGGCTCCAATTCATTCTTTTGTTCTTCTGTTGCTGGATGGGTTGCGGCGCCCGGCCCTGACCCGTTGGCGTTTGCGTACATCGCTGGTCTCACGTGGTGACCGGACCATGTGTGCCATAATAGACCTGGCAATTGACCGACGCGCATTTCGGTGCAGCGGCAGAAGCCGACTGTAGGCCGGCGAACGCCTCGAGAATCGCGAACCCGAACGCGATGACAAAAGCGCCGCGCATTTTCAATCTCCCGGTTTTTGGTTGGCTTAATTGCTCTTCGAAAAAGAAGAAGGCCCCATCTGTCGGAGCTACTTCTGCTTGTTGATCCCGAAAAAATGAGATGCGATGTGGTCGCTGCGCATCATCCGATCGGATGACAGAACGCGCTCGTATTGTGACGCTGGGTCGAGTTTTCGTGATTCGCTGATCGTCCGAGTGCTTATTTAAATTCTTATTGCGTACTCGCCACCACTTTGTGCGCTTGCTCGCCCAAACCCTCAATGGACGCGGTAACAATGTCGCCAGGCTGCAAATAGGTCGGCGGCTTCTGACCCAGACCGACGCCTGCGGGCGTGCCGGTCAGGATCACATCGCCCGCCTGCAGGCTCATGAACCGGCTGATATAAGAGATCAGCTCGCCTACAGAGAAGATCATGTCGCGCGTCGAACCGCTTTGCTTCGTGGCGCCGTTGACGCACAGGCGCATCGACAGTTTCTGCGGATCGGCGATCTCATCGCGAGTCGCGAGAAACGGCCCGAGCGGTGCAAAGGTGTCGGCGCTCTTACCTTTGAATCCCTGCCCACCGCGATTGAACTGGAAATCACGTTCGGAAAAATCAATACCGATGCAATAACCAAGTACATGGTCCAAGGCATCGCGCTCACCGATGTAGACGCCGGGCTTCCCGATCACCACGGCAAGCTCAACCTCCCAGTCGACGCTCTTTGCCTCGTGGGGGATGACGAGATCGTCAGCAGGTCCGCACAGCGCGCTCGTCGCCTTCAAGAAAAGCGTTGGCTCTTTCGGCAGAGGCAAGCCCGTTTCCTCCGCATGATCGCGATAGTTCAGGCCGACGCCAATGATCTTGCCTATGCCTCGCAGAGGCGGACCGAGAGCAACATCCTTTGGCGCTTTTGACAGCGCCTTTGCCGGCACCGCGGCGATGGCTTCGATATCGTCAAGCGTCGGCGCGCGGGGATTGAGCGAAGAAAAACTGCCCGACAGATCGAAGACCTCTCCGTCCAGAATGAGACCGGGCTCCTCGCCAGTTGCAGAACGATAACGGACAAGCTTCATGGCCTGTACAATATCCGGGGTAGCTGCAAAACTGCCAGCCGATCGATAGCCCCCAAGGAAACCCGCGTATGAATTTTCCCAAGCCCGCCGTTGGCATGTTGCCCAACGATCGCCTCGACTACTCCGCGATTACCACACGTAAACCGCTGAAGCTGCCCAAGGGGGGACGTATGGCGGTTTGGACCATCACAAATGTCGAGGAATGGGATCCGACACAAACCATGCCGCGGACCGTGCTCACGCCTCCGGCCGGTGGTTCACCGATGCCGGATATTCCGAACTGGTGCTGGCATGAATACGGAAATCGCGTTGGCTTCTGGCGCCTTTTGCAGGTCTACGACGATTTCAAGATACCCGGTGTGATGAACATCAATGGCGTCGCCGTAAAGGCGTACCCGGATATCGTGAAGGCCTGCGTCGATCGCAATTGGGAATTCATCGGCCACGGCTACACCCAGCGCAACATGCAAAAGGTCGAGAACGAGCGCGCCGACATCCGCAAAAGCGCCGAGGTGCTGGAAGAGGCGACAGGCAAGCGCCCGCGGGGTTGGCTGGGGCCCGGCCTGACCGAAACCTGGGAGACGCCCGATATTCTTGCCGAAGAGGGTTATGACTACGTCGCGGACTGGGTGCTCGACGACCAACCGGTGTGGATGAAAACGCGCGGCAAGCCGATTCTGAACATCCCCTACACGCAGGAATGCAATGACGTCGCCATGATGCTGATCCAGCATCACAAGGCATCCGAGTTCTATGAGCGGGCGATGGATCAGTTTGAGCAGATCTACAGAGACACGAAAGGCTCGGCACGGGTGATGGCGATCTCGGTGCATCCCTACATCATGGGCGCGCCGCATCGGGCAAAATATTTCCGCAAGATCTACGAGAAGATCCGGAAGAAGCGTGACGTGTTGTTCTGGACCGGCGCGCAAATTGCGGACTGGTACACCAAGGTCGGCACGAAGCCGGCGTAATTTCCATGCCCATGCATCCACGCGAACGACTGGCCTATTCGCCGATCGAAGGCCGTCCGCTGCTGAAGTTTCCGAAAGGCGTACGGCTGGTCATCTGGCCGGTGCTGGCACTGGAAGAATGGGACATGTCACGTCCTATGGCGCGCATGGTGATCTCGCCGCCACAGGGCCAACCGATGCTGCCCGACCACCCGAACTGGAGCTGGCATGAATACGGTATGCGTGTCGGCTTCTGGCGGCTGCAAAAGATGATGCTGAAGCTCGGCATTTCGCCGACCGTCACGCTCAATGCCAGAGTCTGCGAGACCTATCCGACGGTGGTGAAGGCCTGCACCGACCACGGCTGGGAGCTCAACGCCCACGGTTACGACCAGGTGCCGATGCACAAGCTCGACGATCAACGCGCCATCATCATGAAATCGATGGACGTGATCGAGAAGTTTTCCGGCAAGCGCCCGCGCGGCTGGTTCGGCCCGGGGCTGACGCAGACCTTCGATACGCTCGACTATCTGTCGGAGGCCGGCGTCGAGTATATTGGCGACTGGGTGCTCGACGACGAACCGGTGACGCTCAAGACGACTCACAAGCCTGTCGTTGCGCTGCCCTACAATTTCGAGATCCACGACATCGTAATGATGGCGTTGCAGCATCTTCCATCAGACCAGTGGCATAATCGCGCCTTGGACCACTTCAGGACGCTTTACGAAGAGTCGACCGAGCGACCAAAAGTCATGGCGATGGCGTGTCACCCCTATCTCTCCGGCGTGCCGCACCGTATCGGCCACGTCGAGCGAACTTTCGCCGAGCTGCTCGCGCATGACGGGGTGGTCGCCTGGGATGGCGCTAAGATCCTCGATTGGTATCTCGCCGCCCGCAAATAAGAGACGCAGTGCAAATGACCCCTAAGGCCTATCGCAGTTGCTTCGTTCCACACGATATCGGCGCGCCGATCGAAGGAGCCAAAAGCGGTCCACTCGCCGGGTTGATCGCCGTGGTCAAGGATATGTACGACATCGCTGGCGAATGCACCGGCTGCGGCAGCCCGGAATGGCTCGCAACGCAGGCACCCGCCCCTCGCAATTGTCCGCCGGTGCAGAAGATCCTCGACGCCGGCGCAACGATTTCCGGAAAAACGGTCTGCGATGAATTTTTCTACAGCGTGAGCGGCGCAAACGCACATTATGGCACGCCGGTGAATGCGCGCGCGCCGGGCCGCCTGCCCGGTGGCTCGTCAGCGGGTTCGGCCGCTGCCTGCGGAGCCGGTTTATGCGACTTCGCGCTTGGCAGCGATACCGGCGGCTCGGTGCGCGTTCCAGCCTCCTTCAACGGAATTTACGGCCTGCGGCCGACGCACAAGCGCATCGAGCACGCCGGCGTCGCCGACATGGCTCCCACTTTCGACGTGCCGGGCTGGTTCGCCGCGACCCCGGGTGTATTTCGTAAAGTCGGTCCAGTACTGCTCGATAGCCAAGGCGTGGCCGCAAAAGTCGAACGCGTGGTTGTATTGGAAGATGCCTTCGCGCAGGCAGAAGAACCCGTAGCCGACTTGCTGCGGACGGTGCTCGAATTCATGAGCGATGACCTGCCGGAAATGGTGCACGGACGGATCGCGCCCGAGGGTTTTGACCCCTGGCGCGAAGCGTTCCGGATCGTACAGGCCTATGAAACCTGGCAAACATTTGGCGAATTTGTCATCGCGCAGAAACCAAAAATCGGCCCGGGGGTGCGCGAACGCATGGAATTCGCCGCCACGGTCACAAAGTCCCAGGCCGACGCCGCCCGCGGCGTCCAACTCAAGGCACGTGAGCACATTCGACAGATAGCGGTTCCCGGCACAATTCTCGCTCTGCCGACTGCGCCCAGCATCGCGCCGAGGATTGAAATTTCGGGTACGGAGCTGGAAGAATTCCGCGTCAGGGTCATGCGCCTGACTTGCACGTCCGGCGTCTCCGGCTTGCCGCAAATGAGCATCCCCGCGGGCACGATTAACGGATGTCCTATCGGCCTCTCCTTCATTGGCTGGCGAGGAGGCGACGAAGTGCTACTCGATCTTGCCTGTGAATTGGCGCATCACTGCGGCATGGCGGCGTGACAGATTTTGTGCTTTGACATAGCGACCTAGCGTCAGCGGGCCGCAATCGACATGGCGTCCAACCAGCTTCTCGACAAGAAAACCATCGCCGAACTTACCGCCCGGATGTACCTCGACACGGGTGCCGTCCGCTTCATGAGCGATAAACCGTTCATCTTCACGAGCGGCTGGGCGAGCCCGGTCTACAACGATTCCCGCTGGCTAATGTCGTTTCCCGACGTGCGCTCGACCCTGATGGGCTTTGCAGTTCACTCGATCGAACGCGATATCGGGCGCGAAAAGATCGATGCGGTGGCGGGCGGAGAAACCGCTGGAATTCCGTTCGCGGCCTGGGTGGCTGACCGCCTCCACCTGCCGATGCAATATGTGCGCAAAAAAGCGAAAGGATTTGGTCGCGGCGCGCAGATCGAAGGCCAACTGCTTCCCGGTCAGCGCGTGCTTCTGGTCGAGGATCTTGCCACCGACGGCAAAAGCAAGGTCAACTTCATCAACGCGCTACGCGAGGCCGGCGGTACCTGCGACCATTGTTTCGTTATCTTCTTCTACGACATCTATCCGCAAGGCAAGAAAATCCTCAGCGATCTTGGCGTCACGTTGCACGCACTCACAACCTGGAGAGACGTGCTGGCCGCTGCCAAAGCAAGCGGCAAATTCGAGGCGAAGATGTTGGCCGAGGTCGAAAAGTTTATCGGCGATCCGGCCGGTTGGTCGAAGGCTCACGGCGGAGCAGCTGAAGCGGCGGAGTAACTTTCACTTTGTATGGGAGGCCCTCATGGCAAAAGCAAAACTCAAGGCAAAGAGAAGCAGGGCAAAAGCAAGAAAGACAAAAAAGAAAGTCGTCGCTAGATCCGCAGCGCACGCAAAAACGCGCAGGCCGCAGCGGTTCACTGCAAGCCATCACCGCGACGAAGACTTCGACTACGGCTTGCGGCCCTATTCAGCCTATCGCGATCTCGGAATCGCCAAAGCGACCGACGGCATGGTGCAGGCGCACGTCATCCGGATGACCAAGCCGTTCGACGCGGAGGAGGTCGCAATCCCGCACTACCACGATGTCGACTTCCAGATGGTCTACGTTCTCAAGGGATGGTTCAGCAGCGAGTTCGAAGGACAGGGCGTCCACACTTTCCACGCCGGTTCGTGTTGGATCCAGCCGCCGAAGATCAAGCACACTGTTCGCGGTTATTCCGACGATTGTGAATTGCTGGAAATCGTCCTGCCGGCGGATTTCGAGACCGTGACTCTGAAGTAAACTCACATCATCCGCGTCAGCAGCAGGCCACCGGTCACGACGGCAAATATCACCACAGACGCCCCGAGCACCGTCGTAATGTGCCGCCAGCCGAGGCCGATAATGGTTTTCACCGACGTGCCCAGACCGAGCGCGCCGATGGCCAGGAGCAGACCCCAGGTGGAGACTTCCACCAACACGCTTTTCACGGAGGCATAGACCGGCGCCAGAGACGGCATCAGTGGCACGGCGCTGTTCACCAAACACAGCAACAAGAACACAATCGCAAAGACCGGCACCGGCACATGCGCCTCGCCGTGGCGCATGCCAATGCGCGTGAAGTACCAGCCAACGCCGAGGACCATCGGCAACAGCAGGAATACCCGGAACAGTTTGACGATCACCGCAGTATTGCCGACCGCCCCCGACACTGCATAACCGGCTCCCACCACCTGTGCGACATCGTGGATAGTTCCCCCGAGCATGACTCCCGTGGTCTGCCCATCGAAGCCGAGCAGAATGCAAAGCGGCGGATAGATCAGCATCGCCAAAGTTGCCAGCGCGTTCACCGCAACCACCACGAAAGCAATGTCCGTCCTCTTGCCCGCGTAGTCCGGGACGACTGTTGAAGTCGCGAGCGTCGCAGAAGCGCCGCACACGGCGGTGCCGACGCCGACAAGCGCCCCGAATCCAGGCGCCTGACCGCTCCATCGTGCGAAAACAAACCCCGACACTACGGTGATCGTCATTGCAACGACGATCAGCATCGCGGTCTGCGCGCCGAGCGCCGCGATGTCTCCGAGCCCGACGCGCAGCCCAAGCAAAGCGACCGCCCAACGCAACAGAGTCTTGACGCAAAACTGCATACCTGGCTGCACCGCGGGCCGCGCTGCCAGCGGATTGAGTGCTATCCCGACGACAAGCGCGATCACCATGTTGGGGATCGGCACGAAACGCGCCAAATAGGGCGCGGTCACATAGCCGATGGCCGCGACGATCGCAGAAAGCGCAATTCCGGGAGCAAGAGCCGCCGCCGATACCGACGGACGCAAAGCTTGCATATTTTCTGCGCTCACAGCCGATTCCTTATTGGCTCGCGACAAGCTTGTTGTCGACACGGCTGGACTTGTGGCCCGCAGAAACCGCGCCCGCGATTTCCGACGGCGTATCCACGACGGTGACACCGGCCGCTTCGAGCGCCTCGCGTTTGGAAGCGTAGCTGCCGGCATTCCCGGTGACGATTGCGCCGGCATGGCCCATTTTCTTGCCGAGAGGGGCGGCCGCCCCGGCAATGAAAGCAACGATCGGCTTTATCATTTTCTTTGCGTAAGCAGCCGCGTCTTCCTCCATCGCGCCACCGATCTCACCGACGACGACAACCGCGTCGGTGTCGCTGTCCTTGTCGAGGGCCTCGAGCGCATCGCGCGTTGTCGTACCGAGCATCGGGTCGCCGCCAATTCCGATGAAGGCCGACTGGCCAAGACCGGCGCGCGTCAAGTTGAGACAGATCAGTGTGCCAAGGCTGCCGCTCCGCGAGATCACCCCTACACGGCCGGCTTTGAATACGCTCGGCACGAATGCAGGCATGATGCCGACGAAACACTCGCCGGGCGTCACGAGACCCGCAGTATTGGGGCCAACGATGCGGGTGCCGTGCCTCGCCGCCGCGCCGTGCATTGCCATGACATCCTGGGCTGGAATGTGTTCGGTCAGAACCACCAGCAACTTGATGCCCGCCTCAGCCGCAGACACCGCAGCGTCCTTGGCCATTGCCGGGGGAATGAACATGACCGCGACATCACCCCCGACCTTCGCAACCGCTTCGGTTGTGGTCGCAAATATCGGTACTCCGACGTGAGTTTCGCCGGCACGTTTCGGGTTAACGCCCGCGACCACATTGGTCCCGTAGGCCATCATTTTCTCGCTCCAGAAAGTGCCCTGCTTGCCGGTGATACCGAGCACGACGACGCGATCTTTCCCGCGCACGATCATTGTGCTGCCTTCACCGCCGCCTGGATGGCGTCTTCCATGAAATCGTAGGGTTCGACGCCGAGCTCGTTGCGCACCAGCGCCACCGCTTCCTTCTCACCCGTACCGTGGATGGAAAAAAACACGGGGACACGCGGTGCAAGCTTGTGCCAGGCGCGCACCACGCCTTCGGCCATTACATCAGTACGTGCGAAGGCACCGCAGAAATTGATAACCAGACTTTTCACGCCGGGATTGGAAAGCACCAGATCGAGCGCGATCTCCGACTTGGTGTAGGCCTCGCCGCCGATTTCAAGGAAATTTGCGGGCTTGCCGCCGTAGTGCCGGATCACATCCATGGTGGTCATCGTGAGACCGGCGCCGTTGGCCAGAACGCCGACATTGCCGTCAAGCTGAATCAGTTTGAGGCCCTTCTCAGCCCCACGCTTCTCAAGCGCTGTCATCGAGCCGGCTGCACCGGCTTTCGCAAGCTCGGACTGGCGGTAGATTGCCGCGTCGTCGAGCGTAAATTTGCAATCGAGCGCGACTACACGACCGTCGCCCAGCACCGCCAGTGGATTTACCTCGAGGAGTTCGGCGTCGAATTTGCGGTACGCCGTGTAGAGCCGCTTAAGGATTTGCATGATCTGTGTTTGGGCCGGACCAAGATCTAGCCCTTGGAGCATGCCGGCAATGTCGGTCGCATCCGGCTTGCCATCAATATCGAGCAGCAAGCGCCGGATAGCGGCAGACTGCGCCGCGGCGATTTCCTCGATATCCATGCCGCCTTCAGTCGAAAACAGAATCAGCGGCCTTCGCGCCACGACGTCGTGAAGAACGGCGACATAGAATTCGCGTGCAATATGGGCCTGCTCTTCCACAAGCAGGCGTTCGACGGTGTAACCGCCGATGCTCATGCCGAGGATCTGTTCGGCAGCCTTGCGCGCTTCGTCGGACGTTCGGACAAGCAGGATGCCGCCGCCTTTTCCACGTTTGCCGGCCGGCACCTGCGCCTTGACAACACATGGTCCGATATTCGTCGCGGCCATCGCGGCCTCGACAGCAGTGCTGCAAAGAATGCCACGGAGTGTCGGAATGCCCGCAGCATTCAGGACGAGCGACTTGGCCGCGTGCTCCTCAAAATTCATTACACATAATCCTGCGTGGCGCGCTGTTCACTCGACATCAATCAGCGTCCGTATTTTTTCCAGTACACGCCGAATAGGTCTTCCTCACTCGGCCTGTCTTCCGGAATTGTCGTAACCAGGTGCGTAATGTTGAGGAAATGCTTGTAATTCAGATTCTCAGTAATGCTGTTGCCTCCCCAGGTGCCGCACCCCATGCTCAGCGTGAAGTTGAGACCGTTGTCGAATCCACCGCCATTCCCAAATGTGTGCGCCTGGTTGATCAGCACGCGCACCACATCGGCGTGTTCGGCCAATGCACGGCCCCGGTTCGCATCCTTCGTATGCAAGCCCACCGAGTGTCCCCGTCCTTGATGCGCGAGAATTTCATTCGCGCGCGCAACCGCGGCGTCGAAGTCTTTGGCGCGGTAAACGGTCAGAACCAATGACAGCTTTTCGCTGGAAAACGGAAAGCCACGGCCCACGCCGGTTTCCTCAACCATGAAAAACTTCTTTGATTGTGCCGCATCGGGCAGGCCACACCCGCGCGCAAATACGTCGGCATCGCGCGCGATCAGCGTGCGGTTGAGCTTGCCATCGGGCCACAACGCAGCCTGGATCTTTGACTTCTCGACCAATGTAGCCATGTGTCCGCCCGCGCGCTCAAGAGCCGCGATCGCCTTGTCATAGACCGCGTCGACGAGGATCACGGAATTTTCAGACGAGCAGGAGGTCGAATTGTCGAAGATCTTGGAAGCGCAGATCTTCCTCGCGGCATCATCGAGATCGGCGGTTTCGTCGACAATCACCGGGACATTGCCGGTGCCAACGCCTATTGCCGGCTTACCGCTCGAGTAAGCGCGGCGCACGTTGTCCTGGGAGCCGGTGGCCACGATCAGGTCGGCCGCCTGCGTCAATGCCTGCGTCATATCCTTTGAAGCGGGCGGCGGCAGGATTTGCACCAGATCTTCGGGCAAGCCGATCTTCTTGAGCTCGGCGCGCATGTATTCGACCGTGCGCATCGTGGTTTTCAATCCGGCAGGCGATGCCGCAATGATGATGGCATTTCGTCCCTTGATCGCCATCATCGCCTTGTTCACAGGTGTCGCACCCGGATTGGTCGATGGAGTGATAGCGCAAATGAGACCGACCGGTTTCGCGTATTTGACGATGCCGAGCTTCTTGTCTTCCTCGATGATGCCGACCGATTTCACGCGCAGAAGATCGCGCAGCGTGCCGAAAGTCTTGCGCTGCTTCTTGATGATCTTGTCGGGTACATTGCCGAGTTGAGTATCCTTGACCGCCAACTCGGCCAGTTCTTTCGCATGCGCAGGGTTGTAAAGAGACCAGGCAAGTGCGGTGACTGCTTCATCGACGCGTGCCTGGTCGGCATCGGCGAATGAAGCCATCGCTGCTCGGCCACGCCGCACCAGATCGTCGACCACCGCCGTTACGTTCGGATCGGCCGCCGGTTTTACCGCGACAGTCATCTCATCGGCTCCACATTTAAAGGTTGGCCGTTTGTTGTGGACGCATGTCCTCGCGCTTGATGCCTGCCACGACTACCGGTTTCTTCATGGCGTCGCGGCGGAAGGGCTCACCGAGTTCCTGATTGAGAATGACCTCGATGAAGGTTGTAACGCGCTTCTTCTGCGCTTCGCACGACTGCCGAAGCGCCTCCGTCAATTCCGTCGGCGTCCTTACTACTACGCCCTTGAGACCGCAGGCTTCGGCTACCTTTGCATAGCTGAGGTGCGGATCGAGTTCAGTGCCGACGAAATTGTCGTCGAACCAAAGAATCGAATTGCGCTTTTCGGCGCCCCACTGGTAGTTGCGAAAGACCACCATGGTGATGCCCGGCCATTCCTCGCGGCCGATCGAACTCATTTCGTTCATCGAGATTCCGAAAGCGCCATCACCGGCAAAGCCGATACAGGGCGTACCCGGATTGCCAATCTTGGCGCCGATGATGGACGGAAAACCGTAACCGCAAGGCCCGAAAAGCCCAGGCGCCAGGTATTTCCGGCCTTTGTCGAATGTCGGGTAAGCGTTGCCGATAGCGCAGTTGTTGCCGATATCGCTCGAGATGATCGCATCCTTCGGCAGTCCGGCCTGGATGGCCCGCCAGGCCTGCCGCGGCGACATCCGGTCTGCATCGCGCTTGCGCGCATCCGCATTCCAGGTCGTACCTGGGTCATCGTCCTCATGATCCATGCTGGACAAAGTCTGCAGCCATTTAGATCTGGTCGTGTGGATCAAAGCCTTGCGGTCATCGCGTCCGGCATTTCCGGCCGAGGGAGACAGCTGCGCCAGAATGCTTTGGGCCACCAGTTTGGCATCGCCGCAAATACCGACTGTTACGGGCTTGGTCAGGCCGATGCGGTCGGCGTTGATGTCGACCTGAATGATTTTCGCGGTCTTCGGCCAGTAATCGATGCCGTAACCCGGCAGGGTCGAGAACGGATTGAGCCTTGTACCGAGCGCGAGAACCACGTCGGCCCTGGCGACCAGTTCCATTGCCGCCTTCGATCCATTGTACCCGAGTGGGCCAACCGCGAGCCTGTGGCTACCGGGGAAACTGTCATTGTGCTGGTAGTTGTTGCAAACTGGCGCGTCGAGCTTTTCGGCGAGGCCAACGCATTCGGGAATTGCGTTCCCGAGCACGACACCTGCACCCGACAGAATGACCGGGAATTTGGCGCCCGAGAGAAGCTTCGCAGCGTCCGCCACCGCCTGGGCACCGCCCGATGGCCGCTCGAATTCGACGATGGCTGGTAGATTGATGTCGATCACTTGCGTCCAGTAGTCACGCGGGATGTTGATCTGCGCGGGTGCCGAAAGGCGTTTGGCTTTGGTGATGACGCGGTTGAGGACCTCCGCCGTACGCGACGGATCGCGCACTTCTTCCTGATAGCAGACCATGTCGCGGAACAGCGCCATCTGCTCCACTTCCTGGAAACCCCCCTGCCCAATCGTCTTGTTCGCCGCCTGCGGCGTCACCAGCAGCATCGGCGTGTGGTTCCAGTACGCGGTCTTGATGGCGGTGACGAAATTCGTGATGCCCGGACCGTTTTGCGCAATCGCCATGGCAATTTTTCCGGTCGATCGCGTGTAGCCGTCGCAGATCAGACCTCCGTTGGTCTCGTGCGCAACGTCCCAGAATGTGATGCCGGCCTTGGGAAAAAGATCGGAAATTGGCATGAATGCCGAACCAATAATGCCGAAGGCGTGCTCGATGCCGTGCATTTGCAAGACCTTCACGAACGCCTCTTCAGTGGTCATCTTCATAGTTTTGTCCTCTCAGCCCTGTCTTTGATGGCTCAGGTCTTGTCCTGGAAAATCTCGGCTAGCTCGTTGGCGGCGCTCCTCAGTGCCGGCAAATGGCGGCGCGCCGTTTGAACATTCATGCGTGCTTCCGGTGCCTGGATAGCGAGAGCCGCGAGCATCTCGCCGTTGGCGCCCGTTACGGGGACGGCCATGCAGACAACGCCCACGAGATATTCCTGTCGGTCGAAAGAGACCTGCTCCTTCCGAATCTGACGAAGCTCGGCATCAAGCCGATCACAGTCGGTGATGGTGCTTTCGGTGTATCGCCGCAGTTCCAGACTCTGCAGCAGCCGCTTGCGGCGCGGTGAGGCAGCCAATGCAAGAAACAACTTGCCGATGGCACTGCAGTGCAACGGCACGCGCGAGCCACTGGTGTAGTGCAGGCGTAGCGGCCAATGCTCGGCCTCGACGCGATCGAGGTAAACCACCTCGCCATTCAAGAGCGTGCCGATATTGCAGGTCTCGTTGAGCGTATGCACGAGGCGCTGAAGCACAACATGCGGCGTGTCATGACGCATCGAGGACGACAGCGCGCCAAAGGCAAGATTTGCCAGTTTCGGCCCGACAATCAGCCGGCGTCGGCCGGGCTCGCGCGCGAGATAACCTTGCGTCACAAACCAGTCTACTAACCGATAGGCCGTCGCCTTCGGTAGTTTCACTGAAGCGATGATGTCGAGTACGTCGACCGGCGTACGAGAGCTCGCAACATGCTCAAGGATGGCGAAAGAGCGCGCCGTTGCTCCGAGCTTGTGCTCGCGGGCGGCACCCCTCTTTGAAGAACGAAGATGTGGCTTGAGTTCATCCACATTGTGCCGTTCGTGAATTCCAAGATTGCTACGCATGGGTCACCTACCTAACTCCGGTTTGGGCAGTCACCAGGCGGCTTCTGAACAGACGCTGCACGAAGGGCAGCAGCAGGACGACAATGGTCAACGCGACGATAGTTCCAGAGATGGGTCGCGTGAAGAACACGGTCCAGTCATTCGAAAAACTGATCATTGTGTTCATGAACGCCTCTTCGGCAATCGGACCGAGGATGACGCCGAGCACCAGCGGCGCGACTGGAAATTTCAGGCGTTCGAATCCATAGCCGAGAACGCCGAAGCCAATGATCAGCCAGAGGTCCGTGATGTTGTTGCGGATCGACAGCGCGCCGATGAAGCAAAGAATCAATACGTAAGCCGAAACGACCGCCTCGGGGAAATCGAGAATCTTCACGAGAGGACGGATCGCGAAATAGCCGAGCGCGCACATCAGCGCGAGGCCGAGGAAAAGTGAAGCAAACACGGTATAGACGAGCGGTGCCGAGCTCGCGAGAACCTGCGGCCCTGGTTGGATCCCGTGCAGCATGAAGGCGCCGAGAATGACGGCGGTTGCACCGCTGCCCGGAATGCCGAGCGCTAGCAGATGAACCATGGCTCCGCCGACTGAGGCCGTGGCCGCCGCCTGCGGCGCAATGATCCCTTCGGCAATCCCGGTCCCCATCTGCTCCTTGCGCTTGCCGAAGCGCGCTTCGATTCCGTAGCTGACGAAAGACGCGATGGTGGCACCCGCACCCGGCAGAAGCCCGATGAGATCGCCCACCACCGAAGAGCGAAAAAACATGCCCTTGACTTCATTGAGCTCCTTGAGCGTCGGCAATTCGGTGCGCGCGTTTGAAACCTTGTCGATCGGCCTGGTGGCAAAGCCCGATTCCAGACGCGTCAGGACCTCACCCACGCCATAGGCGCCGACCATAACCACGAGAAACTCGATGCCGTCCGCGAGAATGGGCGAACCAAAGGTGAAACGGTACGCGCCGTAGATCGGATCCGTGCCGACAGTCGAGATCAGGATGCCAACGCTCATGCTGATGAAGGCATTGGCGAGCGAGCCCTTGCCGATCGCCACCACGCTGAGCAGGCCGAACATGATGATTACAAAATACTCGGGCGAGGAGAAACGCAGGGCGAATTTGGCAAGGGGCTCCGTGAGCGCCACCATGACGACCGCCGAGAGAAGCCCACCGCCGAGAGCCGCGACCAGCGTCCATCCGAGCGCCTTGGCCGGCTTACCCTTGCGCCCCATCGTGTAACCGTCCCACAGCATGGGGACGTCAATCGGCTCACCGGGAATTCGGAAAAGGATCGCTGTAAAGGCGCCGCCGTAAGTACCCGACACGTACATCGCGGTGAGCAGAACGATCGAGGCGGTGACATCCATCTTGTAAGTGAAGGGCAAAGCCAGCGCGACGCCCATCACCAGTGTCAGCCCTGGCAATACCCCGATCAGCAGACCAATGACGATGCCGATCACGAGCATCGCCAGATTGAGGGGCGTCAGGCAGTGCACGAACCCCGAGGCGAGCTGGGCGAAAATGTCAATCATAGACTCACCAAAGGCTCGGAATCGCAAAGAAAATGTCGGTTGCGCGATCGAACGGCGGAATGCCACGCGGTAGCGAAACATAGGCTATGCGCAGAAACAGAATTCCGCAGAAGATCGTCACCGCCGCGCTGGTGCCCCAGATGGCGCGGTGCGCGCGATAACCGCCGACATACATGAAGGCCGCGAGGAAGAGGAATGTGCCGAGGATGAAACCAAGCAGAGGCACAAGCACGGCATAGATCGCCATCAGGACAATGCCGCTGACCAACAACTTTGGATGAATGGGCTGTTTCTCTTCCTCATCCGGCTCTCGGTCGAACGCCTCCATAAATCCGCTGGCGTCCTGATTGCCGATGATCAGCCGACGTGACATTTCGAACAGGCACGAGCCGCCCATCAGCAGGATTGCAAGGCGTGGCCACACATCCGGCCCAAGCTGCCCGGGCCGAGGTGCGTAGTCGAACGTGCCTGCATAAAGATAAAGAGCCGCCGCGATCGCGAGACCCACCGCGTAAGGCACAATCGAGCGGAACAGCACCTTGTCCATGAGACGTCTCCGGCGACTTCAGTTCGTCGCAACCGTCTTTTTCATGTCCTCAAGCTGTTCGTTCACGAAGGCCGGGGCCTTCGACGCGTCCTCGAAACTGTTCGGATCGGCGTATTGCTCCTCGAGGAATTTCTTGTACTCGGGCGATGCGTAGACCTTCGCCAGCGCATCCGAAAGTTTCTTTATGATGTCGGGTGGCGTGCCGGCCCGCACGACGATCGCGCGAAACTGCGGCAACGCCACCTTATAACCGAGTTCAAATGACGTCGGCACGTCCTTGAAAGCCTCCAGGCGCTTTTCACCGAACAGCAAGATGGGGCGCATCTGTTTGCCATTCAGAAATTGCGCAACGTCTCCCGCCTGCTCGTAGAGCGCATCGGCGTGACCGCCGAGGATCGACACATAACGCTCGCTGGGCTTGGAGAAAGGCACCTGGACGACCTTGATGCCGCCGCGGTCAAGCACGGTGAGCGAGAAATCGTCGACGCTGCCGAAGCCAAGCGTCGCGACTTTCAGTTTGTTCGGATTGGCCTTGGCCTCTTTGGCAAAGTCGTCCCAGGTTTTGAACGGGCTATCTTCTTTCACAAAGATAAATGATGGACCCTTGATCATCACCGCAACCGGCGTGATGTCGTTCATCGTCCAGCGCGGACTTTTTCCTGCGAGCAGCGCGTGACTATCCGCGATGTAGATCGCCATCGAATACCCGTCAGCAGGCGCCGCAAGAAGCTTCGCCATCCCGGTCGCACCGGTGCCGCCAGGAACGTTCACAACCGGGATACCCTGTCCGAGCATCGGTTCCATGAGTTTGCTGACCAGGCGCGCAAGTTGATCGGCGCCACCACCCGGACCCCAGGGAACGATCAATTCGATAGGCCGTTCGGGATATCCGGCCGCGACCGCTCTGCCACCGAACAGCGCGGCACTGCTGGCCAACAGCAAAATCGCGAAGCTTCGCATGGTCGAACGCATGAACTCCTCCCTGCCAATCGGCCGCTTGCTTGCATGCCCTGCCCGCGGCCGAGCCCGGCAGAAATGCTAGTCCGGCTTATGTTTGCCGGCTGATCGCCCACGGGCGGGGATTCCACCCTGACGAAGTCTCGTTTTGTGAGACCCGTGTTCTCAATACGCTATCAGAAGGTCTTGGCCCCGCAAGGGTGAATCCGAGGCACTACGTCTCGCCAAGTGAGAATCTGCTTCCGGCGGCCGGCCTCGTTGAAGGATTTTCTGGTTGGCCCGGTGTCGCCTATCGCCGGTCCAAGGACACATAGGTGCGGGCATCGGGCCCGTTATAAAGCGTGAGCGGACGCAGAAGGATGTTGTTCTCAAGCTGCTCTAGCACCTGCACGACCCAGCCGGGTAGGCGGCCGATGGCAAAGATCGGCACGAACAGATCGCGCTTTATGCCAAGCAGGTGATAGACAACGCCGGAATAGAAATCGACATTCACGTTCACGCCGTGACGTGCATAGGGCGCCATCGCCGCGACCACCGCCTGCAGGATCTCGAACCACTTCGGCTGGCCCATTTCCTTTGAAAGGCGCTCCACGCCTGCACGCATATGACGAGCACGCGGATCTTCTGCACGATAGACACGGTGGCCAAAGCCGGTGACCGCTATTCCGGCTTTGCGCTTTTTCTTTACATAGTCCGCGGCCCGCGACGGATCGCCGATCTCCTCGGCCATCCTCATCACATCTTCCGCAGCGCCACCATGCGCAGGACCGGATAATGCGGCAATTGCCGCCACGATCGCAGCATGGAGATTTGCTTCGGTGCCGATCACGACTCGCGCGGCGAACGACGATGCGTTTGAGCCGTGCTCGGCATGCAGGATCAGATCGCGGTCGATCAGCTGCGCGGCGTCGGCACTTGGCTTTTTCCCCGTCAACATCCAAAGCAGATTGGCCGAATGGCTCAGCGCCTGATCGGCCGGCACAGGATCCTGGTCGGCACGAACGCGTGAGTGCGCGGCAACGATGATCGGTATCTGCGACGTCAGCCTGACGGCCTTGCGCAGCGTTGCCTCCCGCGAGTTGTCCGCTGTTTCGGGATCAAACGCAGAGAGAGCCGATGCCGCCGTACGAAGGACATCCATGGGATGCGCCGACTTGACGGCCCGAATGATGTCGAGGACCGGGGCTGGCAGCTTGCGTGCCGCCTTGAGATCAGCATCGAAGGCGGCGAGCTGCTGCTTATTGGGCAATTCGGCGTTGAGCAGAAGCCACGCGGTTTCCTCGAAGCTTGAATGCTCGGCGAGTTCGTGAATCGAATAACCACGATAGCGTAGTTCGCCCGCCTTGCCATCGATGAAGGTACAGGGCGAACGATCAAAGTAAACGCCCTTTAGGCCGCGTTGAATCTTGATCGCTTCGGCGGTTTCGGTCATTGATGCCCTCGCTCGCAACTTTGCGTCTTTCTCACGCGGTGAGAAGCATGGATTTGCTCAACAAGCTTTTTGATATCGCACGACAGCGCAATCGCAAAATCGTCATGCCGGAAGGCGACGATGAACGGATCATTGCCGCTGCCGCACGCCTTGCGCGCGAGAAGATCGCCTCCCCCATCCTGCTCGGTCATGCCCAAGAAATCACCAGGATTGCCGACCAGCATAACGTATCGCTCGCAGGGATAGAGATCGCCGACCCGCCAAACGATGCGCGACTACAACGCTATGGTTCGGCGCTCGCGCGGTTTCGTGAGTCGATGACTCCGTCGATGGGTACGCGGCTCGCATCGAAGCCGATCTATTTCGGAGGCATGATGCTCCGGGAAGGCCATGCAGACGCGATGGTCGCGGGCTGCGCTAACCCAACCCGGCGCGTGATCGAAGCGGGCCTGATGACCGTCGGATTGGCGGAGGGCATCGCGTTGCCGTCCAGCTATTTTTTGATGATCGTGCCGGATTTTCTCGGGCAAGGGCGAAAATCATTCATTTTTGCCGATTGTGCAGTCAACGCCGATCCGACATCGACCGAGCTTGCCGATATTGCGGTGACCTCGGCACGCAGCGCGAAGGCACTGCTCGGAGAGACTCCACGCGTGGCCATGCTGTCTTTTTCCACCAAGGGCAGCGCGCGGCATGCGCGCGTCGACAAGGTGCGAAAGGCGATGGATCTGGCGCAGCAACGCGAGCCGGAGCTTGCCATCGATGGCGAGTTCCAGGCTGACGCGGCCTTGGTGCCGAGCATCGCGCTGAAGAAAGTAAAGGAGAACAGCGCGGTCGCCGGACAGGCGAATGTCCTGATATTTCCCGACCTCGATTCAGGGAATATCGCCTACAAGCTCACCCAATGGCTTGGCGGCGCTCAGGCGATCGGCCCTTTCCTGCAAGGTTTTGCCAAGCCGGTCAGCGATCTGTCGCGTGGGGCGAGTGTTGAAGACATCGTCACGACGTGTGCCGTGGTGGCGGCGGGGTGATGTGAAAGGTGGTCGCGCCCCATCAATGCGTCCACTCTGGCGCCGGTACCGGCTTCCAGGACCGCTTGAGCTTGAGGTCGTCGACGATCGCGTTGGCGGCGATGTAGCCCGGGGCCCCATTGATGCCGCCGCCATTTCCCGACGACGAACCGCAGAGATAGAGCCCCTCCACCGGCGTGCGCGATCCCGGCATCAGCGGATGCGGACGGTTGATGCCGAGCTGGCCCGGTACATAGGCCCCGACACGGACGGCACCCTGGCGCATATTCGCGTTGAGCTTTTCAACGTCGAGCGGCGTGAATAGGTAAGTCCCGATCAGATTGTCGCCTTCGAGATTGGGCGCGTAGATCCGCCAATAATCGAGCACACGGCGGGTATATTCGGCGCGATTGCGTTCCCACTCCTGTGGCGAGCCATTCACTGAATAGGGAGCGAACGGCCACCAGAACGCAACGTGCTTGCCACCGGGCGCGTAACTCGGATCGAAGATACTGTTGCACGCGCCGTTGCCCATCAGCACTCTGGGAAATTTCTTCGCCGCGCAATCATCGAAACAGCTCGCGACGTCGCCAATGTGATCCATGCCGAAAAAGATATTGTAGGCACGCGAAACATCGGCATCGAAAGCAGCCGCACGGTAGGCCGGAGGGTTTTTGAGCGCGAGATGCAACGTCACCAGGCTGTGGTTACCCCAGTGCCACGACTTTGCTTTTTCCCGCACCGGTTCGGGAAACAATTCTTCTCCAGCCATCTGCATTGTCGTTGGAAAATCGATTGCACTTGCCACGAATTTACGGCCGTCGATGGTTCGACCGTCCGACAGTTTGACTCCGGTCGCGCGCCCGTTAGCGACTTCGATCTCTTTCACGTCTGCGTTTGTAATGATTTCACCGCCGCCAGCCTCCACGACTCGCGCCAGTGCCAGCGCGAATGAAACTGCGCCGCCAACCGGCAACGTAAAGCTGGCGATATTGGCAAATATCGCCGGAAAGACGATTCCCGAGCCTGGTACATTTTCGGTCGTGATCACGTGCATATAGGACGTGAACAGAGTCCGAATGCGCTCGTCGACAAAATGCTTCCGCACGACGCTGAAGAGATCGTGCTGGGCATGCGAAAGAAGTTCTTTCGCCTTGGATCCGCTTAGCCGATGGATCAACTGCTCGCGCGGCATCGGCGCGTTGTAGAGCAATGACACCAGCAACGGCCGCATTTCCTCGCAGTAGGTGTGCCACAACGCGCGGAATGTCTCGGCGTCCTGCCGCGAAAAGCGCGCGAGCGACGCACAGCTCTTGTCGAGGTCCTTGTAGATGACAATGCCGGTACCATCGCGGAAGACGGCCGCTTGCTGAACCGGTGGCTCGATATAGGAAAAGCCATAACGATCGAGTTCAAGGTCCCTCAGCAAAGGGCAAAATCCGATGCCCATATAGAAATTTGCGTGCAGATTGAGCCTGTAGCCTGGAAGTATCCGCTCCTCGGTACTTGAGCCCCCACCAATGCGGTCATTGCGTTCGAGTACGGCAACGCGCATGCCGGCGCGCGACAAATAAGCGGCAAGAGCGAGCCCATTATGGCCCGCCCCGATTACGACACCATCGAAATCCGTCATTCTGCCCCGCTATGCGCTGGCGGCCTTTACCCCAAGACCGCGCATGAAACGCTCGCGAATTTGGACCGGGTCGCGATCCGTCGTCGTCACCGCCGGCTTGTCGTCGATGCGGACGGCGATCAGGTTCGGTCCTTCACCTTTGAGCGCTGTGGTAACCAAGCGATCGAAGTCTGTCTCATCAGCAGCCCAGGCGCTGTTTGCAATGCCGGCACCGCGCGCGATTGTCACGAGATCGGCTGCTGGACTTGCGGTCGGCTGTGAGCCGGTGATCTGGTAGATGCCGTTGTCCCAGACAACGATCGTGAGGTTCTTCGGCGCGCGTTCGCCGACGGTTGCAAGACAGCCAAGCTGCATCAACAGGGAGCCGTCGCCTTCAAGCGCAAAAACGTGCCGGCGCGGCTGCGCAATCGCAACACCAAACGCGATCGGTATTGCTAGCCCCATGCTGCCCAGCATGTAGAAATTCTGCGGACGTTGACCGCTGGCCCAAAGATCGAAATTGGCATTGCCGATGCCGCCGATGACGGCCTCCTCGTGTTTGAGTTGACCGACAAGCCGCTTGGTCAACTGGAAACGGTTCATGACCTTGGCATTGTGCGCCCGTGTGGCTGCCGACGATTTTGTGTTCGTCACGGCGTCACCCTTCAAACACTTTGCCGCCTGTGAGCAACGGCGACAGGATAAAAGTGACAGGCGCCTGCGTAGCCACGGCCTGCTTGATCGAGCGATCGACGGTAAAGGCCAGCTCGTCCTGGCGCGTGATCGTGACATTCTCGACCGCAAGTGAATTGAGGACAGGCCGCATCGTCTTGTACACCAGCGCCTGTCCGAGATTGAATTCGCCGAGCGTGCCGCGTTCCGAAACAAATATCAGCGCCGGGATCTGACAAGGCACAACGAGGGAGGCGAGCGCATTTGGAATCGTACCGAAACCGCTGGTCTGCATCAGGACGGCGCCGCGCAGTCCGCCCATCCAGGCGCCGGTTATGATGCCGATGGCTTCTTCCTCTCGCGTGGCCGCAAATGTCGTGAAAAACTTATCGGCGTGAAGCGCCTTGATGAGCGGCGTGAACACCCGGTCAGGCACGTAAACGATGAGTTTGACGTTATTCGCTTTGAGCGTCGCGAGAATGACCTCGTGCCAGGTGGCTGCCTGTACTCGATTATCTGTCATGGCCGGCAAAACCGCGTACACCTGCATTGAAATTCGTATCGTTCATCGCCGCGCTATCGGCGCTCGCTTGAGGCCATTGCTCGCGCAATCGCAAAGGCTTAGCCTAACAGGAACAGCTCAACTAATCAGAAAATATTGGCGAAACTCAAGGGGAGGACAATGGCAAAATCAAATGGACATTGCATGCCGTCGCGACGCAGCATCATCAAGGGCGCTGGCGTACTGGCGGCAGGCGTTGCCGCTCCGTCAATCCTGAGCCTGCGCTCGGCCTACGCCATTTACCCCGACAGGCCGGTTAAGATCGTCGTCGCCAATACGCCGGGCGGTCCGTCCGATATTGTCGGCCGCATCACGGCAGGAGCACTTCAGCAATCAACGGGCAAGACATTCATCATTGAGAATATCGGTGGCGCTGGCGGAAATATCGGCTTTGGCAACGCCGCGCACGCGACCCCAGACGGGTACACCATTCTGCTTGCGACCAATGCCTGGTCGGTGAATGTCAGCCTGTACAACAAGATCCCTTACGATCCGCTCAAGGATTTTGTCGGGGTGAGCGAGCTTGCGACCTCGCCCAATACCTTCGTCGTCAGATCGGATTTGCCGGCGAAGACCGTGCAGGAATTCGTTGCGCTCGCGCGCGCCAATCCGGACAAATTCAACTGCGCAACGCCGCCGATCGGCACCACTCCGCAGATTCAGCTTGAGGTGCTCAAAATCCGGGAAAAGCTGCCCAAACTCGAGAACGTAGTCTACAAGGGCGGCGGCGATGCCATCCAGGCTCTGCTGAGCGGAACCGCGCAACTGAGCTCCGGTTCGCTCCCTCCGGCCGCACCGCACATCAAGGCCGGAACGATGCGATGTCTTGCGGTCACCGGTGAGGCGCGCTGGCCTGATTTGCCGGATGTTCCGACGATGGAGGAATCCGGCTATAAGGATTTCGTTTTCGCAACCGACACCACTTTGCTTGCTCCTGCGAAAACAGCGCCCGAAATCGTAAAGTGGCTGGAAGCGGAAACCCTTAAGGTACTCGCCACTCAGGAAATGAAAGAAAAGCTGTATCAGGCCGGCTTCCAGGTTCGGCCGATGGGCGCGGATTCGGCCTGGGCTCGCGTGATCAAGGAGATCGACCTGTTCAGGAGCATCATCGACCAGGCCGGGATTCAAAAGCTGTAGAGAGCCATCATCGGCTGCAACCTTGCATGAAAATCAAGACAATTGAACCGATCGCAGTCAGTCTGCCGATGCTCAAACCCGTCATCATGGCGGGAGAGGACGTCCGACGTGCCGACAACGTGTTGGTGCGGATAGAGACCGACAGTGGCGTTGTCGGCTGGGGCGAAGCCGCTTCTGCTCCGGTGATGACAGGTGAAACGCTCGAGAGCATCGTGTCCGCGGTCCATTATCTGAGGCCCGTGCTGCGCGGGCGCGATCCTGCAGACATTGCCGGCGCGCTCACAGGCATGAATGGCCGCATGTACGGCAATCATGGCGCCAAGGCCGCAATTGAAATTGCACTACACGATATTACGGGCCGGTCGACTGCAAGACCGGTCCATGCCCTGCTAGGCGGGAAGAAACGAAGCCGCATACCCCTGATGGGCGTGATCGGCGGCGGCGATCGTGACGGCGATCTGCACGACGCGGAAAAGAAGAAAGCAGCGGGCGTCACGGCCTACAAGATCAAGGTCAGTACCGACACAGCGGAAAACGATGCGGCACGCACACGTGATATCTGCAAGGCTCTCGGCAAGGGCATGCTCATTTCGGCTGATGCCAATCAAGGTTTCACTACTGCGCAGGCCATCGCCTATGTGCGCGCCGTAAAAGGCGCTGGACTTGATTTCTTTGAGCAGCCCGTCGCGGCTGACGATCTTGATGGAATGGCGGCGGTGGCAGCCGCAACCGATATTGCGATCGGCTCGGACGAAGGCATTCACTCGTCCGAGGACATCAGACGTCACCACGAACGCAAGGCGGCGCGCGGTGTGAGTCTGAAGGCCATCAAATTGGGGGGCCTGAAGGCGGTGACCGAAGCCGGGAGGCTTTGCAACAGTCTTGGCATGAGCGTGAACATTTCATGCAAGACAGGCGAATCGAGCGTCGCTTGCGCTGCGGCATTGCATGTGGCTTCGGTTATTCCCAACCTCGCCTGGGGACTGACCCTCACCCACACCGGAATCGCGGATGACGTCGTGGCGCAACCGATCCCGACCACCAAGGGCCACGTCGACAGCCTCGACCGGCCTGGCCTTGGTGTCGATGTCGACGAAGATGCCGTTCGCCGTCATCGCGTTACGATCGCTGCACGAAACGTAGCTTAGACCGGGGCGAGTCCAAGGATATTGCGAGCTTCCGTCGGGGTTGCGGCGCGACGGTCATACTCGCCGCATAGAAAAACAATATACTTTGTCCCGTAGATAATCCGGTCAAAACAATCAGATCAGTAAAGCAGCAATGACAAAAAATCCTTTGGGCAAGCTTCGGGCCAGCGCGTTCGGAATGATCGAGCTGCCTCCGATACCGGCAGAAATCCTTGACGGTTTTCGTACCCTTCCTGACCTCACCGGAATGGCGTCAGACGCGATGGACGAATTGGGAATTGTCGGCGCCGTGCCAGCCGCGATGCTTTATCCGACTGATTCCAAGGCGCGCATCGTCGGCCGCGCACTGACTGTGCACAATGTCCGTGCAAAAATACCTGTGCGTGACGCGGTTATGAATGGCGAGTCCTTGCTTGGTGAGATCGAGGCACACAATCTTGCGGAACTGGGAGATGTGCTCGTCCTGCAAGGCGTTGACCAAGTTTCCAATATGGGCAGCATCTCGGCGAGCATTGGACGGCGACAAGGCGAGCTCGGCGCCATTGTCGATGGCGCGGTGCGCGACATCAATCACTCCCGCGAGATCGGTTATCCAATCTGGTCACGCAGCGTAAGCCCGATCACCGGCAAGTGGCGCATAGAGACCGTCGCGATAAATCGACCAGTGTCTATTTGCAGCGTGACGGTCAGTCCCGGCGACCTTGTCCTGGCAGATGAAGTCGGTGTCTGTTTTGTCCCGCACAAGCGCGCCGACGAGGTACTAGAGCGCGCGCAACTCGTAGCCGCGAACGAAAAAATACGGCAAGCCAGAATTTCCTCGGGAGCACCGATATCTGCGTTACTGCCCAAAGCCCGGTAACACACTCATTCGTTGGCTGATGGAGTTATTCGGCCGTGATGCCAAGTTTCTTGATCATGTCTGGCCAGTAGGCAAATTCCTTTGTTAAGCGCACCTCAAAGGCTTTGCTGCCGAGTGTGCCGTGCATTCCGTTAGCGAGGAAGCGCTCCTTAATCGATGGCATCTCGACGACGGAAATGAGTGCTTTTTCGAGTTTTTCGCGTGTTTCTGGCGGCGCACCGGCAGGCAGGAAGACACCGTACCAGTTTTCCATTACGACGCTCGGCAGGCCCATCTCAGCCGTTGTTGGCAAATCCGGCAGTAGGGGTGAACGCTCGGTCGCGAATAGCGCGAGCGCCTTCACTGATCCGGCCTTCACCAGAGGCAGCAGCACCGGCAAATCAGCATTGAGAACGTCGACATGACCGCCAAGCAAATCGTTGATCGCTGGCGCAGCACCACGATAGGGAACGTGCGCGATCTTGATCCCCGCTGCAAAGTTGAACATTTCTACAGCGATGTTCATTGTGGTTCCCGGTCCTGCTGAACCGTAAACCAACTTATCCCGCTTCGCCCTGGCGATAAGATCGTTCAACGTCGAGACATCGAGCTTTGGGTTCGTCACGAGGAGTGATGGCACTGAACCGACAAGCATTACCGGCGCAAAGGCCTTGATGGGGTTGTAAGTTGTCGGCGGCTTGAGAAGAGGACTAAGAACCTGCGATCCCAGGCTCGCCAGCAAGATTGTACTGCCGTCAGGCGCCGACCGCGCCACCATCTCTGAGCCGAGCGCGCCGCCCGCGCCGCCGCGGTCTTCGACAATCACATTGTCTCCGAGTACCGACGCCAATTCGGCAGCAAGGATACGCGCTAGTTGATCGACCGGACCGCCGGCAGCGAATGGAACAACGACCTTTACGGTATCCGCAATGCCCGGCGTCGCATTTATTGATATCGCAAGTAACGACAATCCTGCGAGCAATACCCTAAGCCGGTTCATCGGACGAACTCCAAAATCAAATCTGCAAACCCAAGGCGCGCGGCATTTCTAACATGAAATGCGGCCATGCCTGCAAAATCGATCACACGCTCGAGCTGAATTCCGCTTAAGCCGGTGAAAAGCGGACATAGGAAGTGATGAGCGTGTCCGCTTTACCCCCAAAAGCACACTGCTGCCGGTATTTAACGTCTTGCAAAGTGTCGATTGCATCGCCGTGCCGCCGGACGATACCCTTGGAAATCATGCTTCGATTGCTGTCATATCTGACGCTCGCCTTCTCACTCGCTGCGACAGTCGCCCAGGCGCAGCGCTATCCCGATCATCCGGTTAAAGTCATGGTTGGCTATGCGGCTGGCAGCGGGCCGGACATCCAGGCACGCACGGTGTCGGCGCAACTGAGCCTTGATCTCGGTCAGCAGTTTTTTGTCGAAAATCGTACCGGTGCAAACGGGACTATTGGTACTCGTGCGGTGGTCCAGGCCAAGCCGGACGGCTATACGATTCTTTATTCCTCAAACGGAATAGCGCCGACACCGTATATCTATAAAAATCTGGGTTACGACATTTTCACGGACCTCACGCCAATCGCAAGCGTCGGCGTTCTCGATGGCCTTTTCATGCTGGTGGACGCCAAGTCACCTTACAAAACCCTACAAGAATTCATTGCCCACGCGAAAAAAGACCACGCAGTCTACGGCTCTCCCGGTGTGGGGAATGGCCTGCATCTCGCCGCCGAGATCTTCAGCAAAAAGGCCGGTATTAGCATGCAGCACATACCCTACAAGGGCGCTTCGGAGGTCATGACCGGCATGCTGAGCGGCAGTGTTGAAGTGATGTTTGTTACGCCTCCCTCGGTCATGGGGTTGCTCAGAGAAGGACGCGTTCGTGCCCTTGCCTTCACTGGCAGCAAGCCGTTCCCGGCATTCCCCGATGTGCCTCTCATGAAAAACATGGTGTCTAACTTCGAACCAATTGGATCGTGGGGCATGTTCTTCGCTCCCGCCAAGACGCCTCCAGAGATCATTGAAAGACTAAACTTGGCGATCCGAGCCGCATTGCAGGCGCCTGCCGTTGCAGCAACAATGCAGCGCGACGGCTATATTCCTGATCACCGTGGCGTTGCGGAGACGGCTGCCTACTTCCGCAAGGAGGTCGAACTGATGGGCGATGCCGTTAAAGCGGCAGGGATCGAGCCAAACTGACCCGGTTATCCGACGGCCTCAAGAGAAATGCAGCCCGCAATAACCGGTCGGGCACTGATCAAAACAAAGGCGACGACGCAGTCTTCCGTACCACGATTGACCCAGTTGTGGATGGTGCCGCGCTGAACAAGTACGTCTCCAGCTTTAAGGTTCACGACGACACCATCATCAAGCTCCATCTCGATCGCGCCCGCTATCACCACAGCATAGTCAATCGAGTCGGTCCGATGATTGCGCGGGGCGACACCGGGCTGGTATCGCACAACACGAAAAACAGTGCCGCCTTCGACAGTGGTCTTGAATGGAGCTTTTGTTGGATCCTCAAAGCCGTCATTGTTGACCGGAAAGCCCTTCGTGGCCCATATCACCGACGATGACGCGCCTGCCCGATTTGAGATCACGTTGTCGACGTTTTCATCGATCTCGACCCTCGCACGACCTTCTGCGCTATGTCCCGTTACCACCCGACGAATTTGTAAAGTCATCCCTTTTTCCTCCAGGCCTAGACCTGTCTATTTCTGCCTTCCGCAAAAACAAGGCAAAGATCTCCGCCATGCGAGACTCTGCATCACGCCATTCCTTGCGGTTCCATTCATTCAACAAATCATCATCTGAACGCCGTTCGACAACATTATCGTGCAACTCACTGTTCGAAATCAGTGAAGCGGCTTTTCTTGCAGTCGCGGGTGTGTGGATAACGTCGTTTCCGGCAATTAGGCAAGTTGGCGCTTTGATTGATCGCAGGTCTGCTTCGGTCGCACCCACAATCGGCAAACTGACAGACTGAAGGAAACATTCGCGCCAATAGGTCATCGTCTCAACGAAATGCTGAACATTTGTCTGCAAGAGCCGCTCACCATTCGCCGGCCGCGCCCTGATGCACTCTTTGAAATGTTCACTACGCGCGACCGCCGCCATTCCCTCTTCTACTGCCATCTTGATGAACTGGCCGTAGTAGTTCTCTGCCAACCGGTCGACCGCCTCCTGACCGCCGGTCAATCGCCATAGCAGCAGACCGCGCAGGCCATCGGAATGACGAATAGCATAGAGGATCGCTAGCCGCGCACCCGCGGACGAGCCCCCGACGTACATGGGCAAGGCACTCAGTTCTTGGCCAAGCGCATAGAGGTCGTCGGCCCATATCTCGTGCTCGGACGCGGAACCATCAAATGCAACTTCCGATGCGCCACAATTGCGGCGGTCGTGCAGCAAAATGCGATAGCCCGACCGCGCGATCGCTTTGGATAGGCCGATCAGCTCCTTATAAGCCCGGCGGCTGCCAGGCGTAAAAGCGATCCACGGACCGCTGCTTCCGATCGTTTCATAGTTGATCCGGACTCCGCGGACGAGAACCTCAGCCATGCATGACCATCCTTGAAGAGGCAGCACTACGCTTTGGGTCAGAAGCAGACATGTGCCCTGCAATCGCTGATGTCTGCTTAGGGCCATTAGTGGACATGTGCAGTGCAACCCGCCTAAACGCACCCGCTATCTGCCGGCGGACGCAGTAACATATCGCGGAAAAAGAGGGCTCGCCGCCGCTAAGGCTTGATGTCGAACTCGCGCGTGAACGTTGTATATTGGTTTTTCTGATCGGCAAGAAAATTGCCAAACTCCACACCGCAGAAAAGATTGATGAACATTCCTTGACTCTTAAGTCGATCAGCGACGCTCTGCGTCTTTACCGCATCGGAAATGTAGTGCGAAAGTTGCTCCAAAGTTTCCTTTGGCGTCTTGGCGGGAGCGACAAAGCCGAACCATACTGCCGCATCGACATCGTTGAATCCGCTTTCGGCCAAGGTCGGTACCTGCGGAAGCCCTTCGGTTCTTTTCTTCGCGGGAACGGCAATCGGCCGCAATGCGCCGGCGTCGATCTGCCCCTTTAGATCAGAATAGTTCGCAATTACGACGGTGATCGTCTCGGCGAGCGTGGCATTCATCGCCGGCGGCGATCCGGGGTATGGCACATAAGTGATATCGGCCTTGGCATCGCGCTTGAGAAGCTCGCCGGCGATATGAGCGATCGAGGCCGGCCCGGTGCTGCCGTACGACGCCGCGCCGGGCTTCGACCTCGCCAACTTGATGAAATCGGCCAGCGTATGGATATCGGATTTGCTGCTTACGGCGAGCACCGCCGGCGTCGCCGCGACATAACAGAGCGGTTCGAACCCAGCCAGGACATCGTAATGGCCGGGAAACAGGATCGAGCTCAGGATGAAAGGGTTCTCAACGAGCAAGATTGTCGTGCCATCAGGTACCGCGCGCGCTGCGACCTCTGTGCCGACAATCGAGCCAGCGCCTGGCCGATCCTCGACAATGATCGACTGTCCGGTCTTTTCCGTTATCGCCTGGCCGATAACGCGGGCAATGACGTCACCGGTGCCGCCCGCCGCATAAGGAACAATAATCTTGACCGTCCTGCCTGTGATGCCTTGCGCGAATGCCTGTGGAGCGACGAGCGTCATCAGGGCAATGAGACAGAAATAATTTCTAAGACCTGTCATTCCGCTTCCATTGGGTTCTACGTTGCGTTTTTTCTGCCGTTGATGGCCTGCCAGATGCGATAAGACGTCACCGGCATCCTGATATCGTCAATGCCGTAAGGGGCAAGTGCATCGGCGACCGCGCTCACGATCACGGCGGGCGCCGCCGTGGTACCGCCTTCGCCACCGGCCTTGATGCCGAGTGGATTGGTCGGCGAGAAGACTTCGACAATTCGTGTGACAAATGACGGCACGGAATCGGAACGAGGCATTCCGTAATCCATTAGCGAACCGCACAGCGGCTGGCCTGCCCGATCGACGACACACTGCTCCCACAGGGCTTGGCCGACTCCCTGCACTATTGCCCCATGCGTCTGGCCATCGACAATGAGGGGATTGATGCAGCGCCCAACGTCGTCGACGGAAGTGTAACGCACGAGCCGGAGGCCGTAACTATCCGGATCAATCTCGATTTCGCAAATCGCGCAGCCGTTCGGGAACACTGGCTCATGCATTTCATTGTCGGCAACGACGACCAGCCCATCGGACAGGTCATCCGGCATCTTATGCAGGGTCATTTCCCTTGCCAGCTCAAGAAAATCTAAACTGCGATTGGTGTCGCGTGAGGAAAACCGCCCGTCGTTGAAATCGACCCGGTCTGCTGTCGTGCCAAATACCACCGCTGCGGCACGCGTGCCTTTCGCGATCAGGTCTTTTGCCGCCAGGGAAAACACCGTTGCGGCGTGACGCATGGAGCGTCCGGAATGGCTGCCACCGCCGACTTTCACAATATCGGTGTCGCCAAGGATGATGTGGACTGCTTCGACCGGTACGGCGATCAAGTCCGAAATTACCTGCGCAAAACTAGTCTCATGGCCTTGGCCGGACGGCTGAGTGCCGATGACGACGTCGACATGACCATCGAAACCAACCTTGAGTCGAGTTTGTTCCGTTGGCGCGCCGATCGATGACTCAACGTAGTTTGCGAGCCCAAGTCCGAGAAGTTTGCCGCGCTTCCTTGCCTCGCGTCTTCGGGCTTTGAAGCCGTCCCAGTCGGCGAGCCGCATGGCGAGGTTCATGTTTTCCTCGTACCGTCCGCTGTCGTAGAGCATGCCAACCGCGTTTCGATAGGGCATGGCTTTCGGCTGCACCAGATTGCGCCGACGCAGGGCGATACGGTCGACGCCCAGTTTCCTAGCCGCCATATCGATGAGGCGCTCGAGCGCGAAGGTGATCTCCGGACGGCCTGAGCTCCGGTAGGCCTGGGTAGGAACGGTATTGGTGAAGACCGAAACGGCACGCAGCGACGCGACCGGAATATCGTAGCTGCCGGTAATTAATCCGGCGCCCTTGCTCAATGGCGACAACGAGACACAGCGCGCGCCCGCATTGCTGATATTGGTCGCGCGCAACGCCAAGAAACGGCCGCGTTCATCCAGAGCAAGCTCGAATTTCACAACGAGGTCGCGGCCCTGGTAGTCGCTGACAAAACATTCCGACCTAGTAGCAGTATATTTAACCGGGCGGTCAATCTTACGCGCCGCCCACAAAACGAGACCGAATTCGACATAGACGCGATTGCGCGTGCCAAAGTTTCCACCGACGTCGAAGGACAACACCCGGATTTTATCAGGATCGACTCCCAACACTGTGGCGAGCTCGCGTTTCTGCCGCACCGCTCCGCCGCTGCCGGCGTAAATCGTGTAGCGACCGATGGCCTTGTCGTATTTGGCCACGGCAGTACGCGGCTCAATAGGTACTCCGGTCACGCGACCGATATGGTGGTCGATTGAAACGACGTGCGGGGCCTGCGCTAACACCCGATCAGTCTCGGCGGTATTTCCGAAATGCGTGTCGACTAGAATGTTTTCGCGAATCTCATCCCATACCGCAGGTGCGCCAGGCTGCATGGCTTCTTCCGCAAGCGTCACGCAAGGTAACAGCTCATACTCGACGACCACCGCTTCCACTGCGTCGAGGGCTTGTGCGAGAGTTTCAGCAACAACCATCGCAACCGCCTCGCCGACATGCCGCGCTTTGTCGGTCGGCAAAAGCAGATGCGGCCCGAAAAAGATTTCACCACCTCCCGGCCCGTGCAATTTCATGTCGTATTTCGTTTTAGGAAGCGGATCATGCGGAATTGGATTTAGATCGTCGGCAAGACAATCCGACCCGGTAAACACTCCGATTACGCCCGGCATCTTTTTGGCGGCGGTGGTATCGATGCGAACGATGCGAGCGTGCGCATGCGGTGATCGAGCCAACACCGCATAGGTCTGGCCGGGAAAGCTGAAGTCATCACTGAATTGGCCCCGGCCAGTCAGCAAACGAGCGTCTTCGGTTCGCAAAATCGGTTGGCCGATGAAGCGGAAGTTGGTGCTTTGGCTCGCCATCGGCTTACAGATCAAAAGCGTGGAAAGGACGTGCAGTTGAGCCCAAACCGGCCGGAAAGCCAACCTATTTGCGGCCGCGAGACGTCTTGCTGGACGCGCAGCCATGGGAAATACTCATCCTGACGTGTTCGAATGCTATCATTTGCAGTATGTGCAACGCATGAAACACATGCCGGTCGAAACATCCGATCCTCCGCTCGTCGTCGGCATTGCCGGCGCGTCGGGAGTGATCTACGGAGTACGGTTGCTGGAACTGCTACGCGCCTGCAACATCAAAACCCATCTTATCGTCTCTCGTGCGGCGCAGATGACACTCGCTTACGAGACCAATCTCAAACTTGCAGATGTCGAGCGGCTGGCCACCGTCGTCCACCCCAACAACGATGTTGGTGCGACCTGCGCAAGTGGATCATTCGCGACGCGCGGCATGGTAATCGCTCCTTGTTCAATCAAAACCATGGCTGAAATCGCGACCGGGAACACGGCGAACCTGATTTCGCGTGCGGGCGACGTTGCCTTGAAGGAGCGCCGGCGCCTCGTGCTTTTGTTGCGCGAAACGCCCCTCCATATCGGGCATATTCGCAACATGGCGAGCGTGACCGAGGCCGGCGCAATCGTCTATCCGCCCGTTCCAGCTTTTTACGCTTTGCCGAAGTCTATCGACGAAATGGTGGATCATACTCTCGCGCGTGTCCTTGACCTTTTCGGCATCGATGTCGGCAAGATTCGCCGTTGGAGCGGCGGACGCGAGCGGCTGAAACAGGGCGAGCCACCTGATGTTTCGTAGCAGCGGGTGAAAGCTTGGTAGAAAAAGGGCCGGACAACGACCGATGTCTGCTGCGGCCAGACAATGATTTTTGGCGGTTTTCACTCAGGGTTTATGAACAAGAAGGTGTAGCCAACGAGTGCCTCGAGTTACAGGAGCTTTATGGCGTAAATATCAATTTGTTACTTTTCTGTGCGTGGATTGGAACGCAGGCGATCACCCTAGATCGCAATGATATTGAAGCAGCAACCCGGATTGTCGTCCACTGGGATGCCATGGTCGTCCGTCCGCTGCGCATCGCACGCAAGGAGATGAAGGCGGATCTGGACACGACAACTGTCCGCGCGCGCGTGAAAGCCTTGGAGATTGAGGCGGAGCAGATCGAACAGGCGATGTTGTTTGCCCATGCACAGTGCATCAGGAGCGCAGACGCCCATCACGGAGATGCCATCGCGCACAATGTAAATCAGTATGTCGCCGTGGCAACTAACGCGGTGCCGTCCGAAGCCGCCGCTCCATGTCTGATCAAGGCCGCACGGCGGAAAAAAAGTCATAACCCACGATGACGCGTTCATGGCTCCGCTGCACTGCCCTTTTTTTCCTTGGCGGCATCCATCGCGCGAATAACGCTCGCCCAGCGCTGCGTTTCACTTTTTAAAAATTGTGCAAAGTCGTCCGGGCTGCCGCCCAACCCGTCTAGACCCTGACGTTCAAACTCCTTAAGTACTTCCGGATCCTTCAATGCGGAATTGGTTGCGCCGGAAATTTTTTCAATAGCCGCAACAGGCGTTCCGGCGGGGCCTAGGATGCCGAACCAAACTCCGGTGGCGTAGCCGGGCAGTGCAGCTTCAGCAATCGTTGGTAGGTCTGGGGCAACCCGTGACCGTTCGGCTTCGCTTGTCGCCAACGCTTTGACACGCCCATCTTTGATGAATCCCAGCACTGTCGACGCCGGTGAAAACATCACCTGGATACGGCCCGAAATAAGGTCGATGGCGGTTTGTCCACTGCCGGGATACAACACTCCGGTCATCTTTATTCCCGCCATCTGTTTGAACAGCTCAGCGGCCAGATGCGGCCCACTGCCAAGGCCGGACGCACCGTAAAGCAACTCACCTGGCCTCTGTTTGGCGAGCGCAATAAGGTCTTTCACATCTTTGACATTGAGATCTGGATGAACAACGAGGATGTTGGGAATCGACCCGACGAGCACAATTGGCGCCATGTCGCGTTCGATATTGAGACCCTTGCCCGGCATCATTATCGCGTTGATCGTAACCGCTATCGTGGCAAACAGAAGCGTGTAACCGTCCTTGGAGCTACGCGCGACATATTCGGTCGCTACCATGCTGCTGGCGCCCGGACGATTTTCTACAATGACCGATTGCTTCAGCAGTTCTGTGAGCTTGTTGCTAACGATCCGGGCGGCAACGTCGCCGCTCGAACCCGCAGAAAATCCGACGATCAGGTGGATCGGGCGTGTGGGATAGCTGTCGTCCAGTGCTGCGGTCGACTGTGTGACAAATAAGAAGGCAGCGATGAAGGCGACAAAGAGTTTCAAGCGGCTCACCAGTTCGGCGGTCACCTTCACGATTTTTTCGCAAGCTTTTCAATACTGCGCACCGGCGTTTCCGGTATCAAACCTTCGCGGCGCCGCTTAGCGGTCTCTTCGCCGCTTTCCGCCCATCGCCCCTCGACCGCTCGCCGGGCGTAAACATCATAGCGATCCTCCCAGTCTCCCAATAGGTAGCCGTGCCAAGGCGCCTGGGGCGAAACCGCCGGCAGCCCCAGCTCGTTCCAGATCGTTCGCGCCCGTTCCATGAATTCGCGCCGAGGTAATGCGAGGGGCGGCATATCGTGCTTGATCGTGGCGTCGATGAGGATGGTCGCGTCTTCACGGACGACCGATTTAGGTCCATGCCCGGCGGAACGATGGGTCAGGATTTGAACGTCCTCGCCGGGATTTGAGCGGTACGCGAGTGACCAGAAAATCGCATCGGTATTTGCGGGATCAATGTCCTCGCTGATGGCAATGCAGATTTTTCCGCAATCCGCGCGTAGCGATGCTGCGCCCTGCAGTCCACGCCATACTTCGGTTCGCGCCGTGCCTCGCGCAAATTGCAGGAAGATGACCTTGCGCAAATTCGTAAAGGGCTCGTGCATCGTGAGTCCCTTTATTCCGCGAATTCCCAGCTGATCACGCAGATGAGCGAGGAACATCGGCTCGAACGCCACCTTTTTGATAACACTCGATTCGCTGGGTGTGACTTGGCTGATGATCGAAACAAAGACCGGATTACGTTTGCGCGTGATCGCGGTCACCTTCATCGACATATTGAAGTCTTCCAAAGCCACGTGGCCGTGGCTTTCGCCAAACGGCCCTTCCGGCTCGAGCCACTCGCTGTCGATCAGACCCTCGATCACGATCTCGGCGTCAGCCGGGACATGAAGGTCAACTGTTGCTGCCTTGACAATACGAATCGGACCACCTGCAAGCCCTCCCGCCACTGCCATCTCATCCTGGTCGACGGAAAGCTTCTGTGGCCCGGTAAACAGAACCACGGGCGCGCAGCCGATGACAATCGCACAAGGCATCGGTTCTTTTCGTTTTTGATATTTTCGCCAATGCAAGTAGCCGCCCGCGCCACCTGGCCGCGACGACATGCGTACGCCTAGACGGTCTTGGGCCTTCAGGGCGCCTCGATAGGTGCCCATGTTCTGCACCCCATTTTCAGGATCACGCGTGATACAGAGCGTCGCGGTAAGGTAGGGAGCAGAATCAAATCCCGGTGTCGATACCGGAATCGGCAGGCTGGCAAGGCCTTCGCCTGGTCCCACTAGACCAGATCCTTTGATCACAATTTCCTGGCATGCGCCCGTTGAAACGACGACCGGCGGAATTGGCGCAGCGGTGGCCCGCGTCCAAGCTTCGCCGATGTCTTCGACAGGCCTTCCCATGCCGACGGCGTAAATTGCTGGAGAAGCTCCAAGAGCGCCAACGGCAACCGGAATGTCATAACGTCTTCCGGAGCCGTCAACGACGTTTGTAAATAAAAAAGCCCGACGCTGTTCCTCTGCAAGCCCACCCTGGAATTGCCAGCGCACCAGCGGGTGCAACTCGCTGTCCTTGTCTATCGCCCTGTCAATGCGAGTAAGGAGGCCGCGTTCTTCGAGTAAGCGCAGATGATGCTGAAAGTCGAGCGGCGGACCTACGACTGAGCGCTGGTGGCGTTTCGCCGTATCCGACGCATCAAGCATGGGTAAAATCCCGGAGGACTGTGGAGACCATACAATATGGCATCATATCCGACGATGCAAAAAGCTGCCGAAATCTGCCATCAAAGCTGACGCTATTCGACCAGCGGCGGTGTCGCTATGCTCCGCCGCAAAACTTGGGAGATCGCTTGTCCGGCCTGCGCATTTACGGCATCGCTCGCACCCGCGCGTTCCGAGTGCTCTGGATCGCGAATGAGCTCGGGCTCGACTACGAGCACCTGCCGATCGAGATTGGCGCTGCCGGCGCCGGCTCGCCGGAGTTTCTCGCTATCAATCCAAACGGACGGCTGCCCTTCATCGTTGACAACGGCTTCGTGCTTTTCGAGTCGCTCGCGATCACGCTTTATCTCGCCAAGAAGCACTCCAATGGCAAACTCTATCCCGGCACGCTGGAGGGTGAGGCGAGCGCTTGGCAGTGGAGCTTGTGGGCCGTCGCTGAAGTTGATCGCGGCGTCAACATCTGGTCGCTGCATGCCATCCGCCTGCCGGCTGCCGAGCGTGATGCCATCAAACGCAACGAGGCCCTGAGGGTTTTGGTGGCCCCGTTCGAGGTTCTCGACGCGGCGGTGGCAAAACAAAAATATCTGCTCGGCAACGACTTCACGGTGGCCGATCTCAATGTCGCCGCGGTCATTAGCCGCGCTGTCGACATGGACCTTTCTGCGACACCGAATCTCAAGGCCTGGCTCACGCGCTGTCTCGATCGGCCGGCTGCCCGAAAGGCACTGGCGCTCAAGGCCAAGGCCGACAATGAAACGCCGGCGGAGGTGATCCAGCGCATCGCCAAAATCAACCGCCTGTGAGGCCCATGTACAACCCGCTCGAGTTCGGTAAGCGCCGCCACTCTTAATGACCGCAGCAAAAGGGCATGTCCGCTTTACTGCCGAAAGCTGACATTGATAAATGCGCTAAAGGCGGAAGCGGAGCGTGAAAAGAGGTCCTATGATCGCTGTCATATTTGAGGTTTGGCCCAAAGCCACACGCAAACAGGACTATTTGAACATCGCGGCCGAACTGAAACCTCTGCTCGAAAAAGTGGATGGCTTCATTTCAATCGAACGGTTCGAAAGCCTTTATGAGCCGGGAAAGATTCTTTCACTTTCATTCTTCCGAGATGAGGCCGCGGTGAAGGCCTGGCGCAATACCATTGAACATCGCAAGGCGCAGGCAAAAGGCCGCCACGAAATCTTCGCAAACTATCGTTTGCGGGTTGCAGGCGTCATTCGAGACTACGGAATGGATGAACGCGAACAAGTCCCTGGGGACAGCCGCGCGATCCACATAGCTTGAGACAACCAGATGGCTCGCATTTTTTTTCTGGTCCGCTGAAGCGCCAGATTTACGAAGGTTCCTCGAACCTTCGATCAGACTCCGAGCCGCATGAGTTTGAGCCTTCTTATACTAAATGATAATCACTGATGAATGTTGACTTTTATCACTAATTACTTATCATGCCTGGACTGGAGGCTTTCCAATGTCGCACCAGGCGGTTTTCCCCAAACTTTTCAGTATCTTGGTTGTCTTGCCGGTCCTCGCCCTCGCGGCCTGTGACCCGATGACGGCCCAGCCGACTGTCCCCACCAGGCCGGTCCTCGTGACCAATGCCCACTACGAATCGCAAGTCAGCGAACGCAGTTTCGTCGGAACGGTCCGGCCTCGAATCGAGAGCGATCTCGGTTTCCGGGTCGCCGGCAAGGTCGCGAAACGTCTGGTCGAGGTCGGCACGCTTGTCGAAATAGGCCAGCCGCTCGCAGTCCTCGATGAAGTCGATCTCTCGCTGCAGGCCGAGCAGGCCGCTGCAGAGCTCTCCGCGGCGAATGGCGTTGTTGCGCAAGCGACCGCTGCCGAAACGCGCGCCAAGGAACTTCGGCAAAAGGGGTGGTCGACGGATGCGCAGCTGGACCAGGCTAAGGCTACGGCGGATGAGGCGCGCGCGCGGCTCAACCGCGCGGAGCGGTCAGTTGAGCTTACGAAAAACAGTCTCTCATATGCGCGACTTGTGGCCGATGCTGCCGGCGTCGTCACCGCGACGCTGATAGAACCCGGCCAGGTCGTGAGTGCGGGGCAGACTGCCATTCGCGTAGCGCGCCTCGCCGAAAAAGAGGTCGTCGTTGCAATCCCTGAAACCCTGTTGGCACGTGCGAAGTCAGGTGACGCACAAGTTGCTATCTGGTCCGAACCGGGAAAGACCTACGTCGCCAAGCTTCGTGAGCTTGCGCCCTCCGCTGATCCGGTAACGCGAACTTATCTTGCAAAATTTTCAATTCCTGACGCCGGCGATGCGGTGCAGCTCGGGATGACGGCGACATTGACCTTGTCCGACCCCGCCAGCGAACGGGTCGCGCGTCTTCCGCTCTCCGCATTGTTCAATCAGGGTAATGGTCCTTCGGTTTTCGTCGTCGACGGAAACACCGGGGCGGTCACGCTGAAGCCTGTTTCCATCAAGTCTTATGAAAGCAGTGACGTTCTCATCAGTGGTGGCGTGGACGAAGGCGCAAGCGTCGTCGCCCTCGGCGTACAAAAACTCGACCCCGCGCAAAAGGTGAAGATCGTTTCGTCGTTATCGTTCTGAGCGTGGGCCACATAGTGCAGTCGAATCGCTAAAGGAAAAGACCATGCGTCACTTCAATCTTTCAGCGTGGGCGGTCAAACATCCCGCCTTGATCCTGTTCCTGATCGTCATGTTCGGGGTGGCTGGGTTGATTTCCTACCGTAGCCTCGGCCGTGCGGAAGATCCCTCATTCACCATCAAGGTGGTGGTGGTAACCGCCATGTGGCCCGGTGCGACTGCCGCCGAAATGCAGGCGCAAGTCGCCGACCCGATCGAAAAGAAGCTGCAAGAGCTGCCTTACTTCGACAAAGTGACAACTTACACGAAGCCGGCCTTTACCGCGATGCAGGTTGCGTTCAAGGACAACACGCCTGCGCGCGATGTACCCCAGCTGTTTTACCAACTGCGTAAGAAGATCGTCGACATCAAGGACGACCTGCCCGCCGGCATCATCGGTCCTTCCGTCAACGACGAATACGGCGACGTCGACTCGATTCTTTATATGCTCACTGCCGATGGCGCAGACTACGCGCAGATGAAAAAGGTCGCCGAAGCTCTGCGCCAGCGCCTCCTCAAAGTGAAGGATGTCACCAAGGTCAACCTCTACGGCACGCAGGCTGAAAAAATCTATGTCGAGTTTTCGCATGCCAAACTTGCGACGCTTGGCGTAACGACGGATCAGATCTTCCAGTCGCTTGCGAGGCAGAACAACGTGGTGCCAGCCGGCATTGTTGAAGCTTCAGCACAGCGCGTGCCGCTGCGCGTGACCGGCGCTCTCGACGGCGCCAAAGCCGTCGCCGAGACGCCTGTCGAAGCCAATGGTCGCGTCTTCCGCCTCGGCGACATTGCAACCGTGACGCACGGCTTTGCCGATCCACCGGATTTTATGGTCCGGCAAAAAGAAAAGCCCGCAATCGGCATCGGCATCGTGATGGCGAGGGGTGCCAATATTCTTGAGCTCGGACCGGCCGTAAGCAGCGCCACCGCCGATTTCATGACTGCGGTACCGCGGGGATTCGATCTCGAGCAGATCGCCGATCAGCCGGCTGTCGTCGAGCACGCGGTCGGTGAGTTCGTGCACTCCTTCATCGAAGCTCTAGCAATCGTCCTATTCGTCAGCTTCCTCGCGCTCGGCTGGCGCACGGGCATCGTCGTCGCTCTCTCTGTACCGCTCGTTCTGGCAATCGTGTTCGTCGTCATGAACGCGATGGGTCTCGACCTGCACCGGATCACGCTGGGAGCACTGATTATCGCGCTTGGTCTTTTAGTCGATGATGCCATCATCGCTGTTGAGATGATGGTGGTAAAAATCGAACAGGGCTGGGACCGCATTCGGGCCGCATCTTTCGCCTGGGAATCGACCGCTTTCCCAATGTTGACGGGAACGCTGGTGACGGCGGCGGGCTTCCTGCCGATCGGCTTTGCCAATTCGTCGGTCGGCGAATATGCCGGCGGCATATTCTGGGTGGTCGCCATTTCGCTGGTGGCGTCATGGCTCGTAGCCGTCATCTTCACTCCGTATCTCGGCGTCAAGCTGTTGCCTAGGCTCAAGCGGCTCGGGCACCGGCACGATCCTCATGCGATTTATGAAACGCGCATCTACCGCGCATTGCGGCGAGTTATCGAATGGTGCGTGCAGCGCCGCGTCACCGTGGTGCTCGCAACGATCGGCGTGTTCGCCTTGTCGATCGTGGGATTTGGCCACGTCCAGCAGCAATTCTTCCCTCTGTCAGAACGACCGGAACTCTTCTTTCAGCTTCGCCTGCCTGCGGGTACTGCGTTCGGCACAACGCTCGATTCTGTCAAACGCGCTGAATGGCTGCTCAAAGGCGACGACGATATTTCGACCTACACCGCCTATGTCGGGCAGGGCTCGCCGCGCTTCTGGCTCGGACTTAACCCGCAGCTGCCGAATGAATCGTTCGCCGAGATCGTCATTGTGTCGAAGGATGTCGAGGCGCGCGAGCGCATCAAGGCACGAATTGAAAAAGCGGTGGCGGATGGTGCGCTTTCGGAAGCGCGCGTGCGGGTCGACCGGTTCAACTTCGGTCCCCCTGTCGGATTCCCGGTGCAGTTCCGTGTCATAGGCCCCGACGCGAAGAAGGTGCGCGACGTTGCCTATCAGGTCCGTGAAGTTATGCGTGCAAACGACCAGGTGATCGATCCGCATCTCGACTGGAACGAGCAAACGCCATCGCTGAAGCTCGTGGTCGATCAGGATCGCGTCCGGGCGCTGGGAATGACGCCGCAGGACATCTCCAAGTCGTTGAGCATGCTGCTTACGGGCGTGTCGATCACCACCGTGCGCGACGGGATCGAAAAGGTTGAGGTTGTTGCACGCGCGGTCCCTGCCGAGCGGCTTGATCTCGCCCATATCGGAGATCTGTCGCTCTATTCGCGCAATGGCATTGCCGTCCCTCTGACGCAGATTGCCAAGGTCGAATACACCCACGAGGAGCCGATCCTCTGGCGCATCAACCGCGACATGGCGATGACCGTGCGCGCCGACGTTGTCGATGGCGTTCAGCCCCCGGACGTCACCAATGCCATCTGGCCGAAGCTGAAACCGATCCGCGACCGTCTCGACCCCGCTTACCGAATCGAGATAGGCGGGGCCATCGAAGAGTCGGAGAAGGGCAATGCATCGATTTTCGTGCTGTTTCCCGTCATGATCGGCGTCATGCTTACGCTGCTGATGATCCAGCTCCAGAGCATTTCGCGGCTCGTTCTGGTTTTCTTGACTGCCCCACTGGGCATCATCGGAGCTTCGCTTGGCTTGAACCTGACCGGTAAGCCGTTCGGCTTCGTCGCACTGCTCGGACTGATCGCTTTGGCTGGCATGATCATGCGCAACGCCGTCATTCTGGTTGACCAGATCGAATCGGACGTAAACCAGGGTCTCACGCGAGGCGAAGCAATCGTCGAAGCGACGGTCAGGCGAGCGCGGCCAGTTATCCTCACGGCATTGGCCGCCATTCTCGCGATGATTCCGCTGTCGCGCTCTGCTTTCTGGGGTCCGATGGCCATCACCATCATGGGTGGTCTGTTCGTGGCAACATTTCTGACCCTGTTGTTCCTGCCAAGCCTCTATGCGTTGTGGTATCGTAGGCGCCTCGATGAGCGAGGCGGGGCCGAGGATGAAGTGACGGATACATCGGAGCATATGCGGTGGTCTGGCGCGGGTTCGCTTGCACCCGTGGGCAAATGACGGAAAGGCTGGGCTGTTAAAATGAGCTACGTGGCCGACCAAATCGAACCGGACGTGCGGGGACAAATACTGGTTACCGCGGAGCGCCTGTTTCGCGAAATCGGCTACCAAAAGACAACGGTAGCCGACATCGCCAAGGCTCTGCGAATGAGCCCGGCAAATGTTTACCGCTTTTTCGACTCCAAGAAGTCGATCAATACCGGCGTGGCCCGACGGTTGATGGGTGAGGTCGAACAGGCAGCTCAGACGATCGCCAATAGCAAGGGAAGCGCCGTGGCGCGCCTGCGCAAACTGCTGACGACGGTCCATCAGATGAATTCGGCCCGTTATGTCGCCGATTCAAAGATGCATGAGATGGTCGCCTGCGCGATGGAAGAAAACTGGGATGTCTGCAAGGCCCATATCGAATTCATTACGGGGGTCATCGGGTCTGTGATCGCATCGGGCATTGCCTCGGGCGAATTCCATACCCGTGATGCCGGTACAGCGGCATTGTGCACCTGCGCCGCGATGATCCGCTTCTTCCACCCCCTCTTCATCGCGGAATCCGCAGGCAAACCCGGTCCCACGCTCGATCAAATGATCGATTTCGTCACCGCAGGTTTGCGTAGCCGCGAGTAAGCGGTCAACCCACGTAAAATCCGCTCCACCTCAAGGAAAAATCCAGATTGTTTCCAAAGCTTGGAGCCGCCAGGTCGGCTATTGCCCTGAGACTTCCCACTCCCCCATAGGCGGGCGACGAGCTTCTCGTCGCCCACTTTCTTTTCCAAATGACCAGGCGCTCTGACGTTGAGTCTTAGGGTTGATTTTAAAAGCAGCCTTAGAGCGATCGTTTGTCATCGCCCAATAGCAATCCTCGCCTGTTGTTCGGCACTGGAAATCCACAGCCGATCCATCCTTTTGCCCACCGGAGATCTCCTGACTTGCGTTGATTGCGCAGTCGATGGGGCGGTAGCCAACGCAACCACATTCCGATCCCGCGATGTGCAGGAAGCACAACTGCTGACAAAATTCTCTATCCGTAACGAGTGCATACGCTAGTATGGGAAAGAGGTCGGGCGATGCGGTTATGGCGCGTCTTGAGTTGGCTATCGGCAGCGCTGGCGGTCTCCGCCTGCGCGGATAACGCCAATAATCTGCAGAATTTCTACCTCAAGCAATACGCCAACCCGAATCCGACGCTGACGGATATAACGGTATGCCACGGCTTCTACTGCGCCGAGCGGTCACCCGCGACTATAAGCGATGACCAGTGGCGGCGCGTCACGGCACTGTTCAAACCGCGTGCGAAGAACGCGCAGCTTGAGCGGCATCAGATCGTGCGGGGCGTGGCGATGATTCAGACCATCGTCGCACCGCAAACCGGAACAAATGCTCACCAATGGACGCATAAGAACATGTACGTCCTTCCCAATGCTGGTGACCTAACGCAGCTCGACTGTATCGACTCCTCGGTCAACACTTGGACCTATATGACGCTCATGGAGCGCAGCGGACTCTTTGCCTTCCACAAGGTGGCGCCGCTTTCCTACGGACCCTTGCGCAATACCGCGGTTGTGCAAGAAACGAACGGTGGCTATTACGCCATCGACGCGAGCTTGGTCGACATCGGAGTGCCACCTCCGATAATGCCACTGGCGACTTGGCTGGCCTCTTGGCCACCCGACCCGGCTGCGATCGAGCGCGTGGATCGAGCGGGCGCAACAGGGGCTAGCGCCGCTGCCAACTGAAAACAAAGTGAAAGAAAATTAGCCTCGCGGCGATGCCGCCCAGGCGCTTTTAGAACCGCTTCGTTCGAACCACAGTTGGCCACGCAGCTTTTTCCGCAGCTGGCGACGCTATTCGTTCGGGCAAGGATTTCGGCCGATCGCCGGTCGCCACCACCTGCACCACGCGGAAACCGCGCGCCTTGAGTTCCTGGAGCAAGATTGGCAGTGCCGTGGCCGTGGCCGGATGAATATCATGAAGAAGAAGGATACCTCGGCCTTTTGCTTCCAGTCGTCGCATGGCCTTTTGCACAATGGCCTTCGCCGAAATGTGCCTGAACCAGTCATCGGCAACCACATCCGCACTCCAGGTCACCAGCGACTTAGAGGCAAGGTAGTTATCGATCGCGTTATTCCTGGCCAGACCCGGGATTCGGAAAAAAGGTGAAAGCGCCTTCGGATCTCCCAATGCGACATCGACAGAGGCGATGCCACTCTCAACCTCGGATGCGACCCGCTGCATCGGCAACCGCTGCAATGCGAGTGGATGATTTTCGGTATGGGTGCCGATGCTGTGGCCGGCGTTGTAGATGCGCCGGACAATGGACGGATACTCGTGCGTCATCCGCCCGATCAGGAAGTAGGTCGCCTTGACGCATTGCGACGCCAACGTATCCAGAATGATGTTGCTGTATGGCGGCAATGGTCCGTCATCGAATGTGATGACGACCTCATGATCGTTGAGTGGCAGTGTCTGCTTGTATTGCATACTGCCAATGCCTTTGAATTCGTCTGGGCTAATGGCGAGTACGCGACTGGTACCCAATGCATTCGGATTCCCGGGGCAAGCGTCCGTTGACGCCCGGGCCCACCCGCTCGTCACGGTTAGAGCGACCAGAAGGAACAATCCCGCGAAACGCATCTGAACTTGCACGCCCACTAGCGGTACCCCTTGGCACACTTCAAAAGGCGAAGATCGGTGAGGCTCTAGAGTTCAATTAAGGCAACATGAAATTCCTTTGGTGGCTGAAATATGCGGTCGATCTGGCAATACAGAGCTGGAGTGATCTAAGCGGATGCGAAGCCGCCAATCACCAGGTCGTCAAGCTGGCGCGCGATAGCGGCAGAAGCTCGCGCACCGTGTCATTGTTTTGGGAGAAACTCGTTTGTGAACGTCGAGGGGAAATCAACGTCCTGGGTGCCCTTGGGTTGCAGGTAATCAAATGTCCCGCGCGCTTGTGATTCCGTCATGCGGCCATCCCAGGTCCAGATCTGGCTCACGACGTCGTAAGCTTCATCGTTCGTCGCAGGCGCCATGGTGGGATATTCCAGCGCCATGAGCGCCTTACCTCGCTTCGGATCGCCCTTGAGAATTTTCACAGCGTCGGAGAATGCTGCCGCTACTTTGCGAAGGAGTTCGGGTTTGTCCCTTATGTTGTCTGGGTGGGTAGCAAGCGTCATGAACAGAATGTCGCGAAATTCGGGCACTTCGCCATTCATCAGATTGAGGAAGATACGGCCCTTGCCCGCTTGCTGAACCAGGACGCCGGCCGGCTCAAACGGCAGCGCCGCATCAATCAAGTTCCGGTCAAAAGCGGCCACATAAGAGGGCGCTTCGGCACCGAGATAGACGCTTTTGATGTCTTCGGGCAGCGTCAGCCCGTATTTTTTCGCAAGGACACCGAGCATTTTCTCGCCGGAGCCGCCCGCCGACGGCATGGCAACGCGCATACCCTTGAGACGTTTGACCTTCGCGTCAATGGTAAGCTTGTCCGCGCCCGCCACCAGTGCATCATTGCCGATGATGTTGTTGACCGGGCGATTGGCAATATTGAAGAAAGCAACGACGCGTTTTCCCTGAACCGCAGACGTCAGAATGTGTTCGTAGCTCACGACGGCAACGTCTGCCTGTTTGGTAAGCGCGGCCTGCAGCGCGAGCGGCCCCCCTTGGACAAACGAAACATCTGCCTCCAGCCCATGCTTCTCGAACAATTTTTCGCGTTGAGCGACGTAGAGAGCGCCGCTGTAGTAGCCATGCCCGATATTGGTGATTTTGACGGGCTCAGCGCCCGCAGAGCACGCCGCCAACATCGATGCCGCGATCGCGGACAGTTTCCAGGCTCTCATGATGCTCTTCCCTTTGATTAGAGTTAGCGGCTCGTGAAACGCCATTGTTCCATATGATTTTCCACAGCATCCACGAGGAAATTCAAAGCCACTGCAAGCAGCGCGATGACAATGAGGACAGCGAAAACGCCGGCGGTGTCGAACTGAGCGCCAGAAAACTGGACGAGATAGCCGAGGCCTTTGTTTGACGCGACCATCTCGCCAATAACCGCACCGATCAAAGCGTAGGGCACGGAAACCCGCAGCCCGGCGAACATCCACGACAAGGCCGACGGGACAACCACCTTGGCGATGACCTGCAGACGCGTTGCCTTCATGAGGCGGGCAATGTCGATCAGATCCTGATCGACCTGTCGAACGCCAGCGAACGTGTTCAAAAACACCAAGAACAGCACCAAGGCTGCCGCCAGTGCGATCTTGGATTCGATACCGAGGCCGAACCACAAAACGAAGAGCGGCGCCAGCGCGACCTTCGGAAGCGCGTTCAACGCATTGAGGTAGGGATTGAGCAACCGGCTGATGAATGGTGATACACCAAGCCAAACTCCCAGTGCACCGCCAAGAACCGAGCCGATCACAAAGCCGACCGTCGTTGCATAGATTGTTGCCCACAAATGAATGAAAATGGACCCGTCCCGCGTCCATTCAAAGAGCCGTCGTCCGACATCGATCGGGTTTGAAATGAAGAAATTGTCGACCAGACGACCCGAAGCGCCCTGCCAGGCAAACAACACTGCAATGCCCAGCAATGTTTGCCACAGCACCATGGCAACACCGCCAGCCTCGCTCGGGCTCGACATTTCGGGCTGATCGATCTCCCGTTCCAGCGAGGTCACACCCTTTCCTCCTGGTATTCGATGCGCAGCCTATCCCAGAGCGCGTCGTAGTGCTCTTTAAACTGGTTGGTAAAACGGACGTTGAGCACGTCACGGGGACGCGCCAGCGAAATTTTCTGCTCAAGCGCAATCATCGCAGGTCGACGCGTACAAACAATGACACGGTCGGCAAGTGTCACCGCTTCCATGAGGTCATGCGTGACGAAAATCACGGTCTGCTTGTTTTCTGCGGCAAGCTGTAGAAGCAGATCATGCATCGCGAGCTTAAGCTGAGCATCGAGCGCCGCGAACGGCTCATCCAGCAGCGCCGTTTCCGCGCCGTAGACGATCATGCGCGCAAGACTCACACGTTTGCGCATTCCGCCGGACAATTCATTTGGAAAGCGCGATTGAAACCCGTCGAGCCCAACCACTTTTATGATTTTTTCCGCGCGGGCCTCGCGCTCCGATCGTGACAGCCCGGCAAGTTCCAGAGGAAAGGCGATGTTGTCGCGAACGCTTCGCCAAGGAAGCAGGTTGTCTTTCTGCGTCATGTATCCGACGTCGGTGTTGAGGTCGCTGACGCGCGTGCCTTTGTAGAGGACCTGGCCCTTACTCGGCGGATAGATCCCCGCAATCATGTTCAACAGGGTCGATTTGCCACATCCGCTGGGACCGATGACCGCAACAATTTCATGCTGGCGAATTGTCAGATTGAAATCGCGCAACGCTTCGACGATCGCCTCGCGACGTCTGAATGTCTTGCAGACATGGGAGATCTCAATCACGGCTTCATACCACTAGAATATCGAGCGTTGATGTCCACCATCGACATCGATATTGGCCCCCACGATAAAGCCGGCGCGTTCCGAGGCCAGAAATGCGACCGCGCTGGCGACGTCCTCGGCCATACCCCAACGCCCGAGCGGAACCTCGGCACCCCAACGCGACTCTTGCTGTTCCAAGCTGCGTCCTAGAAAGACCTCGTTGTGAAGTTTTAAGCCATCGGTCAGCGGAGTCTTGATGCGGCTTGGGCACACGGCATTGACCAGGATGTTATCCCGCGCGAGGTCATCCGAAAGCGACTTCACCAGGGCATGCTGCGCGGCATTGCTGATGGTTGACGCAATCCCGCTGGCCTGCGGCACTTTGCCGGCCTGACCGATGATAACAATAAAGCGTCCGCCTCCTTGGCGACGCATATGCGGCACGGCGCATTTGGCCAATTCCCATGCACCCATTACCTTGGTCTCCAGGTGTCGCAGCAAAGCACTTGATTCGACTTCTTCAAGACGGCCGGCGAGATGCGTCCCCGCGTTGCTGACGACGATATCGATTCGCCCAAAGGCGGCGGCCACATCGTCAACTAGTGCTTTGACCTGACTCGGATCACAAACATCGGCGACGAAACCGCGCGCACGATCAATTTGCGCTACCGCACGGTCGAGTTTGGCCTGCTGCCGTCCAGCAAGGGCAAGTTTGCAGCCCTCGTCGGAAAGGCGTTGGGAAACGGCAAGGCCGATTCCGCTCGTACCTCCGGACACCAACGCGACTTTGTCTTTCAGACCAAGCTCCATGATTTTCGCTTTCAACCGAAGACGTAACGATGGTAGCCGCCGTCAATGCTCACGGCGCTACCGGTCACGAAGTTCGCCGGCTCAGAGACGAGAAATGACACTAAATCCGCAACTTCATCGGGCGTTCCGGTACGTCCGAGCGGATTGGCGCGTGAAAAGCCCGCGGCAGCGGTCGCACGATCGACCTTCCGTTCGCGCATTTCTTTCTCGATCAACGAGGCCAGAAGTTCGGTTTCAATGTATTGCGGGCACACCGCATTGACACGGATGTTGTCGCAAGCGACTGCGTCGGCAACGGACTTGGACAAGGCCATGCACGCGGCGTTTGTCACTCCAGAAGGAAAACGATCCGGATGCGGATGTCGTGCGGCCTGACCGACGATGTTGATGATGCGCCCACCCTTTTGCTTCCGCATGATCGGAAGCACAGCCTGAATCATGAAAAAAAACCCGAACACCTTGTCGCGCAGCTGCCGCTCCAGAATCTCGGCCGTGGTTGTGTCAACCGTACCTCGCAGGTGAGTCCCGGCATTGTTGACGAGAATGTCTATCCGCCCGAACGCCTGGTGGGCAGCGTCGACGAATTTTTGCACCGCCACTTCATCAGTAACATCGGTGGCTATGCCCAGAACGCGGCACTCACCGGGATCGTTTTTGCCCTGTGAAAGATCGGCAACAGCGGAATGCAAGCGTTCCGCATTGCGCGCGCAGATTGCTACCTTACAACCCTCTTGAATCAAACCTTTTGCGACAGCCTTGCCAATACCGCGCGACGCCCCAGTCACCACAGCAACCTTGCCATGCAGGCCGAGATCCATCCTCCCCCTCGCATTTCTAATGATGTATGGGTTGTCCCGGATCATCTATCGGCAGGTGAACTGCGTCAAGCAACCGGAGGAAAGCAGGCGATGGATCTGGGCATCAAGGGACGTCGCGCAATTGTAACAGGCGGCGGCAGCGGAATTGGATTCGAAACGGCACGGCAATTTCTCGAAGAGGGTGTGCGCGTTCTCATTGCGGGTCGTACCGCCGACAAGATCAACAAGGCACGCGACGAATTGGCAAAGCGAACCGGCGGCGAAGTTCACGCCATGCAAGCCGACATGAGCAAAGAAGCGGACATCAAACGGATGATCGATACGGCAAAGGAAAAGCTCGGCGGCGTCGACATTCTCGTTAACAATGCGGGCACGATGTATTCAGGTCGCTTCGCATCGTTGAAAGATGACGAGCTGAAGAATCAATTCGAGACCAAGCTGTTCGGTTTCATGCGAGCGATCCGTCTCGTCCATCCCATGATGAAAGCGCAGAAATGGGGCCGCATCGTAAATACGATCGGCGGCGCCGGCAAAGAACCAGATCCCTACATGTTCGGCAGCGCGATGACCAACAGTGCGTTGCTCAATTTGACCAAATCGCTGTCGGAGGAATTCGGCGAAGACAACGTGCTAGTGAACGCCATATGTCCCGGTTGGGTAGCGACGGACCTGTGGGTGCGAAATGCCGAGGGTCTCAAGAAAGAGCTGAACGTGAAGAGCGAAGATGAGGCAAGGAAACTTGCGGCCAGGAAGAACTCGCTCGGTCGCATGGGCAAGCCGGAAGAGCTGGCGAATGCTACCGTTTTTTTGTGCTCGGAACGGTCGAGCTACATCACCGGCGTTTCGCTTAACCTTGATGGTGGGCGCTTGAAGGGTCTTTGGTGAGCGAACTTATCAAGATCGATCATGGTCTTTGGCTGCGGTCACGTTTAGGGCGATTGGCAACGCTTTAGCTCGTCGCTTAACTGACCTATTTTTCGTTCGGAACTTGAAGAGCCTATGGGCACGCCCCTACTCAGGCAGGGCGACATTTTACACGGCTGCGATTGCCTCAATCTCCAGCAGGAAATTCGGATTGGCGAGGCCGCGCAGCACGCAAAGCGTGCTTGCTGGTGGACTGTCGCCAAAATACTCCTGAAGGATCGCGCGTGCTTTCGGTACATCGTGCGGATTGCAGATGAAGATCGTCACCTTCACAACGTCTTTGAAGGCGGCGCCGCCGTCAGCAAGCGCGAGCCTCAGGTTTTCCATGACCATTTTCGTCTGCGCTGCAAAGTCATCCGGTGGCAAAACCTTGCCTGTTGGATCCGCCGCCACCTGTCCGGCGCAGAACACTAGTTTATTGGCGCCCTGCGCGGTGACGACGTGCGAATAGTGCGCAAACGGTTTGTGCGCGGTGGCCGGCGACTTTCGCGTCAGTGTTGCCATGCTTCCCTCTGGGTGGAAAGGCGCTGCTCGGCCCGGAAACCTATTTTGGTTCCTTGGTCTTCAGTGCGGATTCATTGGCAGCGATGAACGCGCGAATGTCGTCTGACATATTCAGCAGCTTGAGCCACTGTTCTTTATATAAGGTCACGGGAAAGCGCCCCATCCCGTAAACTGAAACGGCTCCCTTCTCGCTTACTTTCATGCGGATGCCGGAGGTCGCGCCTTTTTTTAACGCTGCATTCTCGGCTTGAAGACGCTCGATCTCTGCTTTCAGATTTTCGTCGGGCATGTTTGTTTCCTACGCTCCACCAAGGGGTTCGCTTGTTCGATCACCGCATTGGCGGGGCGAGTGGCGACGGGGGCACATTGAGGCCGAGTATCTTGGCAGTCTTGAGGTTGATCAATACTTTGTAAGGGCTTGCACTGGCAAATCGGCCTTCTCGCCCTTGAGGATAACGATCAACCTACCGGCTGGACGCCGATATTGGTCGACAAATCAGGCAAAGCCCCGCCGAAGCGGGGCTTTTTAACTTACTGCGCGTTTTTGGGCGCCCGACCGGTGGTTGCCGGCTTGGCAGCTTTCGGCGCACTCGCCTTGGCGTGCTGCGCGACGCAATTGTTGACGAAGTTGCGTCGCTTGATGAAGTGAATGGCCGAGTACTTTTTGGCTGCCTGCGCTTTGCAGGACGCCTGCACATCCGCCAAAACCTTCTGCTTATTGCTGGCGGCTTCCGCCGAGACGGCAAATGACGCCACGAGAACAGCCGCAAGCATCAAAACAAGTAACTTCTTCATGCTCATTTCTCCTCTGCCTCCGAATGCATCAGAAACGTCGAAACAAACATTTTCGTTCCGACTATTTTCCTGCCAGTTCGTTCAGAAAGCGGCAGAGGCGCAAGCGTCAGCGTTGTCGGTTGAGAAAACGGTTTTGCCGGTACTGGGCTTTCAGGACTCGATCTCACAGACCACTGTTCGGGTTGCGGGCTCAACAAGCAAGATCTTGTGCGGGGCCTTCAGGTAGTAAAGGTGCTCAACACCATCGATGCTGCGCACGCTTTCGGGCAATGGGCGCATGCCACTGAGCGCCTGATCGGGGGACAATTCACTTGCCGGTTTAAGCGCATCAGCACCTGCAACCGGTTGCGAAGTATCTGACATCACCGCATCGACTATTTGCGTACGTTGCTGATCGGTGAGTGGCAACGGCCAACCCATAATAGGCGTGCGGTCGAGAATATCGTTTCGCTTGGAAAATTTGGCAGGAATCGTCTGACCAAACGAACCGATCGGTCCGGACGGTGGGGGTTCGTCTGTCGCAGAAGGCGTCGACGCCGTCTGTCTGCCAGCCTTTGAAGCACTTGGATTCGGAGTGCTGCCGGCAGTCGTAAGGCCTCGTGGACACCAACAGCATTTTGCGATTGCTGATTGGCATTTGGACCACCGAACGTTTCGGGTTCTGGGCGTGGCACACTGGGGCTGTTGCCAAGCGACGGCTGCTTCGAGTACGGCTCCAGGAGCGCCTGGCGTGATTCCTCCGGCGTCGGAATATTGGTGACCTCTTTAGATTGCGAGGTTACCGGATGCGTCGACCCCGGATTGATTTGGCCAGTGTAGCCATTGAATCCTGGATTTGTCGGAACCGTGGCGCTTTCCTCAGCGCGGGCTAGTCCATTGATGCTCGACCAAACGACGGTCGCACCTAACAAAATTGTCAGCCTGAGATTGCATCGATTGTTCATGGGAGCCCCTCCGGCGGGCTGTGACGGAACAACGACGGAGAGGCTGGAGAGGTTGCATTAAATTCAGGGCCAAAGGAGCGCGTTAGGTGATCTCTGCCCGTGACTTAGGGTTGTGGTATCTGGCTGCGCCCACCGACTCAATGCGCTCTGTTAGCATCAGCTCGATACTGCAAGGGGCGCAGAATCCTTTTGCGCAAAAGCTCGTGCGGCCCGAGGACGTGGGTTTCGGACGTAGGTTGTCGAAATGCTGACTGCAGTCATCGGAGCCGTTATTTTGATTCTGCTGGCGGCCGCTGCATCGCGTTATTCGATCTCCCAACGCACACTTGATCGTTACGATCACATAGGGATGTACGTTTTCTTTATTGTTGTCGGTCTCCCATTTACCGTGTTGGCGCTGCTATTGATTGCGCACTATGTGGCGAACTCCGCTAGCTGATTTCGCTCCGAAAATGCCTCCGGGACATCTTATTATTATTATTAGCCAATAATCAGCGGGCTGAGTTGCCGCGTGATGGACTTTTGGCACGCCTTGCGTTGCCCCAAATGCAACTCCCACAAGCAATGGCGGTTAAATAGACAGGGGTGACGCCGAAAAAGTGAGGACGGTCATGTCATTCATCCTCAAAGTCCTGCTTGGCGGAACCTTGCTGCTCAACGCGTGCGCCGCGGCCTCAGCAGAGGAGAAGCCGCATGATGGCACAGTTGTTCAGGGTAGCGACAATCTCCCGCAAAACCCCTCGCTGCCAAAGCTAAACCTGGACACGACTCAGCGCGAGCAGGTTCGTCAAGCGCTCCTTACCAAGCACACGGAAGTCGAGTTTAGGTTGAAAGCGACAAAATCAGCGAAAGACTCAACGCCAACAATAGGTGCCAAACTTCCGAAAGGTGTTGCGCCCGACGGCCTGCCATCCGAATTGATTCAAAGGATTCCTCAACTCGCAGACTATGGGTACGCGAAAATGAAGGATCAGATCTTGATCGTGAACGAACTCGACGGAAAGATCGCCGAGATTATTCCGGAGACACAATCACAAACCACCGGGCAGAAGTGAGACGGTAAACTCGCTGGTGGGTCATCGCCGACGACCCTTGCACGCGTTTCTCATCTATTGCGTTCGCTGCCAAAAGTTTCGACAGCGATGTAGGCGCATAAACCAAGGAAAATGAAAATAAAGATCGCCGGGCTCAGGTCAAAAAACGCCGCGAGCGCAACCACAGCCGCAATCGCAGCGGCAACCCACACGTCCCAAGGAATCGATCTAAGCATGGTGCCCGCTTTTGTAAGGCACCTGTACGCGGGCCGGTTTCTTCAGCTAGATCAATAAACCAACGTCGGATCGGTTCCAAGATCCGGTGGCTATACCACGCGCTGTGCCGCCCCCGATGGGCGATAGGGCCGAGAAATTCTCGGCCTTATGCATTTCGAAGAATGCGGGTACGGCCTAGAAAGCGTCGTATCGCTCAGTGGGAAGATTCGCCGGCGTTGTCATAAGATCGAGCGGATTGATGGTCTCAGCGCGATGGGTTTTGCCGACGGTCGGACCAACTGACCAAATGATCATTGCAAGAGCGGTCACAAGACCAATGCCTACTAGTGCGCGCATCGAGCTCTCCTTTCGGTGTAAGAGCCCTTGGATTGACTTTCAAAGTAATTTCATTGGTCTCGTTCTTCTGTGCCGTAGTTCACACGGAGAATAATTTGCAACGGCCCAGTAATCAGGGGAACCATGCGCCGATGGTTTTTAATTTCCACGAGGTTCGTTATTCCTCGGCCCAGCGAAGGAACCGGTGTTGGAAACGGCGCACTGCTGAGTCGAGCATGAGGCCAATAACCAACATCACCACGATATAGGCAAAAACCGTCGGGCTTTCGAAGAACCGTTGCGAGTAGATTAAAGTTCCGCCCATACCGCCGCCCCCTGCGACCATCTCCGCTGTGAACGTGGTAATGAGAGCGACTGGTACGGCGATCCGGAAAGTTGTGAAAATGCGCGGATAGCACGCCGGAAGGATCACGTGCAGAAATAAACTTAAACGGCCACTACCGAGAGAGAGAGCCGACCAGATAAACAACTGGCTTACGGCGCGGGCGGCGCTGAAGGTGCCGATGATGACCGGGAAGATGCACGCGAAAGCGACGAGCAAAATCTTTGAAACGCTTTCGATCCCGAACCACAAGATGAAGATTGGAAGAAACGCGATTTTCGGGGAAGGAAATCCGAGAGCAACGAGGGGGTCAGCCAGCCACTCTATGGCGCGGTTTCGGGCCATGAGCAGCCCCAAAATCACGCCGCCCACTGTTGCGAGGATGAGTCCGCAAATGGCCCGCCCAAGACTGAGCGAAAGGTCCGCAGCAAGGGTGCCGTCAAATGTCGAATACCATAACTGTTCGGCGACGATCGAGAACGGTGGCAGCAGTATTGCAGGCGCGACATGACTCCGCGCGGCAATTTCCCAAAATGCGACGAAGCACAGGACGGAGACTACTGAACGCCAGGCAAATGGGCTCGCGCGTAAATCTAGCTGGCTCATGGCCGGCGTCGCTCCCGCTCGAAAGCGCCTGACTCATGCCAGACCAGTACACGCCGCGTCACGACGAGCAGCGCGCGATCACTAAAAAAAGCGACAATCACGACGCAACAAATCGCAGCAAACATGTAGTCATATGTACCGTTCTCACCGTACATAAAGATGAGTTTACCAATGCCGTTGGTTGAAGCGATCATCTCCGCGGAAATCGCGAGCACGAACGAAAATCCAAGCGCGATCCGCAATCCCGTGAAAATGTCGGGAAGTGCGTTGCGAATAAAGACACGCGGCCACAGCTCGCGTTCGCGGGTGCCTAACGCCTCGGCGCTCCAGACCAGCACCTTCGGCGTCGTCAAGACCCCATGATACGTGTTGACTACCATAGGGAGCAGACAAGCAAGGAACACCGCCGCGATTGCGGTCAGGTTTCCAATGCCAAACCATAGGGCGAATAGGGGAATAAGCGCAGACTTCGGCAGTGAATAGGTGCCGCCGACAATTGGCGTCACGTACTCACGGAAGTGACGCGACCGCGCCATCATCACGCCAATCCATACACCGCAGCCGGCGCCAAGCAGCAGGCCCACCGCCGCGCGGAACAACGTGATCGTAAGATTCGTTGCAATTTCTCCGCTTGAAAAGAGGTCGACGAATGCCGCGGCGACCGCAAGCGGCGACGGCAAGAAGTCTTTGTTGACAAGCTGTGCGCTGCACACGAGGTGCCACACCAGTCCGAAAAGAATAAGAGGAGCAATTCGCACCATCCAACGCGTGGCTGACAGCAAGAGCTTGCCAGGAAAGTGGGTCATTCCTGTTTCCCAGCCGCGAGTGCCTGGCGTCGCGCCGAGAGCCAGACCTTGTTACGGATGCTGTTGAATGGCTCTGAAATCACAAGTTCTTCACGAGAACAGCTCCGGTCGAGCGCAACGACAAATTCTTCGATGATCTGGCCAGGTCGCGCTGACATGACGCAAATGCGATTCGAGAGGTAAACGGCTTCGGTGACATCGTGAGTGACAAGCAGGACCGTTTTCCGGGTTTCCAGCCAAATCCTCAGCAGTTCGTCCTGCATGATTTCGCGTGTTTGAGCGTCGAGCGCACCAAAGGGCTCGTCCAACAGCAGGATGGCGGGGTCGCAAGCGAGAGTACGTGCAATCGCCACACGCTGTTTCATGCCTCCCGAAAGTTCACGTGGATAGCGGTTTTCGAACCCGGAAAGACCAATGACGTTCACCAAACGGTCGACGATTTTGTCACGTTCCGACGCCGCCACACGCTGACGCTCAAGTCCGTAACGGATGTTGTCATGAACCGTCAGCCACGGAAATAATGCATACTCCTGAAAGACGACACCGCGGTCCGTTCCGGGGCCTTTGACCGCAGATCCATCGATAATGACGTCTCCATCTGCGGCCAGGAATCCACCGACGACGTAAAGAAGGGTGCTTTTGCCGCAGCCAGAAGGGCCAACAATTGATACGAACTCGCCTTCGTTGACAGTCAAGTCGGTACCCCGCAAGGCAAGCACGGGACCGCGTTCGCTTGCGTAGGTCTTCGATACGCCTCTGATCTCTATCTTGGGCCGGTCTAGGTCGAGCACGGGCGCGGCAAGTAGCTCAAAGCCAGATATTTCGAGGCGTCGACTGGGTGCGGGATCAAGTTTTCCTCGACCATCGCATTTATCGGCTTCTGAATGACCGCCACCGGTACACAGCCGTTGGGGTCGCGATAATAGTCGCTTCCGGTTGCAAAATAGCTATCGAGCACCTCTTTCGGTGATTTTGTGAAAGCGGCCACGAGCTCAATCGCTTTACCGCGGTTGGCCTTGTCGTAATACCAATTTAGACCTGCAACGTAGTCCGCGAGATAGCCGCGCACAGCTTCCTCATTTTGTTTTAGGAATTCTGTGCGAGCGACCTGAAAGATCACGGACGACGGACCAAATGCGTCGCCACCCGTGAACAGTGGCCGAAGGTCGCCCTTGCGACTCTCAACTGCAAGAAACGGGATAACGAGTACGCCGCAGTCGACACGCTTTTCGCGGATTGCGGCTGCCATATTCGGGAAATTGACTTCGACGATCTGAACATCCCGTTTTGGATCAAGGCCTTTCTTTTTTAAGACGACACGGAGAACGAGGTCGACGGCGGATCCAAAGGCGTTGATGCCAACCTTCTTGCCCTTTAGATCCTCGACCGTCTTGACTGGGGAGTCCTGCAACACAAAGAATGTATTGGTTGCGTTGCCAGCGTGACCATCCTGATAATTGTCAGAGATGATCGATAGTCCACCGGCAACTTTCGCGATCGCAGTGGCGAAAGTTGAAAACGCAAGTGTTCCGAGGTCCGCCTGACCTGAGGCCAACAGCGTAGCCGCTTCAGGAGTGCCGCGGGTAAACGTCATTTCCAATGTATAGGACTTTCCATAATTCTTGAGGACGTTCTCCTTCAGATAATCAAGATAGATAATTGTCTCCATTTCGTTTGGACCGATGCCGCCACCGGTCGCGTAATGGATCGTAACCGGAGCCGCAGACGCACGGGGTGGCAGGCCGATTGAGGCGCTGGCGAGTCCTAACGCGCCAACCTGCAATAGGCGCCTGCGTGATAGTCGACCGACACGGGATGGGGTGTGCATGTTCGGCTCCTTTGCCACGTCCATTGGCATCTTGCTAAACGGAGGCTGAGACCGCAATAGCCACAGAGGAGCAACCGAGAAGCCATGACCGTGACCAAAATCCAGCCCGAATTATTGTTTCAACGCGCGCTCGAAGGTCGCGTCTTGTATACGCACGTGGTTGTGGCCGAAACGCAGTCACTCATTTTTATTTCCGGACAACTCGCGCGCGACAAGTCGGGGAATATTGTTGGGCCACGCAATATGCGAGTGCAGATTCGCCAGGTTGGAGAGAATCTCCGCGCGGCGCTCGAAGCCGCGGGAGCAGGTCTCGCTGATCTTGTCAAAACCACAACATTTGTGACCGATATCGACGAGTTCTTTCGACACGTCGATATTCGGCATGATTATTTGGGCGTCGCGCTTCCTGCCAGCACGACCGTCGAGGTACGACGCTTGTCGCATCCGGACCTGATGGTCGAAATAGAGGCGATCGCCGTCAAAAATCGTCTCTAAGCTCTCGAGCAGATCGCATGCCGAAGTACTTTCGGTCGTCGAGGCTTCGGACATGAGCATCGTAGCGGTTCAAATGCGGGGGTGTTCTGTTCACCTCCTCACTTGGAGTGCCATGTCCGCCGAGGCTAATGTAATATTCATCCACTGGTAACAACCAACCACTCGCTTACAATTATCTACACGGTTGCGCCCCGCACGAACGCCTAAACCTAAAAAAAGTCACAAAACAAAAATCTCATAACAGCGGTTAATGGGGGGTAAGGCGATGTGGGGCACATTGTTCGCTTTTGTTTTCATGGTTTCTGTCGCTATGAGCCTCGCTGCTATTCGTCTTGGCCTCTGACACAGCGAAGTGGTCGGCGCGCTTGCGTTATTGAACTGTGTGCTACGCGTTAGCGTTGCCTTGCTAGCGACCCGCCCCCGCTCCACCGTCGAGTTTCCTAACGGTCGAAAGGTGAATGTCTCAAGGCGAAAAGTGTGAAGGGTTCCCCTGTGAGTGTTGGGAGTTACTGCGATTAGCAGTGACACTCACTACTGCGCCGCGTGAGGCCGTCGAAGAGCCGCCGTAGACGTCTGGAAAGCGAATTCTATGACCGAGGCCGCTGATGCATTTAGAGAAATAGCAGAGAAAAACTACGCATACGTCGTGGTGAGATTGAACAAATCTGAAGTCCGTGAATTCTTCGATGGTTTTTTAGCCCATGTGCCTTGGGTGAGAGCGGTCAGCATAGAGGGGCAAGACGGTATCAAACTTCAATTAACGACCCCTTGGAGCCAACTACCTAAAGGCACCAAGGTGACGGTGACGATGCCTCGCAAAAAGTTTGGGGCGTTCTTGCTTGATGTGCTGCGGCTGCGCCCGCCCCGGGCAAAAGTTGGCGATGCCGTGACTCTAGTAACACCTAGGGACAGACTGGAAGAGTTTCTAAATTTGCTGCCTGATTCCGTGAAATTGATCAGCTGTCCAGAAGAGTCGACCCAGTCTAAAAGAAGAAACTGATCTAATGACCTTGTGCGCAACAGGGCTGCCCGATGTCCGCTTCGAGTCAAAAGGAGACATGTGCGTTTGCTTTTGAGGCGAGCCTGCTGGTCGGCCAAGCGCAGCAGACTTTTTGTCTGAAAAAGACACGCTTCGTGGCTCGCCATCATTGCGGTGCCGACTGCGATCGCTGGTATCTACGGCATGAACTTCAAGAACATCCCGGAGTTGCAATGGGAATATGGTTATTTCACCATCATTGGCGCGGTCCAGATTGCTTGCGCGACATTATACTGGCGATTCCGGCGGGTCGGATGGTTGTGAGCTTGAGTTCATCGATCAGGTAAAGGTACCGGTGAGTTTGAAGCTCCCCGGCTAGATTGGTGCGCTGTGTTCGTTCATTCTCCATCACCACAGCATTATTCGATCGCGTGCTTCGCTGAAGAGCCTAGAGGCTTCGGGCAGGATCGTGGGAAATCTTTCAAAACTTGGCCTGGTTCACTTCGCCTTGCTCATTCCGGCGTTTTCGTTTAGCGCCGAAACTGCGCCCTGCCAGCGCATCAAGTATGAACAAGGCGGATACACAGTGTGCGAGGTGGACCTACGACGGCAGTCCGTCAGGCTATTCTGGAAAAAACCAGACGGGCACGTTTATGGATATCCTTCCTCGTTACCACAAACGCTGGGCAACTCGGGACGCCTCCTTTTCGCGACAAACGGTGGCATGTACCACGAGGACAGCTCTCCAGTCGGCCTATACGTCGAGGAAGGTCGGGAACTCGTGCGGGCCAACACGAACGCAGGTCCCGGCAACTTCCATATGAAACCAAACGGAGTGCTTTACGTGAACGGAGAGGTGGCTGGTATCTTGGAAACCCGCAAGTTCCTCAAGCAAAGGCCGCAAGCAAACTTCGCCACCCAGTCGGGACCAATGCTGGTCATAGACGGCAAAATGCATTCTCGTTTCACACGATATGGCGGATCGAGAAAGTACCGAGCCGGGGTCGGAAGCCGCGATCCTAACTCACTCGTGTTCGCCATATCGGAATCAGAAGTTTCGTTTGGCGAATTCGCGCAACTCTTCCGGGATAAGCTTCAGTGCAAGAACGCTCTGTTTTTAGACGGCGGTAGTGCAACCAGCTTTTATTCGCCTGCGTTGAAGCGGACGAGCAACTTTCTGCCGCTTGGTCCGATAATCGGTGTATATGGCCCAAATTGATTCGAAAGCCTCCACACTCGAACCGCTTTGGGTCAAAAGCGGGCATGTGCAATGCAATACTAGATGTTCGCTAAGGGCCAAAAGCGGTCATTCACTCGACCTTAATCGAGCGCCGGTTTGCTCACATCAAGAGTTAACTCTGCAATTAAACAAAAATTAACCTGATTTAAGCGATCATTAACCCGACCATTCAAGCTCTTTGTAACCTAGCGTTCCGGAGGTGGCTCATGGAAGCCGACACTCAAAACGCTGCTTTTCCTGAATCCTATGTGGTCGAAATCGATGGAAAGATTGGGTCGGTCTACCGAATTTATGTTGAGGCGTTGAAAGCGGGTTTCCAGTTGAAGCAAAAGTTTCCGCACAGCCATATCAAAGTGCACGACGCAGACAACAGATGAGCTTCTGTTAGCTCGCTCTCCGTTCAGGGGCCGATTTGCGAAAAATGAAACCCTTGCTGTTGGCTTTTCTTGTAGCCGCATTCGCAATTACTGCGGCTTACCAAGATACGATGAGCACGGCTTCCCCCGAAGAGGCAGACGAGGTGGAAGTCGTTTCATCATTGTCGAGCAAGGTCGAGACGTCCGCATTGCCAGTCGCGCGCGAGCGATTGCTCTTAGCTAATGAGAAAACTAACTCCGACACCTTTGAAAAAGAACAGGCTCGATTAGAAGACTTCTTCGATGCCCTGGTCGAACAACAGGCGAGAACGGAAGACTCAGTTCAGGATCATTCTACTGATCCGATGTCTCTCGGGCGGAAATTCTCATATCTCGCTTATTATGTTTTTTCCGAAATTCCGCCTGACGAGAAGCCAGCCGATACTGTTTTCAAGACGATGAAT
>Ga0182040_10000002_pt1 | contig 117362 bp, 113 predicted proteins | sample flu12Cox44000176_FD_125973 | JGI IMG/M metagenome (GOLD analysis project Ga0182040, IMG submission 125973) | Lab enrichment of tropical soil microbial communities from Luquillo Experimental Forest, Puerto Rico - flux8day.12C.oxic.44.000.176 | ecosystem: Environmental > Terrestrial > Soil >... | reverse complement strand
TTGCCTAGGGACTAAATCGACATAACGAACCATGCGGGCGTCGTGCAGGAAGAAGCGCCGTCGCCGAGACCGCACAGCGAGCGACCGGTGTATGCAATTTGTTCGGTGCATATAAGAAATGGCCGCAACGCTGTACGGTCGCTGCACATATACTCTCCTACGCCGCGCCTTGCCCCACTAGCATATTTGCCGGATAGTTGGAACCATGACATATGCGAAGAAGCTTTATCTGATCGCGGTGGGCGCAATTATCGTTTTGTCCACGGGTACTGCCTCGGCCCAGTTTCAGATGCCGGGCATTGATCTGGGGAATCTGGGGAAAGAAAATCGCCCCCTAGACCCTGAGGAGGAAGCGAAGCGAAAAGCGGTTGATGATGCCTATAAGTCGACGATGAAAAAACTCCCCGATCAAAAAAAATCAAACGACCCTTGGGGAAACATTCGTTCGACAACAAAAACATCTCCGAAGCAGTGATAAGCGCGCTTCCCACTCGCGCCGCGTCCGCGTGATGTTGTCGCAGATTTCATCGTTGCGTGCGTTGTAGCCCATGCCGACAAACTACCACCAATAACGACTGTAGCCGGGGTACCAATAACGACGGTAGAAATTGCCGGGGTAGCCATAGGAATAGCTGGGGTAGCCACCGTAGTAGTAGCGGTAGCCACGGTAATCGCAATAGCCACCGTTACCGTAATAGCCACCGTAGTAGCCACGACGACAGGCTCGCCCGAATAAGTAAGCCTTTTGTAGCTCAGCCGCGGGAGCACTTGCGCCTGGTATGTTTCCGCTTATTGGCACTGCTGAGGCACCGAAGGTCCCGCCAAGTCCAATGCCAGCCGCAGCGAGTGCCGCCAGAATGTATCGTCTCATTTTTGCATACTCCATCCACTGCCGGGTGCGTTGCTAAACATCACTCGCTTGCGAGGCACCGCATTGATGCAGGTCAATGTAGAAGGGACGGCGCAATGACGAAACCGCTGCGCGTTTTCATTCGAAAGCAAGGCAACCATTTTCGCGTCGTGTATCAGCGTTATTATGCGAATGACGTGCTCGAAGAAGTCGTGCTGACGCAGCGGTTCGAGAGCGAAGCCGACGCGCAAAATTGTGCCGACGCTGGCCTACGCGCTCAGCGTATCTACCGCGCCTTGACGGAGCATCGGTCAACAAGCATTAACGGGCCACGACGCCCCTGACCTCAATTCTGCCGCACTTGTCGCACTGGAAGGTGAATAAGTTGCGAACATCGGTTTCTGGTTCGATGCCAAGTAGGCGCATCTCTACCTTGCAAGCCGGGCAAAGAATTAAAGATTGGACGGATGAAGGTTCAGAATCGGGCATACGTCAACCGTAACGTACTTGATCGCCGCCCATGCGGTTCCTGTGCCCTGATCAAAACGATGCGTCTATAAAATTTGACATGGTGCGGGCGACTTACGGCACGTAGTGAAGGCCCATGCTAATGACAAACAACGCGATGCCGATACACATTGCAATGAACCATCATTGGGTCTGTGCATCCATGTTTTAGAACCGCCACCCATACAAACCGGCGAAAATTGCGATGCGCGCCAAAATAATTACGACCAAACCGAGCACCGCGCCGCTCGTACCATGCGTGTCCATGTGCCACCCAAGACCCACACAGCTACGCGATCAACTTTGAACCTGTAAGCAACTATAGGAACAACTTTATTCGGCTGCTGCGGCGTTGGACCTTGGTCCAACGACAAGCCATAAACACATAGCCGCGCGGCCAGAGTTGCCAAAAAGATGATACTGGACCTTCATGATGGAGGATTAGCATTAAGCAATCCTTCGGTTGGGACGGCCAATGTCACTTCCCATTGCAAACGAACACCATGAGGTGGGTCGCATAACGCTCTTTGCCGTCGCGACGGTCGTGCTCTTGATTTTCGCGCTGACGTATGTCGTCGACTGACGTGACGTGCAAGCGAGTGTACTGCCCATCATTTGTCCGCCTGTAGTTTTCGGCGGTGATAGGCCTGCAGCAAAAACGATTGTTATTCGATCACCTCGTCGGCGCGGGCGAGCACGGACGGCGGCACGGTGAGGTCTAGCGCTTTGGCGGTCTTTAGGTTGATTACTAGTTCAAATTGCGTCGGTGCTTGTACTGGTAGATCGCCGGGCCGTTCGCCATGAAGAATGCGGTTCACATAACCGGCTGCACCTCGAAATGGCTCAACTCGGTTATTGCCGTAGGCCAACAACCCGCCGTCTTGAGCGAAGAAGCGATATGGATACACGGCGGGCACGCGATGCTGAGCGGCTGATCGGATAATCACTTCTCGATGACTGCTTGTGAAGCTATCAGTCATGACCACGACGCCGCTGTGTGGGACCATGCCGTAACTGGCAATAACCGCTTCAATGTCCTGATCGTTGGTCACAGGTGCCGCGCGAGCGACAATACCCAACGATGCGCCCGCGCTAATGAAACTCGGCATGTAGAAATTGGCGTAAGTGGCAGTCGCGGGATTGAATAGAAAGCCGACTTCGTGAACGTCCGGCACAATCTCTTTTAACAGTTCGAGCCACTTCCCGCCCATTGAAGCGTCTAGATTAGTAAACCCTGTGGCGTTCCCGCCCGGCTTCGCAAAGGTGCTGACAAATCCGCTTCCGATCGGGTCTGACACGATCGCGAAGACCACTGGGATAGTACGAGTTGCTCTTAGGAGAGCAGCGGTAGTTGGCGTGCTAGAAGAGAGAATCACACCCGGTCGCCATTTGACCAATTCTTTTGCGGCTTGCTCTATTTCAGGCAACTCTGAACCAGCCCAATGCATGGTCATCGAAATGTTGATACCTTCGGTCCAGCCCAACTGTTTAAGCGTATCCCAAAATACCGATAGGTATTTTTGCGCTTCGGCATCATCCTCTCGGTAGGCCATCAGCACGCCAATGCGGCGAAGTTCGCTCTGCGCTCTCGTTAATTGAGGCCACGCCGCGGCCGCGCTTCCGATAAGCGTGATGAACTCGCGCCGCTTCATTGCCGCCCCGCGGGCTCAGGACGGGGCATCGTAGCGGCTTAAACCTGCCTACTGGAAGGGGCTATCGATGTCCGCTTTACCCCCAAAAGCGGACATCGGACCTGTAATGAAGAATAGCTAAAGAGGCCGCAAACATATGCAGCCTCCGAAAGGCGCGTTAGATCCGCGGAATAGCCGCCCCTAAGCTATTTTATAACGAGCGCCGGCAGCCAAAGGGATAGCGCCGGTATGTAAGTGACCAGCATCAGCACCGCGAACATTACGGCGTAGAACGGCCAGATTTTGCGCATGACTTGTTCGATAGTGACCTTTCCGACTGCGCAGCCGACGAAAAGAATCGCCCCCACGGGTGGATGGCACAATCCGATGCCGAGATTGAGCATCATGATCATGCCGAAATGCACCGGATCGACGCCGAAATTGATCATGACCGGCAACAGAATCGGTGTGCAGATCAAAATCGACGGCGCCATGTCGACCAATGTGCCGAGTATGAGCAGCAACATATTGATCAGGAACAGGATGACATATTTGTTGCTCGAAATGGTCAGAAAGAATGCCGTGATCTTCGCCGGCATCTGCGTCAACGCCATCACGTAGCCGACGCTGGACGCACAAGCGATCAGCGTCATCACCATAGCGACGGTGCGCAAGGTGCGGTGGACGAGGGCCGGCAGATCGCGCCATTTGTAGTCGCGATAAATGAACATGGTGACGAAGAAGGCCCACACGCAGGCTACCGCTCCCGCCTCGATTGCGGTGAACACGCCGCCAAGTATCCCGCCAAGAATAATAACTAGCGTGATCAGGCCCCAAGCAGCGTCGATAGTAATCTTGACGGCCTCGCGCAGTGGCACGGCGGTGCCTCTCGGATGTCCGTCGCGATAGGCGATTACCAGGCACAACACCATGATCGAAAAGCCGAGCAACAGCCCCGGCACCACGCCCGCCATGAACAGGCTGATGATCGAAATCGTGCCGCCGGTCGCCAATGAATAGATCACCGCGTTGTGGCTGGGCGGCACGAGCAGGGCCTGCACCGATGCGGTGATCGTCACATTGGTGGCGAAAACGCGCGGGTAGCCACTTTTTTCCATCTGCGGGATCATGACGGAGCCGATCGCCGAAGTGTCGGCGACGGCCGAACCGGAAATGCCGCTTAGAAACGTTGTGGCGAGCACGTTGACGACCGAGAGGCCCCCGCGCACGCGCGTAAAGCCCACCAGCACGTCGGCAAAGGCAACCATGCGCCGTGCCATGCCGCCCTCCGCCATGATCGCGCCGGCCAGCACGAAGAATGGAATCGTCAGCATCGCGACCTTGCTCACACCGTCGGAGATTTTCAGCATCACCGCTTCGAGCGGAATACCGATCCACAGACAGCCAGCGATGGCCGCAAGCGCGAGCGAGTAGGCGATCGGAACACCGATGAAAAAGCAGAAGAACATCGTGAACAGGAGAACGGCGATGTCCATTGCGGTTGTCTGGTCTTTGCCGTCAGTGATGGCTCGCCGGAGCGGCCAAAGTTTCGCAGAACATTCGCTCGACGACAAACAGAAACAGGATCGCGCCGCCAAGCGGGATCGGCAGATAGGTCACGCCGACCGACAAGCCGGGGAAGTCGGCGATGGAGTTTTGCCAGGTCGCGATGACGAGCTTCGCGCCAAAGACCGTCATGAAAATTGACATCGCCACCATGGCAAGTCCGGCCAGCGCATCAAAGAAACGCTGCCAGAACACCGGCATCAACATCACGAAGAACGAAACATTCATGTGAAAGCGCAGCCGGTAGCAGGCAGCCGCGCCGAAAAAGGTCAGCCAGATCGTGAGCAGAACTGCTGTTGGTTCGGGCCATGACGCCGCGCTGTTTAGAACGTAGCGCGTGTAGACACCCCAGGGAATGACGGCCGAGATCAGCACCAGCGCCGTGCCGGCGATCATCACGCAGAAGAGATAGGCCCAGTCCATCGCTTTGCGATACAAAGCGGCCATGGCATTCCTTTCTGTGCGATGAAGTTCTCCCGAGGACCGCGGCCGCGAACAAGGCGTCGGCCCCGCGTAAAAGTTTAGAGTGAAACACGTAAATTCGGCCTCAATAATTGTCTGCATAGATGTCCGCTTGGGTCATTAGCGGACATTGTGACATGCCCGAGCCATGTCCGCTTTGGGCCAAAAGCGGACATATGCGGTGCAGCAAATTGCAGGCTATTCGATCACCTCGTCGGCAATCGAGAGCACCCCTGACGGCACCTCTTTGTCGCCCAATAAAGCTTCACATTGGGCAAAGTGTGGGCGAATAGTTGCCGGCGCAGGCAGCGACCGTGCCTCGAGCCAAATCCATTCAGGACACGACCGCAAGCGGTGGCATTTCCGGCCGCTTATCGATTACCTTGTCGACTAAGCCGAAATCCTTGGCCATTTCCGCCGTCATAAAATAATCGCGCTCCAGTACATCTTCGATCTTCTGCAGCAGTTGGCCGGTATGCTTCCTGTAGATCTCGTTGAGCCGTTTCTTGAGATTCAGAATCTCCTGGGCGTGCAGCATGATGTCTGTCGCCTGGCCCTCGAAGCCGCCCTTGGGCTGATGCACCAAGATGCGTACATTTGGCAGCGCAAAACGCTGGCCCTTCTCCCCGGCGGCGAGCAGCAGCGATCCCATCGAGGCGGCCTGCCCGACGCACAGCGTCGACACCGGCGGGCGCACAAACTGCATGGTGTCGTAGATCGCGAGCCCCGAAGTCACCATCCCGCCCGGGGAGTTAATGTACATCGAGATTTCCTTCTTCGGATTCTCGGCTTCCAGGAACAGCAGCTGCGCGATAACCAGAGAGGCCATGCCGTCTTCGATCGGGCCAGTGATAAAGATGATGCGCTCCTTTAAAAGCCGCGAGTAGATGTCGTAGGCGCGCTCGCCCCGCATGGTTTGTTCGACCACCATTGGGACGAGCTGGTTTTGGTAGGTATCGTCCGGATCTCTCATGTGGCCTCCTTAGGACCGGCCGACCCACGCGGAACGAATGTTCTGACTCGTTTCACGCTCCCCCAGCGCCGGTCGTCGGCGTGAGGCTGCTGTCAGTGGGGGCTGGCCGTTACGCCTCGCACTTTGGTGGGCATCGGCGACCGGCTCCTCATAAATATGTACCCAAAAGGTGGCTGATAAGACCACTCCGACGGCCACATGTACGGCGCCGAGTCTGCATAGCGGCGCGGCAACAGCGCCAGTCTAGCTTTGGACGTCCAAAAGAACGGCAAGTCGTGCGCGTTGGGGTAGAGTTATGGATATCGCAACAAGTCACGGGACAATTTGACCCCTTAACGGAACCGTCAGTTCGCGCCCTTCGTCCCGTATTCGCAGGCCCGGTGCAGTGATATAAGGCCCGGCTTTAACGCGGACCACGGCATGTTCCATGAGTGAAAGCGCGAACCAGACCACGGCGCCCGCACATATACGCGATGAAGCGCCGCCTGGGCTTCTGGCGCTGGCGTTGGGGAGTGTCGGTGTTGTCTACGGCGACATCGGCACCAGTCCGCTCTACGCGTTCCGCGAGGCGGCGATTGCCGCAAGTGCCGGTGATCATCACGTGGTCAGCCGAAGCGTTGTGCTTGGCGTCCTCTCCCTGATCGTCTGGGCGCTCATCATAACGGTGACTCTAAAATACGTCCTCATCCTGCTACGCGCCGATAACAACGGAGAGGGTGGCACCCTGTCGCTCACTGCGCTTGCAACCCGAGCACTTGGGCGCCGTACAGCTTTCGCCTTTATTGTCGGCGTGATCGGCGCTTCGATGTTCCTCGGGGATTCCGTAATTACCCCGGCGATTTCGGTTCTCTCGGCAGTGGAGGGGCTCAAGATTGTAAGCCCTGGCTTCAGCGAATTCGTTGTGCCGCTTACGGTCATCATCCTGATCGCTTTGTTCGCAACACAAAGCCGTGGCACCGCCAAAGTGGCGGCGATGTTCGGGCCCATTATGGTGGTCTGGTTTGTGTCCATTGCGATCGCCGGCGGGCTTCATATTCGCGACGATCCAACGGTGCTCTACGCCGTCAATCCATATTACGGCGTTGAATTCCTTCTCCATCACGGCACCATCGGGTTAGTCACACTCGGTGCGGTCTTCCTTGTCGTGACCGGTGGAGAAGCTCTGTACGCAGATCTTGGCCACTTTGGTCGCAAGCCTATTCAGATTGCGTGGCTCGGTCTCGTGTTGCCCGCGCTTCTGATCAATTACTTCGGACAGGGCGCCAAAGTCTTGGCGGAACCCTCAGCGATCGAGAATCCGTTCTACAAGCTCGTTCCCGAGACTCTCTTGCTGCCGATGGTTGTGCTGGCGACGGCAGCGACAGTGATCGCAAGTCAGGCGGTCATCACGGGGGCCTACTCGCTTGTGCATCAGGCGATCCAGCTTGGGCTGTTGCCACGGCTCACCATTCTGCACACGTCGGCCTCGCACGCTGGCCAAATTTACATCCCGCGCGTCACGGTTGCATTGATGATCGGCGTGCTTCTGCTTGTTGGCCTTTTTCGTACGTCGGGCGCGCTCGCTTCCGCATACGGTATCGCAGTCGCGACAACGATGGTCGTGGACGGGATACTTGCCTTCGTCGTGATTTGGAAGGGATGGCCATGGTCTCTTTGGCAGACGCTGTTATTGATCGCGCCGTTTGTAGTGGTCGATGTTGTGTTCTTCTCCGCCAACTTCCTCAAGCTGTTTGAGGGCGCTTGGGCTCCGCTTCTGTTTGGGGCGACCATGGTGCTTCTGATCGTCACCTGGCGGCGCGGAACAAATATCCTCATCAGCAAGACGCAACGCACGGAAGTGCCACTCGACACTTTGTTCCGCAGTTTGGACAAAAAGCCGCCTTACGTCGTGCCGGGCACTGCCGTGTTTTTGACCAGTGATCCGGAATTTGCACCGACTGCGCTGCTGCACAACCTCAAGCACAACAAGGTTCTGCACGAAAACAATGTGATCCTCACGATCATAACCGCCGATACTCCGCGCGTGCCCGAAGAGGAGCGGGTGCGGATTACGCCGATGTCGAGGCATTTTTCCAGAGTGTCTTTGAAGTTCGGTTACATGGAACAACCCAACGTGCCGAAGGCGCTTGCGATCGCGCGCAAGCACGGCTGGCAATTTGACATCATGTCCACTTCATTCTTCCTGTCGCGGCGCGCGCTGAAGCCATCCACGAAATCGGGAATGCCGTCGTGGCAGGACCATCTGTTTATTGCGCTTGCGCGCTCGGCCAGCGATGCGACTGACTTTTTCCAGATACCCACTGGGCGCGTTGTGGAAGTCGGCACTCAGGTAACGGTCTAGGCCGACTCGATAAATACCTGATTATTCTGGATAAATATAAGCCGGCCGGTGCGGCTCTTGCATGGCTCGCCCAGCTGGATTGCGCAAATAGATGTGCTGTAGCATTCGCCGGGACGTTATAAGCCGCGTCCCTCAGTTTCTTTGCAAAAGCAAAATCCTAAGGCCGAACATGTCCCACGGTACCGCCGCCCTGCCTGGCGGCTCGGCTGCGGCCACAAATGGTGGCGACGCGTCGGTCAAGGTTGGTTTCTGGTCCCTGGCGCTAGGCAGTATCGGTGTTGTCTACGGCGACATCGGCACCAGTCCACTCTACGCACTGCGTGAGGCAGTTCTGGCGGCGACCGGCGCCGGAAATCCGGCGAGCGAAGCGGTTGTATTCGGCATTCTATCGCTGATCATCTGGGCGCTGTTGCTTGTAGTGACGGCCAAATACGTACTTATCCTGCTTCGCGCGGATAACAACGGTGAGGGTGGTACGCTCGCGTTGATGGCCCTTGCATCGCGTTCGCTGCTGCGTCGCGGCGGCCCCGTAATCCTTCTCGGTATCATCAGCGGCGCACTGTTTTACGGTGACGCCATCATTACCCCGGCGCTGTCGGTACTTTCGGCCATCGAAGGCTTGAAAATTGTAACGCCCGCGTTCGATGCCTACGTTGTTCCCCTGACGGTGGTTGTTCTCGTCAGCCTGTTCGCCGTGCAGTCACGCGGTACAGCCAGTGTCGCCGCGTTCTTCGGGCCGATCATGATGCTTTGGTTCGTGGCCATCGCGGCAGGAGGGATCTGGCACGTCGGACAGAATCTGAGGGTTTTGCTGGCATTCAATCCGTGGTATGGGGTGAACTTCCTTCTTCATCACGGTATTGTCGGATTTTATACGCTCGGTGCTGTTTTTCTGGTCGTGACCGGCGCTGAAGCACTCTATGCCGACCTCGGACATTTTGGTCGCGGCCCAATCCGCGCAGCGTGGCTTGTCGTCGTGCTTCCGGCGCTCCTTTTCAACTATTTGGGGCAGGGGGCGCTGGTTTTGGCCAATCCGAAGTCGGTTGAAAATCCCTTCTTCCTGCTTTTCCCGGATTGGGCATTGTTGCCAATGGTGCTTTTGGCAACTGTCGCGACGGTGATCGCGAGCCAGGCGGTGATAACCGGTGCCTATTCTCTGACACGGCAGGCCATTCAACTCGGGCTTTTGCCGCGGTTTGAGATTCGTCACACCTCCGAAGCGCTTTTCGGACAGATCTATATGCCACGCGTCAACACACTGCTTCTCGTCGGTGTGCTATTGCTGGTTGCGTTGTTCCGCTCATCGAGCGCGCTTGCCTCTGCCTACGGGATTGCCGTGACAGGTACCATGGTCGTCACGGCGATAATGGCAATCATGGTAATCTGGCGTGCCTGGCAGTGGCCTCTGGCCGGAGCTCTCGCGTTGATGCTGCCATTCGTCTTTATCGATTTTACTTTTCTCACAGCCAACCTGCTCAAGATCTTTGAGGGTGGGTGGGTGCCGCTCGCGCTCGGCACGATCGTGATGACGATCATGTATACGTGGCGGCGCGGCAGCCGGATGCTGTTCGAGAAGACCAGACGTCTCGAAACCCCGCTTGAATCACTTGTCAAAAGCCTTGAAAAGAAGCCACCGGCACAGGTGCCAGGTACCGCGGTGTTTCTTACAAGCGATCCGGTCAGTGCTCCGACTGCGCTGTTGCATAGTCTGAAGCACTACAAGGTTCTCCATGAAAAAAATGTCATCCTTACAATCGAAACGGCCGACACACCCCGCATAGACCCCTCGGAACGTGTGCGCATCCAGCCGGTAGGCAAGACGTTCTCCCGGGTTGTCTTGCGCTTCGGGTTCATGGAAACGCCGAATGTGCCAAAGGCGCTGGGAATTGCACGCAAGCTCGGCTGGCAGTTCGACATCATGTCGACGTCGTTCTTCCTTTCGCGCCGTTCGCTCAAGCCCGCCGCCGACTCAGGTATGCCTCGTTGGCAGGATCGTCTTTTTATCGGGCTTACACGCGTGGCCAACGACGCAACCGACTATTATCAAATTCCGACCGGTCGTGTGGTCGAGGTCGGCACTCAGGTGACGATCTGAGCCAAAAAGAAGTGCGTCTGACCGAATTTCTGGTTAAAACCTGATGTGTAACGGAGTTCGATGAAATGGCCGATGAAAATCCGCGCGCGGATGAGGTGACCAACCTTACGCCTGAACAGGTTGCCGCGGGTGTGCGGGAAGGGCGCATCCTCCTGGTCGACGTCCGTGAGCCGAATGAGACCGCGGTAGAAAGCTATCCCGAGGCGGTCGTCGTGCCACTGTCGTGCTTCGATCCCACGGCAATTCCGGATCCCGAAGGCAAGGAAGTTGTATTCGCCTGTCGATCGGGACGACGGTCAGTGACGGCTTCGCTCGCTGCCCAGGACAATGGCTTCCCCTATAAGGCGCACCTCGCCGGCGGTATCATAGCCTGGAAGGCGGCGGGGCTTCCGACCCGCGCCGGCTAGGTTTGGGGGAGTCATGCATCAGTATTTTGGCGCCCGGTTCGCCGGATGGCGCATGGTTGTCTTCGCCACGGGCCTTCTGGCAACACAGGCCGTTGCGCAGAACGCGCGTGTCGTAAACGTCTACAATTGGTCAGACTACATAGATCCCAAGGTCATTGAAGACTTCACAAGGGAAACCGGGATCAAGGTTCAGTACGACACTTTCGATGCCAATGAGACGCTTGAGACAAAGCTGCTCGCGGGAAAGTCTGGCTACGATGTCGTCGTGCCCACCGCCTATTTCCTTGAACGACAGGTGAAGGCCGGCGTTTTTCAAAAGTTGGACAAAAGCAAACTCAAGAATCTGGGCAACGTCTGGCCGGATATTGCCAAACGGCTGGCCGTCTATGACCCCGGCAATCAGTACGCCGTAAACTACATGTGGGGCACTACCGGCATCGGCTTCAACGTGGAGGCGATGCGGGAGCGGCTTGGTCCAACCGGGACAATCGATAGCTGGGACATTGTATTCAAACCGGAAAATCTGGCGAAGTTTCAGGACTGCGGAATTCACATGCTCGATTCCGCGGACGACATCATTCCCGCTGCGCTGCATTTTCTCGGACTGAATCCAAACTCAAATGATCCAAAAGACCTAGATAAAGCGGCCGAACTTCTGATGAAGGTCCGGCCCTCAGTCCGCAAGTTTCATTCTTCTGAGTATCTGAATGCACTGGCCGCAGGAGAAATCTGCCTTGTGGTCGGCTGGTCGGGCGATATCAAGCAAGCGCAGAAGCGCGCTTTAGAAGCCAAGAACGGGGTCGAAATCGGCTACGCCATTCCGAAGGAAGGCGCGCAGATGTTCTTCGACAACCTTTCCATTCCGAAGGATGCCGGCCACGTTGATGAGGCGCACGCATTCATCGATTACCTGCTGCGCCCAGAGGTTGCGGCGAAGAACAGCAATCTCGTCGCTTACGCAAACGGAAACCTGGCCAGTCAAAAATTCCTCGACAAATCCGTGCTCGACGACAAGAGCGTTTATCCCGACGCAGCCACAATGGATCGGCTCTACACCGTCAGTGCGCGCGACCAGAAATCGCAGCGTGTCGTAAACAGGTTGTGGACGAAGATCAAGACCGGTCGTTGAACGTGGGGCGGCGTTACGTTCGCCAGCGTCGATGCATCCACAGCCATTGCTCCGGACACTGGCGGACCCATTGCTCGACCACGAAGGTGATGATCTGCATCGTGCCGGCAATGTCTATCTTGCCGGTGGCATCACGCGCCGGCCTGATTTCCTCAGTCAATTCGGCGCGGAATCGATGGTTTTCCAGTCGCACAATGCGAGTGCCGTGGATAGGACAGTCGAAATGCCGCGCGAGGCGGGCGAGTAGCGGATTTGCCAGCGTCTGGCGGCCGAAGAAGGTCACCGGAACGCCGCGGCTGTAATACTGATCGACCAGGATACCGACGTGTGCGCCGCGTTCGAGCGCCTGCGCAATTTTCACCGGCGCATCGAGATCGGTCGAAATCAGTTCACCCATTTGCGCGGTGCGTGTTTCCGTCAGCCATTGACTGATGCGCGCAATGTTTGGCCGCCGGTAGAGCACCGCGCTGTCGAGATTGTAGGTGGTCGCGCAAATTGCGGGCAGCTCCCAATTCGCCAAATGTGCGGCGAAGATCAGCGCCGGCTTGCCATCATCCAACAACTTGTGAAAGCGCTCGATGTCCGGTTGCGCGAGATCGATGCGTCCCCGCGTCGGTTGCTCCCGGTCGTAGCGCCACAGTCGGTCGAGGTGCGCAAACTCGGCGCCCATGCGGCCTAAATTGTCCCAGCATCCGCGAAGGATTGCGTCAATATCCGCTTCAGATTTTTCCGGGAACGCTGCCACGAGGTTGGCTCGGCCGATTCTGCTTTCCGGAAGGAGGGGCCCTATCCGGCGCATCACGGATCCGGCGAGATCCGCCATCTTGTCGGGATCGACCATCCGAACGGTCTTGAGTACGCCGATCGCAAGAGCGCCAACGAGCGCATCGCTCACGCGCTTGGTGCGGCGTCGCAAGCGACGAAACAAGCGCTTCATCGCAGTGCGCTCATATTTGGATCGCGCATGATTTTCTCCGAATTCCGACCCCCACTTTTCGGGATCACGCGCTAGAAATTCACGATGACCTTGCCGAACACCTGTCGACTTTCCAGCCGGGCGAGGCCACGTTCAAAGTCCTTGAGCGCCACCTCGGTGTCGATGATCGGCGCGATGCCCGCGGCCATTTTCGAAAGGCTGTCGCGGATGTTGCGCATGGACGCGCCGAATGAGCCGAGGATCTTGTATTGCTGCTGGAACAATTGCATCAAATTGATTGTTGTGGTGGGACCGGCAGTCGAACCGCACGTCACAAGGCGTCCGCCGCGCTTGAGGCAGAGCAGAGATCCGTTGAAGCCCTCGCCACCGACGTGTTCGAACACCACGTCCACGCCTTTTTTTGCCGTGAGCTTGCGGGTCACACCCTCAAATCGCTCTGTTTTGTAGTTGATGACGTGATCCGCGCCGAGTGCTTTGGCCTTCTCGGCCTTGGTGTCGTCTCCGACCGTCGTGATAACGGTGCAGCCTAAAGCCTTGGCCATCTTGATGGCGACTGAGCCAATGCCGGAACCCCCGGCATGCACCAGGATGGTTTCTCCGGGTTTGAGTTTGGCATTGTCGAACAGCATGTGTTCGACGGTACCAAAGGCTATCGGCGCGCAAGCGGCGTCACGCAGCGAGACACCTGAGGGCACGGGGATCACAAGTCGTGCGGGCAGGTTGATGAGGTCGCGGGCAAAGCCGTCGATGTGAAAGCCCATGATGCCGCCGACATTTTCGCACAGATTGTCGCGGCCCTCACGGCAGGCCGCGCATCGCCCGCAGGTCATGGCCCCATACATCACGACCTTGTCGCCCGGCGCGAAACTCGTGACGCTTGGGCCGAGAGCGGCAATCTCACCCGAGGCCTCGGCACCGACGACCAAAGGCAGCTGCCGTTTTGCAAAGGCCATGCCCCGGAATCCCCAGAGGTCCAGGTGGTTCAGCCCAACCGCTTTGACCCGCACCTGTACTTCGCCTTCGCCGGGCGGCGGAGGAGGAGAGACATCGGCAAGCTCAAGCTTGCGATCGGCAATCAGTCTTAGCGCACGCATGGCAGATTGGCTGGGCTGGCGGTCAAGCCGGCTCGAGCCCCATGACCAGCGAAACATTCTGCCCGCCGAAGCCAAATGAATTCGAAATGGCGTGGCGCAGGCTCGCATCGCGTGCCTTGTTGGGCACGACGTCGAGCGGAATCGCTGGGTCGGGAACAGCGTAGTTGATCGTGGGCGGAATGCGCTGGTACTGCAGGGTGAGGAGCGTGAACACGGCCTCCACCGCTCCCGCCGCGGAAAGCGTATGGCCGATCATGGATTTGTTGGAAGAAATTGGCAGCGCCTTCATGCGTTCTCCGAACACGGTTGCACAGCCGAGATATTCCATTTTGTCATTTTCAGGCGTGCTCGTGCCGTGAGCGTTGACATAGTCAATGTGACTGGGAGTAAGGCCCGCGTCGCTGATGGCATTCGCGATGCAACCGATGATCGGCTTTCCGTCGGGACTCGAACGTGTGCGATGAAACGCATCGGTCATCTCTCCGCAGCCTTCGACAAGACCGAGAATCTTTGCACCGCGCCCTTTTGCGGCGTCGTAGCTTTCCAGCACGAGGGCGCCGGCGCCCTCAGCCATTACAAAACCGTCCCGATTCTTTGAAAACGGTTTGGCCGCGGTATGCGGGGGATCATTGCTGGTAGACAACGCTGAGAGCAGCGAGAAACGGATGACCGACTCCTGATTGATAGACCCGTCCGTGCCGATGCAAAGCGCGGCGTCGGTTTCACCACGACGAATCGCCTCGACGCCGAGCTGGACCGCCGTCGCGCCCGAGGCGCAGGCCGTTGAGAGCGAAATTGGCGAACCCTGCGTGCCGAATTTTTCAGCCAAATTATCGGCAACCGAGCCAAGTAGAAAACGATGATGATAGGCGGGGAATCCCGCACTGACCCGAAGCATGTCGGCATAAGTGATCTTGTCGTTGGCTCCCGACTTCGCACCAAACTCGAGGCGTTGGGGCCATTCCATCTCGATTGGCGGAACCGCGAGGAACAGGGGCCCAGGAAATCGACCTGTCCCACTGACACCGGACTGTGCGATGGCTTCGTCCGCGGCGAGTTCGGCGAATGATTCCGTCAGCGCAGCATTGCTGGATTGGGGAGGCAGGTAGTCGATCGTGCCGGCGATGCGTGTTTTCAACCCATCGGTTGGAAATCGAGTGATCGTCTTGATGCCGGACTCGCCGCCCGTCAGTTTGGCCCAATTTTCAGCCTTCCCGGCTCCGAGCGACGTCACAACACCAAGACCGGTCACTACCACGAGCGGCCGCCCCATCTTGTCTTTGCCCGTTGCCATCTCGGCCTCCCTAACCAGCTCGCTCAACCAAAGCAAGGCCTTCGCCCCGCCAGTGTCCCACCCCGGTCACCAAGACTTGGGTCAGCTCCCCGGGGAACGGCTTCTCCAGACCCGTCGTATCGCACGGCGGAAACAGATTACCATGTCGGAGAGCCACCGTGGCCAGCGCGATATTCATTGGAAATTGTGGTTCCAGCCCATGCCCGAGATATGAGCCGGTCGCGCGCACTGCAAGATCGCCATGCGTTTCCAGAAATTGGCGCTCCTCAACAGTCGCGGGGTGGACACCGGTCGCACCGGAGAGGACAGCTCCACGGCTGATTTTTGTTTTCGCGGTCAGTCGATCCCACAGATTTGAAAGTGTCTGTGCAACCGTTCCAGGTTTTCGGTTCGCGCGATCGGAGACAACAGCACTTAGACGACCCAAGGGTTTAGCGCCGCGCTTTTCGGCATGATCTCGCGCCTCCATGACGAGGAAAGCGCCTAGCGAGCCCAACGCAAAACCGGGCCTCGTGCTGCCGCGCTCCCATATCGGCGCGTATCCATTTTTGAGCGCGAGCTCAGCAAACTCGTAGAGCATCAGCAGGTCGGGCCGCTCGCCATTATACGAGCCACCGACTAAGGCAATGTCGCTTTGTCCAGCGCCGATACGTGAGTTAGCAATACGTACGGCATCGATGCCGGCGGATTCTTCACCCATGAAGGTACGCGAGGATCCTGTCACGCCATGCACAATCGAGATATTGCCCGCTAGCAGATTCGAAAGCTGCGCCAGAAACAAGGTGGGGCGCAGGTCGCTCATCAATCTTTCGTTCAGGAAAGCAGCCGGGTTCGCGGCGCGTGCGATACCGCTGAGGATATTGGAGTCGACGGTCAGATCGCGCTCGCCACCTCCCGCCGCGACAATCATATCCATCCGCGAGAGAATGTCTGTCTTGCCTTTCGCGCCTGCCGAATCGAGTGCAAGCCCGGCCGCATACGTACCGATCCGCTGCCAGTTTTCCATTTGGCGCTGATCGCCTTTCTTCGGGATTTGTCCGTCGAAATTGATCGCTGCCAATGGATGCACAACGAAGGGTGCAAAAGTCGTTGTGTCGGCGGTTGGACGCGCCTCCATCAACTTTTGCCAATGGGCATCGGGGCCTTCGCCGAGACAAGAAACAACACCAATCCCGGTGATCCAGACCTCCCGGGTGCTCTCAGCCATTGGCAGGCACCTCGGTCGGAAAGCCGACCCGGGCAGCGGCTTCGCGCATCCGCATCTTCATTTCCTCGTTTGGAAAATCGAGAATGCGGAGAGTCAGCGTCGCGTCGCAGATCGACTTGCCGTCGAGCGTGATGCTTGCATCTGTGATGGCATAGCCGGAACCCTCGTGCAGCAGAGCTGCCCTGACCGACAACTTCTGGCCCGGTCTTACAAACATTCGGAACTTGGCGTCCTTAACTGCAGCAAGGAAAGCCATCCGGGAAAAGCCATTGCTGGCAACAATCAGCCAGCCCGAGGTCTGCGCCATCGCTTCGATCAGCAGCACCCCGGGCATTAGGGGAAAGCCCGGGAAATGACCTTCGAAAATTGTGCTAGCGCCGGGAACCGTCGCCTCGGTGCTAATTTTGCGGTCGGCGATTTTGAGGTCGACGATGCGATCGATCAACTGAAAGTACTCAAGACGCATGTGGCCCGCGCTTTATGCCCCCTTTGCAGCGACGAGTTCGTCGATGCGGGCGCTCAGGTTCTTGAGCACGAAGTATTGGTCTGTTGTTGCCTTGCCGTCGTTGACTTCCTGGGTCCACTGTTCGAGTGGGAGCTTGATCCCGAAGGCCTTGTCGATCGCGAAAGCGATGTCCAGAAATTCCAGGCTGTCGATGCCCAGGTCGTTGATGGCGTGGCTTTCCGGTTTGATGGAGTCGCGGGGGATATCGCACGTTTCAGCGATAATATTGGCGATGGTTTCAAACGTTGAAGACATATGTAACTCTCTGGTTGATTTGGAGTTCTGGCAAGCAGGCGGCCACTGCGCCTGAACGCGCGCAACAACCCCCAATCCGCACTCCCACCGCTAGCGATTGGATGCCCGTATACCGAAGCATAGGGACAAGTTCAATGGTGACGGCCACTTAGCGAAAAGTCCGGCCACCAACAGTTTTTCAAAGGCTTGGGAGCCAAAATTCCCAGGGCGGGTCCTACCAGCGGTCCTTTGTCACTTCGACAGGCGTGCAGCCCCGGCGTCCGGACAGCACACAGTCCTGATTTTTACGCATCGTCGCCATAGTGTCGGCAAGCCAGACGGCCGCGCCGATTAATCCGACCACAAACACAAATACCACCGCATTCACGATCATGCGGTGGCGATAGTCGTCTTGGTCCTGGCCATGTTCGTATTTCGCCAGACTCTCGACCGGCGAAGGATCGGGCGGCCGCGCACGCACTTTGCCGCGTCTGAAGTCGATGACGCGTCCTTCATCTTCCGAAGGAGAGAGTTCCTTGTCTGGCACGATCAAAGTCTACCACGTCATCGCGCATCATTCGACCGTGGGGAGACCTTCACTAGGAGACAATTTTGCGGTTTCCGCGTTTCTGACCGGGTTTACGAAGGAGGCTGAGATGAGAATGGTGGTTCTGGGTGCGGCAGTGGGGACATTGCTCTTGGGCGCGTCCGCGCAAGTCGTGGTTCATGATCGAGGCGATGTCGTGGTTCATAGGAACTATGACCGCGGACATCACTATGGTCGGTACAAGCATCGTGCGGAATGTCGCACGGTGCGCGTGCGTACGAGGCTGCCGAACGGCAATGTGATCATCAAGACGCGGCAAAGCTGCTGATCGATTGCCTGCTGGTAACCACTTTCTGAGCCAAGTCCCGGCGCGACCGCGGTCGTGCCGGGACTAAATTTTCCGCGCTACCTCGGCTCCGGGAATGCCAATTTCTCATTTTCCGGTGGAAACATCCGAAACACGTTCAGTGTCATCGAAACCAGTACGTAGTAGCCGAGTATGCCGACCAGTTCGACGGTCGCCTTGTCGCCAAGCAATGAGTGCGTCTTCTTGTAGGTGCGATCGCTGACGCGTCTGGTTTTGTAAAGTTCCTGGATGAATTCGTAGATTGTCCGCTCGTCCTTTTGTGCTGACTTCGGCGGACGGCCGAGCCGCAGACTTTCAATGGTCTTCGCGCTGACACCGGCTTTCTCAGCGATCGGAGCATGCGCGAACCACTCATATTGGGCGCGCCACAGGCGGGCAGTGCACAGGATGGCGAATTCGGACAAGCGGGGCGAGAGCGAGGTCTTGTAGCGGCAAAAACCGCCAAGGGCTTGCGCAAAGTGCCCCAGCTCCGGCGCGTGCATCCAGACGCAGAAGGGGCCACGCGGAGTAATGGACGCCCCACGAGGACCCAATCGGATCGCGTCCAGCAATGCGCGTTGCGCTTGTGTCATGCGCGTTTCGTCAACCAGTGCGAGGCGTGGCGCCGGGCGCTTTGGGGGCATATGTGTGTCCTTGGGGATTTCGGGAAAGCCGAGTGGATCAAAAAGCGAATATATCTGAAATCAGGTCAGGCTGGTGAGCTGGTGAAAGAATTCCGCCCGTTATTCGATGACGGCGGTCACCTTCACGAGGCCCCGATCCATCATCCGCAGCGCCTTCGCTGCCGCAAGGGAAAGATCAAGCACCCGCCCTTTGGTGAAGGGCCCGCGATCGTTGACCACGACAACCACACTGCGTTGCGATCTTGGATCGGTCACGCGCAGTCGCGTGCCGAACGGCAGGCTGCGATGAGCGGCGGTGAATTTCCCAGGATCGTAGCGATCCCCACGAGCCGTCCGGCCTGAATAGTTAGTGCTGTAATAGGCCGCCACCCCTGAAAATTGACGCGGGCTTTCGGCAAATGCTCCGCCAGATAAAATATTCGGTACGACAATCAGTCCGGCCACGATCAATTTGCGGAATAACATGGTACGCCCTTCGTCCTACCCGAGTAATTCTCCGGTATGCCGACGCTCTCCACATCGGCGAACGAATGTCACCGAATTATGGTTCCAGCAAATAATACAAAAATTATGAGGCCTTCCGCGACGACGTCTTGTCGTAGTGTCCCGGAGTGTGGGCGCGGCGCTTGGCGGTGCGAACCTCGGTAGTCTTGCGCCCTTCGAGGTGGTTAAGCGTCATTTCGGCGCGTGCCCGACAGTCGTCGTGCAAGGCTTGAAGTTCTTCGTCACTGAGATCCTCGATCGCCGCAAATCTGTTCTCCGCCCCCTTCATCGCGAGCACAAGCTCGGACAATTTTAGCTGAATAGCCAAAGTATCCCGATTCTGTGTGTTCTGAATCAGGAAGACCATCAGAAAGGTGACGATTGTGGTGCCGGTATTGATGACGAGTTGCCAAGTGTCGCTATAGTTGAAAAATGGACCTGAGGCGACCCACACAATGACGACAGCAACAGCCAGCAGAAAAGCCATGGGATTGCCCGTCCACACCGAAGTCGCGTGGGCGAACTGAGAAAATCGTTCGCTTAGCGGCAAAGAGCGCGCCGCGGTTGTTCGTTGTCCGTTTTTGTCGTTTTTGCTGCTCATGACAGGCCGTAAGCCAATGGCAACGCACGGGTATGTTCCCGTGTTCCATTCAGAAGTGACCTATCTGAATCTCGGCAATTGCTGGCGCGTGTGGCCGATATTGGCCCACGGATCCTTCCGCAAACGGGACATCCGCTGGACAAGGTTCTGAACGGTGTACTGGCTTGCGCTCTTGAGTCCATCCAACTCGGACCAGTCGATTGGGACTGATACAGGCGCGCCGGCGCGCGCACGGGTCGAGTAGGGCGCAACGGCCGTAGCTTCGCGGCTATTCCGCAGATAGTCGATGAAAATGCGTTTGTTTCGTTTGGCCTTTGTAGCCGTCGCGATGTACCGGTCGGGCCGATCCGCTTCCATCGCTTCGGCGACGGTTTTGGCGAATGTCTTGGCCCGTTCCCAGGGAGTGGGCGCAATCGGCAGGACAACGTGCAGGCCTTTTCCACCAGACGTCTTCAGAAAGCACTTGAGCTTTATGCCTTCGAGCCGATCACGGACGTCCCGCGCAGCGGCCACGACGTCTTTCCATCCGGTTTCCGGCCCCGGATCGAGGTCGAATACAAGACGGTCAGCGCTCTCGAGATGATCGATAGTGCTTCCGCGCACGTGAATCTCGAGAACGCCCCCCTGTACCAATGCGATCACGCCGTCCAGATCGTCGACAGTAATAATCTTGTCGTTCTTCTCCGGTACGAGATGAAGATGCTCGATCGGGATGCCGGCACGCGCATGCTTCTGAAAAAAGCATTGTCCCGATGCGCCTTCCGGACAGCGCAAAAGTGAGATCGGCCGACCGACCAAATGTGGTCGCATCCATCTCCATATCTGCACATAAAAGACAGCAAGATCGCGCTTGGCGATGCCGACATCTTCCCAATAAATCCGGTCGGGATGCGTGAGATGCACGCCCGCGACGCAGGTATCGTTATTCTTGATGGGAGCGCTTCGCCGTACGCCCGCAGTTCGGCTCTTGGCAGCTATGGTCTTTTCACGGACAACGTCCTTGGCCGGCTTGTCCTCACGAATGCCCTGAAATGATGCCTGTCGAACGCGGTCGACGTGTGTCCAGCCGCGGAAATCAACCTCGACCACCATCTTCGGCTGCACCCATACAGGTTTTCGGCCGCCTTTCTCTTCCGCCGGGATCGACTCAAATGGCGTCTTCGCCGTCTCGAGGGGCTTGAGTTTCCGATAGAGCGAGCGCGCCATTTCATGCGTAAAACCTGTCCCGGTACGCCCTGCGTATTTGAGTTCATTGCCAACGTACACACCGAGCACCAATGCGCCGACGGCGCGGGCATCGGCGGTCGAGGGCACCAAACCTGCAACGACGAATTCCTGCCGATCCGAGCATTTGGTCTTGATCCATTCACGAGAACGCCCGGAGTTGTAAGGAGCATTAGCCAGCTTTGACACGATTCCTTCGAGACCCATCTTGCACGCGTGCCGAAGCAAGGTGGTGCCCGACCCACTCAGAGACTCGCTCAAACGCAATGCACCGCGTTCCGGGGGGCCGCTGAGCAGGCTGGTCAAAGCCTCCTTGCGCGTGGAAAGTGGTAGAGACGTGAGGTCGGCCCCGTCGAGGTGCAACAGATCAAAAATATAGAAGACCATGCGATCGTGTCGCCGGTCTTTGAGATCCTGCTGCAGCAAAGAAAAGCTCGAAATGCCATTGGTATCTTCAGTTACCAATTCGCCGTCGAAGATCGCGCTCTTGGCTCGCAGCTTCGAAATTGCGGATGCGATCGTGGGAAACTTCTCGGTCCAGTCGAGACCTTTGCGGGTAAACAGCTTTACTTTTCCTCGATCAAGTCGGGCCTGGATGCGATAGCCGTCAAACTTGATCTCGTGCACCCAATTGTTGCCGTCGGGTGCCTTGTCGCTGAGCGTGGCAAGGGCAGGGGAAATGAATCTGGTTAAGTTTGATTTGGGCGCAACGCGGACAGCTTCGGCGATCGCGGGCTTTGCTTTAGTGGCCGAGCGGGCCTTGGCCTCGCGCGCCGTTCCGCGCTTGATGGCTTTTGTTTTGGCTGAACGTTGAATCGTCTTGCTCGGTCTGTTGGTCCGCCACTCCTTCTGGGGACCACTCGCGATTTCCTCCATGGTCCGACCGCTGACAACCGAAAGAGGCTTCTCTTCCAAAATATCTTCATCGCGTGCGGATCGCTCCGAGCCATCGTGTTGTTTGATGAGCAACCAGTTGTCACGCTTTTCTCCCTGCCTGCGATGCATCCGCACGAGGTGCCAACCCCCGTGCAACTTCTCGCCGTAGAGTTTGAATGCCAGGTGGCCCTTCGTCAGGCCTTTGTGCGGATCGGCTTCGGGCTCCCAATGGCCGCGATCCCAGATCATCACCGTCCCGCCACCGTATTCTCCCTGCGGGATCGTGCCTTCGAATTTGTTGTAGGCAATTGGGTGATCTTCGACCTCGACAGCCAGCCGCTTTTCGCCCGGCACGAGGCTCGGTCCTCGCGTCACGGCCCAGCTTTTCATCACACCGTCGAGTTCCAGTCGCAGGTCGTAGTGAAGCCGCGTGGCCGCGTGCTTTTGTATGACGAATGCATTGCCGCGTTTGCGGGCGACCTTGCCTTTCGGTTCGGCGCTGACACCAAATCTGCGTTTGGCCCGATACGTCTTCAGCCCCGTTCTCTGTCCGCGACGCATAGGCCGGTATCCAATCTTATGAATTTGTCCGTATGACTTGGTGAAACATTATCATTATTGGGCCGGTTCCCGTCGCTGGCAACTTGCCAGGGCCGACGATGTAAAAACGATCCGGAACAATTGGGTCAGCCTGACGTTGCTCCGGCATGCGGCTGCGGTGCCGCAGTTAAAAACACGGAGGACCGCCATGCTGGGCTGGGCCGTTACCTTTCTGATTGTTGCGCTCGTTGCTGCATTGCTGGGCTTTGGCGGGATCGCCGGTGTCGCCGTCGAAGCTGCCAAGATCGTTTTCTTTGTGGCGATTGTGCTGTTCGCCATTTCAGTGGTTGCTGGTTTGTTGCGCGGGCGGACTGTTCCGTAGTGTAGTGTCCCTGTAAGAGTGAAAAAGCCCCGTGCGAGGATCCTCGCACGGGGCTTTTTTTGTTGTCTAAAAGAATTGGAGGAGACGGAGGCTTACTCTCCGCCACTTGCCAGCACCGCGCGCGTCGTCTCGTCGGGGCCAAAATCTTCGGCGCTGTTGACGTGAAGCAATTCGGCTAGCCGTGTGCGCGCTCGATTGACGCGCGATTTGATCGTACCGACCGCGCATCCGCAAATTCCGGCTGCTTCCTCGTACGAGAAGCCTGAGGCGCCGACCAAGATCAACGCCTCACGCTGGTCCGAAGGCAATTGGGCCAGCGCCTCACGGAATTCCCGAAATTCGACGTGACCGTATTGATCGGGTTGCGACTTGAGCGACTCGGCGTGATGTCCGTCGCTGTCCTCGACCTCACGACGCCGTTTACGATATTCCGAACGGAAGTGATTGCGCAAAATGGTGAAGAGCCACGCGGACATATTGGTGCCGGGCTGGAAGGAATCGATATTGGCGAGCGCGCGCAACAAGGTTTCCTGCACCAGATCGTCCGCACGATCGACATTTCCGCAAAGGGAAATGGCGAATGCGCGGAGACTTGGCACCGCAGCGAGAACGGCTTTGCGGACCGACTCGTCCATAGGCATTATTGCGGGTCCTTTTTTCCGCTGCCATCGAGGCGATTAATCAAGTCGTGGAACCGATCAGGCACACCTTGGTTCACGACATCGTCGTACATGGCGCGCAATTGCTGGCCGAGGCGCGCTTGTACGTCGCGCCCAAGCTTGGCCGGCTTCGCATTGACTTTTTTGCTCCGGGCCGCGGTTGCTTCCATCGGATTTTGCTGTCCCACGGGCTTGCGTTCGTTCATTGTTCAACCCCAACTTCCGAGGCCCGGGCGGGCGCCGGCTGTCCCCTTGGTTCTGAGCAAACCTCTGAGCTGGCAGATGGTTCCCCCCGAACGGAACTTTTTTGGGGCGGCCGCGTTGAGGCGCTACAGGTTGATTGGACGGTATGGGTGTAACCCATGATCGCCTCAGAGGCGATTGATTCGGGAGGGATTCTTGTCGACATCTCAAGCAGTTGCGCAACACTTGCCATATCTTCGTCGGTACGCGCGGGCTCTCTCAGGCAGCCAGGCGTCAGGCGATGCCTACGTCGCGGCGACCCTAGAGGCACTGGTGCAGGACCCAAAGGTGCTGGACACGGCACTTTCCACGCGGATCGCCCTCTATCGGCTTTTCACGAAGATCTGGAATTCCGTAGCGTTGAACGGCAAGTCGTCGGGCGGTGGCCCGAGCCAACCTGTCGAGCGCCATTTGTCCCAAATTCCTCCGAAGCCCCGTCAGGCCTTTCTCTTGGTCGCTCTTGAAGGGCTGTCCGAAGACGACGCTGCGAAGGTCCTGGATATCGATGCGCCAGAGCTGCGTGAGCTTGTCGAGGAATCCGGTCGCGAACTTGCGGCCGAGATCGCAACCGATGTTCTTATCATTGAGGATGAAACGTTCATCGCGCTCGATCTGGAAGGACTCGTGGAGAGCCTCGGCCACCGTGTGCTGGGCGTCGCGCGTACACACGCCGAAGCCGTAGCGCTTGCAAAGGCAAAGCGGCCCGGAATCATCCTCGCCGATATTCAGCTGGCCGACGGCAGCTCGGGACTCGATGCGGTCAACGAAATGTTGCGGTCGTTTGAAGTGCCTGTCATTTTCATCACCGCTTATCCGGAACGCTTCTTGACTGGCGAGCGGCCGGAGCCGGCCTTCCTGATCGCAAAACCGTTCCAACCTTCTACTGTATCGGCAGTCCTCAGCCAGGCCCTGTTTTTCGAACGCAACGCGCGACGGCGGGAGCGGCGCGCGAGCTAGATGTCCGGCGTGTCTCCTCCGAGATAGGCCAAGCATCACTGCATCGCGTTTTGCCCCGGGGTGGGCAGCGTGGCTGGTGGTGCTGTCAATTTTGAAGTTCACCAAGGCAATGCAACAGTTTGCGCTTTACGGCGTTGATTTCGGTTGCAACTTGTTGGATCAGAAATTGCGCGCCCTGGCGTAACAAGAGGCACCCCGCGTGACCTCGTTCGTTGACAGGCTTTCCGATGCACGGATTCATTGGATCGCCGGTTGCCGAAGCCAGTGTGTTTGCTCGGTCGCGCCGGGCATTGACGAGTGACGAAACGAATGGTGCGCAAAATGTCCGGGGCGCAAGAGGCCGAACTGGCCAAACTCGAGACCGAATATCAGGAGCTTCAGGAACAGGTTAACGCGCAAGCGTGGGAACTGAACCTGCTGAGAGCGCGCTTTGCACGATATGAAACCGCGCTCCGTGGTTCGCAAGTGACGGTCTACACCCAGGATCGCGATCTCCGGTACACCTCGATCAGCAATCCGATGTTGGGCCGGAACATCGAAGACATTCTTGGTCGCACCGACGCGGAAATTCTGTCGCCGGAAGCAGGGGCTGCCATGATTGCATTGAAGCGCGCGGTACTTGCGAGCGGTGAAGCGAAAAGGGCTGAGGTCCCCCTTGAAGATGCGCCCGGAATTCGCTGGCACGATTTACACATTGAGCCGCTGCGCAACGAAGCCGGTGATGTCGTCGGTTTGACCTGCGCATCGGTAGACGTGACCGAACGCAAGGAGGGCGAGGCCCATCTGCGGCTGTTGCTGCGGGAGCTGACCCATCGTTCAAAGAACCTGCTCGCAGTCATTCAGGCGATGGCGCGACAGACAGCGCGCCATACCGGATCGGTCGAGACTTTCCTGACGCAGTTCGGCGCACGGCTGCAGGCACTTGCGGCCTCGCACGACCTCCTTATTCGCGAGAGTTGGTATGGCGCCTCGCTCGGGGAACTCGTGCGCTCACAACTCGGCGTCTATCTCGATGGAACGGCGGCGCAGGTTTCAATCGAAGGGCCGGCCATCGCGATCAAGCCCGAGGCTGCGCAGAATTTGGGTCTCGCGCTGCACGAACTTGCGGTCAACGCGGCAAAATTTGGTGCCCTGTCAGTGCCTGCCGGGCGCGTGGCGATTACGTGGAACCGGGTGGAAAACGTCGACGGCAGTGCCGTTGAACTCGATTGGCGCGAAAAGCTCGGCCCAAAAGTCAAAGCCCGACGCCGAAAGGGATTCGGCAGCATGGTTATCGAGCGCAATCTCGCGCGTGCTCTCGATGCCAGGGTTGAACTCGAATTCGATCCGGACGGATTGCACTGTCATATTGTGATCCCGGCAAATCAAATTCTCGCTCTGCGGTAATCGTTTCCGGAACATATTTCTTCGCCGGCCGTTTTCTGTCGTGCTCACGCTTCAGCTCACGTCGAAGCCTGAGACGAATGTGGAAACGGGCGATGCGTAATTTCATATCGTCTATTCTCGTGGCGGCTGCTGTCGCTCTGGTGCTGGATGCCCTCGTGCTTCCAGCCGGGTTCAGTCTTGCCGTCACTGCTAGACATTCGGTCGAAAACGATTTGAGCGGTCAGGTGGTCGACCGCACGCGCAAGGGTGATCGATTGCAGGTGCCATTGGCAAATCAACCGATGCCACCACAGACCAGACCGACGATGCTGATCGGGTGCGAACCTGCATTCAGTGCACTTTCCGTCGGTGCGCGCGCGAATATTGCCGGTCGCTGCCTCTCCTGACGAGCCTCCCTGGAACTTGTTAGTTCCAATCGCGTTGATATGCCATCATAAATTGCTAAGGGAGTTCTGAGATGCAAAGGCCATTGACCGTTCTTGCGGCTCTCGCGGTTGTCGCGGCGGTGGCATCACCGGTCGCGACGATGGCGCAGGCCGAACGCGTTAAGGCTGGAACACTGACTTGTGACATATCCGGCGGCATTGGCTTGATTGTCGGGTCGCACAAAGAGGTGAGCTGCATGTTCACGCCATCCCAACCGGGACCGCGTGAGGTGTATGTCGGTGCGATCAATAAGTTCGGGCTCGATGTAGGCGCGACGGCAGGCGGTGAAATGGTCTGGGCCGTGTATGCGCCGACCGCGCGCCGGTTTGGCGCGCTCGCCGGCAATTATGGCGGTGCCACCGCTGAAGCGACGGTCGGCGCTGGTCTTGGCGCCAATGTGCTGGTCGGCGGTTCTGACCGCACTATCGCTCTGCAGCCGCTTTCGGTGCAAGGGCAGGCGGGCCTCAACGTCGCGGCTGGTGTTGCCGAGCTGACCTTGCGCCCAGCACGCTGACACGACCACTTCTGACGGCCGCCTCAAGGCGGCCGTTTTTTTGCGTCAACCGAAGGTGAAGGCGTCGTGATAAGCGCCTTGAACCTGCCCTCCCGGTACAGGACCTCCGCCAGGAACATGTACCATGTTGCCGATGACGGCACACGTCGCTCCGTGCAGGCCATGACGCGGGATCACCATCGGCGCGAGCTGTTCCCAGCTGTCGGCCTTCGGATCATAGGCCTCGTTGGTACCGAAGACTTTGCCCGTTGCTTCCCCGCCAAATACGACAACCTTGCCGTTGATATAGACGCATGATGGACCGCTGCGCGGCGTCGGCAGGGGCGCGCGGAACGTCCAGGCGTCGGTTTTTGGGTCGTAGACGGCGTTCAGCCCCGTGTTGAAATCATACGAATCCATGCGTCCGGCAATCGCGTGGATTTTCCCATCGACAACCGCAACGCCCATGTGATCGCGCTGACCAACAAAAGGCTGCGTACCGGTCGACCCGCGCATTCCCCCGAGGATCGTGTACTTGTCGGTCGATGGATCATAGATCTCGTGCCATTCCACGGACCGCACGTCGCGCCCGCCGAGCAGGTGGATTTTGCCATCGAGAACGATCGCGGACATCGCGCCGCGAGGCCGGCTCAGGCCTGCAATCGGCGCCCATTGATCGGTCGCAGTGTCGTAAACGAAGCATTTGGAATGGGGGCAGCGGTTTTGTTCGATAAACCCGCCGAAGGTGTAAATTTTTGAGCCGAGTGAGACACCGGCAACGTGATTGCAAGGGAGCGGGAAGGGTGCCTTCAACGACCAACTGCCGGCTTTCGGATCGAACACCTGATGGAAATTCTGGTCGACACGATGCTTTGCGTAACCGGCGACGGAGTGAATTTTGCCCTGGCATTCAATGACGGCGTGCTCGCCTGTCGGAATCGGCATGCGCGGCTGTTCGACCCATTTGCCAGGATTGGCTGCCTTCGGCGCCACACTGGCCATATAGCGCTGTTTCTCGACGGTTTTTGGAATGTCGGTGACCGACTTGTCGTTCAAGCCGAGAAAGAGCGGAAGTTCTTGTTCTGCTGCCATGATAAACCTCAAGTGAGATACTCAGGGACGAAGTCCCCCAGTAATTTGCGCGTCAGTTCGATCCCTTCGCGCGCGACATCGTAAGGCGAGCGAGCCCATTGTTCCGGATTGGGTGCTTCGTAGCTGAGGTAACCCGTATAATCCTTCTCTGCCAACAGCCCCAGCATCTCGCGCCATTTGACGACGCCTTTGCCCGGCGGAAGGCGATCGGTGGGCCGGCGTACGCCGGTGACCGGGTTAGGCGAGAGGTCGCTGTACTGAAAGCAAAAGATTTTATCGGCCGGCACGCTTTCGAAGCCGCGGCCGCCGGCACCGCTGCGCGTGAAATGATAGGCGTCGATCAAGTAGCCGCAATTTTGCTTGCCGGCCCCTTCGATCAATTCGGTGAGAACGCCGAGGCTATTGAGAACGTCGTGCTGCGAGTTGAATTCGATCGCGAGCCTCAATTTGTACTCGGCGGCAATATCGCCGGCATCCTTGAGATATTTGATCGCATCCTTGATCGGGCCATTCACCTGACCGGGCGCACTCATCAATGTGTCGCATCCGAGCGCGACCGCGTTCGCGCAGGACTCCCGGAAAACCTGGAACAGGCGCCTGCTTGCATCGCCGGTCGCGAAAAGCCAGCCATATTCCACGCCAAGCACGCCGCAGGGAATGCCACTTTTCTTGATGAGATCGAGCACCTGCGCGTTGGTCATGCCTGCGTCGAAGCATCTCTTGAAATCCGTTCGACGCAACTCGACTGCGTCATAACCCGCCTGCTTTGCCGCATCGAGCGCTGTCGCAAGCGGCGTCGTGTCGATCGTCCACATGTGCAGGGCGAGACGTCCAAATTTTTTCGGCATTCCGGCGCGCTCCGTCATTTTCCTTCGTACTGCAGAATGTACAGACCAGCGTTGGTGTCGGTGAGGTACATCACACCGTTGGTGTCGACAAAAACGTCGCAGGATTGAATGACCTTCGCCGGATTTGGCCGCTGGTCGACAATTCTTTCCGGCGGCGGGGGCAAGTAGTAGCCGACCTGTTTGGGCGCAAAGGCGTCGCGGATGTCATAGATCCGCAATCCGGCATTGTGATAGGTCGCGAACAGAAGGTCTTCCGATTGCAGGGCGCCGGGGCGGTTCTCATGCAGATTGTGCGGCCCGAATTTCGCGCCCTTGGCGCAAAAGTCCTCTTCGGCGGGTGTCGGCAGCGTTGCGATTGAAACGGGATTTGATGGATCTCGCACGTCGATCAGCCAAGTATACGCCAGGCCGTTCGCACAGTTCGCGGACGTTGCCTCGTCAGCCAAAGCAAGAAGCTTGCGCCCTGGCAGCGGCAAGGGTGTATGGGCGCCGCCTCCGAATGGTGGCGCGTAGTTGCGATGACTGAGCAGTTTCGGGTTGGGCGGATCGCTCAGATCGTGAACGGTGAAGCCGCCGTCGCGCCATGCCGCAAAGCCGAGATTTCCGGCGCTGATGAGATGATGCAGCGCTGTCCGTTTGCCGAACGAAGCGGGTGCGACCTCGCCACCGGCGCGGTTCATTCCGGGCAACCACCAGCAACCCGCCAGCTTCGGCCGGGTTGGATCGGACATATCGATGATCGCCAAAGCGTGGTCGATGAAACCTTCGAAATGGACCGACACGTAGGCATAGCGGCCACCCACCCACCAGATCCGGTGCGCGCCGAAGCCGGGCATATGCAGAAAGGCAACCTCGCGCGGCGCCGCGGGATGAGATACATCGAACACGCGCAAGCCAGCCGCGAACGGTTGCTCGGTCTGCACTGAATCGATCAGCGACTTTGCATAGTAATCCTGCTGTGTCGCGTATTGCTGCATGGCCCAGATGTTCGGACCATTCACGGCGAGCAGAACATCGCCATGAATTTGCAGATGGTGCGAACGGGTATTCTTCGGCGCGGCGATGAAGGCGACCGTTTTCGGGTTGCGCGGGTCGCGCACGTCCACGACCGAATAACCATCACTGAACATATGGCCGATGAAGGCGTGTCCCTTGTGCAGGATAACCTGCACGCCATCGGGTCTGCCGCCCTGGTCGCTGCGCGACAGGAAGCGGACGTTGGATGCGGTGGCGCCTGCGGGTGAATTCATCACGCAACTCGTAAAATTCGAGGCCCGGCCGACTCACGCCAACCGGGCCCCAATAGATGTACCGTCGGCTCAGGCCGCTTTCTTTGCCGCCGACGCGGGCTTGCGCTTCGTCATGAAGACGCCGCCGAGAATCAGGAGGATTCCGATCCAGGTCAAGAACGGGTAGTAGCCGACCTTGCCTTGGCTGGTCGCCGTGGCGACGAGCTGCGCACAGGTATCGTTGGTGTAGACGAGGCACACCAGCGTGCTCGAAACCTGCTTGGCCGCCAGATAGAAGTAGAGCCACCAGCTCACCGACAGCAGAATGCATACCGCGCCGCTCAAGGTGAGCCAGAATGCATTGTCCGCCTCGATGAAGCGCCGCGTCGGCGGTGCGATTTCATCAAGCCCTCGCCGCTTTGCCTCTGGGCCGAGCTGGGTGACCGATGCGGCGGCGATCAGCAGCAAGGTCGCCAGGCAAACGAACACGGTCATCAGCCCATAGGTCTGCTGGATCAGCAGGATCGACGGCATGATGAAGGCCGTCGCGAGACGGCCCACGCCGGCGGCCCAGCCGAAGCCGGATGCACGCGCGTTCGTTGGAAACACTTCCGAGGCGAAGATCTGCATGGCGTTGCCGGCCACCTGGATGAAAAACACCATCACGAACCCGGCGACCATCAGCTCCATCGGTGCGCCGGCATTGGCGAACACGATCGCCATGATAGCGGCGCCGATAAACGCGCAGACCGAGGTGACCTTGCGGCCCCATTTGTCGAGCGCGTACATCATGAAGAGGCTCGCGAAGGGCACCGCGAAGTTCATCGCCAGCGTGTATTGAAGTGACTTCGTGATCGTGAAGCCCTTCTCGTTCATCATGTTCGGCAACCACGCGCCGAGGCCGATGGCGACACCGAAGAACGCGGTGAAGCAGATCATGCCGGCGATGACGCGGGTGGGGAACATCCGGAATACGACCGCGAAGGGATCGCTCTTGGTGTTGCTCGCGGCATCGGTCGAGAGCGAATTCAGCGCCGGCACATTCTTGATTTCGAGGCGCTTGAGGACGTCGAGGGCTTCCTGCCCACGGCCATGCGTCGCCAGATAGCGCGGCGATTCCGGCAGCGAGAAACGGAAAACCCACACGATCAGCGAACCGGCGCCGATGATGACCCAGGCACACCGCCAGACGGTGTCCGGCGCGGTGGGGAAGATCGTGGTGCCGAGCAAGAGCACGAACGCCGTGCCAAGCGGCCACACGCAGGCGCCGCCGATGAAATGGACGATGGCCAGAATGCGTCCGCGAATGAGCTTCGGCGAATATTCGCCGGCATAGGCGAAGGCCAGCGGCTGCTCGGCGCCAAGACCGAGCCCGGCGATGAAGCGGCAGATGACAAGCATCGTCACGTTCGGCGCGAATGCACCGAGGATCGTGAACACGCCGAACAGCAGCAGGTTAAACTGATAGATAAAGCGTCGGCCAAACCGGTCGCTGAACTGACCTTGTCCCGCCGTGCCGATGAACATGCCGAAGATGGTCGCGCTGCCGACCAGCGCGACTTCCGCGCCGCTCGCGAATTTCGACGACAGAATGTATGGCACGAGCGAGCCAAAGATCGTGAAGTCGATGACGTCGAAGAAATATCCCGCGGCGATGAGTGCGACAACTCTGCGGTGCAGCGGCGATATCTTTGCCCCGTCGAGCGCGTTGCCGACGTATGCCTCTATGGTCTGAGCCACGGTCTGTCCCTCCCTATCGCGTTTTTTGTTGGTACTCAGCAGACCCGCATCAGGATGAGCCACAATTTGATTATTGGCCAGCCGATTCAGGTCTGGCGCGCCGGACCATCCACGCAATGGATCATCCTGGAGTTTCGGCGGGTGAAAAAGGGGGCAAGTGGCTGGGGAACTAGGATTCGAACCTAGATTCTCGGAGTCAGAGTCCGATGTTCTACCGTTGAACTATTCCCCAACGGGGCTGGGACGCCTCAGCAGCCTTCCGGACGGCCCTGACATGGGCCAATTCGGCCAATTTTACAAGTGCGAACGCCTGGATCCCCGATCAGACAGGGCGTCGGGGGCGCGTTGCGACCGTGAGGATCGCAACCAGGCTCAAGGCCGCGACCGTCAGGAAAACCATGCGCGGATTTCCGTGGTCCATAATGGCGCCGAACATCACCGGAGCAACGATGCCGCCGATGTTGAATCCCGTGGTCACGAAGCCGAATACCTTGCCGAAGGAACCCGGCGGGGTAATCGCGCGCACGATCATGTCGCGCGAAGGCATGATGACACCTGAGAAAAGCCCGATCAGGGACATCATCCCGATCAACGCCACCGCGCTGAAATCAATCTTCGCAACCATCGCGGTGAAGAGACCCATGGCGGCAAGCCCGATGGTCGCGACCAGCCCGTGCCGCGTGGTCCGGCCGACAAGCAGGCCGCCCAGCAGCACGACGATCGCCGACCACAATAGATTGCCGGTCAATGCCGCATTGGCGGTCGTGACCGGAGTGCCGTAGAGCGCGCCGAGCGCAACGACCGAATAATTGTAAAGCCCCGCACTGATCATCGCGAGCAGCGCAAAGAAGAAGAGGTTGAGCAGGATCGGCGCCGACATCAGCAATCGCCAGCCGCCCAACGTGTCGCCGGAGGTGACGTGTGCCGGGACGGATTTCGTTTGAACGGGGGAGTGATCACGGAACGCGATCAGTATCGCCGCAACGGCAATGCCGAGAACCGCCGCGCCGATGAAGGCGCCACGCCAGCCCCATTGGCTTTGCATGATGAGCAGACTCGCGGGCGCGACCGCCGAGCCGAGCATGCCGGCAAAGGTGTGCACCGAGAACGCTTGACCAATACGGTCGGACGGCACGTGTTGCGAGAGCAGCGCGTAGTCGGCGGGGTGATAGACCGTGTTGCCCACGCCCAAAAGCGCGAACATCGCGACCAGCATCCAGAATGAATCGATCAGGCCCGCAATGATGAGCGCCGCGGCACCTGTCAGCAGACCCACGACGAGCAACGCACGCGCGCCGATACGGTCGACCAGGAATCCTGCCGGCGTCTGGCCGACAGCCGATACGATATTGAAGGCCGTGAAGGCCAGCCCGATTTCCGTGTAACTGACGCCATAGGCGTCCCGCACAAAGGGCATCAGCGGTGCGAGCAGAATAATGTAGTAGTGCGACACGAAGTGCGCCGCACTGACGACGCCGACGAGACGCACGTAAGACGGCCGACTGGCGGTCAGAACCTCGGCCGTTTGGGTCATAAGACGGGAATCTCCACGAAGCGGCGCGACTATGCCCTGGACCCCGCCGGCAATCCAATGCATTTGCAGTGGGTTGCCCATGTCGGCGTGGTATGCGGCCGTGTCGCTGACGGAACCGTCCTCTAGGACGCTCGCCGTGCCTTAGCGTCCTGAATAGCCTGCCAGATCCGCGCGGGCGTCATCGGCATTTCGAGGTGCCTGATGCCGTATTCCGACAACGCGTCGATCACGGCATTCGCCACCGACGGCAGGCCGCCGGACGTGCCTGCTTCTCCGCATCCCTTGACGCCGAGCGGATTGCTTTTGGTCGGGACGGGGTGGCTCAGCACATTGATCGTCGGCACGTCGTGCGCGCGCGGCATGGCGTAGTCCATGAACGAGCCGGTCACCAGCTGGCCGTCGGAGTCGTAGACGGCGCGCTCGAGTAAGGCCTGGCCGAGACCCTGCACGACGCCGCCCTGGATCTGTCCTTCGACCAGAAGCGGGTTGACGATCGTGCCGAGATCATTGACCGCGGAATAACGCACGACCTGAGCGGCACCGGTTTCGGGATCGACTTCGACTTCGGCAATATGACAGCCGTTCGGGAAGGCCGAGGGAACCGGATCCTTCACCACGTGATCGACGTCGAGCGAGTTCGGTACGCCATCCGGCAGCTTGAGTCCGCCGCGCACCCGCGCCGCCAATTCGAGCAATGTGATCGAACGGTCAGTACCGGCGATGACAAAGCGCCCGGCATTGAATTCGATGTCGCTTGCCGAGGCTTCCAGCACGTGTGATGCGATCTGTTTGCCGCGCTCGATGATGGTCGCCGCCGATTCCGTCAGCGCCGCGCCGGCAAACATCACCGAGCGTGATCCGCCGCTGCCGCCGCCGAACGCCATGCGATCGCTGTCGCCTTCGACCACACGGATAAGGTCGAACGGCACGCCGAGCAGGTCGGTCAGGATCTGCGCATAGGTCGTCGCGTGACCCATGCCGAAGTCGAGCGTGCCGGTGACGATTGTGACTGTGCCATCCGGTTCAAAATGCACCGCGCCGAGCTCCTTGCCGGGAGCAGCAGTGACTTCGAGGTAACAACCGATACCAAGCCCGCGCAGCAAGCCGCGCTTGCGACTTTCGCGCTTGCGCTTGTTGAAGCCCGCGTAGTCGGCGACGGCCAAGGCTTGCTTGAGCACGCCAAGGAAATCGCCGCAGTCGTAGGTCATGTCTGATGCGGCTTTGAAAGGCAGATCACCTTTGCGGATCATGTTGCGCTTGCGCAGATCGAGGCGGTCGATGCCAAGTTCACTCGCCGCGAGATCGAGCGTGCGCTCGACGTAGTAGTTGCCCTCGGGCCGGCCGGCGCCGCGATAGGCCGAGACAAAGTTCGTGTTGGTGAAAACGCACTTGGTCGCCACTTCGATGAGCGGCGTGCGGTAGATACTCGCGAGGTTCTTGACCTGATTGCCGGTCGGCAGCAACGGACCGAACTGTGCGAGATAACCACCCATGTTGCCGTAGCCGGTCAGTCGCAAGGCGAGGATATGGCCGCTCTCATCGAAGGCTATTTCAACCACCATGTCCTGCGCCCGACCGTGATGGTCGGATACGAAGCTGCCCGAGCGCTCATCGGTCCATTTCACCGGGCGCCCGAGAATGCGGGCGGCGTGCAGTATGCAGACATATTCCGGATAGACCGACGCCTTCATGCCGAACGAGCCGCCGACTTGACCGGTCACAACGCGAACTTTGTCGGCGGGCGCGTTGAGGATGTCCATGAGTGACGTCTTCATGCCATGGACGCCCTGGCTCGTTGAATAGAGCGTCCATTTGCCGTTCGCCTTGTCGAATTCGCCGATCGCGGCGCGCGGCTCCATGGCGTTCACCACCATGCGCTGATTGGATGTTTCGAGCCGCGTGACGTGTTTCGCCTTGGCGAAGGCTTCGGCCACCTTCGCGGCATCACCATAGTGATAATCAAGCGCGATGTTGTTCGGCACGGCGTCGAAGACCAGCGGCGCGCCAGGCTTCACCGCGTCGGCCGGCGTGAGCACGACGGGCAGCGGTTCGATGTCGACAGCCACGGCCTCGGCCGCGTCTTTTGCCTGCGCGAGCGTTTCCGCTACGACACAGACAACCGGATCGCCGACAAAGCGAACCTTGTCGCCGGCCAGAGCAGGGCGTGGCGTGTAGCGGATCGGCGAACCGTCGCGGCTCTTGAGCGGCATATTGCATTTGAGCGGTCCGTAGGCGGACAGATCAGCCGAGGTGTAAACGCCGAGCACGCCCGGCATCGTCTTCGCGGCATCGGTGCTGATCGCGCGTATGATGCCATGGGCTTCGCGGCTACGGACGATAACGGCGTTGGCTTGGCGAGGCCGATTGAAATCGTCGGTGTAGCAGCCTTCACCGCGCACCAGTTTTGGGTCCTCGCTGCGCTGCACCGGCTGACCGATGCCGAACTTGGTCAACGATAGCGCGGTTTCAGTCGTTCGATCGTCCATGTGCTCAGAATGTTCCGGTTGGTCCTAGGTCAATTAAAGCAGCACGCGTGGTTGGACAAGAATAGCATTCGGGAGGGAGGGTTGCGTGAAGCGGGGACGCTGGTACACTTTTCCTGATCGAGAATAAACAGTCCAAAACCGTGACGCGCCGAGAAAAGGTGGCCTGCGAAGCGGTGGGAAGGTTTTGATATGAGCGGCGAGGCCGGGGACATCCCGGGCCTCGACCCCGCTATTGACCGGGCGCCGCTCTCGCGCACCAGGTGGGGTCGGCGGTCGCCTGGGCGGCCCAATGCTGGCTTCGGCAGCGACCGGGGCGGCGCGACATATGCAGCGCTCGATCTCGGCACAAACAACTGTCGGCTTCTGGTGGCGCGGCCATCGGGCGAAGGTTTCCGCGTCGTCGATGCGTTTTCCCGTATCGTCAGACTTGGAGAGGGCGTCTCAGCGTCCGGTCAGTTGAGTGAACCCGCAATCGCGCGGGCGCTGGCGGCACTCGCCATTTGCCGTAACAAAATGAAAAACAAGGGCGTGACCCGCGCGCGCCTGATCGCGACTGAAGCGTGCCGCGCGGCGCAGAATGGTGTGCAGTTTCTCGCCCGTGTCGCCGACGAATTGGGTCTTGAGCTTGAGGTGATCGACCGCGAAACCGAAGCGCGGCTCGCGGCCACCGGCTGCACGCCGTTGATCGACCCGCAGGCCGACGGTGCCATCTTGTTCGATATAGGTGGCGGCTCGTCTGAAATCGTGCGGCTTGCGCGCTCGCAGAAGGGACGCGGCGGACCGCCATTGCCGCAGATTCGCGGCTGGATTTCTTTGCCGCACGGCGTGGTGACGCTGGCGGAACGCTATGGCGGTATAATCGTCAGCCGCGAAACCTACGAGGCGATGGTCAGCGACGTCGCATCCTTGATCGCTCCGTTCGTGCGCGAGCACGGCAGAGACGGGACGAACGGACTCCACATGCTCGGAACATCCGGCACGGTGACGACGATCGCGGGCGTGCACCTCAACCTCAAACGTTATGACCGTAATCGCGTTGATGGTTGCTGGATGAACGCAGATCAGATCACCACCGTCATCGAGCGATTGCTTGCGATGAGGCACGAAGATCGGGTGGCGAGCCCTTGCATCGGCACTGAACGCGCGGACCTTGTGCTTGCCGGCTGCGCAATCCTTGAGGCGATCCGGCGCGCGTTTCCCTGTCCGCGCCTTCGCGTCGCCGATCGCGGCTTGCGCGAAGGGATGCTCGTGCAGATGATGCGCGAAGACGGTGCCTGGAGTGGCGGCAGTCAGGCGGCCATGCCCTGATCCGCAAATGGCAAATCCACGTCAAAAAAAGATTCGTGTTCGCGGCGGCAAGAATCGTTCGGTGTCGTCTCGACAGTGGCTGCAACGTCAGCTCAACGATCCTTACGTCGCCCGTGCGAAGCGCGAGGGCATGCGCTCGCGGGCCGCTTACAAACTGATGGAGATCGACGACAAGGCACGATTTCTCAGGAAAGGAGCGCGGGTGGTCGATCTCGGCGCGGCACCGGGCGGTTGGAGTCAGGTTGCCGCGCAACGTGTGGGAGCACGCGAGCAGGGGCGGGTCATCGCGATCGACATTTTGGCGATGGAACCGGTGCCGGGCGTGGACTTCATTGAGCTCGATTTCCTCGATCGCACCGCGCCCGACAAGCTCAAGAATATGATTGGCGGGCCAGCCGACGTCGTGCTTTCCGACATGGCGGCCAATGCAACCGGCCACGCGCGCACCGATCATCTCAGGATCATGGCGTTGGTCGAGGCAGCCGCCGAATTCGCGCGTGAGTTACTTGTGCCGGGCGGCACGTTCCTCGCAAAAGTGCTGCAAGGCGGCACCGAAGCGGCCCTGCTTGCCTCGCTCAAGCGGGACTACAAAAGCGTAAAGCACGTCAAGCCGCCGGCGAGCCGAACAGATTCGGCTGAGTTGTATTTATTGGCAACGGGATTTCGCGGCGCGTCCGCAGTTGCATCTCAGCCGGCGCGTTGATCGGAAGGCTCCACCGGCGTCGGCAATCTGTCAGCCATCTCGGCACCGGCGTCGGGTGCCAGCCGGGCAAAGATCAGCGCCGAGAGGGCCGAAATCGCCGCGACCGCCAGAAATGCCGGCGGGAAATCCGAGGCCTGCAATGGCCCGCCGCCTCTGAAATAGACGGTCAATTCCACTGTCATGGCCCCAAGGGCGACACCAGATGACACCGCCAGTTGCTGCGCCACGCTGACCAGCGCTGTCGCCGGGCCGATGTGCTGGGGATCCACGTCGGCGTAGGCAATCGTGTTGATGCTGGTGAATTGCAACGAGCGGAAAAAGCCGCCGACAAAAAGCAGGATCAGCATTAGTGCAATGGGCGTTGTCGCAGTGAAAGCGGCGTAGATCGCAAGAAAGGCCGAACTGATCACCGAATTGATGACCAGAATGTTTCGAAAGCCGAAGCGGTGCAGAATGAATGCAACCGCCCACTTCATTCCCATCGCGCCGAGCGCCGTTGCGAATGTGATCATGCCTGACTGAAACGGCGTCATGCCGAATCCGATCTGCAGCATGAGGGGCAGAAGAAAAGGCAATGCACCGAGTCCGAGGCGAAAAATGAATCCGCCGACGACGCTTGCGAAAAACGTCGGCAGGCGGAACAGTGTCAGATCGAGTGCGGGGTTTTCGGTGCGTCGCGCGTGGGCAAGATACGCTGCGATGAAGCAGGCGCCACCGAAAACGAGTGCGACGACAACGAACCAGGGAAGGAAATTAAGTCCGAGTACCGAGAGGCCGAATGCCATGCCACCGATTCCGAGTCCGGCGAGAATCATGCCGACGACATCGAAACGCTCATGTTCCTCGGCCCGAACATCGGGGATGTAACGAGTCGCGAGGACAATACCGAGCAATCCGATCGGAACGTTGATGAGGAAGATCCAATGCCAGGTCGCGTAGGTAGTGATGAGGCCGCCGACTGGAGGTCCGAGGACGGGCCCGATCAATGCGGGAGTCGTCACCCAGGCCATTGCTTTGACGAGTTCCCGTTTGCTGATCGTGCGGACCACCACCATGCGGCCTACCGGCGTCATCATCGCGCCCCCGATTCCTTGCACGATGCGGGCGATGACGAAGTCGGCCAGCGAACTCGAAAGCGCGCAGCCGATCGACCCGATCACGAACACGCCGATGGCCGCGCGGAACACGGTGCGTGCGCCGAAACGGTCCGCAGTCCAGCCGCTGGCCGGAATGAATATCGCAAGCGACAACAGATAGGATGTGACGGCGAGCTTGAGCGCCAGGGGATTGGTGCCGATATCGGCGGCGATCGCGGGCAGGGAGGTCGCGATCACCGTCGAATCCATATTCTCCATGAAAAGGGCGACCGCGATGATCAGCGGAACAATGCGGTCACGGGGCATCAGAAAATCCGGCGGATGCAGGCGTTGTAATATGCGTCTTGAAGCTTAAAGCAGCGGCGGAAGAAAGGCCCATCCGCGTTTACGAGTTCATAACAGCCATCCGCGATTGCGCTAGGAATCGGCGCCATCCCGTGCTATCGACCCACGCCAACCCAAAAGCGGGCCGTGACGGACGGCGAGGATCCCCTCGCAACGGGCCTTTTTAACCGTTTGCCGACCGGCCTTTTAGGGCAAAACGGAGTTGGCGATGGCCGTGAAATACAATGCAAGTCCTCGCGAAGGGCTTACATTCGACGACGTGCTGATAAAGCCCGGCCTGTCGGAGGTGCTGCCTGCCGATGTCGATATCCGCTCTCACGTCACGCGTTCAATTGCCGTCAACATCCCGATCATTGCCTCGGCCATGGACACCGTGACCGAAGCTCAAATGGCGATCGCCATGGCTCAGGCGGGAGGCATCGGCGTGCTTCATCGCAACATGGAGCCCGAAGAGCAGGCCGCGCAGGTCCGGCAGGTGAAGAAATTCGAATCCGGAATGGTTGTGAATCCGCTGACCATCGAGCCTCGTGCGACGCTGCAGCAGGCTCTCGATCTGATGAAAGACAATCACATCTCCGGAATCCCAGTGGTCGAGAGTGGGGGCAACGGTCAACCGGGCAAACTCGTCGGAATTCTCACCAACCGCGATGTTCGTTTTGCCACCGATCCACGGCAGAAAATTTCCGAATTGATGACGAAGAAGCTGATTACGGTCCGCGAAGGTGTGAGCCAAGACGAAGCCAAGCGCCTGCTGCACCAACACCGCATCGAAAAGCTTCTGGTGGTTGACGCCCAGTATCGCTGCGTCGGTCTGATCACCGTGAAGGATATTGAAAAGGCGGTTGCCAATCCGAATGCCTGCAAGGATGAGCAGGGGCGTCTGCGCGTCGCCGCCGCCACGACCGTTGGCGATAAAGGCTTTGCACGAACGGAGGCGCTCATTGCTGCCGGCGTCGATCTTGTGGTGGTCGACACCGCGCATGGTCATTCTAGATACGTGCTCGACGCCGTCTCTCGGATCAAGCGTCAGTCGAACAAGGTCCAGGTCGTCGCCGGCAATGTTGCAACCGCGGAAGGCGCCAAGGCGCTGATCGATTGCGGCGCCGATGCCATCAAAGTCGGAATCGGACCGGGCTCGATCTGTACGACGCGAGTCGTGGCAGGTGTCGGCGTGCCGCAACTGACCGCCATCATGGACTGCGTGGAGGCCGCGAAAGCGAGCGGCACGGCCGTGATTGCCGACGGCGGGATCAAATATTCGGGCGACCTGGCGAAAGCGATGTCTGCCGGCGCGGATTGCGCAATGGTCGGTTCGTTGCTTGCGGGCACCGACGAAACTCCCGGCGAAGTGTTTCTCTACCAGGGGCGTTCGTACAAGACCTATCGGGGCATGGGATCGGTCGGTGCGATGTCGCGCGGTTCTGCCGATCGCTACTTCCAGCAGGACATCAAGGACACGCTCAAACTCGTGCCGGAAGGTGTTGAAGGTCAGGTGCCCTACAAGGGCGCGGCGGCAACCGTTCTGCACCAGCTCACCGGGGGTCTGCGCGCCGCCATGGGATATGTCGGCGCCAAAAACCTAAGTGAGCTTCACGAGAAGGCTGAATTCGTTCGCATCACAGGTGCGGGCCTTCGAGAGAGCCACGTGCATGACGTGACGATTACGCGTGAGAGTCCGAACTATCCGAGCCGTGTATAGTTATCCTGTCTCGGGGAAGACGAGGGCTGAACCGTGCCTGTTCAATTTGTTCTGTTGCCTCTGTTTGTCGAGGTGTTGCTCACCTTCGGCGTGATGTTCGGCATGATGTATTTCCGCACGACGACCTTGCGCAGCGGTGAGACGCGCTTTGAGGATATTTCCCTGCGCGAGCCGAACTGGCCGCGGCGGGCAACGCAATTCGGCTACGCGTTTGCCAATCAATTCGAGCTGCCGGTTCTCTTCTACGTACTGACAATCCTAGTAATCATCACCCACCATGCCGATCTGCTGTTCGTTCTTCTTGCCTGGATTTTCGTGTTGATGCGCGTTCTCCAGGCGGTGGTGCACGTGACGAACAATAATGTCCGCATGCGCGGCGCGTATTACGGCGTCGGCGCGCTCATATTGTTCATCATGTGGATCATCTACATCGTGCGCATCGTTCTCGCCCTGCCATGACGCCGGCGGCACGCGTCGCTGCCGCGATTGAAGTTGTTGGCGCGATCGAAAAGGAACGCCGGCCGGCCGCCGATGCGCTGAAGTCGTGGGGCCTCATGCATCGCTTTGCCGGATCGGGCGACCGTGCCGCGATTGCAGGACTTGTCTATGACGCGTTGCGTCGCCGTGCTTCGAGTGCATTTATCATGGATGCGGATACGCCGCGCGCTGTTGTCCTCGGCATGCTCAGGCGCGAGCGGGGCCTCGACGCCGAAACCATCGCCAGGCTCGCTGACGGCTCGAAATATGCGCCTGAGGCGCTGAGCGAAGACGAGTGCGCGCGTCTTGAGGCTTCCGATATGTCGCGCGCCCCCGCGCACGTGGCCGGCGACTATCCGGAATGGCTTGATCCGCATCTGCTGCGCGTCTTCGGCGAGGAGAGGGACGAAGAGGGTGCGGCGCTAGCATCGCGCGCTCCGCTCGATCTGCGGACCAACCTGCTGAAGAGCGAGCGCGAAGCCGCAGGCAATATGCTTGCGGACGTTCATCCTGAGCCGACCCGGTGGTCCCCCTGGGGGCTGCGCATACGTTTGTCGGCGGAGGCGAAAAATCCCTCAATTCACGCCGAGCCCGCGTTTCTCAAAGGCCTCGTCGAAGTGCAGGACGAAGGCTCACAGGTCGCGGCATTGCTGTCGGCCGCGCAGCCGGGCGAGCAGGTGATCGATCTCTGCGCCGGCGCCGGTGGCAAGACTTTGGCGATGGCGGCGATGATGCAGAACAAGGGGCAGATCTTCGCAACCGATGATGACAAGCGACGGCTTGCCCCCATACACGAGCGGCTGAAGCGCTCGGGTGCCCGCAACGTCCAGGTTCGCACGCCAAAGTCCATCGGCGACGAAATCAGCGATCTCGCCGGACGAATGGACCTCGTGCTGATCGATGCGCCTTGCACCGGCATCGGCGCCTGGCGCCGCAACCCCGATGCCAAATGGCGAGTGCGGCCGGGCGCGCTGGAACAGCGTCAGAAGGAGCAGGCCGAAATCCTCGACCGCGCTGTGCCCCCGGTCAAACCGGGCGGACGAATCGCCTATATCACCTGCTCCGTGCTGGAGGAGGAGAACGATGCCCAGGCGCGAGGCTTCCTCGCCCGGCATGCGGACTTTGCCGTGCAGGCGCCAACGGAGGTCATCAAGTCACTCGGGGAGCGCGCCTTCATGTTCGGAAACGCGGCACGCCTGTCGGCTCTCGGTACGTTGATGACACCACGTTCGACCGATACCGACGGCTTTTATGTTTCAGTAATGCGACGGGCGGGTTGAGGTTTCGTGTCCGGTTCAGTAACAAATCGCAAACGGAATACCTCGATTGTGCCCCATTCCGGGCCCAATTTGTCCGCGAAAATTCAGTGTCTGTGGAACTCGCGAAGCTCTTTATCTTGGGGTTTTCCATGCTAGTGGCCAGGCGCGATCCGCCGTTTCATGTGGACGCGAAGGACGCGGCGCCCCTCAATCCCCATGTTTATCCGCCGCCACGTGCCTCAAGGACGGCGCGGGTCGTCACCGCCATGCAGTTGATCGGATCGCTTTTGGCGGTACCGGTCGGGATCGCCAGCGCTTATTCGTTCTACCGCGCCAACTTTGCTCCCGAGACGACCTGCCAGAACCTGCGCAGCGGAATCATTGCGCTGCTCGACAAGAGTGTGGATGCCAGCACGCGGCGCATGCTTGTCCGTCGCGACGTCCAAGAGTTCGAAAAGTCCTGCGCCGCCGTCGACCCGGACGCCACGGCAGCGTTCAAGTCTTTGCTTGCCGCCGAGAAATCGGCTGCTGCGCCAGCCGCTGCACCGACGGCGGCTCCGCCCCCGGCTGCGCCGAAGGTGCAACGCACTGAAACCGCGCCGCCGAAGGAGGCCGTCCGCAAGCCAGAGCCACGGCTGCAGGTGACGGCGAAGCCGCCGGCAACAAGTCCAACTGCGGCCCCGGTCGCGGCTGCTCCGAGCGCTTCCGAGCCGGCCAAGCGAGATCCGGCTGTCTCGGACAGTCAGTGGCTCGACGCAGTCAGGCAAGCGCTTGTGACTCGCAAGCCCGACTCCTCGGCGCCCGCGGCAAGACAATCCGATCCGCGTCCGAGCGACGCGAAGCCGCAGCCGATTCCAGCGCCGACTGTTCGCCCCGTTCCGCAGGAAACCTCGCTCGCACCTTCGGCGGCTCGCCCGGTGCCGCAGGACGCCGCGTTGCCACCGGCTCGGCGGGCGCCGCAGGAGACTGCTTTGCCGCCGGCGCCTGTTGGACCTCCCGTAAGCGTTCCGGTCACGGCATCTCCGATGACGGCACCCGTGTTGCCGCCGCCAATCGCAGTCGCACCGCCGACGGTGCGGCAAGTTGACACCGACCATCCGGTGCCGCCAGAAGCGATTCCTGATCCCGTTCCGCCGGCCGACGTCGGCGACAGCAAATCCGAGGAGCAGGGCCGCTCGCGCGCGAGCAAATGGATATCGAACATTCCTCTTCTGGGGCCGGTTATCGACAACGCGCGGCGCTGACCGCCTGCCGATAGCTGCCGAAAGGCTTGACCCGGAAGTCCAAAGCCCGCACAAAGCCGGCCCGAACGGCGTTCAGGCGCCCGATTCCGGATATGTTCGGGCAAACGCCGTCCATGCACGACAAGGTTTTGATCGTCGATTTCGGCTCCCAGGTTACCCAGCTCATCGCGCGCCGGGTCAGGGAGGAGAAGGTCTATTGCGAGATCGTGTCTTTCCAGAAGGCCGAAGAAGCCTTCCGCGAAATGAAGCCCAAGGCGGTGATCTTTTCCGGTGGCCCAGCCTCCGTTCTCGACAAGGACGCGCCGCTCGTGCCGAAGGTAATGTACGACGCCGGCGTGCCGCTGCTCGGCATCTGTTATGGCGAGCAGGCGATGGCGCAACAACTCGGCGGAAAGGTCGAGGGCGGTCATCATCGCGAATTCGGGCGCGCCGAAGTGACGGTTACCGAGGACACGCCTTTGTTCGAGGGCGTCTGGCGCAAAGGCGAGAAATATCCGGTCTGGATGAGTCACGGTGACCGGGTCACGGCCTTGCCAAAGGGCTTCAAGGTCCTCGGCACATCGCCCAATGCGCCGATAGCCATCATCGGCGACGACAAGCGCAAATTTTACGCCACGCAATTCCACCTCGAAGTGGTGCACACACCGAACGGTGCGGCGCTTCTGCGCAATTTTGTGCGAAAGATTGCCGGCCTCAGCGGTGACTGGACCATGCGCACCTTCAAGGACGAGGCGATCGAGAAAATCCGCAAGCAGGTGGGAAAAGGGCGCGTGATCTGCGGGCTGTCGGGCGGCGTCGACAGCGCCGTCGCCGCGGTGCTGATTCATGAGGCGATCGGAGATCAGCTCACCTGCGTGCTCGTCGATCATGGCCTGATGCGGCTCGCCGAAGCGCAAAAAGTCGTGACGATGTTTCGCGAGAGCTACAACATTCCTCTCGTGCACGTGGATGCCTCGGAAACGTTCCTCAAGGCGCTCGAGGGCGTCGAGGACCCGGAGCAGAAGCGCAAGACCATCGGCAAGCTGTTCATCGATGTGTTCGAGACAGAGGCGAAGAAAATCGGCGGCGCCGAGTTTCTCGCGCAAGGCACGCTCTATCCGGATGTGATCGAAAGCGTGTCGTTCACCGGAGGTCCCTCAGTCACGATCAAGTCGCATCACAACGTCGGCGGGCTGCCAGAGCGCATGAACATGAAGCTGGTCGAGCCGCTGCGCGAACTGTTCAAGGACGAAGTGAGGGTGCTGGGTCGCGAACTGGGATTGCCCGAGGCCTTCGTCGGCCGGCATCCCTTTCCCGGGCCTGGACTTGCCATTCGCTGCCCAGGCACGATCACGCGCGAGAAGCTGGACATCCTGCGGCTCGCCGATGAAATCTACATCGAGGAAATCCGGCGCACCGGCCAGTACGATGACATCTGGCAGGCCTTTGCGGTGCTGTTGCCGGTGAAGACCGTCGGGGTGATGGGCGACTATCGCACCTATGAATATGTCGTCGGCCTGCGCGCGGTGACCTCGACCGACGGCATGACCGCCGACTTCTATCCCTTCGACATGAAATTTCTGGGCATGGTAGCGACGCGGATCATCAATGAAGTGAAAGGCGTCAATCGGGTCGTCTACGACGTCACGTCCAAGCCACCCGGTACAATCGAGTGGGAATGATCGTGCCCGTCACCATCTACGGCATCAAAAACTGCGACACCATGAAGAAGGCCCGTTCCTGGCTCGACAAGAACGGCGTCACTTATACGTTTCACGACTACAAGACGGCAGGCATCGATCGCGAGCGCCTGGAGCGCTGGGCGAAAAAGGCGGGCTGGGAAATTCTCCTCAATCGCGCCGGAACGACGTTCAAAAAGCTGCCCGACAAGGACAAAGCCGGCCTGTCGGAAGCGAAAGCCTTTGCCCTCATGATGAAGCAGCCGTCGATGATCAAGCGTCCGGTGCTCGATGCCGGCGGCGGCAAGCTGCTGGTCGGGTTCAACCCCGGTGCCTATAAGGCGGCGCTAACCACTCGGTGACAAGATGCGAACCGCGGAAGCGTGGCCGGCATGCCGGACCCGCTTCGGCTTGATTTTGCTGCTTTCTGCGGCCACATGCAGGCGATGAACAAGCCCTTGGTCAGTTCCGATTCGATTCCGGTGACACCGCTTGCCGCGGAGGTCGATCGGCGACGCACGTTCGCGATCATTTCCCACCCGGACGCCGGCAAGACCACACTGACCGAAAAGCTGCTGCTGTTCGGGGGAGCGATCAATCTCGCCGGCCAGGTCAAAGCCAAGCGCGATCGGCGCTCCACACGCTCGGACTGGATGGCGATCGAACGCGAGCGCGGAATTTCGGTCGTGACCTCGGTTATGACCTTCGATTACGACAGCCGCGTCTTCAATCTTCTCGATACGCCAGGCCACGAAGACTTTTCCGAGGACACCTATCGGACCCTGACCGCGGTCGACTCGGCCGTGATGGTGATCGACGCCGCAAAGGGCATCGAGGCGCGCACCCGCAAGCTCTTCGAGGTCTGCCGCCTGCGCGACATCCCGATCGTGACGTTCATCAACAAGATGGATCGCGAAAGCCGTGATCCTTTCGAACTGCTCGACGAGATCGAAAAAACCCTTGCTCTTGATACGTCACCGATGACCTGGCCGATCGGCCGCGGGCGTGATTTTGCCGGCACCTATGATCTCGCCACGGGCGAGATGCGGCTCGTCAGCGAGGACGGAAAAACCGTCGAGCGGCAGCCGCTCGACCTCGCTGCGCTGGCCGCGAAAAATCCCATGCTCGACGCGAAGGCCATCGGCGACGAACTGGCGCTGGTCAAAGAGGCTTGCCGGACTTTCGATTTCAAGTCGTTCCGTGAAGGCCATCTTACGCCGGTGTTCTTTGGATCGGCGCTGAAGAATTTCGGCGTGAAGGACCTTCTCGATGCGCTCGCGTCATTCGCGCCAGAACCCCGCGCGCAGGCTTCCAATACGCGCACTGTGGATGCACACGAGAACTCCATGACCGCCTTCGTTTTCAAGATCCAGGCCAACATGGATCCCAATCATCGCGACCGTATCGCCTTCGCCCGTCTTTGTTCAGGCAAACTGCGACGCGGGATGAAGGCGAAGCTGACGCGAACCGCGAAACCGCTGACGCTGTCCACCCCGCAATTCTTTTTTGCCCAGGATCGTGCGCTCGCCGATGAAGCCTATGCCGGCGATGTGGTCGGCATTCCCAATCACGGCACGCTTCGTATCGGCGACACGCTGACGGAAGGCGAGGATATAGCGTTTATCGGCGTGCCGAATTTCGCGCCGGAAATTCTGCGCCGCGTGAAGTTGGGCGATCCCATGAAGGCGAAGAAGTTGAAGGAAGCGCTCCAGCAGATGGCGGAGGAGGGGGTCGTCCAGGTCTTCCGCCCGCTCGATGGCGCCCCGGCGCTTGTCGGCGTTGTCGGTCCCCTGCAGCTTGACGTTCTGAAGGTGCGTTTGTCGGAGGAATATGGCCTCGACATCACTTTCGAGCAGCCGGAGTTCCAGCTCGCGCGCTGGATAGCTTCGACTGATGCAAAGGGCCTCGATGATTTCGTGCAGGCCAACTATTCAAGCTGCGCCGAGGATCTCGACAACGATAGAGTCTTTATGGCGCGCAATCAGTTCATCTTCGACTACACGCGGGAACGCGCACCCGGAATTTCCTTCACCGACATCAAAGACGTGAAGGACAAGGCGGCTGCCTAGTTCAGTGTCACATTGGCCGCCTTGATCACCGGCACCCATCGCTCGATCTCGCTGTCCATCCGCGCGCGCAGTTCATCGGGCGAGGAACCGACAGGCTCCATCAATTGGGTCGCCAGTTTGTCGCGCAGCATCGGCTGACGGATGATTTCGGCGACTTCCTTGCTGATCCGTTCGATGATCGGTCTTGGCGTCCCGGCCGGCGCAATTAGGCCGTTCCAGGCATCGGCCTCCACATCGATTCCGCTTTCCTTCAGCGTCGGCACGTCCGGCAAATAGGGAGAGCGTCGGGCCGTAGAGACCGTGAGCATCTTCCCCGCGCCCGCTGCGGCGTGTGGCGTAACCGCGATCGCCGGGAGACAGGCGATCTGGACATCATTGCGGATCACGGCCGTGATGGCCTGCGGCGAACTGGGATAGGGCACGTGCACCAACTCAGAGCCGGCTTTGAGGGCGATCGCTTCCATGGCGAGGTGTGACAGCGAACCATTTCCGATCGAGGCAAAGTTGTACTTGCCAGGATTTTTGCGCAGAAGCGCAACGAAGTCCGCCACCGAGTTGACGCCCAGAGCCGGATTGACCGCGAGCACGCTCGGCTGGGTAACAAGTTGGGTGACTGGTTCAATGTCCTTGCGCGGATCGTAGGGCAGGCGCGAGAACAGCAGAGTATTGATGGCGAGAGGCCCGCCGATGCTGACCCCGAGGGTGGACCCATCGGGCGTGGCCTTAGCGACAATGTCGGTGCCGAGATTGCCGCTCGCACCGGACTTGTTCTCCACGACGAACGTCCTGGCGGGGTATTTCTGTTGCAATCCCTCGGCGACCAGACGCGCCACGACGTCCCGGGTCGATCCGGGACCGAAGGGCACCACAATCCGTACGGTCTTTGTTGGCCAGTCTTGCACTGACGCCGTAGCCCCGAGGGCCAGCAAGGCCAGAAGCGTTGCGAGGGCGTGTTTCGCCGCGCGAAATACCGCATCTGCGTTCATCGAAGGTGAGCTCTGCTCGATGCGTCTTGCATTGGTTGGGGCTATCCTCTACTGCGGCCACGGTAGAACGCGAGTTGTAGCATGGGCTTAGGTATTCTCATTCTTGGCCTGCTGGTCTTTCTCGGGACGCACGTCTTTGTGTCGTTCCGCGAGCCGCGTGCGCGCGTGATCGCGCAGCTCGGCCTGCCAGCCTATCGAGGATTATTTGCGCTGGTCTCGTTGGCTGGCCTCGCGCTGATCGTGTGGGGCTACGCGCAATACCGCGCGCATGGGTGGATCGACATATGGTCGCCGCCGGCATTCATGCGGCACATCACAGTCGGCCTGATGCTGTTTTCGGTGATCTTCCTTGTGGCGGCCTTTGTTCCAAGCCACATCAAGGCGCGGCTCAAGCATCCGATGCTGGCCAGCGTGAAGACCTGGGCTTTCGCGCATCTGCTGTCGAATGGCGACCTCGGCTCTATCTTGCTGTTTGGTACATTTCTGGCCTGGGGCGTCTATGCGCGAATTTCCGCCAAGCGCCGCACCGACCTCAAGCCGATAACGACGCCCGCCGGCTGGATGAATGACGCGCTGGTTGTTGCGATCGGCGCCGTCGTCTTTCTGGCGTTGGGTTATGCATTCCATCCGGTCGTGATCGGTGTACCCGTGTTCGGGAAATAGTCATGTCAGTACAGGACGAGATCCGGCGGTCGACCGCACCAGACATCCGCGCACGCAAAGGCGGCGAGCCGATTGTCTGCCTGACCTCCTACCACGCCCATACGGCTCGCATCGTCGATACGCATTGCGACGTGATCCTGGTCGGTGACTCGCTCGGGATGGTGATGCATGGGCTCGAGACCACCGTGCCCGTCACGCTCGACATGATGATCCTGCAGGGTCACGCAGTGATGCGCGGTTCGAAGCGCGCGCTGGTCGTAGTCGATATGCCGTTCGGTTCGTACGAAAGCTCGAAAGAGCAGGCGTTCATGAACGCAGCGCGCGTGCTTAAGGAAACCGGCTGCGGCGCGATCAAGGTCGAAGGTGGAAAACGCCTGGCCGAGACGATCGCCTTTCTCGCCGAGCGCGGGGTTCCGGTGATGGCTCATGTCGGACTGACACCGCAGTCCATCAACACGATCGGTTCGTTTCGTGCGCAAGGCCGCGACGAGGCCGACTGGTCGCGCATCGAGGACGACGCGATTGCCGTCGCGCAGGCCGGCGCATTTTCGGTGGTGATTGAAGCGGTGGCCGAACCGCTGGCACGCAAGCTGACCGCTGCGGTTCCAATCCCGACCATCGGAATCGGGGCGAGCGCTGCCTGCGATGGTCAGATTCTGGTCCTCGAGGACATGCTCGGCCTGTCCCCGCGGGTGCCGAAATTCGTCAAGCGCTACGGAACTCTCGGACCCAGCATTGAGAAGGCCGTTGCCGACTATGCGGCGGAGGTACGGTCGCGCACCTTTCCGGGGCCAGAGCACGTCTATCAGATGAAGAAGAAAGGGCTAACGCCCTGAATTGTTAAAGCTTACAGGCTTCCTTTGCCTTAGGCGCGCCACATCGCTAGTTTACCGCGAAATCCGGCCCGGGGATGGGTCGATCGGGGATTGGAGCAATCTTGGCCGATATTTTTCATGAAGTGGACGAGGAAGTCCGGCGCGAACAGCTGAAAAAGCTGTGGGATCGCTACAGCGGCTATTTGATCGCCGCGGCCGTACTGATCGTCCTCGCGATTGCGGCCTGGCGCGGCTACGAATATTGGGTCGCCAAAAGAGCCGCTGCCGCGGGCGCCGCCTACGAGGCTGCCGCATCCCTGATCGAGCAGAACAAATATGCCGAAGCCGAGGCTGCATTCGCCAAAGTCGCAACCGACGCACCGGAAGGCTACCGTGTGTTGGCACGCATGCGCGGGGCAGGAGCACTCGCCCAGGTCAAGCCCGCCGAGGCCGTGAAAGCCTACGATGAAATTTCGAACGACTCGTCGGTCCCCGCTGTCTGGCGGGACCTTGCTGCTGTGCGCGCCGGCATGTTGCTGGTGGATACACTCTCGTTCCCGGACATGCGCAGACGACTTGACGCGGTTGCGGAACCCTCGCGCAGTTTCCGCCACAGCGCACGCGAACTGCTGGCGCTATCCGCGTGGCGCAATCATGATTTTGCCGCCGCCCGGCGATACCTCGATATGATCACGAGCGACTCTGAGTCGCCGGCCGGCACGCGGGCGCGCGCGGAAGTGTTGTCGGCACTGGTTGCCGGCGAAGGCAAGAGTTGAGAGGCAAGGCATGCGGACCATCTATTATCGCGTCGTGCTGCTCACCGCTCTCGCAACATCCACGGTCGGGCTGACCGGCTGTTCAGGGGGTTTTGATCCAGACAAGCTCGACATATTCGGCCTCAGCGAGAAGAAAAAGCTTCCGGGTGAGCGCAAGGACGTGTTTCCCGGCGGAGTTCCGGGAGTGACGCAAGGCATTCCCCCGGAATACCTGAAAGGCGATCAGCCGCCGCCGGAAACCGCACAGGCGCCGGCGCCCGCGCAAACCAAGGCAGCGGCCGCGGCCGGGGAGGAAGAAAAAGACGCTACAGCCGAGCCTGAGGAGAAACCAAAGCCAAAGCCGAAAAAGGTGGCAAAGCCCAAGCCGCAACCGCAGCCTCAACCGACGCAAAATACGGCGCAATCCTCGGCTTGGCCGCAGCAGCAGCAGCAGGTGCAGCCTGCCCAGCAGAGTGGCCAGTCGGCATGGCCGGCACCAGCGCAGACTAATACTGCGTCACCCTGGCCTTCGTCGCCGCAGCCCGGCACTTTTCAGCGCTGACCGCGTCGGGCTTGACCCGAAGGCAAACCGCGCCGCAAACACTTGACGTATTGATTTGATGGACTGCCGGCGCGCGCCTGGCAGCGAAACCGATGAGCCTGTCGATTGTCATCGTGGGCCGGCCCAATGTCGGCAAATCAACCTTGTTCAATCGGCTGGTGGGTCGGCGCCTGGCGCTGGTCGATGACCGGCCCGGTGTCACGCGTGATCGGCGCGAGGGGGAAGGCCGTCTCGGTGACATCGCGTTCACCGTGATCGATACGGCCGGGCTCGAACAGGCTGCGCCGGAAAGCCTGTCCGGACGCATGCGCGCGCAGACGGAAGCGGCGATCGACCAGGCCGACATCATATTTTTCATGATCGACGCACGCGCGGGCCCGACACCCGTCGATCACGCCTTCGCCGACGTGGCACGCAAATCGGGCAAACCGATCGTGCTCATCGCCAACAAGAGCGAAGGGACTGCCGGTGAAGCGGGACGTCTTGAAGCTTACGCCCTCGGCCTCGGTGAGCCGATCCCGATCTCGGCCGAGCACGACGAGGGCATGTCCGATCTTTACGATGCCTTGAACGCCTTGGTGCTGGAAGAACCCGCGCAGCAACCGGTCGAAGACGCATCCGATCCGACGCATCCGATCCGTGTCGCCATTGTCGGGCGCCCCAACGCCGGGAAATCGACTCTGATCAATCGGCTGATCGGCGAGGAGCGGCTGCTGACCGGACCGGAGGCCGGCATCACGCGCGATGCGATAGCAGTCGAGCACGACTGGCAAGGTCACAAGTTCCGGATATACGACACCGCCGGATTACGCCGCCGCTCGCGGGTCGCGGAAAAGCTGGAAAAGCTTTCTGTCGCCGATGCGCTCAATGCGGTTCGCTTCGCTGAAGTCGTCGTCGTGCTTCTTGACGTGGAAAGCGCGTTTGAAGAGCAGGACCAGCGCATCGCCGATCTCATCGAACAGGAAGGGCGCGCCATCGTTATCGCGGTCAACAAATGGGACCTGAAAGAAAAGACCGCAGGCGCCATCGGCAAGCTTCGCGAACAGTCCGGGGAAAAGCTGACACAGCTCAAGGGTGTGCCTTTGGTGGCGGTCTCAGGCCTCACCGGTGAAGGCCTCGACCGATTGATGCAGGCGATCATTGATGCCTACGAGGTCTGGAACAAGCGCATCCCGACCAGTGCGCTCAATCGTTGGTTTGAGCACGCCGTCAATGCGAATCCGCCGCCGGCGGTGGCGGGCCGCTCGCTGCGTCTCAACTACATCACGCAGCCAAAAAGCCGGCCGCCGAGTTTCGTCGTGTTCTGCACGCGCGCGGACGCCGTGCCCAATGCGTACAAACGATATCTGCTGAATTCAATGCGTGAGACTTTCGATTTGCCGGGAACACCAATCCGTCTCGCGCTGCGCGAGAAGGACAATCCGTACAAAGGCCGGGCAAAAAGAAAGCACTGAGCGCGTCAGGCCGGCGCGTGAAAATCGAGAAATTTCTTTTCGCGGAAGCTGTAGAGCCTGCCTGTTTCACCGCATTCGGGCAGGCACAGTGGGAGGATTGCCTTTGCCACGTCCTCCGCGCTCGGCAATGTCAGCGGGTCGATGCCTGGGAAGGCGCTCGCGTACATGCGTGTGCGCGTCGGTCCGGGGCTGAACAGGTTCGCGCGCACCGATGTCGTTGCGCACTCCGATGCGTATGTGCGCGCGAGGAGTTCCAGCGCTGCCTTCGAAGCCGCATAGGGGCCCCAGTAGGCCCGTCCCATATGCGCGACGCCGGACGTCAGAAAGACGACACGACCGGCTTGCGAGCGTTGCAGAAGCACATCCATGCAGCGGATCAACTGCCAGTTCGCCGTTACGTTGACCGCGAGGTGATTGTCCCAATCCTTCGGTTCGACGTGACTCAGCGGTGATAGCGGGCCCAGAATCCCCGCATTGCCGACCAGGACATCGAGGCGTCGGTATCGCTCGTTGAGCGCCAGCGCGAGGCGCGCAATGCCTTCGCTGTCCTTGACATCGAGCGGCACCAAAGTGGTGGAACTGCCCGCCGCCCTGATCCTGTCATCGAGGTCTTCGAGCCCGCCGACGGTGCGGCCCACTGCAACCACGTGTGCGCCCGCATGCGCCAGTTCAAGCGCGATTGCGGCGCCGATGCCGCGCGAGGCGCCGGTTACAAGCGCAATACGGTCGGAAAGGGGCTTGGAATTCTCGGCCATTCAACAGCTAAACCCGGCCGGTGCCGGGCACCCACGTCTTTTTCAATGCAGGCTTTAGAAGACGCGCGCGCTCGGAACAAGCCCGGTCACGGCTTGGGAAGAATTCAGATGGCCTCGGCCAGCAGCGACAGTTGCCTCGGGCTTGCTTCCTGGGCGGCGAGATCGGTGAGAGGCGTCGGGTAGTCGCCGGTGAAGCAATGGTCGGTGAACTGCGGCCGCGCCGGATCGCGTCCCTCGAAACCCATCGCGCGGTAAATGCCATCGACCGACAGAAAGGCGAGAGAATCCGCACCGATGAATTTCCGCATGCCCTCAAGGTCGTGCGTGGCGGCGAGCAATTTGTCGCGCTCGGGTGTGTCGATCCCGTAGTAGTCGGGGTGAGTGATCGGGGGCGACGCAATGCGGAAGTGCACTTCCTTCGCGCCCGCATCGCGCATCATCTGCACGATTTTGCGTGAAGTGGTGCCGCGCACGATCGAGTCATCGACGAGGACGATCCGTCGGCCTTGCACCACCGCCCGGTTGGCCGAATGCTTGAGGCGGACGCCCTGATCACGAATGGCCTGTGTTGGCTGAATGAAGGTCCGTCCGACATAGTGATTGCGAATGATGCCGAGCTCGTAGGGGATCTTTGCTTCCTGCGCGAAACCGATGGCTGCCGGCACGCCGGAGTCGGGCACGGGGACGATGACGTCGGCCTGCGCGGGTGCCTCACGTGCAAGTTCCGCGCCCATCGTCTTGCGCACGTCGTAGACGTGACGCCCGCCGACGATCGAATCCGGTCGCGCGAAATAGATGTACTCGAAAATGCAGGGACGTGCCGCCATCGGTGGAAACGGCTTATGCGACTGAGCGCCATCGTCGTCAAAGACAACTACTTCGCCGTTTTCGACATCGCGCACGTACTGCGCACCAATGATGTCGAGCGCGCAGCTCTCGGAGGCCAGGATGGGGCAGCCGTCGAGCTTGCCGATCACCAGCGGCCGGATGCCGAACGGATCGCGAGCGCCGACCAGCTTCTTGTTGGTGAGGCCGACAAAGGCATAGGCGCCCTCGAGCTGGCGCAGTCCCTCAATGAAGCGATCGACAAAGCGATTGCGTCTGGCGCGCGCGACAAGATGCAGGATCACCTCGGTGTCGGTCGTCGATTGCATCATCGCGCCTTCGTGCACCAGATCGCGACGCAACTTGATGCCATTGGTGAGATTGCCGTTGTGACCGATCGCGAAACCGCCAGCATTAAGCTCGGCGAAAAGCGGCTGGACGTTGCGCAGGATCGTCTCGCCCGTCGTCGAATAGCGCACGTGACCTATGGCCGATGTGCCGGGCAGACGATCGATCACCTCGCGGCGTGCGAAGGCGTCACCGACGAGGCCAAGACGCCGCTCGGAATGGAACCGCTTGCCGTCGAATGAGACGATGCCGGCCGCTTCCTGTCCGCGATGCTGAAGGGCGTGCAGGCCCAATGCGGTTATCGCGGCCGCGTCCGGATGGCCGAAGATTCCGAATACCCCACATTCCTCGCGTAGACGGTCGCTATCAGCCTCCAGATCCGTTTGATCCATGGTCACACGATCCTGCGGCTTCTTCTGCATCGCTATCGGTTTCCGGTCGTCCTGGGCTGCGTCACGGGCGGCAGATCGGAACGCTGGTCGGGGCCGGCATCGGGTGTATCCTGATCTTCCAGCTTCGGCTTCTTCAACCGCTTTAAGATGGTGCTTTCGGGGTCATCCGGCAACATCGACATCAACCATTGTCCAGTGTTTTGCAGCACAAGTTTCGACTTGGCGCTGCGCACCCACTCGGGCTGGCTGCGGTCCGGCACCAGCCAGGCGAAGAATAGAAAGGCGACGACGACAATCACGAGCCCGCGGGCCAGCCCGAAAAGGAAGCCGAGCGTGCGGTCCAGCGCGCCGACGCGGCTGTCCAGGACCATGTCGGAAATGCGCGCAGTGATGATCGAGACGATCAGCAAGGTGCCGAGAAATATGCCGCCAGCCGAAACGGCGGCGGCCACCGAATCGCTGGCGAAGTACTGCTTCGCCAACGGCAGCACGCGCGGATAGGAATAAAGGGTCACGAGCGCGGCCACGCCCCAGGCGCCGATCGAAAGGATCTCGCGCATGAATCCCCGGATCAAAGCCAAAAGGCCGGAGACCAACATGACCAGGAGCAGAATGACGTCGAGCAGTGTGATCGGCATCGAGGCTTACGAACTCCACAGGTTCTGGCGATTGCCGCCGCACTTCATGGTCCGCAAGCATGGCGAATCCGGGCCAGCCATAGCGGCTCCAAACCTGGCGGCTATATCGGCCCTAAGTGCTTAATTTTAAGTCCATTCCTTCGCTTGCCGCCAACTCATCGACGCGCTGGCCGGGTTTTTGACGGGCCGTATATAGCGGGACCTCGCGGTCCCGTCACCCTTCTTGTCCACGCGCTTTGGCCATGCGTGGTTTACCCTCAGCGATGATGTCCGCCACAAGATTGGCAAGGTTCGTGACATCGGCAATCGTCAGGCTTGGGTCGGCGGTCTCGCCGCGTGCGGCTTCGGGCACGACTGCGCGGTTGAAACCGAGTTTCGCCGCTTCCTTGATGCGCATGGCACTCTGGGCCACGGGCCGGACAGCGCCGGACAGCGATACCTCGCCGAAATAGACCGCGTCCGCCGGTAGCGGCGCGTTGGCGAGTGAGGAGACGAGAGCCGCAGCGGCGGCAAGGTCCGCGGCAGGTTCGTGGATGCGCATGCCGCCCGCGACATTGAGATAGACGTCGTGGCCGCCGAGCCGCACGCCGCAATAGGCCTCAAGTACTGCCAGCACCATCGACAATCGGCTCGGGTCCCATCCGACGACTGCCCGTCTCGCAGTTCCGAGCGTGGTTGGCGCGACCAGCGCCTGGATTTCGACGAGCAGGGGCCGCGTGCCTTCGATGCCGGCAAAGACGGCCGTGCCGGGTTGCCCGAGATCGCGTTCCGAGAGGAAAAGCTCCGAGGGATTGGCGATTTCGCGCAAGCCGGAGCCGGTCATCTCAAAGACGCCGATTTCATCGGTCGGACCGAAGCGGTTTTTCACCGCGCGCAGGATACGGAATTGATGCGAGCCTTCGCCTTCGAAGGACAGCACCGCATCGACCATATGTTCGACGACACGAGGGCCGGCGATTTGCCCGTCTTTGGTGACGTGCCCGACGAGGATGATGGCCGCTCCCGACTTTTTGGCGAAGCGGATGAGCGCCTGCGCCGAACCGCGCACCTGGGTCACCGTACCGGGGGCAGATTCAACCGTATCGGTCCACATGGTCTGGATGGAATCGATGACGATCAGGCGAGGGGTCTTGCCCTCCGAGAGGGTTGCGACGATGTCTTCAACCGCGGTTTCAGCGGCAAGCTCGACGGCGGTGTCGCGCAAACCTAACCGTTCGGCGCGCAAGCGAACCTGCGCCACGGCCTCTTCACCTGAAATGTAAACCGCGCGATGACCGGCGCGGGCTAAGGCGGCCGCAGCCTGGATCAATAAAGTCGATTTACCGATCCCCGGATCGCCGCCGACCAGGAGAACCGAGCCGCGCACGAAGCCCCCACCGGTGACGCGGTCCAGTTCAGCGATCCCCGACGGCAGGCGGGGCGCGTCATGGGCCTCGCCGGCGAGCGCCTCGAGCGCGAACAGGCGGCCTCGGCCCGGCTTGCGGCCCGGGCCGGACGGGCGCTCGGCGCCTTCTTCGCTCAACGTGTTCCATTCCCCGCAGGCCTCGCACTTTCCCTGCCAGCGGCTGAAAGCAGCACCGCAGTTCTGGCAGACGAAGGTCAGATTGCGTTTCGACATGGGGAATCGCCGGGAAATAGTGCTCAGGAAGGCTAAGTCGCCGATAAGAACAATACAAGAACATTTTTTAAAAAGTCGCTAATTTGCCGCGGGATCGGCGGCATCTCACGCCGGTGCCCTGTAGGCACAATGGTAGCGGTGCCCGAGGCTCGTCAGCACCTCATAGCCGATCGTTCCGGCGCGGGTCGCAAGCTCATCCACGCCGATCTCGCCGCCAAGAAGCGTGACGAGGTCGCCCCGGCGGACCGAGCGGTCGGCCAGGGCAGTGATGTCGACAGCGATGAGATCCATCGAAACCCGTCCGGCGATCGGACAGCGCGTGCCGCCAACGATTGCATCCGCGCCCGGCGCAGCATCGGTCGCACTCGCCGCGCGCGGATAACCGTCGGCATAGCCGACGGCGACCACGGCGATGCGCGTTGCGTGCTTGGCCGTCCAGGTCGCGTTGTAACCGACCGTCTCGCCCTTCGGCACCGTGCGAACCTGAATCACGCGCGCCTGCAGTTCGACCACAGGACGCATGGGGTTGCGACGTCCCGGCGTCGGATTGACGCCATAGATGGCTGCTCCGGGCCGCACCATATCGCAATGCGCGGCACTGCCGAGGAATATCCCGGACGAATTCGCAAGCGAGCCGGGAATGCCGCGGTAGAGGAGGCGCACTTCGCGGAATAATTTTATCTGCTGCTCGTTGAGCGCATGGCCTGGCTGCTCTGCGCAGACGAGGTGGCTCATCAGCAGCGTAATGCCGTGTTTCTCCGCGCGAATGCGCGGGGCCAACGCCGCCGCTTCATTTATGGAGATGCCCAATCTGTTCATGCCCGTGTCGACATGCAACGCGGCTCCGCCGCGCCAATCATTTGCGGCACAGAAAGCATCCCATTCGGCGAGTTCGACCAGACTTCCGATCACGGGGCGCGCCTGAATGTCCGCAAAGGCCGCCGTCGTTCCCGGCAACAGACCGTTGAGCACATAGATTGCCGGCTCTGCCACGACCGCGCGCACGCGGCGCGCTTCGGAAAGATCGGCGACGAAGAACGTCTTGCACCCGGCTCCTGCGAGCACGCGGGCCACCGGCTCGATTCCGCAACCGTAGCCGTTGGCCTTGATGACGGCTGCGCATTCCGACGGCATCGCGCGTCGGCCGAGTTCGAACCAATTGGCTGCGATCGCGCCCAGATCAATCGTCAAGATTCCCCCGATTTCCGGAACATCGGAATCGGCGCGGCGCTCGACAGGCGCTTGCGACGCATCGTGCAGCAGGGCGGTTTTGGCCTCGGCCATACTGAGGGTTTAGCTGCCCGGCGACCGCCAGTCTATGGGACTTGCGGTGACCTAGACTTGAGCTCATTTACGTGCGTTCCGGCAAACGGGCTTCGCGTGCGAGCGAGGAGAAACGTGTAACCGCCGCATCAAATTGCAACTCGACGGTGCCGGTTGGCCCATGGCGTTGCTTGCCGATGATGACTTCGGCCTTGCCGTGCACTTTGTCGGCCTCCGCCAGCCATTCCGCGAATTTTTCGCGATTGGATTCCAGCGGCTTGCGCATCTGGTGGTAATACTCTTCGCGATAAACAAACAAAACCACGTCGGCGTCCTGTTCGATTGAGCCGGATTCTCGCAAATCCGAGAGCTGAGGCCGTTTATCATCGCGGCTTTCCACCTGGCGCGACAATTGAGACAGCGCGAGAATCGGAACATTAAGTTCCTTCGCCAATGCCTTGAGCTTCGTTGTGATTTCAGTGATTTCCTGGACGCGGTTCTCCGCCGAGCGCCGGGTCGAGCCTTGCAGAAGCTGCAAATAGTCGATGACCAGAAGGTCGAGACCGCGTTGCCGCTTGAGCCGTCGCGCGCGAGCCGCAAGCTGCGCAACGGACAGACCGCCAGTCTCGTCAACGTAGAGCGGAATATTCTGTAGTTCGATGGAGTAATCCTTGATCTTTTCGAAATCACTTTCACTGATGCCGCCGCGGCGGATCTGGTTTGAGGGGATGCCGGTCTGCTCGGCGATGATGCGGGTTGCGAGCTGTTCGGCTGACATTTCCAATGAGAAGAAGCCGACAATTCCGCCGTTGACGGTGCTGGTGTGGCCGTCCGGTTTGATCTCGCCGCGCCATGCTTTGGCGATGTTGTAACCGATGTTGGTGGCAAGCGCGGTTTTTCCCATGCCGGGCCGGCCCGCAAGGATGACCAGGTCGGATTGCTGCAACCCGCCCATCATGCGGTCGAGATCATCAAGGCCAGTGGCGACGCCGGACAGCTTCCCATCGCGTTGAAAGGCGTGCGCGGCCATATCGATGGCCGTGGTAAGCGCCTGCGCGAAACGCTGGAAACCCCCGTCATATCGGCCTGTTTCGGCCAATTCATAAAGTCTTCGTTCGGCATCTTCGATCTGGTCGCGCGGAGAAAAATCGACAGGCGCGTCGTAGGCGACATTCACCATGTCCTCGCCGACCTGGATCAGCGCGCGGCGGACCGAAAGATCGTACACCGTGCGGCCATAGTCCTCGGCATTAATGATCGTTGTGGCTTCCGCGGCGAGCCGGGCGAGGTACTGGCTGACAGTCAGGCCGCCGATGTCCGCGCCGGCATCGAGAAAGGTCTTCAGCGTGACGGGCGTTGCAAGCTTGCCGGCGCGGATAAGATCGCGCGCAAGCTGATAGACCTGCTGATGAATCGGCTCGAAAAAATGCACCGGTTCCAGGAAGTCGGACACGCGGTAGAACGCCTCGTTGTTGACGAGGATCGCGCCCAATAGCGCCTGCTCCGCTTCTATATTGTGCGGAGCCGAACGGTAGAGCGGGGCAGGTTCTTCGACCTGCTTGCGGGCTGTCGAATCAGCGATGGCCATGGATTGCGTTGCTTACCCGGGAATTGTGGCATAGCACGTGGTTTGTGAAGGAAACGCACGGCCCGCGCGCTTCTCCCGCAATTCACAGCATCATTGAGCGGTGGGTAAGGCCGGTTTTTTCTCTGGACTGGCGGCGAAACTATTCGCCGGCAAGCCTTAACGGCGGGCGACGCTTGCCTTCGGCGGCCGCGAGGCGGCGCTCTTCGCTGGCAATGTAATCGCGCGTGATCGGCACGACGCCCTGGCGCGTGGTGAGCTGGATCTGCATCACCATCATGTTCTGCTCGCGGAACGACATTTCGGAAGCCGCAAGATAGAACTCCCACATACGCACAAAGCGCGGCTCGTAGATGCGCTCGACATCGTCGCGGTGCGCGAGAAACCGCTCGCGCCAAGCCTTGAGCGTTTCTGCATAATGCAGGCGAAGGATCTCGATGTCCGTGACAAGGAGCCCGGCGCGTTCGATCGCGGGCAGGACCTCGGACAGGGCAGGGATGTAGCCGCCCGGGAAGATGTATTTTGCGATCCAGGGATTGGTGACATTAGGCCCTCCGGACCGGCCAATCGAATGCAGGAGCATCACGCCGCCATCATTCAGCAGCTCGGCGCATTTCTGGAAAAACGTATCGTAATGGTTGATCCCGACATGCTCGAACATGCCGACCGAAACGATCCGGTCGAACTTCTGCTGTACGTCACGATAGTCCTTCAACAAGAAGTGGGCGCGTTCACTCAGTCCCTTCTCCGCGGCCCGCTCGTTTGCATTGGCATGCTGCTCCTTGGACAGCGTCACGCCGGTAACATTGGCCCCGCCGAGCTCCGCGAGATAAAGACCGAGACCGCCCCAACCGCAGCCGACGTCGAGTATGGTCTGGTCGCGATCCAGCCTGAGCTTTGCCGCAATGTGTCGCTTCTTGGCGAGCTGCGCGTCGTCGAGCGAGGTCTCCGGCGTTTCGAAATAGGCACAGCTGTACTGCCGGTCTGCATCCAGGAAGAGCGAGTAGAGACGGCCGTCGAGATCGTAGTGATGCGCGACGTTGCGACGGGCCCGCTTGCGCGGATTGAACTGGGCGAGGCGGCGGCCGGTGTAGCGCAGCAGCCATTGCGGGCGCGCCCATTTCGGGGCTTCAACACCTTGCCCAAGCAGAACGGCCAGTACGTCGGCAATCGTACCCTGCTCAACAACCAGGGTTCCATCCATGTAAGCTTCGCCGAATCTGAGCTCGGGATCGCGCAGCAGGTCTAACTCGGTGCGACGCGAGGTGAGGCGCACTGCGACCGGGCTGCCCGTGCCATCTCCAAAGACAAAGGTTCGTCCGCGCGAGGTAGTGAGTTTGAACGTCCCCCGCCGGATAAACGCACCGAACAGACCTCGAAGCAACCGATCCATCGGCCGCCTCCACCATCAAATCGACGCCCCGCAGCTGGCAATACTCAAAAATACAACGCCGCGGACGCACAAACGTTCGGACTTAGGTATTTAATCAAAGTTGCCGGGGATCAGCAATCCTGCCCGCGCAAACCCGCTATCATTCCGACGCTGGTCACAATTGCGAAATAATACGCTATCAAGGCCGTCGATCGGGGTGGCGAGTGGGTAGCGGTCAGTAAGCGGGACATTGGATGGAGCGAAAAAGGTTATGCCAGAACGTGGCCTGGCTGGCGGTCGGCGTCTCGGCGGGGTGGCTGGTCAACAGCGCCGCGGCGCAGGAAACCCTGGGCCGGAATAAGAGTCCGGCGCAGACTTTCGCGTCCGATTGCGCCGTCTGTCACAAGTCGCCGCGAGGCCTCACGAAGTCCGCTGGCGGCCTCTTTGGGGTCGAAGGCTTCTTACGCGAGCATTATACGTCGAGCCGGGAGTCGGCCACGGCGCTTGCCAACTACTTGAGATCGCAGGACAGCGGACCGGCGGGAACGCGCGCCAAGCGCGCCTCGGTCAAGGGTGCCGGCAGGAAGCCGAGCGGTGCACCCGGTGACACCAAGCCGAGCGCCGGGAGACCTCCCGACATCACGGCACCTGAGCGCCGGGCGGTTGAACCGAGGCCGAACCCGCCCGCGGCCGGCGAAGCAAAACCAGCCGAGGGCGCAGGAGAGTAGTCAGAGCGGCGTCCGCGTGTCGCTCAAGCGTCTTCCGTCTTCTTCTTTTTGCCTTTGGCCTTGGCTGATGCCTCGCCGGTGTCCGCTTTCGCTTTGTCCGCGGCAGCGGTTTCCTCCTCGGCCTTTGCTCCCGGCTCGAACATCGTCTCCGCGGCTGCGGCCGCAGCGGCGGCTTCTTCTTCCGCCTCGCTGCGCGCCACAGTCACGTCCTCGCCGCGCGCAATTCGCTCGGCCTCGTCGGCGCTGCGCGCGACGGTGACCATTATCGCGACTTCGACCTCCGGGTGCAGCGCGAGCGGCACCTTGTACTGGCCGATCGTCTTGATCGGGGCATTGAGCACGATCTGCGAGCGGCCAACGTCCGCGCCGTGCTCTTTGAGGATGGCGGCGATGTCACGGGTCGAAACCGAGCCGAACAACTGGCCGGCCTCGCTCGCCTGACGCAGGACGACATAGCTCTTGCCGTCGAGCTTGCCGGCAAGCATTCCGGCTTCGCCTTTCATTTCGAGATTGCGGGCCTGAAGCTCGGTCTTCATCTCTTCGAACCGCTTCTTGTTGTCGGCGGTTGCCCGCAGGGCCTTGCCGCGCGGGAGCAAAAAATTACGGGCAAAGCCGTCCTTGACGCGCACGACGTCGCCCATTTGGCCGAGCTTGCCGATACGCTCGAGCAGGATCACTTCCATTGTCGTTACTCCTCGATCTGAACTTTGGTTGGTGGTTGTCTCAAACTCATGAAGGCGTTGGTGTGTTGGTCTTGCGCGCGACGAGCGCGCGCACGTCGATCACGGTGTCGATCAGGCCAAGCAGGCAAATCGCAAGGATCAGCCAGCTGACCAGAAGCACTGCGAGGTAGATTCCGGCGAGCACGAAGGGGCGCCCGTTCAATCCGCGGGTCACCGCATGCAGCACGGAGAAGCCAAGCACGGCATAGGCCATCAGCAGGCCGGCGCAGACCACGCGTGCGACGATCCCGAGCAGCCCATCAGCGAAACTCAAAGCGATCGCGAGTGCGAGGACGATCGCCAGCAAAGGCGGGGAGCGCAAAGCCGACAGGTCCGGCCACGGGCGCGTCAGACGACCTGAAAATTTTACCACGCGGCCAGCGAGCCACAGATTGAGCAGCGAGGTCAGCATGGCGAGGATGGCCGCCGTGGGTGGCATGACCGCCACCATGAAATTGATGAAGCGTTCGGGATCGGCGCCGCCGGGCAGTGTCAGCGGTCCATCCGGCGCGTTCATCTGCGCGCGCAACATGCGGGTGAGGGCGTCGTGCAGGCCGGCATTGAAAGTCTGGGCGTCGGTGCCGAAATTCGGAATGGCGACGATAACGACCATCGCGGCAAGGATCGCGGCCCACATGACGATGCGCCCGATCGGATACCATTCGAGCGGTGGCTGTTGGGGTCCGTTGCCGGCCGCGGCCAGCGGGCGGGCTAGCATCGCGAGATAGCCGAGCCAACAGGCGGGGATGCCGGCGTCGGCGAGAAAGCCGAAGAAGAAAACGGTGCCGAGCGCGAGGCCAATGCTGATCGAGCCGACGCCTGCCGCGATCAATGCCGCCCAGTGACCCCAGCCGAGCCCGGCAATCATGATCGGCAGGGGCGCGAGATAGAACAGCGGGATCGACAAAAGCGCGCCCGAGATCACCGAGGCGAACAGCAAGGCCGCCGCGGCGCCGGCACCGATACCGATGAGTGCGAAGTTCATCATCACGAGCTGTCCCGCTCCTCTCGAGCGGTTAGAGGCGGCATGTGCATCCGCCCCAACCATCGGCGAGCGGGATGATCCCCGCGCGCCTCGTTATCGTCTTACTGTATCACGTAAGGCAGCAGGCCGAGGAAGCGCGCGCGCTTGATCGCCTGCGCGAGCTCGCGCTGCTTTTTCGCCGACACGGCGGTGATGCGACTCGGTACGATTTTGCCGCGCTCGGAGACGTAACGCTGCAGGAGCTTCACGTCCTTGAAGTCGATCTTCGGGGCGTTGGCGCCGGAGAACGGGCAGGTCTTGCGCCGGCGGAAGAAAGGTCGGCGCGCGCCGCCTTGCGGTGAGAATGCCATGGTCTATTCCTCCCCGCCGCTGTTGCGGTCGCCGCCGTCGACGCCTTCGATGTCGTCGCCACCCCTGCGCCCGCGCCCTCCGCGGTCATCGCGGTCGCGATCGGATTTGCGCATCATCGCCGACGGACCATCTTCGTGCGCCTCGACACGGATTGTGAGATAGCGCAGCACATCTTCGTTGAGACGTTCCTGTCGCTCGATCTCGTTAAGTGCCGCTGGCGGAGCATCGACGTTAAGCAGCGTCATATGCGCTTTGCGGTTCTTGCGAATGCGGTAGGTGAGGGACTTCAAGCCCCAATACTCGTTCTTTGTGATCTTGCCACCCATCTGCCCGATCACCCCGGACAGCTGCGTGGTCAATTCCTCGACCTGCTGCGCGCTTAGGTCCTGGCGCGCGAGGTAGACGTGTTCGTACAACGGCATGAATGCCTTTCCCTTGTTAAATCCCAGTCCTCGATCCTGGCGCCAAGCCCCTCGAGCCCTTCGGGAAAGGCTCGAATGCTCTGAAGGCGGAAGCACGGGACGCCGGACCAACAGTCCTACCGGTTTCGAACGAAGCCGGCCGTCCGTTCAGCTCCCAACCAGGATTGATGGAGCGGGCGGTTTATAGGGGGTTTTCACAAAAAGGCAAGGTAAAACAGCGCTCTCAGGGCCGGCAAAATCCAGCTATGAATTTGCCGCTCCTCTAATTTCCAAGACCGCGGCTTTGTAGTCGGTCAACTAGTTTTACGGCGAGGTCCGCGCCTTCCTTGATCTGACGCTCGGTTTTTGGATCCTGGCCGTTTCCGCGGCGCGTTATTTTGAGGGCTTCCAGCAGCCGGCCCAGGTTTCTCGCCAGGAATTGCTGTCGGAAAGACGCATCATTGCGAGCTTGGGCAAGTTCGCTCTCGGTAACCAGCTCATTTATGACCTTGGCCTCTGAAAAATTTGAAAAAATCCTAACGAAAAGAGTTTGTCGCAAGATTACCAAGCACGCCACAACTTGACAGAACCCGGCATCGAGGTGTCTTTCGGCCCGATTTCTGCGTATGCACGAAGAATACAGTGAGCAGGATTATGGCGGTCGCTTTTGTGTTTCCGGGTCAAGGCAGTCAGGCCGTCGGAATGGGTAAGTCGCTCGCGACGAACTTTGCTGCCGCGCGACAGGTTTTCGATGAAGTCGATGCTGCTCTTGCGAGCAAGCTGAGCACCATCATCTTTGCGGGGCCTTCCGATGCGCTCACGCTCACCGAAAACGCACAGCCTGCTTTGATGGCGGTTTCGCTCGCGGCCTTGCGGGTCATGGAAACGGAAGCGGGGTTGAATTTGGAGCGCGACGCGCAGTTTATCGCCGGACACTCACTCGGCGAGTACTCCGCCTTAGCGGCTGCCGGCGCTTTCACGGTTACCGATGCCGCACGGTTATTGCGCACACGCGGGCAGGCCATGCAGAAAGCGGTCCCGGTTGGCGAAGGTGCGATGGCGGCGTTAATCGGCCTAGAATTTGATGCGGCGTCGGCAGTTGCGGCGGACGCCGCGCAAGGTGCGGTGTGCCAAGCGGCCAACGACAATGGGGCTGGTCAGGTTGTCGTCTCCGGAAACAAGGCGGCGGTCGAGCGTGCGGTAGAGATCGCCAAAGCGAAGGGCGCCAAGCGCGCGATGCTTCTGCCCGTGTCCGCACCCTTCCATTGTTCCCTGATGAAACCCGCCGCCGATGTTATGGCTGAAGCGCTTGCGAAAGTGTCAGTGAAATCGCCGACTGTGCCTTTGGTTGCCAATGTTCTGGCTAAGGCCATCCGTAATCCGGATGAAATCGTGCGCGGACTGATCGAACAGGTGACCGGTACAGTGCGCTGGCGTGAGTCAGTTCTATATATGGCGAATGCCGGCGTAACAAACTTCTACGAGGTTGGCGCTGGAAAGGTGCTTAGCGGATTGATCAAGCGGCTTGCCGGCAATGCGACAGTATCTGCTGTCGGAAGCCCGGAAGATATTGCCGCGTTCAAGGCCGGGAGGAACGCATGATGTTCGATTTGACGGGCAAGACCGCGCTCGTGACCGGCGCAAGCGGGGCAATCGGCGGCGCAATCGCGCGAGCCTTGCACGCCCAGGGCGCGACGGTTGCTGTCTCTGGTACACGCAAAGATGCGCTCGAGGCCATCGCCGCCGCGCTGCGTGATCGCGTGCATATTTTGCCGTGTGATCTCGCTGAAAAAGATGCCGTTGAAGCTTTGGTACCTCACGCAGAAGAAAAAATGGGGAAGCTCGACATTCTCGTCGCGAATGCCGGGGTCAATCGCGACAATCTTTTCGTGCAATTGCGCGATGAGGATTGGGACCGAGTAATCGCGGTCAACCTAACCGCCACATTCCGCCTCACCCGCGCCGCCGTATCGCGCATGATGCGCCGCCGGTGGGGTCGCGTCATTGCTATTACATCGGTGGTCGGATTTACCGGCAATCCGGGACAGGGAAACTATACGGCTTCCAAGGCGGGAATTGTCGGGATGATAAAGTCAGTGGCCGCCGAATACGCGAAGCGCAATATTACCGCCAATTGCATTGCGCCGGGTCTGATCGCATCAGCCATGACTGAAAAGCTCAACGACAAACAGCGCGAGGCGATCTTTGCGCGCATCCCGGCAGCCAAGCTCGGAACTCCGGAAGACGTTGCGGCCGCTGGTGTGTTTCTGGCTTCGAACGAAGCCGCGTACGTGAATGGCCAGACCATCCACGTCAATGGCGGGATGGCCATGATATAGCGGAGACCCCCGAAACGGCCGCGTCGGATTTTACGACGGATCATGCCGATGAGTGGTCTAAAAGCCACCTTCCCGGGGCTTGCTCGGCCAGCCTTCACGCGCTAGTCAACGCATTTGAAGTATGGTAACCGAACTTTGGTCCGGGTTGGGGCGGCTAGTCGCGGAAGTCACAAGCATATTCCGCAATTGGGGTTGTCTCATCACCGTCAAGCAGGACGAGGCCATACTGAGATGGTTGTTGCGATCTGGCTTCGGACCGCAGCCCAATCTAAAAAGCACGAGGTTGGAACGATGAGTGACATTGGCGAGCGGGTGAAGAAGATCGTCGTGGAACACCTGGGCGTGGAGCCCGAAAAGGTGACCGATCAAGCGAGTTTTATCGACGATCTTGGCGCCGACAGCCTCGACACCGTTGAGCTCGTGATGGCCTTCGAAGAGGAATTCGGCTGCGAGATTCCGGATGATGCCGCCGAGACCATTTTGACCGTCGGCGACGCGGTCAAATTCCTCGAAAAGAACGCCAAAAGCTGAGCGCGCGCGTCGCGCCGCTGCTCAATCGCTTCGCTCGTCATCGGCTTTTTGGCTGTGCGCAATGCAGCGGCGCAACGGATTTCGCTCGGAGCCTTTTATGAGACGTGTTGTTGTCACAGGGATGGGAATGCTTACGCCGCTCGGTTGTGGCGTTGAGCCGACCTGGGCACGCTTGCTCAAAGGCGAGAGCAGCGCCAAGAAGATCGACAGTTTTGATGTTTCAGATATCGCTTGCAAGATTGCTTGCGTCGTTCCTCGAGGCGATGGTTCAAACGCGACCTACGATCCCGACCAATGGATGGAGCCGAAGGAACAACGTAAGGTCGATGAGTTCATCGTCTTCGCTATGTGTGCCGCTCGCCAGGCGCTCGACGACGCCGGTTGGCATCCGAAGACCTATGATGAGCAAACTACCACTGGGGTGCTAATCGGTTCTGGCATTGGTGGAATAGAAGGGATTGCCGAGACGGCCGTTGCTTTGCATGAGAGGGGCCCACGTCGGGTATCACCATTCTTTATTCCGGGCCGTATCATCAATTTGGCTTCGGGATTTGTATCGATCGCTTTTGGTCTCAAAGGACCGAACCACGCGGTGGTCACCGCCTGTTCGACCGGAGCGCACGCGATTGGTGACGCCGGTCGATTGGTGGCGTTGGGCGACGCTGATGTCATGGTGGCCGGCGGGGCGGAGTCCCCTGTGAACCGAATATCGTTGGCAGGGTTTTCAGCGTTGCGAGCGCTCTCCACAAACTTCAACGATGATCCGACCCGAGCTTCGCGCCCTTACGACAAGGATCGCGACGGTTTCGTGATGGGAGAGGGCGCTGGGGTTGTCGTCTTGGAGGCGCTTGACCACGCGAAGGCGCGTGGTGCCAAAATCTACGCTGAACTCATAGGCTATGGGCTATCAGGCGATGCCTATCACATTACGGCTCCGGCCCCGGATGGTGATGGCGCGTTGCGTTGCATGAATGCCGCAATTCGTCGGGCGGGTATTTCAAGTGGCGATATCGACTACATCAACGCGCACGGTACTTCGACGCCGCTCGGGGATGAGATTGAACTCGGTGCAGTACAGAAATTGGTTGGCAATGCGGCAGGCCGGATATCGATGTCGTCCACAAAGTCTTGCATTGGCCACCTGTTGGGGGCGGCTGGTGCAGTAGAGGCTATATTTTCAATCCTCGCGATTCGCGATCAGGTTGCGCCGCCCACGATCAATCTCGATAATCCGTCGGTTGACACGCCAATCGACTTAGTTGCCCATCAGGCACGCAAACGAGATGTTGACACCGCATTGTCGAATTCATTCGGATTCGGGGGTACAAACGCGTCACTTATTTTCCGCCGCTACGCCGCCTAGGAGCTTCGGTCGGCGCACGTCCCAAGCTTTCGCCATAATTTCTTCTAACGTGCGCGACGCAGGGCGGTGAATATTGCGATAAGGGGACGCTGGTGTTGATTCGGGAGCGCGCCACGTGAATTCGGATCGACCCGCGGACGGTGGCTCTTCGTCCGCGAAACCGCCTTTGCCACGCAGTCCGCGAGCCGCCCTCGAGCCAGAAAGAGTGCCATTGCCGAGTCGTCATTCGCGGCGAGCGCGCCATCCAGTGGTGGTAGTCGGGAACGCGATCTTTACGCTCCTCATTGTCTTAGCGATCGCGACTGCCGCAGTCCTGTTCATTGGAAAACAGAGGTTTGAAGCGCCGGGCCCTCTTGCTGAGGACAAGATGGTGAATATCCCGCGGGGCCTTGGGATTAAGGATATTGCCGACCTATTGCAGCGCGAAGGTGTGATCGATCAACCGTACGTCTTTATGGGCAGTGTCATTGCGCTCAAAGCGCGTGGCGAGCTCAAGTATGGGGAGTATCAGTTCGCCAGGAATTCGAGCGTCGCCGATGTCGTAGATACGATCACAGAAGGCAAGGTCGTACAGCATACCGTGACTGTGCCCGAGGGGCTAACCTCCGAACAGATCGTTGCGCGTCTTTTGGAGAACGATGGGTTGGCGGGTCAGATCAAAGAGATTCCGCGCGAAGGGACGCTTCTTCCGGAGACGTACAAGTTCACCAGGGGCATCACGCGCGAGCAGATCATTCAGCGCATGCAGCAGGCTCATCGACGCGTTTTGCAGGAGGTGTGGGAACGCCGGATGCAGGATTTACCGGTCAAGACGCCAGAGCAGCTTGTCACGCTGGCATCGATCGTGGAGAAAGAAACAGGCAGACCTGACGAACGCACCCGCGTTGCGGCGGTCTTTGTGAACCGGCTGAAAAACAGAATGCGGCTTCAATCGGATCCAACCATCATCTACGGGCTGACCGGCGGCAAGGGGTCGCTCGGACGTCCGATCCTCAGAAGCGAGATCGAGCAGCCCACACCTTACAATACCTACTTGGTCGATGGGTTGCCGCCCGGGCCAATTGCGAATCCTGGCCGTGCTTCACTCGAAGCGGCGGCAAATCCTGCCCGCACAAAGGAGCTCTATTTCGTTGCTGACGGCACCGGCGGCCACGTCTTTTCGGAAAATTACGCAGAGCACCAGAAAAATGTCGCGCGCTTGCGTGGCATTGAGCACGGCACGATCAGTCCCCCCGCGCCAGGATCACAAAGCGGTACCAAGCAGTAGGCTTGTGGCGATTACCTCTCACGGCTAAGGTCGCCGCGCTTTAGAGCAGGCAACAACTGTACAACGGATCCAGCCCATGGCTCTGTCGAGCATGACGGGATTTGCTCGCGGCCAAGGCACCGCTGGTTCCTACGCGTGGAATTGGGAAATCAAATCGGTTAATGCGAAAGGCCTCGATCTGCGCTTCCGTCTGCCGCCAGGATGGGACGCCGTTGAGGTGCCGGCGCGCGCGCGCGCCGCAGAAAAACTGTCGCGCGGGACCATCTATGCCAATCTTACTGTCGATCGCAAAGGTGTACTGCCGACAGCCAAGATCAACGAACCCGCGCTGAGTGCGGTTCTTTCAACGCTCAAAAGCCTTTCCGGAAAAGTCGAGGCCGCTCCGGCAACTCTGGACGGGATTCTATCACTTAGGGGAGTGATCGAAATTGCCGAGGAAGATGAGCGCGAGGAAGACCACCGCGCGGCAGAGGCGGCGATCATTACGACGTTTGAACAAGCGCTCTCAGCAATGATCGACATGCGTCGCGCGGAGGGCGCAACTCTTGGCCAGCTCCTGACTACGCGCCTTGATGAAATCGCCAAATTAGCCGGTCGTGCAGAGGACGCACCCGGGCGCAAGCCGGAAGCCATCAGGTCCCGGTTGGCTGAACAGGTCGCGGTCCTGCTGTCAGCTTCGGAGCGATTCGATTCCGACCGCTTGCACCAGGAAGCAATTTTGCTCGCGGCAAAAGCCGACATCCGCGAGGAGCTCGACAGGCTTTCTTCTCATGTCGAACAGGCGAAAAGGCTTCTCGCCAGCGGCGGCGCGATCGGTCGCAAGCTCGATTTTCTCGCGCAGGAGCTTCATCGCGAATCGAATACACTGACTGCAAAGGCCAATGACGTGGAGTTGACCAATATAGGTCTCGAGCTCAAAAGCGTGGTCGAGCAATTCCGCGAACAGGTACAAAACTTGGAGTAACTGCACGTGGGCCATCAGCGGCAACAGGATCTTGCTGTCGCCAGGCGCGGGCTTATGCTTGTGCTGTCGTCGCCCTCAGGTGCGGGCAAGACTACGCTGTCCCGCAAACTGCTCGATAAAGACGACACCGTCGCGCTGTCGGTGTCGGTCACGACGCGCAAAATGCGTCCAGGTGAAAAAGATGGCCGCGACTACCTGTTTATCGACAGAAAGAAGTTCGATCTCATGGTCGACAATGACGAACTTCTGGAGTGGGCTGAGGTTTTTGACAATTACTATGGCACGCCGAAAAAGCCGGTAATGGATGCGCTTGCGGCAGGCCGTGATGTGCTCTTCGATATCGACTGGCAAGGCACGCAACAGCTCCGCGAAAGGGCTCGAGCCGATCTCGTCAGCGTTTTCGTTTTGCCCCCGTCCGTTCCGGAGCTCGAACGACGACTGCGCGCGCGCGCACAAGACGACTATGAGACGATTCATCGCCGTATGGCTAAAGCTGCCGACGAGATGAGCCACTGGGCAGAGTACGACTATGTTGTGATAAATCGCGACGTAGATCAGACCTTTGCTGACGTTGCGGCCATTCTCGCCGCCGAACGCCTTAAGCGTGAACGCCAATCCGGTCTTTCTGATTTTGTGCGTGGCCTTCAGGCCAAGCTTTAAGTGGTGAGGACGACGCGCCCGACGATCCGACCGGCGCGCAGATCATCGAGGGCTTGCGACGCGTGACCAAGTTGGCGCTCTGTGATCGGGGGTGGGGCTATCCGCTTGGCGCGCACCAGATCGATCAGTTCGCGCGCTTCGGCCAACGTTCCCGTTGTGGTGCCTTCGATTGTCATGGCTTTCAGCGCAAACATGGCGACGGCGGTTGAGTAGGCGCCCCCTATCAGCCCGGTCACCACGACCTTCCCACCCTTGGCAAGCACGCCGGTGGCAAAATGCAGGGAGCTGTCCGATCCTGCAAAATCGCAGGCCGCGTATACTCCTCCGCTGGCTTTCAGAAGCGCCTTGCGCGCGCTCGGATCGGACGGGTCGAATGCCGCGGATGCTCCGGCGGCGAGCGCGGCCTCGCGTTTCTTGGCATCGACATCCGCAACTAACGGTGCGACGCCATACATAGCGCGAGTTAGAGCGAGGCCCATCAAGCCGACGCCACCAAGGCCTACGAGCAGCGGTGGGGCGCGCATCACCCGGTCGGCAAGACGTTTGAGAGCCGCAAAAGCCGTGAGACCCGAACACATCAATGCGCCGGCGAAACCCGGTGGCAAAGGCTCATAGTCAATCAAATAACGCTCATGCGGTACCAGCACGTGAGTGGCGAAGCCACCGTCCACGGAGATCCCTAGATGATGCGGTGCGGAGCAAATATTCTCGTCACCGGCCTTGCACGCGACGCATTCTCCGCAGCCAATCCAAGGGTAGACGGCAACCTTGGCGCCTAGCTTTGCCGCCGCGTGGGGACCGACACTGTCGACCACGCCGGCAATCTCATGTCCCAATGTAAAGGGCAGGGTGCGGCCGGCACGAACATCAAGTTTTTTGTCGCCGCCAAGAAAAAAATAGCCGTCTTGCATATGCAGGTCGGAATGGCAGACCCCACACCTGTCGATACGGACAAGCACTTCAGATCCTTGCGGTCGCGGTACATCGACGACCGTTTCGCACAGCGGCGCGGCATAGGCGATCAATGATTGGCGGTGGAGTTGCATCAGCAACGAACTTATCACGCGCCGGTCTTCGATTGCTCGGTGAAAACTCGCGCCAGTGCCACGAAACCCTCGACTGGTATTTCCTCGGCTCGCGCCGTTGGCTCGATGTTCGCTTCGGCGAGCAACGCGCCCGTGTCGACGCCCAGTGTTTTCAGGCTTTGCCGTAGCATTTTGCGTCGTTGTCCGAAGGCGGCCTCAGTCATGCGTTGCAAGGCTTCCGCATCACACGCGGGCGGTTCCTGACGTGGCGTCAGCCGCACGATAGAGGATGTCACCTTGGGTGGTGGTACAAATGCTGATCGGGCCACATCGAACAGAATTTTTGCATCCGTTCGCCAGCCAGCTAACACTGACAGGCGACCATAACTTTTCCGTCCAGGCGCAGCGACGATGCGTTCAGCAACCTCGCGCTGGAACATCAACAGCATTGAGTCGTACCAGGGCGGCCAGGGTTCGACAGTGAGCCATCGCACCAGCAAGGCGGTTGCGATGTTGTACGGAAGATTTGCGACTACGCGAGCGCGCTCAGGTCCGAGCTGGTCACGGGGGTCTATGTTCAAGGCATCGCCTGCGACGGTCTCGAGGCGCCCAGGGTAGTGCTCGGCAATTTCTTCAAGTGCGGCGATTGCACGTTCGTCGCGCTCGATGGCGATGATACGGCGTGCGCCGAGCGCAAGCAGTGCACGCGTAAGCCCACCCGGCCCCGGTCCGATCTCCACCACCGTAATATTTTCAAGCGGTTCAGCCGCCCGTGCGATGCGCGTGGTTAGATTGAGGTCGAAGAGGAAATTTTGGCCGAGAGATTTTTTCGGCTTCAGATTGTGCCGGTGGATGACCTCGCGCAGCGGCGGCAGGTCATCAATCAGAGTCATGTGAGACCACGACTATTTCGCTGGTACGAGGGCGGGCGCAGTTGCCGAGAGGCGCGCAGCGAGCGTCAGCGCCGCCAGGAGACTAGAAGGATTTGCAGTGCCTTTACCAGCAATATCAAAGGCAGTGCCGTGATCGGGCGAGGTTCGAACAAACGGCAGTCCGAGGGTGACATTGACCGCGTGATCGAAAGCCAGCGTCTTTATCGGGATCAGCGCTTGGTCGTGGTACATGCAAAGCGCAACATCATAGGTTGCGCGTGCTCGCTCGTGGAAAAGGGTGTCCGCCGGCAACGGTCCAATCGCGTCGATGCCCTCGGCCTGCAATCGCTTCACCGCCGGCGCCACGATTTTCCCGTCCTCGTCGCCGAGCGCCCCTTGTTCGCCCGCATGTGGGTTGAGGCCGGCTACAACAATGCGCGGCCGCGAAATGCCGAAACGCGCCGCAAGGTCCCGTGCAACAATGCGTGTGGTCTCCACTACAAGTTCGGATGTCAGTTTGGTCACGACATCCCTGAACGGCAAGTGGATTGTTACGGGCACAACAGCGAGTTCAGGCGACCAAAGCATCATGACCGGGGTAGCAGCTTTGCCTGTCGATTCTTTCGTGAGCTTGGCCAGAAATTCAGTATGGCCAGGTTCCGCAAAACCAGATCGGTAAAGTACGTTCTTCGCCACCGGGTTGGTCACGATGGCGGCTGCTTGTCCCGCCAGAACGTCAGCGACCGCGCGCTGAATCGAACCGATTGCTGCGGGTGCGCTCGAGGCGTCCGGCCGACCGGGTGTGGCCGTGACCGGTGAATCCAGGACTGAAATCGGGAGCGCGCGTCCGAAAATGTCGGTCGCTTGTGCGGGCGTCACCACACTTACCGCCACGTCCAATCCAAGTAAGCGAACGCGGCGTTTAATGAATTCCGGATCCGCGATGAGATAGAAAGGCGGCAATCGAAGTTCAATCCGCCGATGCCATAGTTGAATTGTCAAATCTGGCCCTATGCCGGCTGGCTCACCCAGCGTCAAAGCGAGCGGAAGGATCGTCGGATCGCTCATTTGTTATTCTTGTATTCAATCATCGCCGCTTTGCGGATCTCATCCAGATACTTTTTTGATTCAGATTCGAAACGTTTAACGAAGAGTTGCTCGCGCATCTCGCGCTTCTGCGGCGATTCCGTAGCGCTTTCTTTCTTGTTGCAAACCGCAAACATCTGAAGACCCTGCGCCGTAACTTCGGGAGGGGTGAGATGACCAACCTGAATGTTTCCGAGCAAATCCCGCAACTGCGGATTCAAATCGGCAGAGTTCCTGGTAATAGGATCGCGTACCGCCACGTCGCGCAATCCACGCGCCATTGCGAGGCCCTCTGTGCAAGAAGCGAAACGGGATCGCAAGCTCTCCGCTTCGCTACGTTTGGCGGAAATAACCGATTCGTTTGAACCTCGCGCCACGACAACCATCACTGGGTAGAGCGTGTAGATATAACCCACGGCAGGAGCGTCGCCTTCGTTTTTGTCTTTCAGGGCCTTGGCAATGTCACTATCTCCGATTTGAAGAGAAGAGTTATACTTGCCCCGAATTAATTGTTGCCATGTTATTTCGGCACGAATGCGTGCCTTTACGGCATTTGGAGAGATGCCGGCGCGCTCCAGAACCTGAGTAAATTGCTCGGTCGTGATGTGTTGCCGTGTGGCCATATTCTCGAACGCGCCATTGATCTCTGAATCGCCAACTTCCAGGCCGTAGACCTTCGCGCGGGCAATTTTCAACCGATCATCAATCAGATCGTTGATGACCTGCTGGCGGTTCTGAGTTTTCTGAGAGATAGCGTCAAGCTTCAGTCGCTGTTGGATATCGTACTCTGTGATCGGTGAGCCGTTCGCAATGACGACAACTTGGGCATGCACGGAAACGGGTGCAACGAAAGCCAGGGCGACGATGGCGGCTGCCAAGCACGTTCGATACCGTAAGATCATCTTCCGCATTTCAGTTTCCGAAGAGCGCGTCGTTAGTTTGACGCTGGTCGACCAACGCCCTGGCTCACCGACGTGCCACCCAGTGTGCGCAGGTTCAGCGTCAGCATGACCGTATGGTTAGCCTGAACATTTCCGCTGTACGTGTAATTTGTAATGTAGTTCAGGCCCAAGATCACGCAATCGTCGACATAGCCAAGCCCAACTCTCGTCTGGTCGAATTTTCCAGCATTGATGTCGTAACGCGCCGCACCCAACATGACCCAATTCGCGTCGAGCTTGACCTGACCGGTCCCAAGGATGCCCTGCTGTCGCTCAAGGATGCCAAGGGCTGGCTGGGCGGCATAGTCGCCGTAAAGCACGCTACCGCTCCAACGATCGAAGTTGGCGCGAGCCTCGATTTCAATTCGCTGCGGAGTAAAGGTGTCATTGTCAAAGCGGAACCGCGAGGTGAACATGTAAATGTTGTTTGGCTGATACGATAACCGCGCGACGTAATCGGAGTTGGTCGTGTCCAGACCACTGTTGAGGCCAGTATTGGTCGTCCCGCCAAGTGCAAAGGAATTTTGGCCAAACATGCTGTATGATTGGCCAAATAGCGCGTTAACGGATCCGGCCTGGTTGAACTGCGCAGTATATTGCACGCCATAGTTGGCGCGGCCGCCACCCTCTACGCGATCCCAGCCTGAATATTTATCGACACGGAACAGGTTGCTATCGTCAAAAACTAAACTTTGCGCATCTTCAGTCGGCCAGCGTCCGATTTGTTGTTCGTTCGGCCGGACGATTACCTGAGCTACCGGTTCTATGGTCTGTGTCCCCCACGACTGCACATTGATAAATGGATATCGATACTCAAGGCCTATCGTGGGCATGGCGCGCACCAAATTTGTATCGCCGGGTGCGATAAAATTGGAAACGCCGGGCTCATTGCTGATCTGCATGGCGCCGGCATCAACGCGTACCGAAGCAAACGGCGTGAACACTTGGCCGAACTGATCGGTGATGCTGCGACGCCATGTTGATTCCGCAGAGAAGCGGCTGTAGGTGCCAGGTACGCCGCGCAGCAGGCAGCTCGCCGTTGTCTTAATCGCCGGATTGGCTGTTTGCGTGCACGTGCCGTTGTTCAGGGCGCTCTGCGTAATCGGATCAAAGTCTGCATCGTTGCGCGTTAGGCTGGTGAAGTTGATTTTATAACCAAGCTCGCCGCCGAGGACTGGCCGATCGAAGACGTAATTATAATCGAGCACCGGGTGAATGATGGGGATTTGCGATTGCGTGTCGGCCTGTGAAAATCCGAGGTAGTAAATAGTCCGCACGTCGAAATAGCTGCGGTTGCCTTTGCCGGTCAAAAATAGTTGCGACACCGCCGCGTCATTAAGACCCGTAGCATTGAGAATGGGTTCATTTGGGTTGGCGAAGTAGCGGGAGAGGCGCGGGTTGTAGTCCTGCAGGAATGTTTTGTCAGAAAGCAATACCGCATCCCAGCCCCATACCCATTTTTCGTTAAGCGCAAACAAGCCTGTGCTTTCCAGGCTGCCGCGCCAGGTTTGGAAGCCCGGATTTGTCGACGTCTCACCGGGAGCGGGTGTGAATTTCGACGTGGCGAAGTAATCCTTGTCGAGCTGGTATATGCCGGCCGCTCTGATCGAATAGGAGCCATTGATCAACCGCTGACGGAATTCACCCTGCAGCAGCGGCCCCTGCTTGGTCGTGATCATCGGCGCGAAGGTCGCATCATAATCGGGGGCCAGCGCCCAGTAATAGGGAATCTCGGCTGCCACGCCGTACACCGAACTTGTCGAAAGCGACGGCATAAGAAATCCGGTCTTGCGCTTAACGGTTGGATCGGGCGCAGAGAAATACGGCATGTACAGCAGCGGTTGACCGAAGAATTCGAGGCGGGCGTCCTCGAAGTAGATCATCTTCTCGCCTTGGTCGTGAATGATGCGTGCAGCCTTCACCTGCCAGAGCGGCGGTTTTTTCGGATCGTCTTTGCAAGGTGCGCAAGCCGTGTAGACGCCATTATGGAAGACCGTGTAGTTGCCGCTCGAGCGTTCGGCGCGCGTGGCGGCCATTCGCGTTTGATCGGGGGCATCGAGACGCAGGGAGTCAACGAAGCCGTCGCGATAGTCATCCGAGAGGTCAATGATTTCGCCATACGTGACCTTGCCGTCTTGCTCAGTCAGCCGGACGTTTCCTTCAGCGTGCAGACGTTTGGTCTTCTGATCGTAAACGACCCGATTAGCCTCGAGGGTTGAGTCTCCGTAGTAGATCTGGACGTTGCCAACTGCGGCAACCCGATTGTTGGCGTAGTCGTAATCGATCTCGTTCGCCTGAACGAGCATCTGTTTTTGACCAGACTTCTCGCGCTCTAGAGCAACCGTGGACTTTTTGGCCGGCGGCGGACGTTTCGGGAATTGCAATTCCTGCGCTGGCGTAGAGACAGGCGCAAGCAACGCGCCGCAGGCCAGCAGTCCGAGGACAGCGGCAACCGTGGCGACGACACGGCGATACGGCCGTGGCGCTGATGGGCGAGTGCTAAGCAGCCCCGCCATCACCCATCCTCCTGGTACAGCAACGCAATAAACCCCGTTACGCCCCCGGCAAGCACAGGCAACCACGCCGCTGCCACTGGGTGCATCAGCTCGGCCTTGCTCAGATCCTCAGTCACTTTCGATAGAACATAAAGCAGAAACCCCGCTGCGACGCCACTTAAAACCATCTTTTGGACACCGCCAAAGCGGAAGAACCGTAGACTTACAGCAGCCGCAAGAAGCACCATCGCTGCCAACAAGAACGGGCGCGCCAGAAGCTTTTGAAATTGTAATCTATAGCCTGCAGCGACTAAACCTGCGTGTTCTGCTATCTGGATATACTGTGGAAGTTCCCAGAAGGGGACAGTTTCTGGCGTGGCAAAGCTTTCGCGTACTTGCTCGGGGGTCAGGCTGGTCTTCAGACGGAATTCCGATTGCTTCACCGGCAATACGGCGAGTGCATAAACCCGAGCATCGCGCAAGACCCAAACGCCAGCCTCCAACACAGCCGCCCGCGCTTCAATTCGCTGCTTGAAGCGGCCTTCAGTGTCGAAAGTGAAGACGGACACGCCGTTGAGATTGATTCCCTGGTCCCGGCTACTGACGGCGTTGATGATTGCCTGGCCTTCGTCGGTCCGCTGACCGACCCAAAAGGTACCGCCGCTTCGACTTAGCGCTGATGAGGTCTGGCCAAACAGCTCGGCCTCAAATCGCTTCGATCGCTCTTGGAGTATCGCCGAAAGAGGATTGTAGATGGCGGTGGCCATCAATCCGAGCACGAATGCTACCAACAACGCCGGCGCGACGAATTGCCAGGCAGATAGGCCGGCTGAACGGGCTACGACGAGTTCGAGCCGCCGCGACAAGTTGAGGTAGCACGACATCGCGCCGATCAGGATGCAGAAAGGCAAGATTCGCTCGACAACCTGCGGTACGCGGTAGAAAGACGTTTTTGCGACCAGTACCGCCGACACGTTCGGGATGTCACCGGCGCGACGCATCAGTTCAATGTAGTCGACAAGCGTAACCAGCGCGAAAATTCCCGCGAATACCAACAGCACCGCGGTCAGAAATCGCAGTCCGAAATATCGCGCTAGTGTTCCGACGAATATCGGCATGGTTTCCTATGACGCGACAAAACGCCGGCTGAGGCGCTCGGTCAGCGCTGCCAGCCAATCAGTGATGAAAGCGGGCGGCTCCAAAATCAGGCCGCAGCGGATGATGTACAGCCCGAAGCCGATAGCGATGGCTGTTGCCACGTATTGCAACGACAACATCCAGGGGATGCTTGCGCCGAACACAGTGGACACGAAACCGATGAGACGCAGCAACGCGACGCCAGCAACGGCGCCCACCATCGAAATCGTGCGGCTTTGGCGGGTGGTGCGAGGGGCCCCGAGATAGGCATAGGCGATTACGACGAAGGCAATTGGATACAGCGGCGCCATCAGCCGATCATGCAACTCGGCGCGGAACTGGTCGGGCTGCTCGAGATAGAATTGATCATTCGCGGCAGGAAACAGGAGCTGCCATAAATAGCGCTCGCGGCTAGAATATTTCACGGACTGTGCACCGGCCGCGAATTGCGAAAGGTCGAAGGCGTATCGATCGAAGGCCACCATTGCGGGATCGCGCTGGCCAGCCTCGTGTCGCTGGACGATCCCTTTCTGGAGCACGAGGTACGTGCCACTGCTGTTGTCGACGAGTTCACCGATTTCCGAGAGCACGGTGATCCGCTCGTTGGGATTGCGCCGGTCATCAAGGAAAATGCCGGCAAGCTGCCCATTGGGGCGCCGCTCGCGGATATGGATTGTTACGCCGTTTTCGATCGCTCTAAAGCGGCCAGGCTGAACAATGGTGCTAACCACATTCGCGCGAACTTCAGTCAACTTGTCGCGCAACATCCGCAGGCCCTTGGGCGCGAAGTAGGCGCTTATCGCGCCAACAAGCAGCGAGACTACGACGGCGGCTGCGAGGAATGCGCGGAACAGAACCCAGGGCGACATACCTGCGGCGTTCATCACGATGATTTCGGAGTCGCTGGAAAGTTTGTTGAGGACATGAGCGACCGCGATCAGTAACGCGATCGGCGCAATCACAAGTACGAGCAGCGGAATGATCAGCGCGGTGATGCCAATGAAGACCAGAATGGTCTGGCCTTGGCTCGTCATGATGTCGATGTCGCGCAGCGCCTGTGTGACCCAGATGACTGCGGTCAGGCTGACCAGCACAACCAGGAATGCACCTAAAGTGGTGCGGAAAATATATCGACTGATTGACCCCATCCGCAGTGTAGTCCCCAGATCCGGCACAAACCGGACCGCGCGTTCGGCTTCCCCACCGGACGCGGCGCTTCAGCTTAAAACTCAGCCCCCCACCAGAATAACTTGATCGCTCCACAAAGTGGCCGGGCAAAGGCAAACCCGTTGAACATGCACAACAAAATCTAACTGTGTGGCCCCGAGGACATACGCAGTTCCACGCTTTCGCTTTGGATTGGGCAACTGAATTTCCCACGTAATCGCAGTGGGTTGAGGCACCGCACACCGTCCGTCACGGCAAAAAGGGCTGGATTCTGGTCGATTGGGGCTTTGCAGAGGGCTTTGGCGCGCGCCATATGGGCGCGGTAAGCCCCCCGCCGAGCCCCACTGCCAAGAAAAGGACTGCCTATCGATGACCGATGCCCTCAAGCTCGGGTTTAGCCCGTTCGCAACACCCACCAAGGGCGTTCTCGTCGTGTTCTGTGATGACGGCTTGAATTTTGGCGCAGCGACCAAGAGGGCGCTCGGGTCAGCGGCCGACGCGATAACGCGAGCCGCGAAAGCTGAACGTTTTACCGGCAAGAAAAATTCGACACTCGATCTTGCGGTTCCACCCGGCCTCGAGGTGTCCCGGCTGGCTGTCATAGGCCTGGGCAAAATAGCTGAGCTGAAGCCGAATGATTTTCTCAAGTTAGGAGGCCTTGCGGTCGGCAGACTTCCGCATGCCGCGAGTGATGCGACTGTTTTTGCGGAAATGCCCGGCGGGGCGATGAGACCCGAACAGGTGGCCGGTCTCGCGCAAGGCGTGCGGCTGCGCGCTTATGCGTTCGACCGGTACAAGACGAAACGCAAGGATGAAGAAAAGTCGCCCAAGACACGCAACGTGGCGATCGTCGTCGGTGATGTCGCGGCGGTCCGCAAGGCATTCAACCCAAGATCGGCCATTACGGACGGTGTCCTCCTGGCGCGCGATCTCGTCAATGAACCAGCCAACGTTCTTTACCCTGAGGAGTTTGCACGCCGGGCTCTTGCATTGAAAAAATTGCGCATTGCTGTGGAAGTTCTCGATGTCAGGGCGATGAAAAAGCTCGGAATGAACGCGCTCATCGGAGTTGGCCAGGGCTCCTCACACCAGAGCCGCGTTGTCGTGATGCGGTGGAATGGGGGGCGGGCCGGCGAGGCGCCGGTTGCTTTTATAGGTAAGGGCGTGTGTTTTGATTCCGGGGGCATTTCGATCAAGCCTGCCGCCAGTATGGAGGACATGAAGGGCGACATGGCGGGTGCAGCGTGTGTAGCGGGCTTGATGCACGCGCTCGCTGCCCGAAAGGCGAGAGTGAATGCGGTTGGTGTCGTCGGCTTGGTCGAAAACATGCCCGATGGCAACGCTCAGCGGCCCGGCGACATCGTCAAATCAATGTCCGGGCAAACGATTGAAATCATCAACACGGACGCTGAAGGGCGGCTCGTGCTCGCCGACGTAATCTGGTACGCGGCGCAACGGTTCAAACCGAAATTTGTGATTGATCTCGCGACACTAACTGGCGCCATCATCGTTGCTCTAGGGCAGGAGTATGCGGGTATGTTTTGTAACAATGATCAGCTCGCCGAACGTTTGAACAAAGCGGGCATCGAAACCTGTGAATTGGTTTGGCGAATGCCGCTTGCGCCCGAATACGACAAGATGATCGATTCCAAATTCGCCGATATGAAAAACACTGGCGGCAGCCGATGGGGAGGAGCGATCACGGCGGCGCAATTCATCAAACGTTTCGTTGATGACAAGGTGCCATGGGCGCACCTTGATATTGCTGGAACGGCCTTTGACTCGCGTCAAACCGACATCAACAAGAGCTGGGGCTCGGGGTGGGGCGTGCGACTGCTGAATCGTCTGATTGAAGACCACTACGAGAAGTAGTTTTTCGAAGCGAAACAGATGACCGAAATTTTTTTCTATCATCTTCAAGGTCAGAAGTTAGAAGGCATTCTTCCCGCTCTGCTTGAGAGATCGCTTGAACGCGGGTGGAAAGTGATTGTGCAAGGATCCTCGGAAGAGCGCATCGAGGCCCTCGACGCGCACCTTTGGACCTATCGCGATGACGGCTTTTTGCCCCACGGTACGTGGCGTGAGCCGGAGGCCGCGCTTCAGCCGATCCTGTTTACGGTGACCGATAGCAATCCCAATGGGGCGGCTGTCCGATTTTTGATTGACGGTGCGCCCATGCCGCCTGACCCACAGCACTACCAACGGATCGTACTTTTGTTCGACGGAGAGGATGAGGAAGCGGTCACGGCGGCACGCACACAGTGGTCAGCAGCCAAAGAAAAAGGGTTGGATGCCACCTACTGGCAGGCCGATGAAAGGGGGCGTTGGTCGAAGAAGGTTTAGACGAACCGGTTCGGATTGGATGGGTCGGTCTGTGAACCACCGGCCACTGGACCACCAGGCCACTGAACCCAGGGGCCACTGAACCACAAGCTAACCCTTTGGGTGACCGAGGCTTGCCCGGCGCCATCGTGATGACGCAAAATGCGGTTTAAGGGACAAACAGACAATCAATCGAGGCTGACTTTGCCGCGCGGTCGCGTCTACTTAAGCATTGCGTTTGCCTGCACAGCGGCGATCGCTGTCGCTGGGTGCAAGAATACGTCGCAGGTGTTCGAAGACCAGAACGATGGCGGTTGGTTTTCCAAACCTTTTATTGCCAAGCAAGATTGGGGCCGGGCAAGTACCGGAAACGTAAGCTTGGGTCCGCAGGGACCGGTCGGCCCAGACGACATGGTGAGTACCGAGGGCCAGTGCGCAGCTCCTGCCGCGGCGCTAGCACAATCGAGCGAGCCAAACACAACCGAGGCTTCGGGTGGCGGTGGTGCGTCGTCGGCAACGCAAGTCGCCGCGGCGCCCAGCTCGGGCCTACAACGACTTGAAACGACCTCCGCACCATTGGTGACGGGCGGCATCGCGCTTGGCATGACAGAATGTCAGGCTGTCCAGCGCGCAGGTACGCCAAGCAATGTCGCGATCAGTACTGGCGACAGAGGTGAGCGCATAGCCGTCCTGACATACCTGAGTGGTCCGTGGCCGGGCATCTACACGTTCAGTGGTGGCCGGCTGAATGTGGTAGAGCGCGCGCCGGAACAGCCGAAATCCGCAAAGCCAACAGCGAAGAAAACGCCAAAAAAGAAACCGGCCAATACTGCTCAGTTTGAGCGAGTGCAGTAAGCACTTTAGCTGCGGTTGCGCAGCATGCCGTCTCCGGTTTCTCGCTGATAGATGATCATCCTTTGAGCGCGTATTTCACCAATGACTTTGCCACTTTCTAGCGCGCTGGCGGCTAGGGGCTAACGGTGGGCTAACAAGATTCCAGCGCACCGAAAGGTCTTTCGGCACTGGCTAAGATCGAGGCGGCCACGTTGTCGCACGGGTAATCCTTCCCAAATGTTTGGCCGGAAATAACAAGCGTCGGATGCGCAAGTGTGAGCGACTGTTTGTGAGCCGGGTCACAGGGGGCAACTGGGGCTGTGGAACCAGACCTACGCGGCGTTTACGTCGCCTTGATCGTCATTATCGTCGTCGTCCTTGTCGTGGTGATGACCGGGCATCGCCTGCGATAGCGGCGGGCTTCGTCGCCAGCCACGTCGCTCCCATCACGACAAGCGCCACCAACACTACGGCGAGCAGAATTTCCGTCGAACCGTCGCCACCGTCCGGCGAAAAGCCCAAATACCGTTCAATAAATTGCATCGGTCCGGTGAGGGCCTTCTCGGCTGCAAATACGAGCGCAGCTAACACAACGCTAATGGTTGCTAAGCCAACGGCTACGCCGCCTTTTTCCATAGGCCACGCATCGTTGCACGAATGCGAGAACCATGGCGCAGCTTTTCGCGTTTCGGGAATTGATCGAAGGCGCACTATGGCAAACGCCACAAACAAGCCGGCCCGCAACACAAGGGGACTAGCATTACGGGCCGACCATTTCGCCCGCCTCATAGATGGACAGAAGCGAAGCCCCGATCAGCGCGTGCAGGAAGTGGACCTTGGGCCAATGTCGCGGTGTGGGCGCACCGATGGGCGTAGGACGCTACCGCAAGAAACGGGTTCGTGCCGCGTCGCGCCCCTGCCTGAACTCGGTCACCAGAGCCGCGCGCAGCGTTACAACGTAAACTTCACTCTCGCTTGCGGGCATCGCCTGCCGCTTTCGACGCTACCCGATAGGCCATTTCAAAAAGCTGAGTGGGTTCGTAGTCGGCTGTGTCACCTGAACCATCGTGCCGAACAATTGCATCGCGTGACAAAGGTGCTGACCGCGATACATGCCCATCGTCGGAAATGCGAACGAATACGTAGTGACTTTGCGCCGGTTTGAAAAAGACGTTCACACCAGACGCCAACACTTGCGTCGCGAAATCGGTTTCGAACGGTGTTACCGAAATTTGGTCCTCACCGTTTCTTCATAGGTGCACAACGAACACTCATAGGTGCGATTTTCATAATCGTCGTTATCGGTCGGTTCGATGCACGACAGAAACCAACCGCGCAGTCCGCAATTCGGGCAGCGATGTGTGGCAATCCACGGCAAAGGGGACGGATCAGGATGATTTGGCTGTGGCATGGGGCACCCCTTACTGGCACATGCGGGAGCGCGATTAATCTCACAGTCAACGCCTGTGGGCAGAGCCAGTCAGTGGTAATTTAGTCTATGGTTCTGTTTGGATAAGGCGTCTGTGCGGTTTGCGGCTCTATCCGCGATGTTGCACCGCACTTCACTCATTTTTATCATTGTTTATGTCTTTATGACATGACTTTCCACTTCCGCCACCGCCGCCAAGCAGGACGCTGCGCTTAGTCCGGGTCGCCGAAGCAGCGTGATCAGATACGTTTCACCTGCTTGCAACGTTTTGCGCTCGCAGAAAAACCGCCCTGCACTCAAGGACGCTTTCGCGGGTCGACGTTTGCGTGGCCATCCTATGAAGCCGGATAAAACCGGCCAACACCGGGCTAACATTTATCGGCATTTTTGGAGTTTTTGGCAATTTATTTTTCCGGAATTATGCGGACTTGTCCGGTCTCTCGTTGATAGATGATCAAATCAAAGCTGGGTGTATGCGCGTTTCCGTTAATGGCACTCAGCAGCGCATGCGCTTGGCCGCGGTGGTGCGTCTGATGGTTGAAAAAATGATCGAGCGCCGGAGCTAGTACCTGCTCGATATCCTGCGGGTCGACGACGGTTCGATAATGGATCGTTTTCCTGAGATCGTCTTCCGTTAAAGTTGCGATGAACTGCGCGATGCGTGCATCTTCCCTGCGACGCGCTGAACGCAACTGGGTAAAATCGTCGTACAATATGTCGTTGAGGCTCGAGGGTATTTCGCCTTGGCCCGTGAAGCGCTGCATCCAAATTCGGTCGCCGACTAGGAGGTGGTTAAGCGTGCCGTGCAGCGATTTGAAGAACGCGCCTCGATCCGCGCGGTAATCACCGCCGTCGACCCTTGCGGTCGCGTCATATAGTCGCTCGTTGCACCATGCGTTGTAGCCGGCGAACATCGTATAGCGAGTCAGCATGCTGCCCTCCTGTTTATGAGCAAAGGTCCTTGGTGGCCGACCTTGCCGCCCGAAACACCCACCGGTATAAGCCGCGCGACCTATCTTCTCTAATGAAACTCCGTAAATTCTCCGATTAGTTCCAGTGAAGGAAAGATCCGATGGCGATCGAGCGCACCTTTTCGATCCTCAAACCCGATGCAACTGAGCGCAACCTGACCGGCGCCATCAATGCCATGATTGAAAACGCGGGGCTCCGTATTGTCGCGCAAAAGCGAGTGCGCATTTCGCGCGAAGAAGCGGAACGATTCTATGCCGTGCACAAAGCACGCCCCTTTTTTCGTGAGCTGGTGGATTTTATGATATCCGGGCCTGTCGTCGTTCAGGTGTTGGAAGGAGACAGCGCGATCGCGAAATATCGCGATGTCATGGGAGCAACCGATCCAGCTAAAGCGGCGGCCGGGACCATTCGGAAAACACACGCCAGATCAATTGGCGAAAATTCGGTCCATGGCTCCGATGCGCCGGAAACTGCAGTGCGGGAAATCGCGCAATTTTTTTCCGAGAACGAGATCGTCGGTTAAGACGGCACAGAAGCGGGCGAAGTGAAGACGGCAAAAAAGGTCGCGCTCGCCCAGCGATAAGGGGAGGAAATACAACGTGGGTTGGATGTCTCAGTTGACTGATCCGGCTGGATGGTGGTCGCTGATCAGCTCCGGTTGGAGCGATATGGGCCATACCGAGTTCTGGATCGCGCTCGCCAAGATCATGTGGATCAACATTCTGTTGTCTGGCGACAACGCGGTGGTGATCGCAATGGCCTGCCGCGGGCTGCCGCATCGCCAACGGGTTTGGGGCATGATCCTCGGCGCGGGTGTTGCCGTTGGACTTCGCATAGTTTTTACCGGGGTCGTCGCGTCGTTGATGACGCTTCCATATCTGAAAATTATCGGTGGGCTCGCCTTATTTTACATCGCGGCCAAATTGCTGGTGCCCGATGAGCCGGACGAAAGCGAGTCTGAGGCGACAGAGCACCTTTGGCGCGCCGTTCGTATTGTGGCAATCGCCGATATCATCATGAGCCTCGACAATGTGATCGCAATTGCTGCGGCGGCAGGCGGCAACATGGCGCTACTGGTAATCGGCTTAGCAATCAGCATTCCCCTGATCGTTGCCGGCGCCGCCTTGATCATGTCATTGCTCGACCAATTTCCGATTCTGGTCTGGGCCGGTGCGGCGCTCCTGGGGTGGATAGTTGGCGAAGTGATCGCGACCGATCCGGTGGTGGTCGGATGGCTTACTGTCAAATATGGCGCAGCAGTGGCGCACCAGGTCGAGATCGGCGCCGCGGTGGTTGGCGCTGTACTGGTATTGGTTGTGGGCGGAGCATGGCGCCGCTCTAAGGTTCAGGCGGAGAGCAAAGTCTAGGTGGTTCAGCTATAATGGGAGCGCATGAATCAAACAGTCAGGCTCCCACGTGCAAAGCGGATCGGCCATTCGGCCTGTCCACATGATTGCCCGTCGACTTGTGCGCTCGATGTCGAATTGCTTGACGAGCGCACGATCGGACGTGTGCATGGCTCGGCGGACAACGATTACACTGCCGGTGTGGTCTGCGCGAAAGTTGCGCGCTACGCCGAGCGGGAACACCATCCGCAGCGGGTCCTGCATCCGCTCCGGCGCAGAGGCGCCAAGGGGTCCGGCGAGTTCGAACGCATCTCTTGGGACGCGGCACTTGATATCGTCGCCGAAAACTTCGTTCGAGCCGAGCAACGACATGGCGCCGAAAGCGTATGGCCATATTACTACGCGGGCACCATGGGTCTGGTCATGCGCGACGGGATCAACCGTCTACGCCATGTGAAGAGATATTCCGGCTTTCATTCAACAATTTGCGTCAATCCCGCCTATGCCGGTTTTGCGGCCGGGGTCGGACGTATTGCGGGCGTCGACCCACGAGAAATGGCCAAATCCGATCTGGTCATCATCTGGGGCACGAATGCGGTCAATACACAGGTCAACGTGATGACCCACGCCGTGCGCGCTCGCAAAGAGCGCGGCGCGAAGATCGCAGCGGTTGATATTTATATGAACGGCACCATGGAGCATGCCGATCTGCCCGTTCTGGTCAAACCTGGAACAGACGGCGCACTCGCGTGCGCCGTCATGCATTGTCTTTTCCGCGATGGAAAGGCCGATTGGGCCTATCTCGAAAAATATACCGATGCACCGCGTGAGCTTGAAGCGCATCTTCGCACACGTGGTCCGGATTGGGCCTCTGCGATCACCGGCGCACCGGTTGAAACCATCGAGCAATTTGCGAAGTTGATCGGCGAGCACAAGCGGGCTTTCTTCAGGCTCGGCTATGGATTTTCGCGTTCGCGCAACGGCGCAGCGAACATGCACGCGGCCAGTTGCATTCCGGCAATAACTGGTGCGTGGCAGTACGAGGGCGGAGGCGCCTTCCACATCAGCGCGGATATTTTTCAGCTCGACAAAACGCTGATCGAGGGCCTCGATGTTCGCGACCAGTCTGTCCGTATGCTCGATCAGTCGCGTATCGGCGCCATCTTGACCGATGAGACAGACGCGCTAATGGGCGGCGGCCGCGTTCACGCGTTGATTATCCAGAACACCAATCCAGTTTCGGTTGCGCCCGACCAGACCAAGGTGAAGCGCGGCTTCCTTCGCGACGACCTCTTCGTCTGCGTGCACGAGCAGTTTATGACGGAGACCGCTCAGATGGCGGACGTAGTGCTCCCCGCCACGACATTTCTTGAGCACGACGATATTTATCGTGGCGGCGGTCACCAATACCTTATCCTGGGGCCTAAACTGGTCGAACCACCGGGCGAATGCCGCAACAATCATGAAGTGATCTGCGAGCTAGCAAAGCGTGTTGGCGCCGAACATCGTGGATTCGCGATGAGCCCGCGCGAGTTGATGGACCAAATGCTGCGGGTATCCAAGCGTGGCACCCTTGCCGAAATCGAAGCCAACCGCTGGCTCGATTGTCAGCCTCCGTTTCGCCAATCGCACTATCTGGACGGTTTCCCTTGGCCCGACGGCAAATTCCGATTCAAACCGGACTGGCCGAACGTACCGTTTCGCAGCCCTTACCGGAGCGGGCCCGTCGCCGATATGCCTCGACTTCCGGATCATTGGACAGTGATCGAGCAGCAGGATGTAGATCATCCGTTCCGGCTCGCGACGTCCCCGGCGCGAGGATTCCTGAACTCGACCTTTAACGAGACGCCGACCTCACTCGAGCTAGAACATCGGCCGACAGTCATGATCCATCCCGATGATGCGCGCGTTCATGGAATTGAGGAAGGAGATCTGGTCGTGCTCGGCAACAAGCGGGGCCAGGTACGCCTGTACGCGAAGCTTTTTGACGGAGTGCGCCACGGCGTGTTGATTGCCGAGTCAATCTGGCCAAATTCGGCTTATGCCGATGGTCGCGGCATCAACACTCTGACCGGCGCCGATCCGATTGCCCCATACGGGGGGGCGGCTTTCCACGACAACAGAGTTTGGATACAAAAAGCGCGGGCGTAATGCCCGCGCTTCACATTTCCCGATCGAAACCCGTCTAGAGCTCTTTGCCTATCGCGTTGTCGGCCGAATAAGGTCCGCCGCCACGAATTGCGATGGCGAAAAGAACTACGCCTAGAAGCAGCACGAACTCGTATCCGCCTTGGCTGACTGAAAATCCCCGCGCCCAATGCACAGCAAACAGGGCGATCAGCATTTCGATTGCCAGCGCGGCCGCGAAAAAACGGGTGAATAACCCAATGATGAGACAGACCCCGCCGACCGCCTCGAGAAACATCGCAGTGTATGCAAATGCCATCGAGGGCTCGAGCCCGTTTTTTGCCATGACGTTGGCTGCGACCGCACCCGCGCCAAGTTTGAACTTGCCCAACACATGCATGATCATGATGACGCCGACAACGATACGTACCAGCGTGTAGCTGATATCGCCCCACGTAGCGTAAAAGTCGGACAATCCCGGATACAAAAGTTTCGCATCGCCTTTTGCCGCCATGGTTTTCCCCTATGTTGCTCACGCCACCGGGTGTGACGTCGTGGTCCCAAGCAAGTTTATAGCACCACGCACGCAATTAAAATTTTTTGTCAACTGCTGCAGCACGGAATTTAAGGTGGGTCGGTTGGGGCAAGGTCAGCGACGTCAGGAACAGGAACTCCGTCGACCATGGCGTGATTGTTCTTGATCTGAACACGACCTTCAGCCACCAGCTTGAGAGCCAGGGGATAAATGCGGTGCTCAACCTTTAATACGCGAACTGCAAGCGCTTCTTCAGTGTCACCCGGCCGTACAGTGATCGCACCTTGTGCAATGACCGGTCCAGAATCCATTTCGGGCACGACAAAATGCACGGTCGCACCATGAATTCTTACGCCCGCCTCAAGGGCGCGCCTGTGTGTATCAAGACCTTTGAAATCCGGTAGCAGGGCAGGGTGAATATTTAGAACCCGCCACGGCCACTTCGCTAGAAAATTAGCGGTGAGCAACCGCATAAAACCAGCTAAACAAACGATCTCGATCCGGTACTTCTCGAGAAGCGCCTGAATCTCATGTTCGAAATGGTTGCGATCGCCGCTGAATTTTGTGTGATCGACAATTTCCGTAGCGATGTCAGCAACACGCGCCACAAGAAGGCCGCCTGCTTCTGGTTGGTTGGATACTACCAACGCGATTTCGGCGGGATAATCTTTGGCCTTCGCGGCTTCTATGAGGGCCGCCATGTTGGAGCCGCGGCCGGAGATGAGCACGGCGACGCGTTTGCGGCTCATGGTCTAACCGAGATCAAGGAGGCCATCATAAACTACGCGCAGATCGCCGGTTTCCGTAATTACTTTCCCCAGAGTTACAACGGTCTCACCCGAACGTTCGAAAGCTCTCGTGACCGCAGCAACATTTTTCGGCGCGATGATAACGATCATTCCGATTCCGCAGTTGAAGGTTCGCAACATCTCACTCTGTGCAATGGTTCCCGCTCTGGCGAGCCATTGAAACACAGGTGGCACCGCGATCCGCGCCAAATCGATACGTGCGCCAAGTCCTTTTGGCAAAATGCGCGGAATGTTGTCTGGAAATCCGCCACCGGTGATATGCGCCATAGCTTTGACCGCGTTGGTCTCACGAATTGCTGCGATACACGCTTTCACATAGATGCGGGTCGGTGTGAGGATGGCATCACCCAGACTCTGCTCCGACCCGAAAGGCGACGGCGCCTCCCATGGCAGCCCGGTTTTCTCAATCACCTTGCGCACAAGAGAGTAGCCATTGGAGTGCACTCCGGACGAGGCAAGTCCAAGGATGACGTCTCCTTCCTGGATATCAGAGCGTGGCAGGATGGCGTCACGTTCGACCGCGCCAACTGCAAAACCTGCGAGATCATAGTCTTTGCCTTGGTAGACACCGGGCATTTCGGCGGTTTCGCCGCCGATCAGAGCGCAGCCGGCTTCGCGGCAGCCGATGCTGATGCCGGCAACCACTGCGGCCCCGATTTCCGGTTCGAGTTTCCCACAGGCATAGTAGTCGAGGAAGAAAAGGGGCTCGGCACCTTGCACCACCAGATCGTTGACGCTCATCGCGACCAGATCAATGCCGATCGTGTTGTGGCGGCCGGTTTCGATTGCGACTTTGAGCTTGGTTCCGACGCCATCGGTCGCCGCAACCAAAACCGGGTCGCGATATCCGACCCGCTTCAGGTCAAAAAACCCGCCAAAGCCCCCAATCTCGGCGTCCGCGCCCGGCCGCGCGGTACCCCGGACCAATGGCTTGATCAATTCGACCATTCGGTTGCCGGCGTCGATATCAACACCGGCCTGCGCGTAAGTGAGTCCGCGCGATTTTTCTGCCATAGTGGGTCCTCGTCCGCGCCGGGTCGTACGTTGGAATCGCAAGTCGCGCAATGGTCTGAGCGCCGTTATACTCCATCGAGAGAATTGCCGTGTTTCCGGCGTTTGGGGCCGGACCGCGTTCGCGAGCCGGGTTTCACTTGAGTATTCCAAACCTCATCACACTGGGCCGAATTCTGCTTGTGCCGATCGTGGTCTGGGCGATCGCCTCCGGCGCAATGTGGATTGCATTCGTACTGTTTTTGGGCGCCGGCTTGAGCGACGCCGTGGACGGTTATCTTGCCAAGCGTTTCCACATGACGACCGAGCTCGGCGCCTATCTCGACCCGTTGGCCGACAAGGCCCTGATTGTGTCGATCTATATTACCCTGGGAATCAATGGCCTGATTCCGGGCTGGCTGGTTATCCTAGTGGTTTCCCGGGATATCATGATTGTTGGCGCCGTGATGCTGTCCTGGCTGCTCGGCACGCCGGTCAAGGTCAAACCGTTGCTGGTGTCCAAACTCAATACCGCCGCTCAGATCGTCTTCGCTTGCGTCGTACTCGGCACGCTCGGCTTTGCATATCCGCTACCAAGGGTCTCGCTGTTGCTTATGGCAGTGGTTGCAGCGTTGACGTTGCTGTCTGTCGCGGCCTACGTGGCCGAATGGGTACGGCACATGAATTCCACAGCGGCGAAAAAATGAGCGAGACCAGCCACACGCTTTTTGCGACGGGTCTCGTTTCGCGGCGCGTCGCCAGCTTCAAGTTCATTTTGCGCAGGCGCCCGTTGGCAACATGAGTGGTCCGTTCATTCCCCGCCAGCTTGTCCTTGACCTTCATCACTCCGTGAGCTTCGCCCGTGAGGATTTTGTGAGTGGTCCGTCAAACGTCGCAGCACTCACGTTAATCGAACGCTGGCCCGATTGGCCTGGCCGGATTGTTGCTCTCACCGGCCCGGAGGGTTCAGGCAAAAGTCATCTTGCCGCGATATGGGCCGATGAGTCCGGCGCCCGCGCGTTGTCTGCGAAATTTTTGTCTACTGCCGACGTGCCTGGGACACTCGCGACTGGTGCGTTAGTCGTGGAAGATCTGGAAGCGGAAGATCTCGACGAACACGCGCTATTTCATCTTATTAATCTCGCACGCGAAGAGGATGCGTATGTATTGCTGACGTCTCGTTCTGCAGTGGCAAGTCTACAGGTAACAATTCGCGATCTTGCCTCGCGATTGCGTGCTCTCCCAGCAGTGATGGTTGCGCCGCCGGATGACGTGCTGTTGCGATCGCTTCTGGTAAAACTGGCAGCCGACCGTCAATTAGCTTTTGATGAATCGGTTATAAATTATCTTGTTAACCGCATTGATCGATCATTTGCTGCCGCGCGCAACGCCATCCAAACCCTTGACGATGAAGCAATGCGACAACACCGGCCGGTGACAAGAGCGCTCGCCGTAGAGTTGTTTCGCTCTCCTTAACGCTGCTGTGACACACTTGACGAGGCGGGGGCAAAGAGGCGAACTGTCTTCCCGCAGCCACATATTTGCGGCTAACGTTCTTGAGTCCTAGGCAATTCCGATGGCCGACCGCGTACAAGCCGTTGTTCAAGTTGATGAAATCGATACGGCGACTGGCCGCGCCGGTTCGCCTGCGCCAACTCAGGCCGCCGCGTCTCCCGATATCAAGGCAAGCCCCGAACGGTTCATCAACCGCGAACTGTCTTGGCTCCATTTCAATAGACGCGTGCTTGAAGAGGCGGCCAACGAACAGCACCCACTACTTGAGCGTGTGCGCTTCCTGTCGATTTCGGCAAACAACCTTGACGAATTTTTTATGGTGCGGGTTGCTGGCCTCAAAGGGCAGCTCCGCGAAGGCATCCTGACACAAAGCCCCGATGGATTGACTCCATCCGAGCAATTGACGCGGATCGGGGAGGCGGTTTCGCAGCTCGCGAGAGATCAGCAAAAGCGCTGGCTTGAGTTGCGCCCGGTGCTTGCCGCAGCGAATGTTGTACTCGTTGAGGGCAGCGATCTCAAAAAACCGGAACGCAACTGGTTGGAAGAACATTTTCTCACACATGTTTTTCCGTTGCTAACTCCGCTGGCGATCGATCCGGCGCATCCGTTTCCATTCATTCCAAATCTCGCCTTCTCGATCGCTCTGCAGCTTGCACGTGTCAAAGATGGCAAGGCGATGAATGCGCTTATCCGGATGCCTCAAAAGATCGAGCGGTTCATCAAGTTGCCGGGAGGCGGCGACCACGGGATCCGCTTGATCACACTGGAGGAGGCGACTGCGCTTTTCATCAGCCGTCTCTTCCCAGGATATACGGTCAAAGGGCAGGGTGCATTTCGTGCGATCCGCGACTCCGAAGTTGAAATCGAGGAGGAGGCCGAGGATCTGGTGCGTCTGTTCGAGACCGCGCTCAAGCAGCGTCGCCGCGGTTCAGTGATTCGCCTCGAACTCAGTGCATCGATGCCTGCGGAATTGTGCAACTTTGTTCAGCGTGCACTTGCAGTCGCCGACGATGAAGTATTCAGAGTCGATGGCGTGCTCGCGCTCAACGATCTAAGCCAACTTACCAAGCTCGATCGTCCCGATCTCGAGTTTGTTCCATACAATCCCCGATATCCCGAGCGGATTCGCGATCATGGTGGCGATTGCTTCGCAGCCATTCGTCAAAAAGATCTTGTTGTTCACCATCCTTACGAATCCTTCGACGTGGTGGTGCAGTTCCTGCAACAGGCGGCGCGCGACCCCAATGTTGTAGCAATCAAACAGACCCTCTACCGGACCTCTGCCGAGTCGCCGATCGTGAAACAGCTCGTGGAGGCGGCCGAGGCGGGTAAGTCGGTAACCGCGCTGGTCGAACTGAAAGCGCGATTTGATGAGGAGGCTAACATTCGCTGGGCGCGCGATCTTGAGCGCGCGGGCGCGCAGGTTGTTTATGGCTTTATCGAATTAAAGACACACGCAAAGTTGTCGCTGGTCGTCCGCCGCGAAGCGGGCGAATTGGCCACTTACGTTCACGTCGGCACGGGCAACTATCATGCGGTTACCGCGCGCGTTTATACCGATTTGTCGTTCTTCACCGCTGACGCCGTGATTGGCCGCGATGTTGCGCGCATTTTCAACTACATAACCGGGTACGCTGAGCCAGCCGAACTTGAGCGTATGGCAATTTCGCCGATAAACCTTCGTAAGCGCATTTTGGACCACATCGCGCAAGAGATCGCGCATGCCAAAGCCGGCCGGCCTGCATCAGTCTGGATGAAGATGAATGCACTGGTCGACCCGGGAATCATCGACGCGCTTTACGATGCGTCAGCCGCGGGGGTCTCGGTTGATCTGGTCGTTCGCGGCATTTGTTGTTTGCGCCCTGGAGTTCCGGGCTTGTCCGAGAACATCCGCGTCAAATCGATCATCGGCCGGTTCCTCGAGCACGGCCGCATTTATTGCTTCGGTGCTGGCCACCCTCTACCGCATCCAAAATCGGCGATTTACATTTCCTCGGCGGACATGATGCCACGGAATCTTGACCGCCGGGTCGAGGTCCTGTGTCCGATTCTCAATGCGACCGTTCATGAGCAGGTTCTCGGTCAAATCATGGTGGCAAATTTCAAGGACAATGAGCAAAGCTGGAAGCTCTTGCCGGATGGTAGTTCCACGCGCATAAAGGCCGCCCCGGGCGAAGAGCCATTCAACGCCCACAAGTATTTTATGACGAATCCGAGCCTGTCCGGCCGTGGAAAATCACTCAAGGAATCGCCACCGCGCAGCCTTATACGCCGCCTCATCGAAGGCGCGTAAGCGTTCGCCCAAGGTCGTAGCGTCGGCAAAAGGGCGGCTTGACCACGGTCCGCCGGTTGCCGTTATCGACATCGGATCGAACTCAATCCGTCTCGTTGTCTACGAGGGTCTGACTCGCTCGCCCACGCCCATCTTCAACGAAAAAGTGCTCGCTGGCCTCGGGCGGCAAGTGCAGTCGACCGGCCTGTTGCCCGTCGATGCCATCGATACGGCATTCGATGCGCTACGACGCTTTCGCGCCTTGTGCGATATTTTGCACGTTCGGCGCATTTGGGCGATAGCGACGGCCGCATGCCGAGACGCGCGCAATGGTCGTGCGTTCATCGCCGAAGCAGAACGCATTTGCAAAACAAAAATCACAATCCTGTCTGGTAAACGTGAGGCTCACCTCTCGGCACTCGGTATCGTGTCCGGAATTTACAAGGCGGATGGAATCGTCGGGGATCTGGGCGGCGGCTCACTTGAACTTGTCGATGTGCACGGTTCTCGCGTGCGAGGCGGTGTGACGCTGCCGTTTGGTGGCCTGGCTCTTCAGGACATCACTGGGAAATCTCTCAAGAAAGCCGAGAAATATGTAGAGGAGGCTTTCGAAGACCTCGACATGTTGCACGACGGCGAGGACCGCACCTTCTACGCGGTCGGCGGTACATGGCGTGCGCTCGCTCGGTTGCACATGTGGCAGACCGGCTATCCTTTCCACGTGATGCACAACTACCGTATCTCAGCGCGAGAAGCGCAGGAATTTTCCAGGCTCGTGCATCACGTCGATACCGACACGCTTTCGAAAATCGAGGTCGTGAATGCCGCGCGCCGGCCATTGCTGGCCTATGCGGCATTGGTGATGGAAAATCTAGTACGCACGATCAAGCCAAGGCAGGTGGTGATTTCCGTACTCGGTGTGCGTGAGGGGCTTCTGTACTCGCTACTCAATGCACGTGAGCGTGCTCGCGACCCGCTCATCTCGGCCGCCGCTGATCTCAACGTGCTGCGCTCGCGATCGCCGCGCCACGGGGAGGAACTGATCGGCTGGACCGATCATTTTATGGAGTCCTCAGGACTCGAAGAAAGTTCCGACGAGCGTCGACTGCGGCGCGCTGCCTGTTTGCTCGCCGACATCGGTTGGCGCGCCCACCCGGATTATCGCGGCGAACAGTCGATGAATATTATCGCGCACGGTTCTTTTGTTGCGATTGACCATCCTGGCCGTGCGTACCTTGCGTTGTCGGTCTACTTTCGTCACGCTGGATTGAGTGAAGAGGACTTGTCCCCGCGGTTGCGAGAGCTTGCGACAACGCGAATGCTGGATCGCGCACGCGTGCTGGGTGCAGCGATGCGCGTCGCTTATATTCTTACCGCTGGGCAAAGCGGTGTGCTTCCGAAGACTTCGATGAAGGTCAAGCGCGGCAAGCTGATACTCAAACTGCCCGGCGCATACAGCGAACTCGCGAGCGATCGATTGGCGGGCCGATTGCGTCAACTCGCGCGCCTCATCGGTCGCGAGCCATCGATCGAAACGTAAATCTAGTTCTTATCGACGGTTATAACTTTTCCATTGTCAACCGCGAGCGCGAGCCGACCTTGCTTTAGCGCGAGCGCTTTCTCACCAAACAGGTCGCGGCGCCAGCCCTTGAGGGCGGGGACGTCGGCGTCGTCGTCGGCGGCGATTCGGTCGAGGTCGTCGACGGTGGCGATCACCTTGGCGGCAACCCCATGCCGCTCCGCCGTCATGCGCAGCAGCACCTTGAGTAACTCGACCGTCGCCGTGCCGTTTGCCGTCGCGCGGAAGCGATCGAGCCGCGGCAGCGTCGTTGGATCGCGCCCAAGCCCGCGTTTGACCGCCTCGATGATCTGCTCGCCCCAGCGCGAGCGCTCGAAGCCCTTCGGCAGCGAGCGCAGGTGGCCTAGCCGCTCGATCGAGGTCGGCGCCTGCACGGCAATGTCTCCAATGACGTCGTCCTTGATCACGCGCCCGCGCGGAACGTCGCGCGTCTGCGCCTCGCGCTCGCGCCAGGCGGCCACTTCCATCAGCACGGCGAGCTCTTTCGGCTTGCGCACGCGACTTTTGAGCCGCTCCCAGGCCCGCTCCGGGTCGGCGCGGTAGGTTTCGGGCGAGGTAAGCACTTCCATCTCCGCCTCGACCCAGTTGCCGCGGCCGCGTTTTTCGAGATCGGTAGCAAGCTTCAGGTAGACGTCGCGCAAATGCGTCACGTCGGACAAGGCATAGGCGATCTGCGCATCGCTGAGCGGCCGCCGCGTCCAGTCGGTAAAGCGGTGCGACTTGTCGAGCGTGTCGCCGGTGATGCGCTGCACCAACTGGTCATACGAGATCGAATCGCCATAGCCGAGAACCATGGCCGCCACCTGGGTGTCGACGATCGGGTGCGGGATTGTCTTGGCCATGTTCCAGACGATTTCGATGTCCTGCCGCGCGGCATGAAACACCTTGGTGACGCTTTGACACGCCATCAGCGCAAACAAAGGCGAAAGATCGAGCCCGGTGGCCAGCGCGTCGACGACGACAGCCTCTTCGGGGGAGGCCATCTGCGCAACGCACAACAGCGGGTAATAGGTGGTCTCGCGCAGGAATTCGGTATCGACCGTGACGAACGGATGCTTCGCCATCCGCCCGCAAACCGCCGCGAGGGCATCCGTCGTGGTGATCAAATCCATCGTGCCGCGCACCTAACCCGATCCGACGCCGTCATGGCAACACCACACTTGCAACTCACACTTACTTTCCTCGCACACGCGGCATATGGATGAATTCCCAGGGGCTGGGCAGGGACCCCACCGGCACCTCGATCAGGGTCGGTTCGCGTCGGGCGAAAGCTTCCCGCAAAGCCACGCGGAGTTCATCCGGATCACGGGCGCGACGTCCGGCGGCGCCAAAGCTCTCCGCGTATTTCACAAAATCGGGATTGGCAAGGTCGGAAGCAATTAGCCGATTGCCGAATTGCTCTTGCTGGATGCGTCGCACATTGCCGAACGCCCCATCGACGAACACCACCGCCACCAGTGGTATCCGGTGGCGAATGGCGGTGGCGAGCTCATTGCCGGTATAGAGAAATCCGCCATCGCCGTTGATCGAGAGTACAGGAACGTCTGGCCTTGCGTGCTGCACACCGAGGGCGGTGGCGTAGCCCCAGCCGAGATTGTCCTGATACCCGGGCGACAGGAATGTGCGCGGGCCGTAGACCGGCAAAGCAAGCCGGGCGACAAATCCCATCTGGGTGACTTCATCGACATAAATGCCGTCCTCGGGCAACTCGGCGCGGATCGCTTGCAGAAAGGCGATTTGGGGCGCGAGTTTGGCGAGCCGCTCCTGCAGCTTCGCCTGACGCTGCCGCATTTCGTCCGCTCGGGAGGCGCGCCGCATATTGAACTTGGCGAGACTGTCGATAAGCCGTCTGAGGATCGGTGCGGCGTCGCCAACCACCGCGACCTTGGGCTTTTGCAGTCGCGCCGGTTCATCGGGATCGGCGTCGACGCGCACGATCTGCAATTTCTTGTCCACGCCCCATTGCCGCATCGGGTTGAGGAGCCGGGTGCCGACGGCCAACACGGCGTCAGCCTCACTCCACAATTCGCGGCCAAGGGGCAACGTCACGCTGAAGGGATTGCGCGAATCGAGCACGCCGCGGCCACGCCGATAGCCGAGCACCGGCGCCTGCAACATTTCGGACAGCAGCGTGACCTCGGACGAGGCATCCTGCGCGCCGCCGCCGGCGACGATCAGCACGCGCTTCGCCTCGCCCAGAATTTTTGCCGCCGCACGAACTTTGCTGTCATCAATCTTTGGGGCGTGTGGAGCAGGGGGCGCCGCGATGGCAGCAACAGGCCCGCGCTTGCCCCAGACGTCCAATGCGCATTCGAGTGCTGCCGGTCCCGGGCGGCCACGGCTCATGGATTGAATGGCCTTTGCGACTTTGATCGAGGCTTCGTGCGGACCTTCAATGTGGCTGTAGTGATCCACTAGGCGCGCAAGAATGCCGGCCTGATCGCGAATCTCATGCAGGTGGCCCTGGCGCTTGCCGATCGTCGACGCGGGGATCTGTCCGATCATGGCCAGGACAGGCGCATTCATCCCGTAGGCCGTGAGCAAGGCCGCGCCCGAGTTGAGAAGCCCTGGGCCTGGCACCACTGAATAAGCCTGCGGCTTGCCGGTCGCGAGCGCTGCGCCAAGCGCCATATAGGCCGCACCTTGTTCGTGCCTTGTGTGGACGACACGCAAAAATTCTCCGGCGCGGTGGAAGGCGTCAAACAAATGGTCGTTGTGGACACCGGGCAGCGCGTAAACGGTGTGGAGCCCGTGGCCGATGAGAGTCGCAACCGCGGCCTCGGCCGTGGTCATTTCCAAGGTTGTCGACTTTGCCTTCTTTTTGCGGGCAGGCTTTGACATGACACTTCCTACTCAATCGAGCGCAATACCTCGCCATGGCCAAGAGGCGGGGCAAGGCGGCACACCCTAGTCTTTGTAAACGTCGCGGAACAGCTGCATGCGGCCAAGCTGCCGTTCGTTGTTACTCGGAAAGCCGCAACGTGCGGCGAACGTGTCGGCATAGCGATAGGTTCCGAACAGCCGGTCCCATAGCGGCAGGTCGGCATAGTTGTAGTAATGGACATCGAGCTGATGATGGATCGAGTGCAACTCCGGAGTCTGGATGAAATACTTCACCCAATGTGGCGGCGACCTGGACGAGGTTGATCAGGATCGCGCGCCCGTACCACCCAGGCGCTGCGGCAATTTCCGGTCGGGCGCGATGCGCTCCAGCGCCAAAATGGCCGTCGCAACGACCATCATGGCGAGCGTCGGAAGGGCGAGGTCGAACATGGGTTCGAACATGGGCTCAATCAGATAAGTCGCGATTCTATCACCGTCATACCCCGGACGGCGGGCTGGCGCTTGTCTTGACAAAGACCACCCCCCATGCGCTTTTTCGCCCGCCTCATATCCAGACCTGAATCGACCCCCGGAAATACCCATGCATCGCTATCGCTCACATACCTGCGGCGCGCTTCGCGAAAGCGATGTCGGCTCGACTGTGCGGCTGTCAGGCTGGTGCCATCGCATCCGCGACCATGGCGGGGTGCTTTTTATCGATCTGCGCGACCACTACGGACTCACTCAAGTTGTCGCCGACCCCGACAGCAAGGCCTTCAGGCTTGCCGAGACGTTGCGTTCGGAATGGGTGGTGCGAATCGACGGCAAGGTGCGCCAGCGGCCTGCCGGCACGGAAAATCCGGATATGCCGACTGGGCAGGTCGAGGTCTACATCAACGAGATCGAGGTCCTTGGACCCGCAGCCGAGCTGCCGATGCCGGTGTTCGGAGAGCAGGACTATCCCGAAGAGATCAGGCTCAAATATCGCTTCCTCGATCTGCGCCGTGACCATCTGCACGCAAACATCATGTTGCGCGGCAAGATCATCGATTCGATCCGCCGGCGGATGAAGGAATCCGGGTTCTTCGAATTTCAGACGCCTATTCTCACGGCTTCGTCGCCGGAAGGCGCGCGCGATTATCTCGTGCCTTCGCGCTTGCACCCCGGAAAATTCTACGCGCTTCCGCAGGCACCGCAGCAATTCAAGCAGCTGATCATGGTCGCTGGCTTCGATCGCTACTTCCAGATCGCACCATGCTTCCGTGACGAGGACGCGCGTGCCGATCGCTCACCCGGCGAGTTCTATCAGCTCGATCTGGAAATGAGCTTCGTCACCCAGCAGGACGTGTTTGACGCGGTCGAGCCGGTCATTCGCGGCGTGTTCCAGGAATTTGCAAACGGCAAGCCCGTGACGCCGAAGTTTCTGCTCATTCCTTATGCCGAGGCGTTGCGCAAATACGGCACCGACAAGCCCGACCTGCGAAACCCGATCGTGATTGAGGACGTCAGCGACGCATTTCGCGGATCCGGGTTCAAGATCTTTGCCAACATCCTCAATTCCGATGCGTCGGCGCAGGTGTGGGCGATTCCCGCTCCGCAGGGCGGCAACCGCGCATTCTGCGATCGTATGAATGCTTGGGCGCAAGGTGAAGGCCAGCCCGGTCTCGGCTACATCTTCTGGCGTGAGGGCGAGGAGGGCGGCGCCGGTCCTCTTGCAAAGAATATCGGCCCCGAACGCACCAGAAAAATAGCCGACCAGCTCAAGCTCGGCGTCGGCGATGCCGTGTTCTTCGTGGCGGGCAAGCCGAAGGATTTCGTCAAATTTGCCGGGCCGGCACGCACCAAGATCGGCGAAGAGCTTGGTGTCATCGCGAAGGATCGCTTCGAGTTCTGCTGGATCGTCGATTTTCCGATGTATGAGTGGAACGAAGAAGAGGAAAAAATCGATTTCTCGCACAATCCATTCTCGATGCCGAACCTGCCGGTCGAAGAATTCCTCGCGCTTGATCCGAAGGACAATGACAAGCTGCTCTCGATCAAGGCCGTACAATACGACATCGTCTGTAACGGCGTGGAATTGTCATCGGGTGCGATCCGTAACCACCGGCCCGAAGTCATGAAAAAGGCGTTTGCGATCGCGGGCTACGACGAAGACGTACTGGAGAAGAAGTTCGGCGGCATGCTGCACGCGCTTTCGCTCGGCGCGCCGCCGCATGGCGGCATTGCGCCCGGCATCGACCGCATCGTGATGCTTCTCGCCGGCGAGGAAAATCTGCGCGAGGTTGTGCTGTTCCCGATGAACCAGCGGGCCGAAGACTTGATGATGGGCGCCCCGTCCGAGGTGACGGCAAAGCAGCTCAAGGAGCTGTCCATTCGGCTGGATCTGCCTAAAAAGTGACGTTGAAATTGAGTGTCTTACTCGTCATGCCCCCGGCATCCACGACTTCTTGCAGAAGGTCACTTGTCAGGTAGCGGGATGAACTCGATTTCGTCTCCCGGCACTTTGCCGAAATGACCGGCCTTCCAGTCCGCCTTCGCCTGCTCGATGCGCTCTTTGCGGGACGAGACGAAATTCCACCAGATGTGACGCGGCCCATCCATTGCCGCCCCGCCGAGGATGACGCAATGAGTGTCGGTCACGGCGGAAATCGTTACGGTGTCACCCGGCTTGAAGACCAAAAGGCGTCCGGCCTCGAACTTGTCGTCAGAAATATCAAGTACACCGTCGATCACATAGACAGCTCGCTCCTCGTGATCGGTATCGAGCGGCAGCTTTGCGCCAGAAGTGAGGTGGACATCTCCGAACATCGTTTCGTGGACGGTCGGCACCGGCGACGATGCACCATAGAGAGAACCCACGACCACCCGCACATTTTTCCCGTTCTCCTTCACGATAGGGAATTCGGCGGTCGCGTGATGGGTAAAACTTGCTTCCATTTCCTCTTTGGCCGCTGGGAGGCCGACCCACATTTGCAATCCATGGATCGGCTCATGGTCGACACGCCGTTCCGGACGCGTGCGCTCCGAGTGCACGATGCCGCGGCCTGCGGTCATCCAGTTCACTTCACCGGGTCTGATCGCCATGGCCGTGCCGAGGCTGTCGCGGTGCATGATCTCGCCGTCGAACAGGTAGGTAACGGTGGCAAGCCCGATATGCGGGTGAGGACGGACATCGAGCCCGTTGCCCGCGCGGAATTCAGCTGGGCCGAAATGATCGAAGAATATGAAAGGGCCGACCATGCGCGTGCGTGCGGAGGGCAGCGCGCGGCGGACGGCAAAGTCGCCGAGGTCGACGGTCCGCGGCACGATCACCTGACTGATCGCATCGCACTGATAGGCGTTGCCTGCCTCGGGGTCCTTGCCGGGAAAAAAGCTCATGGTCTCTCCTTTACATCAACGCATCAGTTGCGTGCCTGTAGTCCAAACAGCCGCAACGCATTTTCGCTCGCGATGCGGCGCGCCTGCTCGAGGGAAATCGGCGCGAGTCAGTTACGATATTCCTTGAAGATCGTGTCATAACCGAACCAACGCTCATTCATCCAGGTGCCTGAGCCAAGCAGGAAGCGGTCAGAATAACGTTCAAATAGGCTCCGCCTGTCGCTTGTCAACTTGCCGTCGCCGCCGGTAATGCCGCCCCGGTAGGATCGCTCGCCCCACAGCGCATCTTTGTGTTCATCGAGCAACTGCCCAACGCGCGCTGGAGGTACCGAAAAACCGGTGTGCGCCTCGATGATGCGAGCCTTGGGATTATGACGGAAAAGGATGAGCACCGCCCATAGCGGCCTTTCTTACATGCTCAAGCTAGGTTTCGACATCATCAAGATCGACAAGATGTTTGTTGATGCCATCGGCACCGATCGCAACTCGACAACCATTGTCGAATCTTTGGTCGATCTGGCACGCAACGTGCGGATGGATGTGATGGCTGAAAGGGTCGAGAATTTCGAGCCGGTGACGCATCTGCGCACGCTCGGCGTGCGGCTGGCGCGAAGTTACGTCTTCGCGCCGCCGCTGCCGAGGAGCTCGTTCCTCCAGCTCGTCGAAGCCACCGATTCTTTGCAGCCCGCCGCTGCGGACGCGACCGAGCGTATCTGAGCGTCGGCCTGAAGCATTGGCTGCGCAGAAATGAAAAGGGGCGGCCTTGCGACCGCCCAGTTTAAACGCCACGCGGGAGGAACCTCATAAGGGTCGGCTGCAAAACCCGCCGGCCCACGTGACCAAATGTCGTCATGAGTTCGTCATGGACACGCTGATTCGTCAATCGGATTTTTAGGAAATATGACGACAGACCGCGACTCACCTGTATACGTCAGGCCGCTGACAATTCCTTTTCGATCGCTGCGACAATGATCGGATCGGTTGGTTCGATCGCCGAACCAAATGCCGCCTTCAGATACCCATCCCTGCCGATCAGATATTTATGGAAATTCCAGCGTGGCCCTTCCAGAGGACGCTCCGCGACGGCCCATTTGTAGAACGGGTGCGCGTCCTTGCCTTTGACCGACACCTTTTCGGTCATCGGGAACGTGACGTGATAATGGCCCTGTGCAGTGCTGTGGATGTCGCTTACCCTGCCGGGCTCCTGACCGCCGAAATCGTTGGATGGTACTCCCAGGATGACAAGGCCGCGGTCACGGTAGCGCGTCCAAATGATCTGCAGGCCGGCGTATTGTGGGGTGTAGCCGCAAAGCGACGCAGTGTTGACCACCAGCAGGGGGTGTCCCGCGTAGGAGGACAACAGGATCTCGTCGCCATCAAGCCCTTTGAAAGTGAATGCATAGGCGGTGACACGGCTCATGGACGTCGCCAGCGCGGCGAGCGGATTGAGTCCGGTTAGCGCGGCAGCTCCGAGCACTAGGATATGTCTGCGATCAATCATGCCCATAGCGGGCAGGCGTTTTACTGCCTGCGCAAAATTGCGCGAAAAAAGATGTAATTTTAGTGACGGTCGTAAATGCGGTTATGCCATCTCAAAGCGAACCGACGTTTCGAATGACGTGCCGCAGGCCTCGCACCGCCACAGGTGCCGAACCCGGCACCCGTCCACACACTCAGACCATTCGGGAATGTAGATTCGCTCGCCGCATTGCGCGCACTCAATCACCGGGCGCGAGCGCGCAAATCTTGCGATGTCGCGAGACACTTCCATGGGGACCTCCCGATCCAACGCGGGCCCCGTTCCCACCGTCTTTTTTGACATTATTGAACGGGTCGCGCGAGTAAAGCAGTAGCGCTGACGTAACGTGTACGCGCCACTCGTGAACTTTTTGCGGCAGAAAAATTGGGATTGGCGCTAAATTTTCTCGGCGATTTCTCAAAACATTTTGCACTGCATCACAGTGTCACAGCGTCATTTCGTATTTTCGGAGCGACCAGATCGTTCCGATATAAAGGACGAAAGTCAGCATGCAAAGGGCCGCAAGCGTCGACCAAAATCCGATTCCGTGACGCAGCAATGCTGGCATCAGGAGAAAGATCGGGAAAGTTGGCAGAACGCACGAGAACGTCATCTGCGCGCACGCGGCCATCCGTTCGGCGTCACCGGTATCATGCCACAGCCAGAGAATGCCGAGGATCGAAACCAAAGGCAGGGAAGGATGAGGGCGCCAAGCGTTGGGGATCGGCGCGACACGACGACAATGATAACGCCTAACAACGCCGCTTTTACAGCGAGATAGAGCACTGTAGCCCCATTTGTCCTGGGACTTGGCTCTAGCGTCGAGGGTTAAGCTACACGGTCATTGGAGACACCTCGCACCCGCGGCCACGCTCCCGACGTTATCGGCCCGTGGGGCGGGTCAGCCCACCGACGAGCGGGAACATGGAACGGGCCCTACGCAGACGCCTGAGATAAAAGGCGAAAACCAGCCGCAGGATGGACTGGCCCCACGACCACTGGCGGCGCACCCGCGTCGAGCCCGCAAGGGGCAGACGCCGCCCGGGATGCAAGCCGCGCCGGAAGGATCGTCAAAGACGACCGCCGAACCCGATAAAGACAAATAGCCGGCGAGTATAAGCCACGACGCGAAGACCCCGGCTCGATCCATGGCCAAGCGGCGTCTATAGTCGTCACGGACGAACCTTTTCACACAAGAGCGCCAACGCGATCGGGGCTCAGCGTGAACCAGAAGACCCTTGAGAAGCCGCGCACAAAGGCCAAACCGAAAACGCAGCGACCACCTCTATGGAAGGTGATCCTGCTCAACGACGACTATACGCCGCGCGAATTCGTCGTTCTGGTGCTCAAGGCAGTTTTCCGGATGAACGAAAGCCATGCCTACAAGGTGATGATGACGGCGCATCAGCGGGGCGCCTGCGTGATTGCGGTCTATACACGCGACGTGGCCGAGACGAAGGCGAAAGAAGCGACAGAAATGGGCCGGATCAAGGGTTATCCGCTCTATTTCACGACCGAAAAAGAAGAATAGGCGTTAAGACCCTCCCGGTAACCTTCCGATTTAACGCAAGCTTTCCGCCTCCGTGCACGCATGGTGTCACATTCCTGGGTGAATACAATAATGAGATGCCCGTATTTAGATTTGGCGAGGCGCCTGCGCCAAAGCGAAAACGAGAAAGCGGTCTTGCGCAAGCGCATCGCCCGGCTGACCGAGAACGGCGCAGCCTGACACCGAAGCCTTTCTATCCGATCCGCGGGTGGCGTCGGCGCCAGTCCTTCGGGCGGTCGAAGTCGCCTTGCCAGATGCCGCTGCGCGCCGATTGTGCTTCGCGCTCAGCGACAGGGTAACCACCATAGTCAATCGCGAAGTTGACTGCGTAGCCTTCACGCACCATCACTTCGCCAATATCCGGGACATTGCGCGCGGAGCAGACAGCGAGCGTGCGGCTGTAGCGGTCGCGGCCGCGCGGCGAGCACGCGACGTCGCCTTGTGCGACCAGCTCTGCAAGACGAGTTTTTGCCACTCTTCCGCATGACCATTCACGGCCTTGCCCGTCGCGGCAGGTCAGTCACAACTCCGGCGCGTCAATGCCGACCGGGGGAGGGACAGTCTCACGCCAGAAGGCCTTCGCACCAATCGCAGCGGCAATGAACAGGACGCCGAAAAATAACAGGAAATCTGTCGGACGCGGGTTGCGTCGAGGCGGCGGCATTTCAGGGGCGGACCGCGTGCGCGGGCAACGCGATTGACGGATTGTGCCCATAACCGAAGGCTAGCCGCCGATCGGTTACGGAATGGTTGGTAGGACCCTCAGCTTCTTAACGACCCCCGCAAGGGGCTATTCGTTGGATGGCGGTGGCCGGACGACGGCCGTTGCCGCTGGCACTGGCGCCAAGTTAGCTGCAGGCTTAAGCGGATCTTTGGGGGCATCTATGCCTGCCGTGGTCTCGATGACTTGGGACTGATCGGGCAGCGCCGTCGGCGCGGGGGCCGGAAGGGCCGCAATCGTCTGCAAGATCGCCTGCCATTGCGCGGCCTGCTTCTTGCTGTTCTGCGCGTAGAGGAACAACCCGCCGAGCACCATCACGATCACCAACAGGATGACCAGCGTATTGATGGTGGCATCGGGATTCTCACGTCGCCGCGTTGCCTGCGGTTTGCGAGTGACCCGTTTCTTGGCTGTCGTTCGCTTCTTCGCCATGTTCGTGGAGCTCCTTAGATCGTGTGGCCAACGCACGCCACTGCATCTCAGTCTCGCACCAACACGACTCTTCAATAGAAACCAGGCCGGGTGGCTAAATCGCCCCGGCAGAATATCGGCAAGCCCGAATCACTGCAGAAAACCTTAGCCGATTCGCGGGTTTGATGTGTGAATGCGCTACCGGCCGAGGACCGTTGTCCGGCCTTTGGCGCTGTGGTCTGATCGGCTCCGCAGTCATGTCGCAGCGTGTCCTGATAACGGCCGGCGCCGCGGGTATCGGTCGAGAGTTTGTGCGCGCCTTCACAGCGAATGGCGCGAAAGTGTTCGTCTGCGACATAGACGAAAAGGCGCTCGCCGCCCTTGCCAAGGAAATCCCCGGCCTGATCGCCCGGCGCTGCGACATGGCGAGCCGCACCGAGATTGAGCGCATGGTGCCGGACGCGGTCGCGGCCTTGGGCGGACTCGATGTGCTCATCAACAATGCCGGTATTGCTGGTCTGACGTTGCCGATCGCGGAATATCCGCCGGACGACTGGGACAAGGTCGTGGCCGTGAATCTGACCGGCATGTTCGACGTGTCACGGCTAGCAATTCCTCACCTGAAAAAATCGAAGGCTGGTTCCATTATCAACATGTCGTCGATTGCCGGGCGCTACGGATTTGCCAATCGCAGCCCTTATGCCGCGACCAAATGGGGAGTGATCGGGCTGACCAAGACGCTCGCGATGGAACTTGGCGAGTGGGGGATTCGCGCAAACGCAATTGCGCCCGGCGCGGTCGAAGGCGAGCGGATTGTCCGTGTCTTTCAGGGTCGCGCCCAGATCAGCGGCAGGTCGCTGGACGACGTGAAAGCGGATGCGTTAGCGGCGGCGTCGATCAAGGCCATGATCCAGCCCAAGGACATCGCGCAGCTTGCCGTGTTCCTCGCGTCCGATGCGGCGAAATCAATATCAGGGCAGGTGATCCCGATCGACAACGACCGGCAGAAGGCGTGACCCGCTTTTCACAGCACGCGATTGCGTCCAACTCGATTTAATTCGTCGCGTTTCGGGAAAGCACATCTTAGTCCAGGCTTACGATCTGCGCGTATTGCTGCGCATATTGGCCATGCTGGCCTTCGCCTGGTCTTGGACGGCAAATACATCAGCGCCGTCGACAAAGTCGCTGTGGCTATTTTCCAGAGAGTTTTTGAAGCCAGTCAGTTCGCCACGACCACGCGGCTTTCCAGCGGCGTGCGGTCATAGAGATAGATCACGTCCTCATCGACCAGGCGGATGCAGCCGACGGGCTTGCCGGGCGGGATCGCCGCGCTCGATCCGTGAATGCGGTAGTCCTTATCGAGGTAAAGCACGCGCGCGCCAAGTGCGTCGCCTGTTTGCTTGGGTTCTTCCTTGCGTACGACGTGATACATGCCGGACAGTGTGGTGCATTCGGGGCCGACGCCGATGTTGTAGCGAAGGGCGGACACGTTCGGTCGTACCACGTAGAGGAACGTCTGGTTTTTGTCGACGACGAGCGTTCCGACTGGCTGGTTCGTCCGGTAATAGACGAGCTGGCGCATGCGCACGTAGTTCGATTTGTCCTCGGGCGTCTCGGCCGCTGCAACGGGCGCGCTTCGCTGGGCCGTGGCCATCGTGTGCATATCGGAACGCACAGCGGAAAGATTGCGCGGCAGGTATGAGTAGGCCACCACGCCGCCGACGATCAGAAGCGCGACAACGCCCGCGCCCATGAGAATGGGCCATCGCTTTCCCGTATCCGCAAGCGACGACAGGTCACCATACGCGGGAGGCTCCTCGGGCGCCGTATAGGCCGGCGCCGGACCGGGCCGCGGCCTGGGACGAGGGGGCGGCGGCGGTGGCGCCGCGGGGCGGACAAAATCTCGTTCGACCCGCTGGATCGCGGCATCGAGCGCGGCGCTCTCCGCTTTCACGTCGGTTTGCGTCAGTGTGGGATCCTGGATCCGAAGCTGATCGACCAGGGTCTTGCGGGCGCGGTCGTAGAGCGCGCGCCTTTGCTCGGGGGTGTTGGGGTTCAGCGACCCGACCGCGCGGGCAATCAAAGGATAGTAGTCAGCCATTTTGTCCAGTCTGCGTTTATTCTTGGTTTCAACTTAGCACCTGCTTATCGCGGACGCACCAGCGGAGGCCCTCCGATCAGCGGATCGGCGGAGCATAGAGTATGCCGCCTTTGCTCCACAGCTGGTTGATCCCGCGTGGGATACCGAGCGCGGAACCGGTGCCGACGGTGCGCTCATACACCTCGCCATAGTTCCCAACGAGCCTGATGGCCCGAGCCGCCCAGTCTTTTGTGAGGCCCATTCGCTCGCCGTAATTTCCCTCTGTGCCGACCAGACGCCTGACATCCGGCTTTTCGGATTTTAGCGCCTCGTCGATGTTTTTCGACGTCACGCCGAGTTCTTCCGCGTTGACCATGGCGAACTGCACCCATTTGACGATATTGAACCACTGAACATCGTCCTGGCGGACAACGGGACCAAGCGGCTCCTTGGAAATGACATCCGGCAGAATGACGTGATCGTCGGGCTTCGAGAGAAGCAGCCTGATAGCAAAAAGCTGCGACACGTCAGCGGTCAGGGCGGCGCATTGACCAGAATCATAACCTTTGACCGCGCTCTCGGCAGTGGTCGATGTGACGAGCTCGTAGCGCATGTTGTTTGCGGCGAAATAATCGGCGAGGTTCAGCTCCGTCGTCGTCCCGGTCTGCACGCAGATTTTCGCCCCGTTGAGTTCGAGAGCTGTGTCTTTGTTCTGGTCTCGGCGAACGAGGAACCCCTGGCCGTCAAAGTAGTTCGTCGCGGTAAAGAGGAGGCCGAGGTCCACTTCGCGCGACATCGTCCAGGTGGTGATGCGCGACAATACGTCGATGCTGCCCGACTGCAGTGCTTCGAATCGATGGGTGGCATCGAGCGGGACGTAGCTGACCTTGCTGGCGTCGTTGAAAATTGCCGCCGCGACCGCGCGGCAGAGATCGACGTCAAAGCCGCTCCAGTTGCCATTGTTGTCACGTGCAGAAAAACCGTAGAGGCCCTCGCTGACGCCGCAGTTGAGCGTGCCGCGGTCCTTGACCGTTTTGAGGACCTGCGCGGTGGCCGGCATAGCTGCAAGGACCAGCAGCGAAACGATGGCGATTGCGAAAACTGAAACACGAACCCGAATATTCATTCACTTCCCCCGAAGCTCAGGACAGGGCATCGTACCGGCTCACACCGCCTGATTGGAAGGGCTCGCGCCAGCCCATTATCGTGTAGGCTCTTGGTCATGACATCGGAACGACAGCGGTCCAGGCGACGCATATGGCCTGTGGCGACGCAATTTTTGCTTGTTGGGGGACTCCTTTTCGCTGCGCAGCTATCCTCTGTACCCGCGCAGGACATTCGCGGGCTTGAGGTCTGCACTGCCGAAAAGCAGATGGAGCGGCGTACGGGGTGCCTCCAGTCCAATATCGACTTTCTGCAGCAGGCGCTGGCCAAGTTAGCGCGCGAGACCCAGGAGAAGATCGCCGCCGCCAACCGCGATCTTGCTGCCGCGCACGCCGAAATCGCGACCCTCAGATCGGCCGTCACGAAGCTGGTTGACGATCTAGCGCAGCTGAAGGCCAAGCCCGAACCGAACACCAAGAAGTAGCCGTTCGAAAGTGTTATCCGGTGCAATCCGATTTCGACGTGATTGCGCGCCACACGCGTTCGAGTCGAAAAGCGTCAGCCATGGCCGCCCCCGATCCGTGGCCCACAAACGGCGACCAGCGCGTGACTCGCCGTGGGGACCAGCGGCTGCGAAAACAATCGTATTAAAAAATCGGTCGACGCGCCACACGTCAGTGCAGCGCTGCTGCCGCCGGTGTCGGTACGCGCCGAGCGAGCGGGAGGAAGACGAGCGCGGCAAATGTCAGCACGGCGACGAGAGCCCATGCATCGTTGATCGCATCGACGAACGCCACCCTGTCGACCATCGACGCCAAAAGCGCCTGTTTTTCCGGATCGAGAGGCGCCGTTGTTAGGGCGTCGGGCAGTATGCCAATCGCCTTCGCGGTATCGAGATCACCGGCTATAAGGCGATTGATCATGCGCTGCGCGTATTCGGGTGCACGCGTGTAGATGACCGTGTCGATAAGCGCGATTCCAATGGCGCCGCCGAGATTGCGCATCAGATTGAACAGGCCGCTCGCGTCGTCAATGGCGCTTTTTGCCAGATGCCCGAGAGCAAGCTGGGTAGGAGGGAGAATGCAAAACATGATGGCGGTACCACGCACCAGCTGAGGCCAGAACATTTCGTCAAAATCGGTGGTTTTGGTCTGAACTGTGCTCAGTCCCAGCCCGATGGCGAAAAGGAGGAAACCAACCGCCGTTAGAAGGCGCTCGTCGACACGCCGCACGAGAAAAGCCGCAATAGGTGCCGCGATCAGCTGGGCGACGCCTGTCACGAGCATGATCTCGCCAATCTCAAGCGCGTTATGTGCCCTCACATAGGCGAGAAAAATCGGCATCAGGTAGATCGACCCAAACAGGCCTGTGCCCAGAACGAAACTGAACAGGCAGCCGATCGAGAAATTCCTGTCGCGGAAGGTCCGCAGGTTCACCAGTGGGTTGGGCGATCGCAGCACACGAATGATGAATATCACCGCGCTGACGAGGCAGAGCGTGAGGAGGCCGGCGGCGATCGGCGAAGTCCAGCCGCGCTTGGGCGCTTCCTTGAGTCCTATTTCAAGTGCCGCGAGCCCGACCGCGCCTAGCGCGAGTGAAAAAATATCGAAATGACGGATCAGATCAAAGGATGTGCGCTCTTTTAGCAATGACAGCGACGCAACCGAGGCGGCGATGACCCCCGGCAACACGTTGATCAGGAAAAGCCAATGCCAGGAATAGGTCGAGGTGATCCAGCCTCCCACGACTGGCCCCACGGTAGGAGCGAGCACGGCGAGGACACCGGCAATCGTCGTTGCAAGCGGCTGGAGCCGGATCGGAAAGAGGAGAAAAACCGCCGAGAAGACAACAGGGATCAGAGTGCCCCCGGAAAACCCTTGCACGATGCGCCACGAGATCAGCGACGGGAAATTTCCGCTCAGCGCGCAGGCGATCGACGCAAATGTGAATACCGAAACCGCGACGACAAACAACCAGCGCATCGTCAGCAGTCGCGTCAGGAATCCGGTGAGTGGGATCGCGATGATTTCCGCAATCAAATACGACGTCTGGATCCAGCTCATCTGGTCCTGAGCGATATTCAGCGCTTCCTGGATGGTTGCCAGCGATGTCGCGACGACCTGAACGTCGAGGATCGCCATGAACATGCCGATGCACATCATGGCGAAGCCGATCCAGACCGTTGCCGTGACGGCCTCTGCTGGTTTGTTTTCGGTCGCGGAGATCATTGCTGGTCCGGTCGAGGACTCTTGCTGCAGGCCGCTCGATACCAGCCCACCCTCTCGGGCACAAACCGACCGCGGTGGACATGCAGATCAGGATGGGAGTATTGCGCTGTCCCATTTTGGGTCAAAGCGACAGCGGCCAGGGGGAGATTCTATGAAATTCAGCCGATTTGACCGCAATGTCGGCGGTAGTCGGCGATGGCAAAACCCCTTGTGCCTCATATTTGTCACGCTAAAGCGGAATTATGATAGACCTTTGAGGGGCAGGGCCCCATGGAATTGCTGGGCGAAAATCTTTTCATCAGCCTATTGGTCGGGCTCATCGTAGCCTGGTCGCTGCACAAGATTGTCCGGCTCACAGGCTTCGGCCCGATCAGTACTATCGTGGCCTGCGTGTTTGGAGCGCTGATCGGCATTTGGCTGACCCCTGGAGCGCGCGAGATCATCGACCTGCCGCTTCCCAAATTGCCGACTCTCAAACTGCCGATGGCTGCGGCGCCGCCACCCGAAGTGTCGGAGAGCGATATGCTGAGCTGGGCACCGGCACCGTTCGAGGTGGCCTTGCAGCCGATGGCGCAACTGCGTCCGATGATGAAGCCGATCGTCTACCGTTCGCGCGAGGAGATCTGCGCGTCGCTGGCCGAAGCAATCCGCAACAATGATCTGCCGCCGCATTTCTTCATTCGCCTGCTGTATCAGGAAAGCAGTTTCAGACCTTATGTGATCAGCTCGGCGGGTGCGTTGGGCATCGCGCAATTCATGCCGGAGACTGCCAACGAACGAGGTCTCGACAATCCGTTTGATCCCGCGCAAGCCATCCCGGCATCTGCGCGTCTGTTGAAGGACCTGTCGCGGAAGTTCGGCAATCTCGGTCTTGCTGCCGCCGCCTATAACGCGGGCCCGAAGCGCATCCAGGATTGGCTCGCCAATAAGGGTCCGCTGCCGCAGGAGACCCAGGACTACGTGAGGAACATCACCAGCTGGCCCGCGGCGACATGGACCGGTGCACAGCAGGCAGGCAGTCCGGCGGTGAGATTGCCGCAGGAGGCGCCGTGTCAGGAACTCGTCGGGCTTCTCGCCTGGAATGGACCCAACGCGATTCCAATGCCTGCCCCAAACCCGCTTGTCCTGGAGGCGCGCCAGGTGAAATTGGCAAAATTGGCGCAAAGGGCGGCCCGCGGAAAAAAGCCCCGTACGGACGGCGAAGCGGCCAAGCACGCCCAGGACAGCAAGACCGACGGAAAGGCCGACGCAAAGGTGGACGCCAAATCGGACGCGAAGTCGGACGCCAAGCCAGATACAAAGTCAGATACAAAGACGGCGGGCAAGACCGACGGAAAATCGAGCAAGTCGAGCGCCGTCGTCAGAAACTAGCTACGCACATCAGGACATGAAGCACGGCCAGTTCACTATTCCGCCGGCGCTATCGTCATTTCTTCCGCAAGCGGTGCGGTCTCATAGACGTGCCCGCCTGCACGGATTACATCGTCGCGGCGCTTGCGCGCCAGCGCGGCTACGCCACCGGTGGTCTCGTGATAGAGCGACAGCCGCTCGAACTCGTCCTTATCCGGCGGTGTGATTGCGACGTCGCTGTACGTCCACCGATCGGGAGCGGCGAGCGCTTCGTTCAATATCGCCTTTAATCGGCGATACATCCGCACATAATCCCAGACTTTTCTGGCGGATTCCCAAACGTAACGCGGATAGAAGACCAGCGGGTTTTCCAGCTTCATGCCGGAGCGGCGATCGCGGCGGAATTTCAGCCGGAAGGCGCCGCCTTCAAGCGGCTGCACGCCTTCGACCTCGATTGTGCGAAAGAAAAACGCGACGGTCCACAAAGTCATCTCGGGCCGGCTCGCTTTACATGCCGCGGCCCGGCGAAAGATCGTGCGCGCGTGCTCGGGCGTGTAGTAGCTCGCCCATGCCGCGCGGTAGACGTCTTCCCATTCCTCGTCGCTCATCTTCGAATGATGCGAGACCCGGTGGTTGAGGTCATATTTGTTCATGTCCGGGTCCATCCAGATGCCGTTCTGCAAAAACACCTTGTGGTCTTCGGAACCGGGCAAAGGCGTGAGGAAGAAAAACTCGAGGATATCGAGCGGCAGTTCGCGCTTGATGATCTCAACGTCGCGCAGAATCGACTCTTTAGTGTCCGAGGGAAAGCCAAGAATATAGCCGGCATAGGTGATGACGCCGTGGTCGCGCCATTTCTGGATCATTTCCCGGTATTCGGTGATCTTGTTCTGCCGTTTCTTGGCTGCGATCAGGTTGTCGGGGTTGATGTTCTCGAGACCGATGAAGACATGGCGAACGCCCGCCTGCGCCGCCTTCTCGATGAAATTCGGAATCTTGTGACTGAGCGTGTCGACCTGGATCGTGAAAACGAGATCGGGGAATTCCGTCTCGCGCAGACGAATGACGCGATCGAACAGCACTTCCCAGTCGCTGTTCCGCGCGTAATTGTCGTCCGTGACGATGAAGCAGCTTATGTTCTGCTCATGGTTTTCGCGGATAATTCTTTCAACATCATCCGGAGTCCGGCAGCGGCTCTTGCGGCCCTGCACATTGATGATCGTGCAGAACGAACATTGATAGGGACAGCCGCGACCGAGATCCATGCTGGAGGCGGCACCTGTCGTGCGCTTGACGTGCTTGAGCGGAAGGAAGGGCGTCGGCCCGCCGGTGAGTGCCGGCAATTTATCCATGTGGCTGTAGATGGACTTGAGTTTGCCATTCCAGGCATCCAGCAGCACTTCGTGGAGCCGGCCGTCTTCGCATTCGCCGGCGAAGAATGAGATGCCCATCGCCTGTGCCGCTTTGAGATCGGACGGCAGCTCCGGAAGCATGGCGATGCAACCGGACACGTGGAACCCGCCGGCCAGGACCGGCAGGCCGGCCGCCAGAAAGGGGCGCGCCAGATCGATTGCCCGTGGAAACTGATTCGATTGAACGCCGACCAGACCGATCAGAGCGCGGCCGCCGCTTTTACGGATCGTGCGGATGATGCGCTCTGGCCGTACACGGCGGTTAGTTTCATCATAAGTGTGAAGTTGGATATCGACATCCGGCCCTAGAATCTCGCGCCGGCGCGCGTCTGCGGCGAGCGCGTTGAGGCAGGCGAGGGTATTGGAGGGAATTGCGGAGCGGATCCACTGGATCGGGTAGCCGTCGTCGTCATAGTGGGACGGCTTGATCATCACGAAGTGGAACACATTCGGCGCGGTGCTGCGCATCGTACCCCACATGCCGCCATCACCGTGGCGCGTCGCTTCAAGTTAGCACAGCCGATATGGCTGCACAGTGACTCTGGTCCGGCAAATCGTTCTCAGGCCGCCTGCCTTTCGAGTGCAAATCCGTAGAGAATCTGATCGTCGTGCAGAGGGCTCACGGCTCCTGCCTCGTGAGCAAACTCCGCCTTGGCAAAATCCAGCAGTTCTTCATCGAGAGCAAAATGGATGACGGTGTCAGGTTGCAGGGCACCGTTTGACCATTTCGACCAGCCGTCCGTGTAAGCCTTGACTTCGGCCGACGTGGCATTCTGGCCGGCATATTTGCGAGCGAGGGAGACGAGATCGAACTGGCCTGTTTTGCCGAAACCGTAGCGGTTGGACAGCAGAAAATACCACGCCGCGATACCTTGCTCTGGTGTCTGATAGATCGCGGTGATGTTTCCGGCTGCGTCCGCGGGCGTCTGACCGACAAAGCCCGGCCGCGACCGCTGCCACGCGGATATATTGAGCGCTCCCGGATTGTTGGTGCGAATCGCGCGAGCGATGTCGGTGTCGTCGGGCGTCGCGCTGAACCAGCCATCCTTGACCAGTGTTCCAAAGCGGACTTTCCGCCCTTTGTTGTAGACCGCTGTCGCAAGCCCATCGGCAGAAACCGCCTGTTGTCGCGCCGCCTTGGATCGCGTTCTTTTGGCCATGGGAT
>Ga0182040_10000001_pt1 | contig 123140 bp, 124 predicted proteins | sample flu12Cox44000176_FD_125973 | JGI IMG/M metagenome (GOLD analysis project Ga0182040, IMG submission 125973) | Lab enrichment of tropical soil microbial communities from Luquillo Experimental Forest, Puerto Rico - flux8day.12C.oxic.44.000.176 | ecosystem: Environmental > Terrestrial > Soil >... | reverse complement strand
TTTTTTGAGTGCCACAGGGCCAAGGAATGACGGCGTTTCGCGCAGGATTTGCGCTATAGTCAGGCAAACAAAACGTCTTCGGGAGAGAAGCGCCATGCCCCGATCTGTCGCCGCCGTGGTGTCGGCGTTTGCGATGCTGTTTGCGACGGCGAACGCGGCTTTCGCCGCGCCGGATTATCCGACGCGGACGGTCACCCTGGTCGTTCCGTTTCCGCCGGGCGGCGGTGTGGATGCGATGGCGCGTGTGGTCGCCGCCAATCTGTCTGAAGCGATGCATCAGCAATTCGTCGTCGATAACCGGGCCGGCGCCGGCGGCACGATCGGGACCCGGGCGGTCGCGCAAGCCGCACCCGATGGCTACACGCTGTTGCTCGGGCACACCGGCACCATCTCGATCAACCCAAGCCTGTACACCCATGCCGGCTATGATCCGCGCAAGGACTTCGCACCGGTCGGGCTTGTGGCTTCGATGCCTGTTGCGTTGCTCGCAAACCCTTCATTCCCGGCAAAATCGATTGGCGAATTCATTGCCATGGCCAAGAAGGACCCCGGCAAATTCAATCTCGGCACCTCGGCTGTCGGCACTGGCGGCTACATGTGCGCCGAGCTGTTCAAGTCCGAAGCGGGGGTTGATGTCGCGATCATTCCATACAAAGGCACGGCGCCGGTGATGAATGACCTGCTCGGAGGTCACGTGCCCATCGCGTTTGGCGTGCTGCCTCCCGCGCTCGGCAATCTCCAGGCGGGCAAGCTGCGCGCCGTCGCGGTCACGAGCAAAAAGCGCTTTTCACTGTTGCCCGATGTGCCAACCTTCGGTGAATCCGGGATGCCCGGATTCGAAGCCGTGCTGCACTACGGTCTTTTGGCTCCCGCCGGCACACCGAAAGAGGTTATCGAGCGGCTCAGCGAAGAATTGCGCAAGATTGTCGATATCCCCGAGGTGCAAGAGCAGATTCACAAGGAAGGCGGCGATCCCTTGACGTCGACACCGGCCGAATATGGCGTGGATATCGACAAGGAAGAAAGCAAGTGGGGCGCGCTCGTGAAAAAGCTGGGGTTGAAAGTCGAGTGACGATGCGGCGGTCAATTCTCCGCGCGTTGATTCTTGGCTGTCTCGTATGCGTTGCCGGTATTTCCAATGCCGAGGATTACCCGAGCCGGCCGATCACTCTGGTCGTGCCATTTCCGCCCGGCGGCAGCACAACGGTCATGGCCCGCATTGTCGGTGACAAGCTTTCAGCCGCACTTGGCCAGCAGATCGTGGTGGAGAACAAAGGCGGAGCCGGTGGCACGACCGGAACCCGTTTCGTCGCAAAGGCCGCACCCGACGGGTACACCATCCTGCTGAGTTACACGGCGACTATGGCGATCGCGCCGGCGATGAACGCCAATGCCGGCTACGATCCACGCAAGGATCTGACGCCCATCGGGATGATCGGATTTGCGCCGAATGCGCTGGTCGTGCACCCGTCACTGCCGGTCCACTCGATTGCCGAGCTGATTGCGTACGCGAAAGCAGCTCGCGCGCCTCTGCAATATGGTTCGCCCGGCGTAGGCACTGTGAACCACCTGGCCGGCGAATACCTTGCGAACGAAGCCGGCGTGAAGTTGCAGCATGTGCCGTACAAGGGAAACGGCCCGGCGATAAGCGATCTCCTTGGTGGTCATATTCCGATGATGTTTCTCCCGGTCCCTGTCGCGGTCGGCAATGTGAAAGCGGGAACGCTGCGCGGTCTAGCGATCACCAGTGCGACACGATCGAGCCTGCTCCCGGATCTGCCGACGCTCGCCGAAAGCGGCGTGCCTGGCTTTGAAGCCATGCTGCGGTATGGTCTTGCCGCTCCAGCGGGGACGCCACCCGCGGTCATCGCGCGCCTGAACAAGGAACTCAACGCGGCGCTTGCCAGCGACGATGTAAAGAGCCGTCTTGCTACAGAAGGCGCCGAAGCCTTGCCGGGAACGCCCGAGGCCTATGCCGCCGATATCAGCGCTGATGAAAAGAAATGGGGTGGGCTGGTGAAGAAGCTCGGTTTGAAGGTAGAATAGCGCTTCGCCGCCAAGCAGCCATATTGTGCTGCTCGGATTCGCAGGGGACAGGGCACATAATGACCATCGAGGCCGCCATGAAATTCCGCACGACATCTCGGGCGCTCATCGCTGCTGCGTTTCTCGCCGCGCTAGGCGCTGCGCCAGCTGCGCAGGCCTTCACCATTCAGGATTCGAATGGTTCGAGCGGTGGCGCGGGCTTCATTGATTTGGACAAGCCGGCGGCGCCACCGGACCGCCTTGGGACAGGGTCGCGCTTCGACAGCGAAAACGGCAAGTCAACGATGAAGCAGGGCAACACGACCTTCCAGTTCGGGTCGCAGCGCTCTTTCGATGAGCGCTACAACACCAATAACCTGTTCGACCCCTACGCCCGTGAAGGGCGTTAGCGTTTAGCGCTTCCGGGTCAGGAAGGCCGCGAGCGCCTTTTGCGCTTCGGGCGAGGCGAGCCGCGTCTTGAAGGCCTCGACCTCTTCGTCGATACGCGCGACGATCTCTTCGAGCGAGCCGCGCATCAAACGGCGTGCCGCGACGACGCTCTCCGTCGGCAGTGCGGCAATTTCGTTTGCAGTCGTGAGCGCGCGTGCGTCCAGTTCGGCAGCCGGCACAACAGTGTTGACGATACCTGCATCCCTGGCCTGGTCGGCGTTCAGGGGCTTGCCCATCACCAGCAGCGAGAAGGCGCGCGCGTGACCCATCAACCGCGGCGCAATCAGGCTGGAGCCTCCTTCCGGCACCAGGCCGAGTGACACGAAGGGCGTTAGCAAAACAGCGTTGTCGCTTGCGATCACATGGTCGCAGTGCAGGAGCATGGTGGTACCGACGCCGATGGCGGCACCGCTCACAGCGGCGACCAGCGGTTTTTCGCAGCGCGCCAGTGCGTGCAGGAACCGGATGATTGGCGTGGCAAGTCCGCCTGCTCGCGCCATCGTCACGAAATCATTGAGGTCGTTGCCGGCACAGAAAACGTCGGGCGCGCCGGCGATGATCAGGCATTTCACGCTGTCGGACTTGCCCGCATCCTCGATGGTCGAGGCCATCGTTTCATACATTGCGAGCGTGAGGGCGTTCTTCTTGTCCGCCCGGTTCATGCGAATCTTGCGGACCGGACCTTCGTTGCTGATCAGAATGTCGGGCATCGATTCTTTCCAAATGTCGAACAAATGAGTCGGAAATCAGGTGAGACCAAGTTGGGCTGTTAAATAACCGGGAAAAGCCACACGCATCAGCACGGCGATGGACGCGGGCGAATGGCCTATAGCGCCTTCGCCATCTCCCGCAGCCTGAATTTCTGGATCTTGCCGGTGCTCGTCTTCGGAATTTCCGCAAACACGACGTAGCGGGGGCATTTATAGGATGCCAGGTGCTTGCGGCACCATTGCATCAATTCGTCGGTGCTCGCCTTCGTACCCGGTTTCAATTCGACAAAGGCGCAGGGCGTTTCACCCCATTTGTCGTCAGGCTTCGCAACGACTGCGGCCGCGGCAACCGCGGGATGCTTGTAAAGCGCGTCTTCCACCTCGATCGACGAAATATTCTCGCCTCCGGAAATGATGATGTCCTTGGAACGGTCCTTGAGCTGGATGTAGCCGTCGGCATGCATGACGCCGAGATCGCCGGTATGAAACCAGCCGCCGTCAAACGCCTTGTCCGTCGAGGGTTTGTTCTTGAGATAGCCTTTCATGACCACATTGCCCCGCATCATCACTTCGCCGAGCGTCTCGCCGTCGCGCGCGACAGGTGTCATTGCCTCCGGATCGAGCACGTCGAGTGCCTCAAGCGCGCCGTAGCGCACGCCCTGGCGCGCCTTCTTCACCGCCTGTTCGGCCGGCGTGAGCGCCTCCCATTCCTCGTGCCAATCGTTGACCACCGCCGGTCCGTAGCTCTCGGTCAATCCATAAAGATGCGTGACGCTGAAGCCCGCTTCCTTCATGGCGGCGAGCACGGCTTCAGGCGGTGGCGCCGCGGCCGTGAAGAATTCGAGGACGTGCGGCAGCGGTTTCTTTTCGTTGGCCGGCGCATTGAGCAGCGTCGCCATCACGATCGGCGCTCCGCACAGATGCGTGACTTTGTGATCGGCGATCGCCTCATACATCGCCGGCGCACGCACAGCCCGCAGGCAGACATGCGTGCCGGCAACGACAGAGATCGACCAGGGGAAGCACCAGCCGTTGCAATGAAACATCGGCAAGGTCCAGAGATAGACCGGGTGTTTGCCCATGGAGCAGGTCACGACGTTGCCGACCGCGAGCAGATGCGCGCCGCGATGGTGATAGACGACGCCTTTGGGATCGCCGGTGGTGCCCGAGGTGTAGTTGAGCGTGATCGCGTCCCACTCATCATCGGGCATTTTCCAGCTGTAGGCAGGATCGCCCTGCGCGACAAACTCCTCGTATTCTATTGAACCGAGCCGCTCGCCTGAGCCGTTGTATTCCGGATCGTCGTAGTCGATCACCAGCGGCTTTGCCTTGCAGAGCGCAAGCGCCTCTTTCATCACCTTCGAGTATTCGCGGTCGGTGATCACGATTTTTGCGTCCGCATGGTCGAGCGAGAAGCCAATGATCGCCGCGTCGAGCCGCGTGTTGAGCGTGTTGAGCACGCCCTGGCACATCGGCACACCATAGTGGCATTCGAGCATGGCCGGCGTATTGGCGAGAAATACCGAAACGGTGTCGCCGCGCTTGATGCCATGCTTGGCCAGCGCGGACGCCAGCCGGCGCGCGCGGGCATAAAATTCGGCGTAGGAGCGGCGCAGAGGGCCGTGGATGATGGCGGTATGATCGGGGAAAACCGCGGCCGCGCGTTCGAGAAAACCCAGCGGTGTCAGCGGCTGGTAGTTTGCCGGATTGCGATCGAGATCGATGTCGTAGGGCGTTTTCGCCATTGGGCCGCTCATTCCCCCGATTATGACACTATTGAACAGTGTTGCGTCCCGATAGACAATCTGGACGAGCAGATCCCGGCCGGCGACTTTGATCCGTGGGGGATGGGCGCTAGGCGAGGGAATCGAGTTTCGACCCAAATAGCTACAAATTCCGCGACCGCGTCTTCTTCGCCGGCTAGTCCGGCGCGCGCAACGGCTTGTTTGCGTGCACGGGTGGCGACACAATAACCGTTCGGAGGAACGCCGATGGACGCCCGAAGCAGCCGCTATCACGAGGTCTACGCGCACTGGCAGCGCAGCCCGGAGATTTTCTGGGGAGAGGCTGCGGCCGAAATCGACTGGTACGAGAAGCCGAAAGAGATTTTCGACGCTTCGGCCGGCATCTACGGCCGCTGGTTTGTCGGCGGCACCTGCAACACCTGTTACAACGCGCTCGATCGCCACGTTCTCGCCGGCCGCAACGACCAGCCGGCGCTCATTTACGATTCCCCCGTCACCAATACGGTGAAGACCTTCACCTACGGCCGCATGCTGTCAGAGGTGCAACTGCTCGGCGCCATACTGCGCGAATTCGGCGTGGAAAAAGGCGATCGTGTCGTCATCTACATGCCGATGATTCCGGAGGCTGTCTTCGCCATGCTCGCTTGCGCGCGCATCGGTGCCATCCACTCGGTCGTGTTCGGTGGCTTTGCGGCAAAAGAGCTCGCAACCCGCATCGACGACTGCCGGCCGAAGGTGATCCTCTCCGCGAGCGGCGGCATCGAGGGCGCGCGGGTCGTGCCGTACAAGCCGCTGCTCGATGAAGCGATCAATCTCGCGCAGCATAAGCCGAAGGCGTGCATGATCTTCCAGCGCCCGCGATGCGAAGCCGCGCTGACGCCGGGCCGCGATCACGACTGGCGGACGGTGTGGGAGAATGCGGTCAATTACGCCAAGACCAGCGAATGCGTGCCGGTCGCCGCCACCGATCCGCTCTACATTCTCTACACGTCAGGCACGACTGGCATTCCGAAAGGTGTCGTGCGCGACAATGGCGGCCACATGGTCGCGCTCAAATGGTCGATGCAGAATCTCTACGGCGTTTCGCCCGGTGAAGTCTGGTGGTCCGGTTCCGACATCGGCTGGGTGGTCGGCCATTCCTACATTGTCTATGCGCCGCTGTTTCACGGCTGCACGACGATCCTCTATGAGGGAAAGCCGGTCGGTACGCCGGACGCCGGCGCGTTCTGGCGTCTGATCGCGCAGCATGGTGTCGTGGCGCTGTTCACCGCGCCGACCGCGTTCCGCGCCATCAAGAAGGAAGATCCGAAAGGCGCGCTGATCGGGAAATACGATCTCACCAAATTCCGCACGCTGTTTCTTGCCGGCGAGCGCGCCGATCCGCCGACCATCCAATGGGCGGAGGAAGTGCTCAACGTGCCGGTGATCGACCACTGGTGGCAGACGGAAACAGGCTGGTGCATCGCCGGCAATCCGGTCGGGCTCGGCGCACTGCCCGTGCGTTACGGTTCAGCCTGCGTGCCGATGCCGGGTTACGCGATCGATATCGTCGACGAGGCCTGCAAGGTGCAGTCTGCGAACAAGATCGGCTCGATCGTGGTGAAGCTGCCGCTGCCGCCGGCCTGTTTTCCGACGCTGTGGCAACAGGACGAGCGCTTCAAGGAAAGCTATCTCGCGGAATTCCCCGGCTACTACAAGACGGCGGACGCGGGCTACAAGGATGACGACGGCTACGTCTATGTGATGAGCCGCACCGATGACATCATCAATGTCGCCGGCCACAGGCTCTCCACCGGCGGCATGGAGGAAGTGCTCGCCGGACATCCCGACGTCGCCGAATGCGCCGTGCTCGGCATCAGGGACGATCTCAAGGGCGAAGTGCCGTGCGGCTTCATCGTGCTCAAGGCCGGCGTGAACCGCCCGCCGTCTGAAATCGAAACGGAAATCGTCGCGCTGGTGCGCGAAAAGATAGGACCGGTCGCGGCATTCAAGCTTGCCATCACCGTAGCGCGTCTGCCCAAGACGCGTTCGGGAAAAATCCTGCGCGGCACGATCAAGAAAATCGCCGACGGCGAATTCTGGACAATGCCGGCGACGATCGACGATCCGGCGGTTCTCGACGAGATCGGCAGCGCGCTGAAGGGCCACGGTCTTGGCGGCAAGCGAACGGGTTCGTAACGGACCGGGTGCGGTTGCTAATTACCGAAATCGCCTCAGCGCGCGTGACAAATCGATCACACAAAAACTCAAAAGCAGGTTTCGTCGTACCTTTGCGGCAATGCAGCCACGGTCTCGCCCCGATTCGCTGTCGATTTTGACACACGGGGACGCGCAACATGTGTTTTTGTGGTCGTGCAGTAAATCCGACAGCGACGAATGATAGCGTCGCGAATTTCCGCTTCCGCAAAATCGTAGGTCTTGGTCCTGTCGCGCTTGCAGCGATGACGCTCGCGGCCTGCAATCAGTACACGGTCGCCACCAACAAATCAGGCGTGCCCGGCGCCAACCGCCAGGTGGCGCTGCTGGAGCAAAGTGGCGAGCCGACGATACGCCACGTTGCAGTCAGGCGGGTGAGACACACGCCGATCAAACGTCCGGTCGAGACGCAATTTGCCTCGCATGGAATCGCCAGCTTCTACTCCGATGAACAGCAGACCGCTAATGGCGAAAAATTCGATCCGAACGCCATGACCGCCGCGCACCGCACCTTGCCGTTCGGCACAAAGTTGCGGGTAACGAACCTCGCCACCGGTCGCTCCGTGATGGTTCGCGTCAATGATCGCGGCCCTTACATTTCGGGCCGTGTGGTCGATGTGTCTTATTCTGCAGCTGAATCTTTGGGGATCGTGGGGAGAGGTATCGCGAAGGTCAAACTTGACGTCGTTCACTAAATGGGGCGCCGCCCGGCAAGGGGAGGCGAGCCGACCGCCCGAGCGCGATCAGGGGACGTCTGCGCTCGGGCGGGGCTACCCTTTCCGCCGGGTCCCGGTTCGGGAAATCCCTGGGGGCAAATTAATTGATGTAGTCGGGAACCACTACGTTCAAACGACATTGGCTCAGTTACATCGCCCCAACGAGAGGAGATTTTCGTGCCCTCGCGTGTCATCCATCTCATTAACCCCAAAACAGATTCCCTCACCACCCGCCCGCTTTACCTGAACCGAGCACTCTACTCGCCCCTTGCGGGGCTGCTCGCGGTCGCGGCTTGCATTCCGCGCGACAAGTACGAAGTGGTGCTGACGGATGAAAACATCGAAACGATCGATTTCGATCTGAAGGCCGACCTCGTCGGCATCTCCGCGATGACGAGCTACGTCAACCGCGGCTACGAGGTCGCCGACGAATTCCGTGCCAAAGGCATTCCTGTCGTCATGGGCGGCGTGCATCCGAGCTTCATGCCGCAGGAAGCGCTCAAGCATGCCGACGCGGTGGTCATCGGCGAGGTCGAGCTCGTCATCGACAAGCTGCTCGACGATCTCAAGCAAGGGCAGATGAAAGGAATGTACAAATCGACCAAGCTGCACCCGATGGTCGGCCTGTCGATGCCGCGCTACGACCTGCTGAAGAAGCATCGCTACGTGAACAAGACCTTTGTGCAGACCTCGCGCGGCTGCCACCAGGGCTGCACGTTCTGCGCCGAGCCGTTGATGAACGGGCTGAAATTCCGCTATCGGCCGGTCGATGAAGTGATCCATGAGATGGAAAACTGCGGTTCGCGCATCATCTCGATCAACGACGCGGATTTTTTCGGTACGCCCGAGCGTCCGAAGCAAGTGATGCGGGCCCTGAAAGGGCGCAACATTCTGTGGCAGGCCGGGGTGACCTCGAAGCTTGCGCAGGATGATGGCATGCTCGAGCTCGCTGCGGAAAGCGGATGCACGCTGCTCAGCATCGGCTTTGAATCGATATCCCGCTCGACGCTCACCAGCGTGCACAAGCACGTCAACCGGCCGGACACATTCGCAGCGTTGGTCGAAAAAGTGCACTCCTACGGCATCATGGTGTTCGGCCTGTTCATGTACGGCTTCGACGGTGACGATCTCTCCGTGTTCGACCAGACCGTCAACTTCAACATCGATTCGAGATACGACGCCTGCGCCTATTCGACCTTGACCCCTTATCCGGGCACGCTGACCTGGTACGAGATGAAAAAGGCGAACCGCATCGTTTCCTTTGACTGGACGATGTATGACCAGGGCCACGTCGTCTACCGTCCGGCACAGATGTCGGGCGATGAACTGCGCATCGGCGTCGACCGGGCCTATAGAAATTTCTACGCAACATCCTCGATCGCCAAACGGTTTCCAATGAGCGGCAAACGCCATCGCGCGCAATGGGTGGTCTACAACTTGATGATGCGTAGGGGCTCAAAGACCGAGAACATTCAGTCGATCGCCGCGCCGACAGCGGAGCCGGACAACGCTCCGATACCCCCGATTCTGCCGATCAAGCGCGAGTGGCGCGAAGCCGTGCTCGAAGCGGTCGGCGGCGGGCCGGGTCCGCATCTGAGCTAGCTCAGATCGACGCGTCGTCAATGCCCCGCTTGAGCTTTATGGCCGCGAGAAACTCCTGGCGGGTTTTGAAATTCGTGCGGAAAACGCCGAGCATGCGGCTTGTCACCATCGTGACGTCGGAGCGGCGAACGCCGCGCGTCGTCATGCACTCATGTGCGCCTTCGATGACGACGGCGACGCCAGACGGCTTGAGCACACTGTTGAGGCATGAGGCGATTTCGGCCGTCATTTTTTCCTGCACCTGCATTCTTTTTGCGAAGACATCGACTAGCCTCACGAGCTTGGAAATCCCGACGACACGCCTGCGCGGAAGGTAGCCGATGTGAACGCGGCCGATGATCGGTGCGATGTGATGCTCGCAATGGGATTCGAACCGGATATCGCGCAACAGCACCATCTCGTCGTAGCCGGCGACTTCCTCGAAGGTGCGGCGAAGATATTCGCTCGGGTCTTCGAAATAGCCGGCAAACCATTCTTCGTAGGCGCGAACTACACGGGCCGGCGTGCCGCGAAGTCCTTCCCTGTCCGGGTCGTCCCCGGCCCATTGGATGAGGGTCCGGACGGCGTTCTCGGCCGCTGCCCGCGACGGCCGTTCGTCCTTGCTGCGCACACCTTTTGTCAGGCGACGACCGGATTTCATGCTGAGCTCCCAGCCTCTGGCATTGCCGATGGTGAAAAGAATACCGCGACTGCCTCGGGTATGTCCCGGGGAGCCTTTCAATCAATGTGGTGATCGGAAGGGCGTTCCTCGCGGCGGGGACGCCTCGGCAGTGTCAGCGTTTCACGCAGGTCTTCACGTAGCTGCGACGCTGCATGAAGCTCAATTTCTATTCGCGCGCCTCACGCTGGCAGACGGCACGTTTTTCCATGGCAATTCTGTCGGCCTTGGCGATCTCGCCCGGACTTCTCGGTTTTGCTGGAGGCGATTGCGTTTGCGAAAAACGCTAGCGTGGCGCTCAAAAGAAACAGACCGATGGCGGTGAAGATAACCAGGGATCGTGACACGGGAGAGCTCGATATTGCTGGACTGTCGTCACGAGCAATATCGCTTGTGCTCTCTACATCGGCAACAGCAATTCGAGCTTTTCACAGTCTGAATCGTTCGCCATGCCGCAGACGATCACACCATGACGATGGGGAGATGCGGTCTGGTGGGAGGATGGGGCGGTGACTTTGCCACTTGTGACGTGTGCCGCAGCTGAGGGCGTATGCGTATGCACAGTGCGGGCGACTGCTACTGATGCGAGCAGGGCCAAAGCGGCAGCAGCAGTGATAAATCTGATTTTGCGCGATATCATTTTGGTTACCTCGCGAATCCGTCGCGTTTGAAATCGAAATAACAAAAATTTTGCTCTGCACAAGACAAAGCGTTCTCACATTAAATTGTTCAGTGGCATTAACTGCTTGTTTGAATATTGCACCGCCACCGGCCCGCATCGGTCGTATGGCTTGCATAGCGGCTTTGCAGAATGCGAATGCGTCGAGCGCCACAGTCGCGTCACCGTGATGATAGCCAAATGACATTCATGCCCCTCTACATCTGTACGGCATGCGGTACCCAATATCCGGACAGCGCGAAGGCGCCCGGCGAATGCCCTATCTGCGAGGAGGAGCGGCAATACGTTCCGCCGCGCGGGCAAACCTGGACTACGCTCGAGGCCCTGTCGCAAAGCCACATGAATAGCTTCCGCGAATACGACACCGGTATGATCGGAATCAGCGCCGGCTTTGCCATCGGCCAGCGCGCACTGCTCGTGCGCACGGAAGGCGGCAATATTTTGTGGGACTGCGTTGCTACTCTTGATGCGGCAACGATCAGCATGATCAAGGGTCTTGGCGGCCTGAAGGCGGTCGCGATTTCGCATCCGCATTTCTACACGACAATGAACGAATGGGCGGGGGCCTTCGACTGTCCGATCTATCTCAATGCTGCCGATCGGGACTGGATCATGCGCAAAGGTCCGGCGGTGAAATTATGGGAGGGCGACACGCTCAAGCTTTGGGACGGCGTCACGCTCGTGCGCTGTGGCGGACATTTTCCCGGCGGAACGGTGATGCATTGGGCCGGCGGCGCCGGCGGGCGCGGGATCGTCTGCGCAGGCGACATTCTGACGGTTGCCACCGATCGCAAGTGGCTTTCCTTCATGCGCAGCTATCCGAATTTCATTCCGTTGTCGGCGCGCGAAGTCGAGCACATCGGCAAATCGCTCGAGCCGTTTCGGTTTGACATGATCTACGGTCACTATTTCGACCGCGTCATTCCCAAGGACGCCAAGCAGGTCCTGGAGAAATCCGTCGCACGCTACGTCGCTGCCATCAACGGGACGCGCGGATACTGAAAAGCGTCACAAGTCCGGCCGCGCGAATACCGGGTGGGGGGGTTGGCCCGCGCGGCCGGGTGAGTACGCCTCAGATGAGGACGACCCCACAGCCACGAATCGAGTCATGGTCCAATACCGGCGAAAATTGTCAGCCGCGATTACTCGCTGTCTTTCTCGCTTTTGCTGCCGAGCTGCTTGAGCTTGGCGAAAACGGCGCTGACATCGAGTTCTCCCGGCTTCTTCTCCGGCTCCGCGGTGGTCGCGACTTCCGCTTCCTTGCGCGCGGTTGTCTCGGCGGCCGGCAGCAGAGTGGCGCCAGTATCGGCCGGTGAGGGCTTTTCCTTGTTGGCGCGTTGCACTTCGAGGTCGAGGTCAATTTGCGAAGCGAGACCGAGTGTCACAGGGTCCATCGGCGTGAGGTTTGCCGAATTCCAGTGCGTGCGGTCGCGGATCGAGGCGATCGTCGACTTCGTCGTACCCACAAGGCGCATGATCGCGCTGTCCTTGAGTTCCGGATGGTTGCGCACCAGCCAGAGGATGGCATTCGGCCGGTCCTGGCGACGCGAAACCGGCGTATAGCGCGGGCCCTTCTTGCTGCGCTCGGCCGTCGGAATGGCCACCTTCGGCTCGGTGAGCTTCAAACGCGATTCCGGATTTTTTTCTGCTTCCGCGATCTGCTCGCGCGTCAGTTGGCCCGTCACGATGGGGTCGAGGCCTTTAATTCCCTGTGCGGCGTCTCCGTCGGCAATTGCCTTCACTTCAAGCGGGTGCAGCTTGCAGAATTCTGCGATCTGGTCGAATGAGAGCGCGGTGTTGTCCAACAGCCAGACGGCGGTCGCCTTTGGCATCAAGGGTGCTGCGGTCGCCATGGCAAAATCTCCTCTATGCTTCGCCCGCCCTCAGGCGAAGCTTTTAGATCATCTTTGATGATCGGAAAGTGGCGGGAATATAGGGGGACTGGCGGAGTCATGCAACCGTTCCGCTTGACAGAGTGGGTCCGCGCACCCCATGTCGATACCGCGATTGCGCGCCAAAACCGCGTCCTTTGAGGTTAATAATGCCGCAAAAACCGGCCAAGCCTGTTCTGAAAGTGCTGCTCTGCTCGCCGCGCGGCTTCTGCGCGGGGGTGGTGCGAGCCATCGAGTCGGTGGAGCGGGCGCTCGCCATCTATGGGGCGCCGGTCTACGTCCGTCACGAGATTGTGCACAACCGCTATGTCGTCGACAGCCTGCGCGCCAAAGGCGCGATTTTCGTCGAGGAACTCAGCGAAGTTCCCAGTGACCATGCGCCGGTGATCTTTTCGGCGCATGGCGTGGCGCGCGCGATACCCGAGGAGGCGCAGCGTCGCAATCTCTTCACGATCGACGCGACCTGCCCGCTGGTCACGAAAGTGCACCGCGAGGCCGAGATTCATAACCGTCGCGGGCGCGAGATTGTCCTCATCGGCCATGCCGGTCATCCGGAAGTTGTCGGAACCATGGGGCAGCTCCCGCAGGGGAGCATTACGCTCGTCGAGACGCTCGAGGATGTGGCGCAATTCACCCCGCGCGATGCCAACAAGCTTGCTTACGTCACACAGACGACGCTTTCGGTCGACGACACGGCGGCCATGGTTGATCTTCTGAAGCAGCGTTTTCCGGACATCTCAGGTCCGCACAAGGAAGACATCTGCTACGCGACCACAAATCGTCAGGATGCGGTCAAACGCGTTGCACCAGTCGTCGATGCCATGATCGTTGTCGGCGCTCCCAATTCATCGAATTCGCAGCGGCTGAAGGAAGTGGCCGAGAAGTCCGGCTGTCCGCGCGCGCTGCTGATGCAGCGTGCTGCCGAGATCAAGTGGAGCGATTTCGATGGCGTCGCGCGCCTCGGCATCACCGCCGGCGCTTCCGCTCCTGAGGTCCTGGTTGAGGAAATCATGGGCGCGTTTGCCGAGCGCTATATCCTCGATATTGAAACTGTCACTGCGACGGAGGAGGGAGTCTTCTTCCCGCTACCCCGTCCACTGCGTGACCACGAGGCGGCGGAGTGACGCTGCATGGCGGTCTACACCGACGTCTCGGCGGACGATCTCACCCGCTTCCTTTCGGTTTATGACATCGGCGAACTGCTCTCGTACAAAGGCATCGCTGAAGGCGTCGAGAATTCGAATTTTTTGGTGCATGCCGGCGCCGGCAATTTCATCCTCACCCTCTATGAAAAGCGCGTTGCCGAAGACGACCTGCCTTTTTTTCTGGGGCTCATGGAGCATCTTGCCGCGCGCGGGATCACCTGCCCCCAGCCGGTAAAAAACCGGCAGGGCGGCGTTCTCGGTAAGATCGCCGGCCGACCCGCTGCGATTGTGACCTTTCTCGATGGATTGTGGATCAGACGGCCCAGTCCCGCCCACTGCTCGGCCGTGGGGGAGGCCTTGGCGCGCCTGCATCTCGCCGGCGCTGCCTTCAAGCAGAAACGCGCCAATGCCTTGTCGATCGAGAGCTGGCGTCCGCTCTACGAACACGCCAAGGCACGTGGCGACAGCGTACGGCAAGGGCTTTGCCGCGAAATTGAGATGGAGCTCGACGAGCTGGAAAAATCCTGGCCGCGCCGGCTGCCGCAAGGCGTCATCCACGCCGACCTATTTCCCGACAACGTTTTTTTCCTCGGCGACAAGTTGTCCGGACTGATCGATTTTTATTTTGCCTGCACCGATACGCTCGCCTACGACGTTGCGGTCTGCCTCAACGCCTGGTGCTTCGAGTCGGATCATTCCTACAACGTCACCAAAGGGCGATCGCTGCTCAATGCCTATGGCAAGGTGCGGGCCCTTTCCGAAGCCGAGCGAAACGCTCTTCCCGTCCTTGCGCGCGGTGCGGCGATGCGCTTTCTGCTCACGCGCCTGGTCGATTGGCTGGCGGTGCCGGATGGCGCCCTGGTGCGGCCAAAAGATCCCCTGGAGTACTATCGCAAGCTGCGGTTTCACCAGTCGGTGAAATCCGTGCAGGATTACGGCCTCGGGGCATGATCGCGAAAAGCAAACGCCGTCGTTCCGCCTGCGTGCGCGAAGGAAAATCCATGTGAGCGAGCAGCGCGTCACCATACACACTGACGGTGCCTGTTCCGGCAATCCCGGACCTGGCGGCTGGGGCGCGATCCTCACCTTCGGTGACAATGAAAAGGAACTCAAGGGCGGCGAACCGCACACGACAAACAACCGCATGGAGCTGATGGCGGCCATCTCGGCGCTAGAGGCGCTCAAGCGGCCTTGTACGATCGATCTTCATACCGACAGCGAATATCTCAAGAACGGGATCACTACATGGATCCACGGCTGGAAGAAGAATGGCTGGCGGACTGCCGACAAGAAACCGGTGAAGAACGTCGATTTATGGAAGCGGTTGGACGAAGCACTTGCCCGTCACAAAGTGCATTGGCACTGGGTCAAAGGCCATGCCGGTCACGCGATGAACGAGCGTGCAGACGAACTTGCGCGTGAAGGTCTGGTCGCGGCGCGTGCCGGTGCGATCGGCGCAATGAAGACAAAATAGTCGACTCCGGGCGCGCGGTTCGGCCCGCAAACCCGGGATCGCAAATTTCGATTAAAGCTGCGCGAGCAAAGCCTGACCGCCAGAAAGTTCGCACTTGCCGGGTGCATCTTCGATATTGAGTTTTTTGACGACGCCGTCTTCGACCAGCATCGAATAGCGTTTTGACCGGGTGCCGAGACCGTTGCCCGAACCATCGAAGGCCATGTCGATGGCCTTCGCGAATTCGCCATTGCCGTCCGCAAGAAAATCGATCTTGCCTTCGGCACCCGTCGATTTCTTCCAGGCTTCCATGACGAACACGTCGTTGACGCCCGTCACCGCGATTGTGTGCACGCCCTTCGCCTTGATGGTGGCAGCATTATTCAGAAAACTCGGAATATGCAGGTTGTTGCAGGTTGGAGTAAAAGCGCCGGGCACCGCGAAAAGAGCGACCTTCCGGCCTTTGAAAACGTCATCCGTGGTCTTCCAAACGGGACCTTCGGTGGTCATGACGCGGAATTTTACTTCGGGCAATCGGTCGCCGACCTTGATGGGCATAGATATCCTCTCTCGCGTTACGGACGGGTATTTTTTCTTGTGAGGGCTAATTACGCCCTTGCCGCAAATTAGTCGAGACGGGACTTGACCTCGACCGCGCGGTCGCCGGTGACCACTGTGTAGGTCAAATCGACCTGGCTCTTTGGATCGACACCGGGAGGCATCCCGTCAAGGTCAAAGCTGAACTTGGCGCGCCCATCCGACCCCGATTTTGCCGATTTTGGGATAGGCAATGCCCAGTTCGGGGTCGGTCCTTCGACAAACAATTCCACCGGCTGGCCAGGGGGTGCCGCGAGGTCGACAGTCACCTGCGGCTTCGATCCGGCGTTGACGCGTCGTGCGGTGAGTCCCGCCTGCGCGGGGGTTACTTGCTTCGGTACGCGCGCTTCGGCCGCGCTCAGATCAGTGTTGTGGGCACTGTTGCCAGGACTGAGAACAAGTTCAGCGCGTCCTTCCGCTGGCACGCATAATTTCTCGCAGACCGCGTAATCGACTTTCAGGCGCAATCGAACCGGCTTGCCTGCCTGCTGCGGCGAAACAACAACCGGAAAAATGACGCGCTCTTTGTAACCGAGCGTTTGCCCGGTCTCGTCGGTGAAAAGGTGCGGCACGGGGTAAAAGACAGTTGCCGTCTTCAGGTTTTCAGAACCAGAAAAATCGAAGTGCGGTGGAACTCCGGAATCGCCAGGATAGCGCCAATAAGTCTTCCAACCGGGCTGCATCTTGATCTCGACGCCGGCGCGCAGTTGCGCGTCGCCATTTTTGCCGCTTCCCGCGACAATTCTGGTCGCCGAGCGAACATCGTCACTCCAGGGTGATTCGTCGGCAGCATGGCCCACCGCGGCCCAAACGGCGGAAATGACGCAGGCGGCCAAAACAGTGCGCGATGATCTGTGAATATCGTTCATTTGCGAGGCTCTAGTCGGTTACCGCCCCCCGCACCACTGAATTCATCGTGAGCAAGCGTTGAACACGATCTCGGCAGGCGGCCGCCACAATTGTCGTATCGAATATGACAGTGATGGATTGAACTTTCGTCGGCAAGGTTCGTTTGCAAAGACGGGTCGTTCAGGTAACCTTTTCCCATGAAGATTGCACGCAACAAGACCGCGCAGCAGGGACCTGGACGAGGTTATCTCGACGGGCAAATGCTGATTGCAATGCCGGCAATGAATGACGAGCGTTTCTCGCGCGCGGTGATCTATGTCTGTGCGCATTCGACTGAAGGTGCCATGGGCATCATCGTCAATCATCCTGCGGCGAACATAAAATTTCCTGACCTTCTCGTGCAGCTCGAAGTGATTCCGGCGAGCGAACGCATCCAGTTGCCGACGCGCGCCGAAGAGGTGAAAGTGCTCAAAGGCGGTCCGGTAGAAACCGGCCGCGGCTTCGTACTTCATTCGGCGGATTTCTTCATCGAGAATTCCACGTTGCCGATCGACGAGGGCATCTGCCTGACGGCGACGCTCGATATTCTCAAGGCCATCGCGCGCGGCAACGGTCCCGCCAGTGCCATTCTCGCATTGGGCTATGCCGGATGGGCGCCTGGTCAGCTCGAGCAGGAAATCCAGCAGAATGGGTGGCTGCACTGTGCGGCCGATTCCGAGCTGATCTTTGGCCAGGATACCGGCACCAAATACGAGAAAGCCCTGCGCAAGATCGGCATCGATCTGGGCATGTTGTCGAGCGAAGCCGGCCACGCCTGATGGAGTTTGCGGAGATAATCCGTCTATTCAGATGCGATCTTGAGCGCGCGCAAGCGCGTCGGTTTGTCGATCAGCAGATCGCGGGCGCCCTCGGCGCTCATGGGTTCGCCAAAGGCGAAGCCCTGCGCATATTCACACCCGAGCTGGTAAAGCTCGACGGCATCGGAATCCGTTTCGGCTCCTTCCGCCACGACCTCCATGCCGAGATCGTGTGCGAGCGCGATGATCGACCGCAGGATGACAGGTCGCGTTCCCCGGGGCGTCGTGCGCACGAATGACTGATCAATCTTGATCGTGTCGAAGGGGAAACGCTGCAAATAGGCGAGCGATGAATGCCCCGTGCCGAAATCGTCGAGCGACAGGCCAGCGCCGAGCTCCTTGATGCGGGTCAGCATTTGCGCGGCGTGTTCCGGATTTTCCATGACCAGGGATTCGGTGATCTCCAGCTTGAGCGTGCCGCGCGCGAGCGCCACGCGTCCGAGCACGCCGCGAAGGTCTTGGATCAGGTCGTGCCGCAGCAATTGCCGCGAGGAAACATTCACGCTCGCAAACACTGGCTCGCGTGAGCGGGTGGCCGCTTGCCATTGCGCCAGCTGGCGCGCCGTGTGTTCGAGGACGAAGAGGCCGAGGTCGACAATCAGGCCGATTTCCTCGGCGATGGAAATGAATTCCGCGGGCGACAGGTGGCCCAGCTTCGGGTGATCCCAGCGGGCGAGTGCCTCGAATCCGGCGATGGCGCGATCCTCCAACCTTACGATTGGCTGGTACAGTACCTTGATTTCCTCGCGCTCAATGGCGCGGCGCAATTCCGATTCCATGGCAAGACGGTCGGTCTTGCGCGAGCGCATGGCCGGCTTGAAGATCTCGATGCGATCGCCGCCGATGCGTTTGGCGTAATACATCGCAAGCTCGGCATCCTTGAGCACTTCATCGGTTCGCTGTGTCTGATTTTCGGCAAGTGCCATTCCGATTGAGGCCGTCAGGAAGATTTCCCGGTCGTTGAAGGCGATCGGTGCGCGCAAGGTGCGACGGATGGTTTCGGAAAAGCCGACAATGCGCGCAGGCTCGCGCTCCGAAAGGAGAATCATCGCGAACTGATCGCCCGAAAGACGCGCCAGCGTATCTTGTGGCTTAAGCAGGCGTGCAAGCCGGCGGGCGATCGTGAGCAGAATCGAATCCCCGACAGCCATGCCGACGGAGTCGTTGACCTGCTTGAACCGGTCGACATCGATCACGATGATCGAGGGCCGGATCTGCGAGTCAGCCCGAGCAAAGCCGAAGGCCGCTTCCATGCGATCGATGAACAATTCGCGGTTGGGCAGGCCGGTGAGGTTGTCGTGAACTGCGTCAAACAGCAGCCGTTCCTCGGCGGTCTTGAAGTCGGTTACGTCGGTGAGCGTGCCGACGAGCCGGACAACCTCGCCATCGGAGCCGACCACCGGGCGCGCTTTCAGCGCGAACCAGAGATAGTTGCCATCGGCGGTTCGTAGCCGGAAATCCTGGGTTAACCGGCCGCGACGCTGCTCGACGACGCTGTCGAGGGATGCGCGGAAGCGATCGCGGTCGAGCGGATGCAGAACCTCAAGCCAGGTCGCCGCCGGTCCTTCGAGCGAACCGCGCTTCATGCCGAGCATGCTTTCGGTTTCCGGGCTCGTGAACACCTTGTCTGCGGAAACGTCCCAGTCCCAGATCAGATCACCCGCGCCGGTAAGCGCGAGCGCCCGGCGTTCGACGTCGGATACGATGCCGTGTGTGATGCCGCCGGCGAATGCGTGCTGCATCACAGTGAAGCCGATCAGCATCACGATCAGCACCAGGCCGCCGAGCAGCGCCGGACCGATAATGTCATTCGTTACGAGACCGGTGACCGCGAGGCCGGCGGCCGTGGTCCAAGCGACGAGCAGCAGCCAGGTCGGTATCAGCAGCACCGCACGGTCGAAGCCGTGCGTCGAAAGATAAATGACAAGCGCGAGCCCGAATACCGCAATGCCCGCAAGCGACATCCGCGCGATGCCGGCGGCAACGGCAGGATCGAACACGGCAACGGCGACAAGCGCTGCGAGTGCGGCGAGCCAGGCGATGGTGATGTGCGCGTAACGAACGTGCCAGCGCGACAGATTGAGATAGGCGAAGAGAAAGACCAGCAACGTCGCCGACAGGATTGCCTCGCCGCAGGCGCGCCATACGCGCTCGGCGCCCGCCGACATATCAAAGACTTTGCCCCAGAAGCCGAAGTCGATGCCGATGTAGATCAGGACGGCCCAGCCAAGCGCGGCCGCGGCCGGGAACATGATCGAGCCTTTCACGACAAAGAGGATCGTGAGAAACAGCGCGAGCAGACCGGCGATGCCGATAACGATGCCATAATACAGCGTAAAGGAATTGACCTTGTCCTTGTACGCGTCGGGCTCCCACAAATAGATCTGCGGAAGTTTGTCGGAGCGCAGCTCGGCGACGAAAGTGATGACCGTGCCCGGGTCGAGGGTGATGCGAAAGACGTCCGCGGTCGAACCTTCCTGACGCACAGGACGATCGCCGGTTGACGGCGTAATAGCTGCGATGCGCGAAAGTCCGAGGTCGGGCCAGAACAGGCCAGAACCGACCATGCGATAGTGCGGGACGACAACGAGGCGATCGATCTGTTCGTCGCTGTTATTTGTCAGCGCGAACACCGCCCAGTTGTTGTTGCCTTCGCGCGCTCGCACCTCGATACGTCGAACGATGCCGTCAGGGCCGGGCGCGGTCGACACCTGGATGCGATCGCTCTCCGTATGCTGCACCTCTGTTGCGGCGGTCAAATCGATCGCGGCCGCGTCGAGCCGCACATTCACCGATTCAACGGCGCGCGCGACCGGAACGGTCAACAACACAGCGGTGATGACGACCGCTATTGCGGTCAGCCAACGCGTCATAGGCAATACAAAACCCCCGGCCGCGGCATCCCCTTGCAGCCCGGGCCCCTGGCCTCGCCGACGGTGAGAATCCGCAAACAATCGCACCCTCTGTTTAAGTCCGACATTACGCCGTTTTCGCGGCTTTTGCCGAAACGGACGGTCAATCAGAATGTTAGCACGATCTTCCCGATATGGGCGCTGGTTTCCATAAGGGCGTGGGCAGCCGACGCGGCATCCAGTGGGAACGTCTTGTAGATGACGGGTTTGACCTTACCGGCGGCGATAAGGGGCAAAACATTGGTTTCGACCGCCCGCGCGATTGCGCCTTTGTCGGGTATCGACCGCGAACGCAAGGTCGAGCCGGTATGGTGCAGCCGCTTGAGCATGATGCGACGAAAATCGACCGTCGCCTTTGGACTTCCCTGAAACGCGATCTGCACGATGCGCCCCTCAACCGCGGCGGCTTCGTAGTTCCGTGCGATGTAGTCCCCACCCACCATGTCCACTATAACCTCGGCGCCCTTGTCGCCGGTGGCTGTCTTCGTGGCGCTGACGAAGTCCTCGGTCTTATAGTTAACGGCGACGTCGGCGCCGAGCTTGCGGCACGCATCACACTTTTCCGCCGAGCCCGCAGTTGTGATCACGCGCGCGCCGAATGCCTTGGCAAGCTGGATGGCGGCGGTACCGATGCCTGACGAGCCGCCGTGGATCAGCAGAGTTTCGCCGCGCTTGAGTCCGCCTCGCTCGAACGTGTTGTGCCAGACCGTGAAAAAAGTCTCCGGTATGGCCGCCGCCTCGATCATCGAAAGATTGCCGACCGGCAAGGCATGACTTTCGTGCGCGAGACAATATTCGGCGTAGCCGCCCCCGACGACCAGCGCCATCACCCGATCACCGAGCTTCCAACGTTTGACGTTAGCGCCCAACGCGACGACCTCGCCGGCAATCTCAAGTCCGGGAATATCCGGCGCACCCGGAGGCGGTGGGTAGAGGCCCATGCGCTGCATGACATCGGGACGGTTCACGCCCGCGGCCGCGACCTTGACGAGGATTTCGCCATCACCCGGCGCCGGCACGGGACGCTTTTCCGGCACAAGCATATCGGGGCCACCGGAAGCCTTGATGCCGATCGCTGTCATCTGAGCTGGAACTGCGGCCATTGATTCCTCTGTTTTTGTGTAATCGGAAGCCCTTTTAGGCGGGCCTTATGGATGTGACAACCACAACTGGCGCAGCTAGATTTCGGACAGGGAGCCTGCGATGCCGGCGATTGACGAAGACGACAAACCCAAGAAAAAGGTCGCGCACGAGATCGGTCAGGACCTGACGCTTCTGTCGGTCGAGGAGTTGGGCGCGCGCGTGCAATTGCTGCGCGACGAGATCAGCCGGCTGGAAGCTGACATGACGCAAAAGCGCGCGTCGCGCGCGGCGGCGGATCAGTTTTTCAAGCGCTGAATCGACCGGAACGGCAAAGGTAATTGCGTGCCGAGAGGTCTTAAAAAATTTTTTGGAATTGCGCCAACTTCTTAAACTGTCGTTAAGCTTTCTCGACCATTACTGGCATTGTCCATCTTCATGTGGACATTGAGTGGCTCCTGTCCACTCTGTTTGACGCCTCCCTGTTATCACCTCGAGCCGCCGGCAACGGCGGCTCCTTTTTTGTGTCAATTTGGGTCACGGTTGCAATTTGGGCGGCAACTATATCGCGATATTAACCATAGCGCCGTCTTTACAGAGGCGGCCCAAGCGCGCAATGCTTACTCAAACGTATACGGGGTGTGTATCTGCTCCGTGTGAGTGAGGGCGTCGCGTATGTCCGAAAAATCATTCATCGAAACGCAACCGGTGTCATTCGGTGAGCGGCTCGCAAGCTCGCAGGCATTTGCCGAGCTGTTTCGTGACGGCATGGCGCTGGTCGAGGAAACCGCAACCTATCTTGACGGTCCCGGGCGACAGCAATCGAAAAAACTCGAGCGCGCGGCGGCGCTCGCTTACGCGACCGAAAGCATGCGGCTGACCACCAGGCTGATGCAGCTGGCGTCATGGCTCCTGCTTCACCGCGCGGTCAAAGAAGGCGAGATGTCGCTCGCGCAGGCCAGCAAGGAAAAGACCAAGGTCAAGCTTGCAACGACCGATACGTATGATGCCAGCAACGTTGAGCTGCTGCCGGCGACGCTGCGTGGCCTCATCGAGCGATCGCAGAAGCTGTACGCTAAGGTTCGGCGGCTCGATGCGACGATATACAATCAAAGTGCGGCGGAGCGTCAGCCCACGACCGCCAATCCTGTCGAGCGCCAGCTTGGTTTGTTGAAAGCGGCTTTCGGAACAGAGAACGTCTAGCGCCAGTTCGGCGAGAAAAACAAACCCCCGCGTCATGCGGGGGTTTTCGCGTCTGTATGAAGGGAAGCTTATTTCTTCTCGTCCGTCTTGAGAAAGCCGGAGAACTTTTTCTGGAAGCGCGACAAGCGGCCACCACGGTCGACGAGCTGCTGTTGGCCGCCGGTCCATGCGGGGTGCGACTTCGGGTCAATGTCGAGATGAAGAACGTCACCCTCTTTGCCCCAGGAGGAGCGGGTGGTGAATTCGCTGCCGTCTGTCATCACCACTTTGATGGTATGGTAACCAGGATGGATATCTTGTTTCATCGTCAGTTTCCGGGCGCGTCAGGCACGCCAAATGGGGGATGAATTTGGGGGCTCTATACAGCAGCCGGTTACAGGCGGCAAGCCGCTACGATTGACCGCTGTCGGCCTCGCGGGGCATTAAGACAGCGCGAAATGAACTGTTAAGCACAGGTTTTGCATGAGGTTTTCCAGCGACGGGCGGGGGCTCGATGTGGAGGCTGCGCCGCGGCCGGAAGAGCCGCGCAGGCTGAAACTCAAACCGCTCACGCGGCTCGCGCCTTATATCGTGCGCTATCGCGGCCGCGCGTTTGCCGCGCTGATAGCGCTCATCGTCGCTGCGCTCACCACGTTGATCGTGCCGGTCGCGGTACGCCGGATGATCGATTTCGGGTTCTCTGACAAGGCGGTGCAGCTGATCGACAGCTATTTTGCAGTCATGATCGCGGTCGTGGCCGTGCTCGCGATCTCGAGTGCGATGCGTTACTACCTGGTCACGACGTTGGGTGAGCGTATCGTGGCCGATCTGCGGTCGGATGTCTTCGCGCACCTGACGCAATTGTCGGCATCATTTTTTGATACGGCCCGTACCGGTGAAATCGTTTCGCGGCTGACCGCGGACACGACGCAGATCAAATCGGCGGTCGGCGCCTCGGTTTCGATCGCATTGCGCAATTTGCTGCTCTTCCTGGGTGGTGCCGCCATGATGGTGGTCACCAGCCCACGCTTGTCCCTGTTCGTGCTCGGGGCGATACCGATCATCGTCCTTCCGCTCGTCGGTTTTGGACGCGTGGTGCGCAGACGCGGGCGAGCTGCGCAAGATACGCTTGCCGAAGCGTCGGGCTATGCCGACGAACTCATCGGCGCCGTTCGTACGTTGCAGGCCTTCACCAACGAAAAACTCGCGCAGTCGCGGTTCTCCGCTGCGGTCGAGGGCGCTTTTGCGGCGGCCCGTGACGCCACAAAGGCGCGCGGCGTGCTGACGGCCGTCGTCATCTTTCTGGTTTTTGCCAGCATCGTGGTCGTGTTGTGGGTCGGCGCGCAAGACGTGCTTGCCGGTCACATCACGCCAGGTCGCCTCGGGCAATTCGTTCTCTACGCCGTGTTTGCCGCCGGCGGCCTCAGCGAGCTGAGCCAGGTCTGGGGCGAAATCGCGCAGGCATCCGGAGCGGCGGAGCGGTTGTTCGAAATCCTCGATGTGGAGCCGCAGATCAAGGCTCCGCCTCGGCCACTCGCCTTGCCGACGCCTGCCCGTGGCGCCGTCGAATTCAAGGATGTGAGTTTCGAATATCCCGGCCGGGCCAATGCACCAGTTCTTAATCATGTGTCGTTTCGCGTCGCGCCGGGCGAGAAGCTCGCCCTGGTCGGCCCTTCGGGCGCCGGCAAGAGCACTGTCTTTCAGCTGATTCAGCGGTTCTACGATCCTGTCGCGGGAGCTGTCAGCTTCGACGGTGTCACTGTTACCGACGTCGATCCGGCCGCGTTGCGCTTGCGCATTGCGCTGGTGCCGCAGGATGCGGTGATCTTCGGCACCAGTGTAAAAGAGAACATTCGATTTGGCCGACTTGACGCAACCGACGGGGAAATCGAGAAGGCGGCGGCGGCAGCGCACGCGTCCGATTTCATCCGCCGACTTCCGGACGGTTATGAGACCCAGGTCGGCGAGCGCGGCGTCACGTTGTCCGGCGGACAGCGTCAGCGCATCGCGATCGCACGTGCCATTTTGCGCGAAGCACCGCTCTTGTTGCTCGACGAGGCAACCTCTTCACTCGACGCCGAAAGCGAAACGCTGGTCCAGCAGGCGCTTAGTGAACTAATGCGCAATCGTACCAGCATCGTTATCGCTCACAGGCTCGCGACCGTGCAGAACTGCGACCGAATCCTGGTGATCGATCGTGGCCGCATCGTCGAAGAGGGCACGCACGCCTCGCTTGCTTCCTCGGGAGGACTGTACGCCCGCTTGGCGAAACTTCAGTTCGAGATGGCGGACAGTTAGGGGCGCCACGCCATGCGGTTGACTGCGATCCCCGACACGGGATTTTTATCGTCGCCGACGTAGACAAAACCGTGCTTGGCGTAGAAGCCGATTGCTCGAAAATTGTCCTTGTTGACGAGCAGATCGAGTCCTGTGGGCGACAGACGCTTGGCCTCATCGAGCAGGGTTAGCGCGATGTCAGAGCCCCAATGTTCGGGCGCGACCACAATCTGATCGAGGTATTTCGTTTTCGGATCCACCGTGACGAACCCGACCAGCGCATCGCCTCGTTCGGCAAGGACGATTTGCGCAGTCGGCACGAGTTCATTTCGCCAGCGTTCGCGCCACCATGGGACGCGAGCGTTGAAATCGAGATGCGGATAGTGCTTCGACCAGGTGCGGCGCCAGAGCTCGATCGCGGCGTCCTCATCGGCGGTCGCGTAGGGGCGAAGGGTGACGTGAGACATCAGCGGCGCATCGTTCATGTGCCGGACGAATCCCGGCCACCTGTGTCCAGCCTTGTCATTGTATCAAATACGCCGATGTCAGACACAAGCCCGGCACGAGGCGAGGGCTACCGCTCGGTCAGTTTGAATTCGATGCGGCGATTGCGCTGGAAGGCCTCTTCGGTCTTGCCGAGGTCGATCGGCTGAAACTCGCCAAAGCCGGCGGCGACCAGACGTTGCGGCGAAACACCCCTGGCGATGAGATATTGCACGACGGCGATGGCGCGCGCGGCCGACAGATCCCAGTTCGACTTGAAGGCGCCGCCAGCCGAGAGCTGGCGCACATCGGTATGGCCGTCGACGCGGAGAACCCAGGCAAGGTCAGGCGGGATCTGCCTTTCCAGTTCGACCAGGGCGCCGGCGACCTTGTCGAGTTCGACCCGGCCTTCTGGCTTCAGATCCGCTCTGGCGGTGTCGAAAAACACTTCGGATTGCAGCACGAAGCGGTCGCCCACCACACGCACGTCAGCACGGTTGCCGAGGATCTCACGCAGCTTTCCGAAAAAATCGGAACGATAGCGTTTGAGTTCGTTGACTCTCTCGGCTAGCGCGAGATTGAGCCGCTGGCCAAGCTCGGTGATGCGCGTCTGCGATTCCTTGTCTTTCTTTTCGGCGGCGTCGAGCGTCTGCTCGATCGCGGCGAGTTGCCGGCGCAGCGCGGCAATCTGCTGGTTGAGCACTTCGACCTGCGCCAGAGCGCGCGTGGAGATCTTCTTTTCGCCCTCAAGCTGGCCGGCAAGCTCCGACGCCTTGCCCTGCGCGGCGGCCGCGCCGGCGCCTGCGCTGTCGGCGGCGCTCTTTAGACGATCGCGCTCGCTTTCGGCGACGGCGAGCGTGGCGCGCAACTGCGCGAGTTGATCTTCGAGGCCGGCCTTGCCCGATTTCTCCAGTCCCAGCAATTCAGTGAGCTGGGCAATCTGCGCGTTGAGGCGATTGAGAGCGGTGTCTTTCCCTGCCACTTCCTGCTGGAGATAGAACTGGACAACCACGAACACAGTCAGCAGGAAAATAATACCGAGGATCAGCGTCGACAGCGCATCGACGAAACCCGGCCAGTAATTCATGCCGCTTTCGCCGCGGCGGACTCGTGCCAACGCCATGGAGTTCAACTCAACGGTTAGCGTGCTCGCGCACCATGACCTCAAGGAGCTTCTTGATCTCGCGCTGCTGCGCAGCCTGCGAGTCCACCCAGTCACGGATCATCTGCTGTTCAGTACGCATATGGTGGACGAGACCCTGGATCGCTTCGGCGAGATTGGCCATGGCGGTCGAAGCCGACTTGCCGGCCTCGACCTGGTCGACGGCGCCACGCAAGCGCTCGATCGCGGATCGAACTTCGCCGGTCACGCCGGGCACAGCCGTCGGTTCAGCGGCCTCATCGTAGACGGTGGTGGAAAGCCAATCCTCGAGTTCCGTGTAGAAGCGGTTCTGCGCCTGACTCGATTGCAGATCGAGGAAACCAAGCACGAGCGAGCCGGCAAGCCCGAACAGCGACGAGGAAAACGAAATGCCCATGCCCGAGAGGGGCGCGGCGAGGCCGTCGCGCAACGAGTCGAACATCGAACCGGCATCGCCGCTTGCCTTCAGACCCTGAATGACATTGCCGACCGAACTGACGGTCTCGATGAGGCCCCAGAAAGTCCCAAGCAGGCCGAGGAAAACGAGCAGCCCGGTCATATACCGGGAAATGTCGCGCGCCTCATCGAGGCGGGTGGCAATCGAATCGAGAATTCCGCGCATCAATTGCGGGGACATGGCCATGCGTCCGACGCGACTGCCAAGGATCGCTGCCATCGGCGCGAGAAGGACCGGCGGCCGGTCGACCGCCAGTCCGGGATCGGCAAGGCGGAAATTGTTGACCCACGCGATTTCCGGATAAAGACGCAGTACCTGACGCAACGACAGCACAATTCCGATTGCACCGACGCCGAGGATGAGCGCGTTCAGGCCCGGATTGGCCATGAATGCGACTTCAATCTGCTTGTGCAGCACAAAGCCGACTAGACCGACCAGAATGACGAATACCAGCATCCTGATCAGGAAGATGCGGGGAGACGACAGCTTGAGAGGATCGAGTTCTTTGGCCATGAGCTTTGAAAATGGAAATACGTCGACGCCGCCCTGTCGAATACTATGGCACAGACCCGTGACAGGGAAAAAGCAGTTGTCGTTGGAACTATGAGGACCGATTAAGCCACTGATTGAGTTGAAATTGCGGTGGACCTCAGCTTTTGCTGGCCTTTTTCAACACGCTCACCAGCTCTTTTTGCACGGCCTCGTTGCCGGCGACGATGTGCCCCTTGCTGAAAATATTATCACCGCCATCACAATCGGTTACGAACCCGCCGGCTTCGCGCACCAGGATCACGCCGGCCGCCACGTCCCACGCATTGACATCGCGTTCCCAGTAGCCATCGAGCCGCCCCGCCGCGACCCATGCCAGATCGAGGGCGGCTGCGCCAAAACGGCGCAAACCGGCAACATGTTCCTGCATGGCGCCGGTTTCTTTCCGCGACAGCCCGATATCGCCGCGGCCGTGATGCGGCAGCGCGCAGGCGATGACCGCATCGGCGAGGCGTTTTCGCGCGGCAACCCGGATGCGCTGTTCATTGAGGAACGCGCCTTTGCCGCGCTCGGCAACGAACATCTCGTCCGTTGCTGGGTTGTAGATCAGCCCTGCCACCACCGTGGATTCGCGCTCGAGCGCAATCGAGATGGCGAACTGTGGAATACCGTGGAGAAAATTCGTGGTGCCATCGAGCGGATCGACGATCCACGTGTGCGTCTTGTCGGCGCCTTCACGGTGGCCACCTTCCTCACCGAGAAAGCCGTAACCGGGCCTCGCCTTCATCAATTCCGCGTGCAGCGTTTCCTCGGCACGGCGGTCGGCGGCAGACACGAAATTGCCGGGGCCCTTCAATGAAACCTGCAATTTTTCCAGTTCGCCAAAGTCGCGTTTGAGTGCGCGCGCGGCCTTGCGCGCGGCGGCGATCATGACGTTAAGCAGGGCGGAATGCTGCATGGCGCGTGCGGTCTGCCTGTGATGGCACGCGTCGTCAAGGGCGGGAGGGCGCTACGTTCGACAGCCATTTCTTGGCGGCTTTGTCTGCGGCGTCGCGCACGTCCGGCGTCTGCTTGGCGGTAAACACGTCGAGATCGGGGTCGCTCGCGCCGGCGGCCTTCGAGATCATGTGCCATTTGAGCGCTTCTATAGGATCAGCGGGCAGGCCGCGACCGGCCATGAAGATACGGGCGACGCGGTTCTGCGCGACCGGATTGTTGAGGTACGCCGCTTTCAGGAACAGTCGTCCGGCCGCTGCCTCGTCCTTCGGTGTGCCGTCCCCGTTGAATTGTGCAATCGCGAACTCGACCATGGCATCGACATTGCCGGCGATGGAGGCCTGCTGCATGAGCCGCATCGCCTTGCTCATGTCTTTCGTCACGCCGCGACCCTCTTTGTACATTGTCGCGAGGGCGTACTGCGCTTCCGGATTACCCCCTTCCGCGGCCAACGTGAACAATTCACCCGCGCGCATGAAATCCTGCCCGACCTGTTCGCCCTGCATATAGAGAAGGCCCAGGTTGTAGGCCGCGCCCGCGTGACCGAGCTTGGCGGCAGATTCAAGAAGCCGCGCCGCCTCCGACAGATCGCGAGCGCCGGCGCGGCCCTGGAAATTGAACATGGCCAGCGCAAACATCGCGTCGCGGTCGCCGCCTGCGGCGGCGAGCTTGTACCACTGCGCGGCCTTTGCATCGTCGCGACCGACTCCAAGCCCCTGTGCGTAAATTTCTCCGAGCAACGTCATGGCGGTGGGGTCGTTCTGCTGAGCGCGCTTGCTCGCCTCATTGAACGCCGTGATGTAGTAGCCACGCTGGAAGGCGCCGTAGGCAATATCGGTGCTGGGCTGACTCGCAGGCGCCGCGACGGTCGGAGCCGGTGTCGCTGGCCACGGTGGTACGTTTTTGGGAGCCTGTGCTCCCGCCGGCACGGCGAGCAAACCGAGCGCGAGCGCACCGAACGCAACGAAGGCGCGTGTCCTTGCGCTCATGGCGTCGGCTCCGGCAGGCGAAGATCGCGAGCTACAGCGTTCATCGTTGTCGCGATTGAATCCGGGTCACGCCAGAGAAAATCCCCGAGCGCGACGAAATCGGCACCCGCCGCCACGAGCGGCGCTACGTCCTCGACTGACGCCGCGAATCCGACGCACGGGATCTCAAAAACTTCCGCCCACCAGGCGACGCGGTCTTCCACCGCCGCTTTCGCGGGACGTTCACCTCCGGCCGGCGGTTCTCCGAACATCACATAGTCTGCACCCTGTTCGGCAACGAGCATCGCATCGTGTCGCGTGACGAGGCCACCCGCACCGACAATACGTTCAGGTTTGAGATCGGCGACTGCGTCGCTGAATGCCGCAAGGCCGGTCAAATGGGCTCCATCGGCGCCGGCGCGGGCGACGAGATCCGGACGACCATCGAGCAGAAGTGCGGCGTCCTTGCTTTGCACGGCAGGTGCCAGTGTCTTCGCGCAATTGATCAATGTACGTTCATCGATATCGGCCAGACGCAGTAGCACCGCCGCGACATCGCCCTCGAGAGCGGCGGTCAATTGGCGAGTGAACCCCGACGGGTCCGCAAGCGGCGGTGTAACGAGATAGAGGCGCGGCGCCGGACGAGGCGCCGCCTGTTTGGGTCGCGAAGCCATGGTGCTCGCATGCTAGCCCAATCCGGCAGAAAATTGACCCAATTGGGATTACTGGTCGCGACGAATCTTCGCGGCCGCGGCATCTACGGTATCGGCACAGGGCCCATGTCCTTCGGTACCTTGTAACCCTTCTGAACTGCTGGACGCGCCGCGATCGTTTCGTACCAGCGCTTCACATTCGGGTACCGCTTCAGGTCGATCGTCTGCCATTCGAAACGGGAGATCCATGGCCAGATCGCGATGTCTGCGATGGAGTAATGATCGGCGACGAATTCGCGACCCTCGAGCCGGGTGTTGAGCACCTTGTAGAGGCGATGCCCCTCCTTGAGATAACGCTCCTCGGCGTAAGGCGCTTTGCCTTTGTTGTATTTCACGAAGTGGTGCACCTGACCGAGCATGGGACCGGGCCCGCCCATCTGCCACATCAGCCACTCGATGACGCGATAGCGCGCTTCGCCCGATTTCGGCAGCAGCTTGCCGGTCTTGTCCGCGAGATAGATCAGGATCGCGCCCGACTCCATGAGCGCGATATTGGTGTCGCGATCGACGATTGCCGGAATTCGGTTATTGGGTGCGATCTTGAGAAAGTCAGGCGCGAACTGCTCGTCCTTGGAAATATCGATCGGATGAACGGTGTAGGGGAGGCCAAGTTCTTCAAGCGCAATGGAAACTTTGCGGCCGTTGGGGGTGGTCCACGTATAAAGGTCGATCACGTTTAAGTCCTTACTTGGATACAAAACAGGGGAACGTCGGGACGGGCAAAAGCGTTTGGCAGGGGAGGCTTCTTACAGGAGAAGACCCGGCCGGGTCGACAAGGATTTAAGCAGCGATTGCGACTGATCCCGCACGCAACGGGGTAAGCGCGAAAGGCCGTGTCGTGACACGGCCTTTCGCATATCTCGTTCACGCTGCTTTTTTCTCCATATCGGCTTTCCACTGACCCAGGGTGGCAAGTCCGTTCATCTTTGCACGATGAGAGAAGGCGCGTTGGGCGGCCGCGACATTTTCTGTTTTGCCTTTCCAGGTCGTCTGCGGTGCATGCTGGAGCGCGCGGCCGTATGAGAACGTGAGTTTCCAAGGCAGATTGCCGATCTTGTTCATGGCGTCGAGATGGGCGGTGGCCTCTTCGTCGCTCTGTCCGCCGGACAGGAAAGCGATTCCGGGGACGGCCGCCGGCACACACAATTTGAGAACGGTTACGGTTTTCTCGGCGACTTCCTCGACCGAGGCGCGATTGGTGCACTTTTTCCCGGAGATGACCATGTTCGGCTTGAGCACGATGCCTTCGAGCTGCACGCGCGCTTCGAATAATTCATTGAACACCGCATGCAGTACACGCTCGGTCACCGTGAAGCATCGATCGATGTCGTGATCGCCGTCCATCAACACTTCCGGTTCGACGATCGGCACAATCTGCGCCTCCTGGCAGAGCGCAGCGTAACGTGCCAGCGCGTGCGCATTAGCCTTAATGCAGTTGGTGGTCGGAATGCCCTTGCCGATATCGATGACGGCGCGCCATTTGGCGAAGCGCGCACCCTGCGCGGAGTACTTCGGCAAGCGGTCGGCGAGTTTGTCGAGGCCAATGGTGACGAGCTCGTTCGGGCAGAACGGAAGCGGCTTTGTGCCTTCGTCCACCTTGATGCCCGGAATTGCGCCCGCCTTCTTGATCAGTTCGACCAACGGCGTGCCATCCTTCCCTTTCTGCCAGATGGTCTCGTCGTAGAGAATGACTCCGGAAATGTGTTTCATTCCCTCCGTCGAACGGAAAAGCATCTCGCGATAATCGCGACGACTGTCTTCAGTTGATTCCACCCCGATGGCGTCGAAACGCTTCTTGATCGTGCCGGAGGATTCGTCGGCCGCGAGAATGCCCCTGCCGGGCGCGACCATCGCCTGTGCGACCTTGTTCAATTCATCGAGATTCATGTTTTCCTCCATCGCATCCGCAGCAATTCCCCCGGATGGCATTGTTCGACTTCATTTTATCCGCAACACCTCGACCCCGGGCAAGCGCTTACCCTCGAGCCATTCAAGAAATGCACCGCCTGCGGCCGAGACGTAGGTCAGCCGATCGGCGACCCCGGCGACATTGAGGGCGGCGACGGTATCGCCACCGCCCGCTACCGAGACAAGCTTACCGGCCTCGGTCAGTTCCGCAGCTGCTTCCGCGACTTCGACGGTGCCATTGTCGAACGGTTCCACCTCGAAGGCGCCGAAAGGTCCATTCCACACCAGTGTCTTGGCGCGCGCCAGCACGGAAACGACCTGTTCGATGCTGCGCGGGCCGATATCCAGAATCATGTCGGTACCGCCGACCTTGTCAGCGTCGATCACGCGCGAGGACGCATTCGTCTCAAGCTTTGCCGCCGTCACCACGTCGACAGGAAGAATGATCTCGCGCTTTTCCGACCTGGCCTTGTCCATGATCGCGCGCGCGGTAGGGACAAGATCGGGTTCGGCAAGCGACTTGCCGACGTTCTTTCCCTGCGCGAGGAGGAACGTGTTCGCCATGGCGCCGCCGATGATCAGCGCGTTCACTTTGTCGAGCAGATTGCCGAGCAAATCGAGCTTGGTGGAAACCTTGGCGCCGCCGACGATCGCGGTGAGGGGGCGCTGCGGATTCTCAAGCGCGTTGGCCAGCGCTTCGACTTCGGCCTGCATCGTGCGTCCGGCGTAAGCGGGCAATTTGTGACCGAGTCCCTCGGTGGAAGCGTGTGCGCGGTGTGCGGCTGAAAAGGCGTCATTCACCCAGATATCGCCGAGCTTGGCCAGGGCGGAGACAAACGCGGGATCGTTTTTCTCTTCACCTGCGTGAAAACGCGTGTTCTCCAGACAGAGGATGTCGCCGGGCTTCATCGCGGCGACCGCCTGTTCGGCAACTCCGCCGATACAGTCGTCGGCGAACTTCACAGGCCGCTTGATGATGCGCGACACTTCAGCGGCAACCGGCTTCAAGGATTGCTTCGGATCGCGTCCCTTCGGCCGGCCGAAATGCGAAAGCAGAATGACCTTGCCGCCTTTGTCGGCGATTTCGGTGATCGCCGGCGCCACACGCTCGATGCGCGTTGAATCCGACACGACGCCGTTCTCAACGGGCACGTTGAGATCGACGCGCATCAGGACGCGTTTGCCTTTTACGTCGACCTGATCGAGCGTTCTGAACGCAGTCATGACCCGCCCGACGCCTGGCCGCTAGAGAAGTTTGCCCATCGCCACGGCGGTGTCCGCCATGCGGTTGGAGAAGCCCCATTCATTGTCATACCAGGACATCACGCGCACCAGCGTGCCGTTCATGACCTTGGTCTGGTCCATGTGGAAGGTGGACGAATGCGGGTCGTGGTTGAAGTCGATCGAGACATTCGGATCGTTCGTATAGGCGAGAATGCCCTTAAGTTGCTGTTCCGAAGCCCGTTTCACCGCGTCGTTGACCTCTTCCTTGGACGTCGCCTTCTTCGCGACGATCTTGAGATCGATCACCGAGACATTCGGTGTCGGCACGCGGATGGCGACGCCGTCGAGCCTGCCTTTGAGTTCAGGGAGCACGAGACCGATCGCCTTGGCGGCGCCGGTGGAGGTCGGGATCATCGACAACGCCGCGGCGCGCGCGCGGTAGAGATCCTTGTGCATTGTGTCGAGTGTTGGCTGGTCGCCCGTGTAGGCGTGGATCGTCGTCATGAATCCGGTCTCGATGCCGACTGCATCGTTGAGCACCTTCGCCACGGGCGCGAGGCAATTGGTCGTGCACGAGCCGTTGGAAACGACCTTGTGGTCCTTGGTCAGCTTGTCGTGATTGACGCCGAAGACGACGGTCAGATCGGCGCCATCAGCGGGAGCCGAAACCAGCACGCGCTTGGCGCCGGCGGTCAGATGGGCCGAGGCCTTGTCCTTCGCCGTGAACAGGCCGGTGCACTCGAGCGCGATATCGACGCCCAGGTCCTTCCACGGCAGTTTGGAAGGGTCGCGTTCGGCCGTGACCTTAATGGCTCCGTTGCCGACGCTGATGCTGTCGCCCTTCACCGTCACCTCGCCCGGGAAGCGGCCATGGACGCTGTCGTACCGAAGCAGGTGCGCGTTGGTCTCGACCGGACCCAAATCGTTCAAGGCGACGACCTCGATGTCCTTGCGATCGGCTTCGGCGATGGCGCGGAGAATGTTGCGCCCGATGCGGCCAAACCCGTTGATGGCGACGCGTACTGTCATGAAAACACTCCCGGCTTTTCAACTTGCTGTGGCCGCGGTCGACCACGCCAGACATATAATCATTCGTCAGCTCTTCCCAAGTTTCGCCAACGCCGCGTTGGCCACTGCTTCGGCGGTAATCCCAAATTTCTTGTACAGTTCCTTGTAGGGCGCGCTCGCGCCGAACGATTGCATTCCGACAAAGATCCCGTCGGAACCGATAATGGCATCCCAGCTTTGCCGTATCGCGGCCTCGACGCCGATCTTCACGCGGGCATCCCCGATGATGGCGCGACGATACTGCGCGTCCTGTTCCAGGAACAATTCGAAACACGGGACTGAAACCACGCGCGCCGCGACGCCATGCTGGGCGAGCAGTTTTGCGCCTTCGACCGCGACCGAAACTTCGGAACCCGTGGCGAAGATCGACACGTCCGAACGACCATCGGGGCCCGCGATCGCATAGGCGCCGCGCGCGCAAATGTTGTCCTCGTCGAGGCGGTTGCGCAATTGCGTCAGATTCTGCCGCGTGAGCGTCAGTATGCTCGGCCGGTCCTCCGACTCGAGGGCAAGCTGCCAGCACTCGGCGGTCTCCACCGCGTCGCAGGGACGGAACACGAGCAAATTCGGAATTGCGCGCAACGCGGCAAGGTGCTCGACGGGCTGATGCGTCGGCCCGTCTTCGCCGAGGCCGATTGAATCGTGCGTCATGACGTAGATGACGCGCTTGCCCATCAGCGCGGCGAGCCGGATTGCCGGACGGCAGTAGTCCGAGAACACAAGGAACGTGCCGGAGTAGGGGACGATGCCGCCGTGCAGCGCCATGCCGTTCATGGCCGCGGCCATGCCATGCTCGCGCACGCCGTAATGGATGAAGCGGCCGGAGAAATCGGCGGGCGACATCGCCTTCATGCCTTTGATGCGCGTGTTGTTGGAGCCGGTGAGATCAGCCGAGCCACCGATCATTTCGGGCAGCGCGGGGATCAGGCTTTCAAGCGCAAATTCGCTGGCCGTGCGGCTTGCTATGTCTTTGGGTTGCGCCGCGAGTTTTTCCTTCACTGCGCGCACCGCGTCGGCGAGCGCCTGCTTCGCGAGGTCGCCCTTCATGCGACGTTCGAACTCGGCGCGCTTGCCGCTCTCGAGGCCGGCTAATCGCTTTTTCCAATCAGCATGCGCGGGCTTCGAGCGCGCTCCGAGCGTGCGCCAGGCTTTCAGGACGTCAGCCGGCACATCAAACGGCGCGGATGGCCATCCGAGGATTTTGCGCGCACCGGCAATTTCTTCCGCGCCCAAGGGCGAGCCGTGCGATTTTTCCGATCCCTGTTTGGTGGGAGCACCAAAACCGATCTTGGTCCTGCAGGCGATCAGCACCGGTCTTTCCGATGCCTGCGCCTTTTCGAGCGCCGCATTGATCGCCGCCGGATCCTGGCCATCGATGCGCGAAGCATTCCAGCCGGCCGCTTCGAAGCGCTTCACCTGGTCGACCGAATCCGCGAGCGACACCGCACCGTCGATGGAAATGCCGTTATCGTCGAACAGCACAATCAGCTTGTTCAACTTGAGATGACCGGCGAGCGCGATCGCTTCGTGGCTGATGCCTTCCATGAGATCGCCGTCCGACGCGATAACGTAAGTTTTGTGATCGACGACGCTATCGCCGAACACAGACGCGAGATGCCTTTCGGCAATCGCCATGCCGACGGCGTTGGCCAATCCTTGACCGAGCGGACCCGTCGTCGTCTCCACGCCGGGCGTGTGGCCGTATTCTGGATGACCGGCCGTGTTCGAGCCGAGCTGACGGAATTTTTTGATCTGATCGAGCGTCATCGCCTCGTAGCCGGTGAGATGGAGCAATGCATAGATCAGCATCGAACCGTGACCGGCCGAGAGAACGAAACGGTCGCGATCGGGCCAGGCCGGAGCGGTCGGGTCGAACTTCAAGAAGCGTGAGAACAGCACCGTCGCCACGTCGGCCATGCCCATCGGCATTCCCGGGTGGCCGGATTTGGCATGTTCCACGGCATCCATGGCCAGGGCGCGAATCGCGTTGGCCATGCTCGCGTGGGCAATGGCAGGAGCAGCGGGCGCTTGCTCGCGACGCTCCGGGGGCACCGCGGCTGCCGTCGAAGAGGCTTTTACACTCATGAAAGGGCCTTTTGGCCGGTGGATACCATGTAAGTCCCTTGAGTCAATGTGACGGCCCCGGCGCGCACCCCCCATGCACAGGATGACGAAAACAGCTGGGCAAATCCTCCACCAAGCGTTGACTGTGTGGTCGTGCAGCACGTAAGATTCTTCGCCTAAATAGCTGCTGCCGCACAAGTTTTTGGTGTGGGCCAAAGGCGATGACGGAGCAAAGCGCAATCGATACCGCGGTCAAGCGTCTCGCCCTCGCATTGGACGCGCTTGATGCCGCAGTCGAACGGCGAAAGCACGCTGACCGCAACGAGGAGGGCCTCGCCGCCCAGGTGCAGGCACTTGGCGTCGATCGTACGCGGCTGGCCGCGGCGCTCGACGGCGAGACCGCGCGTTCGCGCCGACTCGAAACGACCAACCGGGAAATCGCGGAACGACTGGACAGCGCGATTGCGACAATCCAATCGGTGCTGGACGTGCACGAGTAAGCCATGGCTCAGATCAACTCCACTATCGCCGGCCGCCAATTCCGCCTCGCTTGCGAAGACGGACAGGAAGAGCACCTGCAGGAGCTCACCAAGGACATCGACCAACGCATCATCAGTCTGCGACGCAAGTTCGGTGAGATCGGCGATACACGTCTCACGGTGATGGCTGCGTTGATGGTCGCCGACGAACTGGCAGAGATGGTGCAAAAGATGCATCGCCTCGAGGAGGACATCGCCTCGTTGCAGGATGCGCGGCTCGTTGCTTCCGACCGGGCCAGGGCCGCATCCGATGCGGTGATCGGTGCGTTCAATTCCGCAGCCGAACGCATCGAAGGCATTACCCGAAAGCTCAATCAGACGGTTGGCAACGGCGGCAGCGTGCCGATCGGCTGACACATTCCACAAAGTGGCGTGTGCGCCACATAACGACTACATTGAGCGGGCGGGGCTGCGGGGCGCGTCAGGAGACACAATCCCCGGGGCCTTATCGATCCTTCAGGGAGCTGTCCCTGGCCGGGCTCGTGGGTTCGGTCATATGGCGCCCACCTACTTTCGTAGGGAACCCGGGATCGATGCTCCAACGGCCATCGCGGCTCCGCACTTGATTGCAATGACCAAAATTGCTGACAGCGATTCTCCAAAAGCGCGACTGCGCGAGCAGGCCCTGGCCTTGCGCGATGCCTTGCCCGCTTCCGAGCGCGCGGCAGCGGCCGCAACGATTGCGGCTCGCCCGTTTCCGTTGAAAGTCGATTCAAGTACCGTGGTCTCCGGCTTTTCGCCGATGAAAAGTGAAATCAATCCAATTCCTTTGATGCGCCGATTGGTCGATGCGGGAGCCAATCTTGCGTTGCCTGCGATTGCCGGTCGCGGCAAACCTTTGACGATGCGCGCCTGGGCATTCGGCGAACCTCTGAATTCCGGCCAGTGGGGCATTCGCGAGCCCCTTCCAGATGCGCGCGTGGTCGAGCCTGACATTCTCATTGTTCCGCTTGCGGCCTTCGACAGAGCCGGCCACCGCATCGGCTACGGGGCCGGTCATTACGATATGACCATCAACGCGCTGCGCGCCAGGAAGCAGGTTGTCGCCATCGGCATTGCATTTGCCGCGCAGGAGATTCCGTCGGTGCCTGCGACTGAGCGCGACGCACGGCTCGATCTCGTGCTAACGGAACGTGAGACCATCGATTTCCGCGAGCAATAACTGCATGCGCATTCTTTTCATCGGCGATGTTGTCGGGCGCTCAGGGCGCACAATCGTTATCGAGCGGCTGCCGGACCTGATCGGCAAATGGAAGCTCGATCTGGTGGTGATCAACGGCGAAAACGCAGCCGGTGGGTTCGGCATCACCGAGGTCATCTACAATGAACTGATCGATGCCGGTGCGGATGCCATCACGCTCGGCAATCACGCCTGGGATCAGCGCGAAGCGCTGGTGTTCATCGAACGGGCGCCACGGCTGATCCGTCCGCTCAATTATCCGAAGGGCACGCCCGGTCACGGCGCTGCGCTCGTCGACACGAAAAACGGCAAGCGCGCTTTGGTGATCAACGCCATGGGGCGCATTTTCATGGATCCACTCGATGATCCCTTCGCCGCCATCGAACGCGAGCTTTCGGCTTGCGCGCTGAAATCAGGTGCGGATGCGATCGTCATCGATTTCCATTGCGAGGCGACGAGCGAGAAGCAGGCCATGGGCTATTTCGCCGACGGGCGCGCGAGCCTCGTCGTCGGCACGCATACGCATGCGCCCACCGCCGACGACCGTGTGTTGCCGGCCGGGACCGCCTTCATGTCGGATGTCGGCATGACCGCCGATTACGATTCCATCATCGGCATGAACAAGGACGAGCCGCTCAATCGCTTCCTGCGCAAACTTCCCGGCGCGAAATTCGAGGCTTCGAACGGCCCGGCGACGTTGTCTGGGCTCGCTGTCGAGACCGATGACGCGACCGGCCTCGCGCGCAAGGTCGGCGCCGTTCGGCTCGGAGGTATCCTGCAGGAGGCACGGCCGAAGTTCTGGGAATGAAAATTTTCAATTGCGCGGTTGACCGCGAATCGCGGCGATGATTCGTTAGATGACGTTGATTCGCCGGTTGTGCTCGGGTCCGGCACAGCGACCTTCGGCACAGATCTCCATGAATTTTCAGATCAACGCCAATCTGGCACTGGAACTTCATCCCGACCTCGCGTGCCAGACGCCGGACCCCGACAAGAGAACCGATCGGCGCGTTGAGCTTGCCGCGCAATTCATCCCGGCCGGCGCGCGCGTTTTCGATCTGGGCGAAGGTACGGCGCTACAGGCGCTTCTGCCGAACGGATGCAGCTACCGCGGCATCGATCGTCCGCTCGCGGCATTCATCCGCGACCTGAAGGCGGGCGACTTCCCGACCAGGGCGGCGACGGATTGCGATGTCATCGTCATGCTCGGCGTGCTTGAACGTACAACGGACGTCGAAAATCTTTTTACGCACCTGCGGTTCTGCCGGCACGATATCGTCCTCAGCTATTGCGCGACCGACCTGACCAAGGGTGTCGATCGCGCCGCGCTCGGTTTTGCGAATCACCTGAGCTTCTACGAGCTGGCGCGTCTGTTTAATCGCTACGGTTTCCGCATCGAGTGCACGACGCCGATCGACGAGACGCAGGTGCTGATGCGGCTTAAGCCGAGCGAATGGCTGTCGGCGCCCGCAACCAGCAACGTTGCCGTGATCTCGGCTGACGATGCGGGAGATTTCGGCGCGCGGCTTGGCCGCCAGATGGTCAACGCGCTGCTGCCCGGCGAAGCCGAGGTGCATCATCTTAACTTGCGCACGCTCGGCGAGGCGCGCGCGAACTATGATCTGGTGGTGCTCGGCACCGGCGGCGGCCTGTTTCCGACACTGCTCGGCGAAGAGGTGCTCGAGATCGTTTCGCATGCCAAGGCGGCGATCGGCATTTTCGGCACGCACAGCCGCGAGCTGATCTCCCGGCCCGCTTTCGATCGCCTCATCGACCGGCTCGATACCTGGTTCGCGCGCTACGAAGACGACGTGCTGATGTACGGGCGCGGCCGGCGCAATGTCGTTCACATCGGCGATTGGCTGATAGACCAGTTCCCGCTCGCGCGAGCGATCCATGACGAGCCGCTGATAATCAGTAACGACGTTGGTCAGGAATTCGCGCTCGATCGTGCCATTCGCACCATCCAGCAGCACAAGCAGGTCTATTCGACGCTGCCGACCGCGTTGCTGTGCGCGCTGACATCGGCCGAGCTTGCGGCCTACGCCGAGCTGCAGCGGTCGGTTGCGGGCGGTCAGTTCCGCAGCATGTTGATCGATATTTTCGGACGCGCCTTTCCGGAGCAGAAATTCTTTATGGTCGACCGCGATGCCGTCACCCGTTACAAGGCGCGCGTCCACTGCAATGTCGGCAAGGCCGGCGCGCGCATCGGCGCGATCCTGCGTGACGTTGCGGTTGCAGCCTGAAATTGCGCTCAAATATATTTATTTTCTTCAGCTGACGGCCTATATAGCCGCCGGCATCAATACATAAGCGCACGTTTTCCTATGGCAGGTCATTCCCAATTCAAGAACATCATGCACCGCAAGGGGCGCCAGGATAAGGCGCGCTCCAAGCTGTTCGGCAAGCTCGCGCGGGAAATCACGGTCTCGGCCAAGCTCGGTCTGCCCGATCCCGCATTCAATCCGCGCCTGCGCGCCGCGGTGATCGCGGCGCGCGCCGAGAACATGCCGAAGGATAATATCGACCGCGCCATCAAGAAATCGCAGGGTGCCGACACGGAAAACTACGATGAGATCCGCTACGAGGGTTATGGCCCCGGCGGCGTGGCGATCATCGTCGAGGCGCTGACCGACAATCGCAACCGAACCGCGGGCGAGGTCCGCGCGATCTTCTCCAAGAACGGCGGCAACCTCGCGGAAACCGGCGCGGTGTCCTTCATGTTCAGCCATGTCGGCATCGTCGAATACGACGCGAAGGCCGCGAGCGCCGATGCCATGCTGGAAGCGGCGATCGATGCCGGCGCCGAGGACGTGACCTCGAATGACGATGGCCATCAGATCATCACGGCGCCCGACACGTTGAACGACGTCGCCAAGGCGCTCGAGGCCAAGTTCGGCGAGCCGCGCAAGGCGTCGCTGCTGTGGAGGCCGCAAAACACCGTCGCGCTGGACGACGAAGCCGGCGAAAAAGTCCTGAGGCTGATCGAGTCGCTTGATGACAGCGACGACGTGCAGAACGTCTACGCCAATTTCGAAGTGTCTGACGCGCTCGTCGCCAAGATGAGCGCTTAGCTCTCAATTGTCATGGCCGGGCTTGTGTCGGCCATCCACGACGTCCTTGCTGCAAAGACGTTGATGCCCGGCACAAGGCCGGGCATGACGTCAGCCGGCGAATTCCAGAATGTACAGCCCGGCATTGTAGTCGGTTGCATAGATCAGCCCCTTCGCATCCACGAAAACGTCTGCGGACTGGATGACACGCGTGCGGTTCGGCCGCGTATCGGCGAGCGTTGCCGGTTGCGGCGGCACCAGCGCGCCGACTTCTTTCGGCAAGAAGGCGTCTGAAATGTCGAAGACGCGGATCCCCGCGTTCTGATACGTCGCGAAGATTAATTGTGAGCTGACGAAACTCCCGGGGCGGTTTTCGTGAATATTGTGCGGCCCGAAGTGGCCGCCTTTGGCCTTGTAGTCGGCTTCGGCCGGCGTGGGGAACGATGAAATACTCACCGGATTTTCGCGCGTGCGATTGTCGAACACCCAGATCAGCTTGAGGCCGTCTTCCTGGTGATCGAGCACGGCCTCGTCGAGCACCACCAGCAGGTCGCGATCGGCTAGCGGCAGGCAGTTGTGCGTGCCCCCGCCGAATGGCGGCGACCAGTTTCGATGCACGATCAGCTTCGGTCTCGTGCGGTCGGCGATGTCGAGCACCACCATGCCCGCATCGCGCCAGGCTGCATAAGCCGTGTCCCCGTTGATGATGGCGTGATGCAGGCCATAGCGGCGGGTCGGCTCCCACGCGGGAGTCTCGCCGGCCGCCAGATTCATGCCCGGGATCCACCAGCGTCCGGCTTCGCGCGGTTGCGCCGGGTTGCTCATATCGACGGTCATGAAGATGTAGTCGGTGAAGCCATCGAGCAGCACGGACACGTAGGCCCAGCGTCCGCCCGTGTACCAGATGCGGTGAATGCCGCCGCCCTCGACCGGCATGAAGCCGATGCGGCGCGGGCTCTCGGGCCTGGAAATATCATAGATGGCAAGGCCCGCGCTCCAGTCGCGCACACGCCGCGCCTGCGCCGTGCCGACCGTCTGGCCGAGGGCGCCGCTGTAATAGGCGCGCTCGTCGGCGAATTCGGCGGCGGCGAACATGTCCTTGGCATTGATCACTAGCAGCAGGTCATCATGCGTCTGCAGATGAATGGTCCAGGTGTTGGGCGGTGCGGGAACGTAATTCACCCCTCGCGGATTTTTCGCATCGCGCACGTCGATGACCGAAAAACCCTTGGAGAACATGTGACCAACGTAAGCAAAGCCACGATGCACCATGATCTGCACGCCGTCAGGCGACCCACCCTGATCGGAGTGGCCGACGACGCGCATGTTGCGTGCATGGTCTGGCTTGGGCAGGTCGCTCATTTGTATGCGTCGAGGAAATTCGGCACGGCGATCCAGTCGAGCATGGCACCGTCGCTTTGCAGCAGGTCGTGCATGCGCCGGTCCTCGTCGGTTTTCAGGTTGACGCCGAGATGAGTGCCGAGCTTGCGGCCGTGCATCACGATGTGGTTGCCGATCGGCTGCCGCTCGGCGTTGTAGGCTTTCAGTGCATCGTCGATGTCGTCATGGTCACGCAAATGCTTGGCCAGAGCCTGCGCATCCGTTCCAGCCTTCGCCATTCCGAATCCCATGTGCGGACGCGCGTTCGCCGCTGCGTCACCGACCATGGCAACACGGCCGAACACGATCGTCGGTGCGGTGAAATCGTAGATCGGTGTGATGAAAGGCTGCTTGATCTTCATCAGCGCGTCGAGCAAGGCCGGCGGCAGCGTCTCGCGCGCGTCCTTGTACATGTCGGCGATGAGATCTTTGCGGATCAGCGGCGGCGGCACCGAATATTCGTGCTGCACGCCATTCTCGTCCACGTTCATCTCGCGCAGTTTTGCCGCGTCGGCGACCCGGTACCAGATGAAATTGAATCGGCGCTTGCCTGGCCGCAGGTCGTTGTCGAATCCGGCGATTGGGTAGGTGATCACCTGCTGGCGCGTTGGCAGGTAGAAAGTGAACAGCGGATAGATCGTCTCGAGCGTGTCCGGTGCAAGGTCGGCTTCGTTCGGCGCGCCCCGCCAGATGTAGTAGCCGGCATAGACCGGCTGAACGTCCGGGGCCATCTGCCCGCGCACGCTCGACCGAATTCCGTCGCCGCCAATGAGAATATCGGCATGCTCGACGCGCCTGCCGGAAAACTGCACGCGTACTCCGCGCTCATCCTGGTCGATCCGTTCGAAATTCCATCCGAGATGATAACGGGACTCGTCGATGGTCTCCCGCAGGAGTCGCTGCAGGCGATCCCAAGATGTGAGGATTTGCCGCAACGGCCGCTCGTCGGTGATGCGGCCGTCGCGGTCGATTGCGACGCGCTTGGGTACCTCGACACCAAGATCCTTGGTGCCGGCCCCGCTCGCTTCCAGGGTTTCCATGAGCTCAGGGTGACCGGTGATGCCGGCGCCCCGGCCGACCAGTTCGATGGTCGACCGCTCATAGACGTCCACGTCCCAGCCTATCTGCCGCAGGAACGCCGCAGAGAAGAGCCCGGACATCGAGCCGCCAATGATGATGGCCCGTCGCTTGGCGCGACGGGGCGAGGGTGAACCCGGCATGTCCGGCGATCCTAATGCAATCACGTGGAAAATTCCGAATCCTGCGATTGTGGAGTGCCTGCCCGGTCAACCTGGAACGCGCATTTCGGTCCTAGGCTGCGGCCGGGCGGGGGGTTATCAACGGATTATGGCCCGGCATCCGATTCGCATACTCGGCATCGATCCGGGGCTCCGCCGCACCGGCTGGGGCCTGATCGAGAGCAACGGAAATCGTTTGATCCACATCGCCTGCGGTTCGCTTGAGACGAGCGAACGCGCCGAACTCGGCACCCGCTTACTGGCAATCCATGACGGGCTGGTCGCGGTCATCGAGCGCTTTCGTCCGCACGAGGCCGCGGTGGAGGCGACTTTCGTCAACACGAACGCGGCCGCAACTCTGAAGCTCGGGCAGGCACGCGGCATCGCCATGCTCGTGCCGGCGAAGGCCGGACTCACCGTTGCCGAATACGCCCCCAACGTCGTGAAAAAAACCGTCGTCGGCGCCGGTCACGGAGAAAAGACGCAGATCCGCATGATGATCGGTGTGCTGCTGCCAAAGGCCGACCCCAAAAGCGATGATGCCGCGGATGCTCTCGCTATCGCCGTCTGTCACGCGCATCATCGTACCAGCGCGGCGCGGCGCTACGCGGCTCAGGCGTGAGGCGGCCTCATGATCGGCAAGCTCAAGGGCATCGTGGACAGCTACGGCGAGGATTACGTCATCCTTGATGTCGGTGGCGTCGGTTATCAGGTGCATTGCTCGGCGCGCACGATGCAGGCGCTTCCTGCGCCGGGCGAAGCTGCCACTCTGTCGATCGAAACCCACGTGCGCGAAGACCAGATCAAGCTGTTCGGCTTTACGAGCGATATCGAGCGCGAGTGGTTCCGTTTGCTCCAGACAGTGCAGGGGGTGGGTGCCAAGGTCGCGATGTCGGTGCTCGGCACATTGAAGCCATCCGAACTCGCCTCGGCGGTCGCGATGCGCGACAAGGCCATGGTGGCGCGTACGCCGGGTGTTGGCCCGAAAGTGGCGGAACGCATCGTCACCGAGCTGAAAGACAAGGCGCCGGCCTATGCGAATGTCGATCCGGCCGTCGTACATCTTGCCGGCGCGCTTGACGAGAAGCGTGCGCCAAGGCCAATTGCCGACGCTGTTTCGGCGCTGGTCAATCTCGGTTATGGACATCCGCAGGCGGCTGCCGCCATCGCGGCTGCAGCACGGAGCGCGGGCGAGGACGCCGACACTGCGACGCTCATCAGGCACGGACTGAAGGAATTGGCGAAATGAGCAGCCCGCGCCGACTGGTGGCCGCCGACCAGCGCGACGATGACGTCGATGCTTCGCTGCGTCCGCAGCAGCTCAGCGAGTTCATCGGCCAGGACCAGGCGCGCGCCAATCTGAAGGTATTCATCGAAGCAGCACGCGCGCGCAAAGAGGCGCTCGACCACGTGCTGTTCGTGGGACCGCCGGGCCTCGGCAAGACGACATTGGCCCAGATCGTCGCGCGCGAACTGGGCGCCAATTTTCGCGCCACTTCGGGCCCGGTGATTGCAAAGGCAGGCGACCTTGCGGCACTGCTCACCAATCTCGAGCCGCGCGACGTTCTCTTCATCGATGAGATTCACCGGCTCAATCCCGCGGTCGAGGAAATCCTCTATCCGGCGATGGAAGATTTTCAGCTTGACCTCATCATCGGCGAGGGCCCGGCGGCCCGTTCCGTCAAGATCGATCTCTCTCCTTTTACATTGGTTGGTGCCACCACGCGCGCGGGACTGCTGACCAATCCATTGCGCGACCGTTTCGGCATTCCGGTGCGACTTAATTTCTATACCGAGCAAGAGCTCGAGGAGATCGTCGATCGTGGTGCGCGTGTCCTGCGCATCGGAATCGCACCCGACGGCGCCAATGAAATCGCGCGCCGCGCGCGTGGCACTCCACGAATCGCCGGACGGCTTCTGCGCCGTGTGCGCGATTTTGCCCATGTCGACGGCGCGAAAACCATCGACAGGAAAGTTGCCGACCGCGCGTTGCTGGCGCTCGAAGTTGATGCGGCAGGGCTCGACGCGATGGACCGCCGTTACCTTTCGACGATTGCCTCGAGTTACGGAGGAGGTCCGGTCGGTGTCGATACGCTCGCCGCCGCTCTGTCGGAGCCGCGTGACGCCATCGAAGACATCATCGAGCCGTTCCTAATCCAGAAAGGCTTTCTGCAGCGGACACCGCGCGGGCGATTGCTCACCGCGCCGGCTTTCCAGCATCTTGGACTGCCCGAGCCCACGCGCGATCCGGCGCAGTTTGGGCTGTTCTCGGGAGAGGATGAGTGAGCGGCAGGATCATCCGCGTGGTGGCCGCGCTGATCCGCGACCCCGATGGTCGCGTTCTTCTGGTGCGCAAACGCGGGACCTAGGCTTTCATGCAGCCGGGCGGCAAGCGCGATGTCGGCGAAAGTGACGTCGCCGCGCTGTCGCGCGAAATCGCCGAGGAACTGGGTTGCCGGGTCAGGGACGCAAGCGCACGGGCGCTGGGCGTGTTTGATTGTCCGGCGGCGAACGAGCCGGGGTTTCAGGTCAACGCAAGTATCTATGCCGTGGATGTCGAAGTCCCGATCAAGCCGGCGGGGGAGATCGATCAGTTCGTCTGGATTGATCCACACGCGCTTCCCGATCTGCTATTCGCGCCACTGACGCGCGACCACGTGTTGCCGTTGGCGCGCTCACTCGAATGAGCGGTTGTATTTGGCGCCCTCGACGATTGATGCCGTTCCGCGCTGTCTGTAAATAGTTTGTCATGAACGCTCTTGACGGGGAAATTCGCGACGGTCGGCACCATCAGGCCGTGCGCGTATATTACGAAGACACGGATTTTTCCGGAATCGTCTATCACGCAAGCTATCTGCGCTTCATGGAGCGCGGACGAACGAACTATCTGCGGCTGATCGGCGCCGATCATCGTGCGCTATTCGAGCAGGCCGAAAAAGAAGCGCCGGGATTTGCTTTCGTGGTGCGGCATATGGGGATCGATTTCCGCAAGCCGGCGTTCATGGATGACGTGCTCGATATCGTCACCACGCCTGAAGAAGTGAAAGGTGCCTCGGTGACACTCAATCAGAAGGTCATGCGCGGCGAAGATCTGCTGGTGGAGGCGCACGTCCAGGTGGCTTTTGTTTCCGGAGGGCGCGCAAAGCCCATCCCGAAGCCGCTGCGCATTGCCATGAAAGCCGACCAGGAATCGGGCGGCAGCGCCTGATGGCGCGTGCTATCGTTCCCGAATGAGCAACAGTTTCGCGATATTCGACACCGCGATCGGTACGTGCGGAATTGTCTGGAATGCGCGCGGCATCGCCGGCGTACAGATTCACGACGGGACTGAAGCGGCGACGCGGTCGCGTCTCCTGCGACGCTTTGCCGGTGCACAGGAAGCAATGCCTCCGGCGCACGTGCAGGATGCGATTGATGGCGTCGTCGCACTCTTGAGTGGAGAAAAACGCGATCTGAGTGATGTGGCGCTGGATATCAGCGGTCTGCCCGAGTTTAATCGCAAGGTCTACGCTATCGCACGCAAGATCCCGGCGGGTTCGACACTGACCTACGGAGAAATTGCAGAACGTCTTGGCGACAAATTACTTGCGCGTGAGGTAGGTCAGGCGCTCGGGCAGAATCCGATTCCCCTGATCATCCCCTGTCATCGTGTGCTGGCTGCCGGCGGCAAGACGGGCGGGTTCTCGGCGCCTGGCGGCGTTGTTAGCAAGCTACGCCTGCTGACAATCGAAGGCGCGCAACCGAACGGTCCGACGTTGTTCGACAATCTGCCGCTGGTCGCCAAACGCGGGCGGCGTTCGTAAGCGTCGACGCGCCTGCCGGACTCATGTTAATACCGTTTACATGAAATGGGGCAGACGTGCCGGACCGCGCGGCTATCACCACGGCAACCTCAAGGAAGCTTTGGTGCGCGCGGCACTTGAGCTGATCGCGGAGAAGGGGCCGGCCGGCTTCACCTTCGCCGATGCGGCACGCTGGGCCGGTGTCAGCCCGGCGGCGCCTTATCGGCATTTTCGCGATCGCGACGCCCTGCTCGCCGATGTCGCGCGGCGTGGCTTCGAGGAGTTTGCAAGCGTGCTCGCCAAAGCCTGGGATGAAGGGAGGCCTGAAGTGATGGCCGCGTTCGACCGGCTCGGCAAAACCTATCTCGCTTTCGCCAAACGCGAGCCGGCCTATTACTCGGCGATGTTCGAAGCGGGGGTCCCTCTCGACACCGATCGTGAATTGCGCGAGGCGGGCGAGAACGCATTTGCAGTACTGCGCGCGGCCGCAGAGAAACTTGTTTCGTTGATGCCGTCGCAAGGGCGACCTCCGGCGCTGATGGTCGCCCTCCACGTTTGGGCGATGACGCATGGCATCGCCTCCTTGTTCGGCCGCGGCGATTCAGCCCGCCGGTCACTGCCGATGCCGCCCGAGGAATTGCTTGAAGCGGCGGTTCTCATCTACCTGCGCGGGCTTGGACTGAACGCCACCGCCGCCGGGCATCGTTGAAGCTACTTTTTCGCGTGGATCTGGCGCGAGACCCTGCGGCTCACCAATTTAATGTTTGCACTGCTTGACAGGGGCCTTGCACGGGCCTAAGTATGTGAATGTTATTTACATTCACACGCGAGGCCGACAATGCCTATTACCGCGCAACTCGATGCCTACGGAAAACCTGCCTGGATCGCCCTGATCGTTCTTGGCTTTATGGTCTGGTGGCCGCTTGGGCTCAGCGTCCTCGCATTCACCATCGGGAGCGGAAGAATGGGATGCGGACAGCACCACTGGCAGAACAAAATCGAACGCATGCAGCGCAAGATGGACTGGATGCGGTCCCGAACGGGCGGCACTCCCTGGGGTTTCTACGCGCCTTCCAGCGGCAACCGGGCGTTCGACGACTATCGCGCCGAAACGCTACGGCGCCTTGAAGACGAGCAGCGCGAGTTCCGTGAATTCCTCGAACGTCTTCGCCTGGCGAAGGACAAGACCGAGTTCGACCAGTTCATGGCCGAGCGCCGCAACCGGCCAACGCCGGACGGCAATCAGTCGCAGGGCTGATTTTCCTTCGATTTAGGAACCGCAGGGTCGCCCTTTGGGCGGCCCTCGTATTTTCGCGGCCCGGTGAGGTAACGACTCCTTAACTACAATCAGCGCTGTTTAAGGCAGGAAGCCCGCTTCCGCGCCCAAGTTTGGCCAAGTTTCGCGGGGATTTCGTAGGTCACCGGTGGACGGGACCAACGAATTTCGCGAGAGGTCAGGCTTAGCGCGTGAGCGGCATCGTCGCGCGCGCTCGTTGACTTCCGATATTGCGCCGCGCCGGTTCGACCGACGGGACCGGATTGAGCGGAAAGGACGTGCCTATGAATCCTGCCGACGTGGCACAGTCGGTGCTCCCGCTGACCTCATCCGATCTTTCGCTTTTCACGCTGTTCTGGAACGCGCATTGGGTCGTCAAGACCGTCATGATCGGCCTGCTGATCTGCTCGATCTGGGTGTGGGCAATCGCGATCGACAAGACTGTGCTCTACACGCGCTCGCGCCGCGCGATGGATCGTTTCGAGCAGGCCTTCTGGTCGGGGCAGTCGCTGGACGAACTCTACCGCGCGTTGTCGTCGCGTCCCGCGCATTCGATGGCGGCGTTGTTTGTCGCCGCGATGCGCGAATGGAAACGCAGCTTCGAGGGGAATGCGCGCACGATCGGCGGATTGCAGATGCGCATCGAGAAAGTCATGGAAGTGACGATTGCGCGTGAAGTCGAGCGGCTCGAGAGGCGGCTGCTGGTGCTCGCCACCATCGGCTCGGCAGGTCCGTTTGTCGGATTGTTCGGAACCGTCTGGGGCATCATGACAAGCTTCCAATCGATCGCCGCGTCCAAAAACACGTCGCTGGCGGTCGTCGCGCCCGGCATCGCCGAAGCGCTTTTTGCGACCGCGCTTGGCCTTGTCGCCGCCATACCTGCGACGATTTTCTATAACAAGTTTGCGGCCGAAGTTAACAAGCAAGCCCAGCGTCTGGAGGGCTTTGCCGACGAGTTTGCGGCAATTCTCTCCCGGCAGATCGACGAGCGCGGGTAGGGGATCGCGTCATGGCAGCCAATGCCGGCACGCCGATTATCGGAAAACGCAAGCATCATCGCCAACGCGTGATGAGCGAAATCAACGTGACCCCGATGGTCGACGTGATGCTTGTGCTGTTGATAATTTTCATGGTCTCGGCGCCGCTGCTGACGGTGGGCGTGCCGATCGATCTGCCGCAAAGTCAGGCTAAAAGTCTCGACCAGGACAAAGAGCCGCTGACCGTTTCCGTCAACGACAAAGGTCAGATTTTCCTGCAGAATAGCGAAATCGCGGCCGACGATCTGATCCCGAAAATGCAGGCGGTCGCGGAAGCGCGCGGTGGGGTCGAGGCGCGCGTTTACGTGCGCGGGGACAAGAAGGTTGACTATGGGACCATGATGAAGGTGATGGGTCGGCTGTCGTCGGCCGGCTTTCATCGTGTAGCCTTGGTTACCGAGTTTGAGCAGGGCGCTAAAGCGCAGTGATGAGGAAGGCGACAGCGATCTCGGCTGGCCTGCACGCGGCGGTGCTGCTGTGGGCGACGATCTCGTTTTCCGGAAAGATGTTCGACGTCACGCCCGCGGAGTCTCTGCCGGTCGATTTGGTGAGCGAAAAAGACTTCTCGGAAATGACCAAAGGCGTGAAGGATGCGCCGAAGGTCGAAACCCCCAAGCCACTGGTCGAGAAAAAAGCCGAAGAGCCGCCCAAGCCGGTCGAGGATTCGAAAGCGAAGATCACCGAAAAAAAGGAAGTGCAGGCCGCAAAGGAAATTGCGCCCCAGCCCGAGCCGCAGCCCCCGAAGCCCGATCCGATTGCCGATAAGCTCAAGCAACCGGACGAACCGCAACAGCAGGCCAAGGTCGAGCAGCCGCTGCCGCCTAAGAAGCCTCCCCAGAAGCAGCAGCCGAAATTCGATGCCGATAGAATCGCCGCCCTGCTCGACAAGCGCGATCCGCTTCGGAAAGCCTCGACCGGTTTGGACCCCAACAATGTGCCTTCCCTGGGAACACCCTCAGGCATGGCAGCGAGATTGTCGCAATCTGAAATCGACGCGCTTCGGGCGCGGTTGATGGCCCTTTGGAGTCCTCCTGTCGGAGTGCAAGATCCGAATGAGCTGATCGTCAATGTGACCGTGAGGCTTCGCCCTGACGGCCGCCTGGCGGCGCCGCCCTTCGCGCGGGTCAACGGCAGAAGTGTTGCGGCAATGGCCTCACGCGATAGCGCCGTCCGTGCAATTCTGACGGGTCAGCCGTTCGATATGCTCAAGCCGGAACACTATGACACCTGGAAAGAAATTGAGTTGACCTTCGACCCCAAAGACATGTTTCGGTCAAATTAAGTCTCCTATTGATCCAATCGAAATGACCCAACCACCCGTTCCTCTCTCGCTGAGCCGTCGCCGGTTACTGGCTGGCGCCGGAGCCCTGGCTGTTCTCGCACCGCGCTCGGCGGGCGCGGTACTCAGGCTCGACATTACCCAAGGCAATGTGCAGCCGATGCCGATCGCACTGCCCGACTTCGTCTCCGAATCTGATATCGGGCGGAATGTCACGGCGGTCATCAGCGGCAATCTTCAGCGCAGCGGTCTCTTCGCGCCGATCAACCCCGCGGCCTTCATCGAAAAAATCACCAACAGCGATAACGTGCCCCGCTTCACTGACTGGCGCACCATCAATGCGCAGGCGTTGGTAACCGGCCGCATCACGCGTCAGGGCGACGGACGGTTGAAGGCGGAGTTTCGCCTGTGGGATGTGTTCGCCGGCCAGCAACTCGATGGCAAGCAGTATTTCACGACGCCGGATAACTGGCGCCGCATCGCCCACATTATTTCCGATGCGATCTATGAGCGCCTTACCGGTGACAAGGGCTATTTCGATAGCCGCATCGTTTTCGTAGACGAGACTGGTCCGAAGGACCGCCGCGTGAAGCGGCTCGCAATCATGGACCAGGACGGCGCAGGAGTGCGGTACCTCACGCGCGGGGACGAACTCGTGCTGACGCCTCGCTTCAACCCGTCGACGCAAGAGATCACTTACATGTCATACGGGCAGGGCGATCCGCGCGTCTATCTCCTCAACATCGAGACCGGGCAACGGGAAATCGTCGGCAATTTTCCGGGCATGACCTTCGCCCCGAGATTTTCCCCGGACGGCCAGCGCGTCATCATGAGTCTGCAACAGGGAGGCAATGCCAACCTGTTCGTGATGGACCTGCGATCAAAGCAGACCACACGCCTCACCGACACGCCCGCGATCGATACTGCTCCATGTTATTCGCCGGATGGGACCCGCATCTGTTTCGAAAGCGATCGCGGTGGCAGCCAGCAGGTTTACGTGATGCCCGCGACCGGCGGACCGGCACAACGCATCAGTTTTGGCGAAGGACACCACTCGACGCCGGTCTGGTCCCCGCGCGGCGATTACATTGCGTTTACGGGCCAGGCGCGGGGCAATTTCGCAATCGGTATTCTTAAACCAGACGGTTCCGGCGAGCGCATGCTAACCGAGGGTTTCCACAACGAAGGACCGACATTCGCGCCAAATGGGCGCGTGTTGATGTTTTTCCGGGACGTCGGCCAAGGGCCCGCGCTGTATACGATTGACATCAGCGGCCGCAACGAGATGAAGGTTCCAACACCCGCCTACGCATCAGATCCGGCGTGGTCGCCGCTTTTGTCGTGATTGTCGCAAACCGGCCTTAATTTCACACTGTCTTAACCATTAGAAACGGTTTAAGGGACGACGGGACATTTAATCGCGCCGGGCAAGGCTCCATCAAGGTTGATGGAACGTTCGCTTAACGAACGGCCTGCTAGACCCAAGGCCATGCCGTGTTTCTACGCGCGAATAGAGGGGACCGGGATGATGGATATCAAAAAGGCACTTCACGCTGCCCGGTTCGCAGCGATCCTCGCTGCGGCCCTGGCAGTGTCGGCATGCGCCAGATCAGGTGAAGATGCACAGGCGAATGCCGCCGGCCAGTCGTCGCCCGGCAGCCAGCAGGACTTTATTGTCAACGTGGGTGACCGCGTATTTTTCGAATCCGACTCGTCTGAACTTACGCCGCAGGCGCGCGCGACACTCGACAAGCAGGCGCAGTGGCTGACGAATTACAGCCAGTACGGCCAGTTCACTATCGAGGGCCATGCCGACGAACGCGGCACGCGCGAGTACAACATCGCGCTCGGGGCGCGTCGTGCGCAGGCGGCGCGCGACTATCTGGCTTCGCGTGGTATTCAGCCACAGCGCATGCGGACGATCTCCTACGGCAAGGAACGTCCGGTTGCGGTCTGCAATGATATTTCGTGCTGGTCGCAAAACCGTCGCGCCGTAACCGTGCTTGGCGTCAGCTCCTGAGGATTCCATGGCCGAGTTGCCCGGCCATTCATATATCCGGCAGTAAGTCGGACGTGACAAAGCCGGAACCTGAGGGCACAGTCACAATTTCGACGCGCGCATTATGTTACCCTTGGACAAACGGCCGCTGCCGGTCTCATCACACATGACGCGCTCAAGATCATCATCTCGAATTGCGGTGCTTGCCGCAATTTCCGTTTTGCTTCTGGCCGACTCCGCGCTGGCGCAGGACCAGCGCGGCGGCAACTTTCTCGATAATTTTTTCAATCGCGGCGAACAGGCACAATCGCGTCAGCCCGCGCAGGGCGGTCGAGCGGCGCAATCCGATCCTAGCGATATTTCCGTGCGCCTCGACCGGATGGAAGGGGCGTTGCGTCAGCTGACCGGTACGATCGAACAGCTTCAGTACCGCAACCAGCAACTTGAATTTCAGCTCAAGCGCATGCAGGACGATACCGAGTATCGTTTCCAGCAGATGGGATCGCGAGGCGGTGCAGCACCACCGCCGCAGATGACCCCCTCTGGTCAGGGCAACGCGCCGATGGCACCACCTGCCGGTCGTCGCTCCGACGTGTTCGATCCGACGCAGAGTCCCAACGCGCAGGGCGCTCCACGAATTCTTGGCAATGAGGCGGTGATAGCGGCGCCCGAACCGGTCGGACCGCCAGTAGGTGCACCGGGCGGGCGCAGCGCCGGCGCGCCGCTCGACCTGTCGACGCTGGCGAATACGGATTCGCCACCGCCGCAGCGAGCGGTACCGCCGTCTACCGTTGCGTCGGCCGGATCGGTGCCGATGCCGGCAACGCAAGGGACGCCGCCTTCTCCGCCGCCGCAAGTACGCAACGTTCTTCCTGCCACGCCGAACAATCAGCAACTTGCGACTCTGCCGCCTTCGGCCTCGCCGCAAGACGAGTACGACATGGCCTACGGCTATGTGTTGCATAAAGACTACTCGCTGGCTGAACAGTCATTCCGCGATTACCTGAAGAAATATCCGAACGAACGCCTCGTACCCGAGGCGCAGTATTGGCTCGGCGAAAGTCTGTTTCAGCAACAGCGCTACCGCGACGCCGCGGAATCTTTCCTTGGAGTTTCGACCAAGTTCGAACGCTCGGCGAAGGCGCCTGATGCGTTGTTGCGCCTCGGTCAATCGCTTGCCGCCATGAACCAGAAAGAAGCCGCCTGCGCCACGCTTGCCGAAGTCGGGCGCAAGTATCCCCGGGCCTCGGTCAACGTGAAGCGCGGCGTCGAGCAAGAGCAGAAACGCGCGCACTGCTAGGATATGATCGCGATGCCCGGCGCCCCGGACTTAATCCGGAGGCGGGAACCGGCTTTCGGTAACGATCATGTCGGACCAAAGATCACTGGCGATCGCGCCATCGGAAGCCAAGACGCTTTTTGCGGATCTGCAGGCGCTTCCCGTCATTGCCCTCGCGGTGTCCGGCGGCCCTGACTCGACTGCACTGATGCTGCTCGCCGCGCGCTGGCGCGATTCGCTCAAGACCAAACCAAAACTCATCGCCGTGACGGTCGATCACGGGCTGCGCAAGGAATCCAAAGGCGAGGCGGCGGCAGTCGCCCGCCTCGCCCGCAAATTGAACATCGCGCATCGCACGGTGCGCTGGAACGGCCGCAAGCCTGCCACTGGGGTTCAGGAAAAAGCGCGCGCGGCGCGCTATCGGTTGCTTGGCGAGGCCGCGCATAAAGCGGGCGCTGCGCACATCCTGACGGCGCACACGCTCGATGATCAGGCGGAGACCCTGTTGATCCGCATGAGTCGTGGTAGCGGATTGACCGGTCTCGGCGCGATGACACGAACCGCTCCGCTGCCACCCGATGGCGAGCGCACGATCGTGCTGGTTCGCCCGCTGCTCGACGTTGCGAAAGCGCGGCTGATTGCGACCCTCGACGTTGCGAACATTCCGTATGCGGACGATCCGTCCAACCGCAACCCGCGCTTCGCGCGGCCGCGCCTGCGCGGCATCATGGGGACGCTTGCGGAGGAGGGGCTCGATGCGAAGCGCCTCGCGCAACTCGCGCGCCGGCTGAAGCGGGCGGAAGGCGCGATCGAGGCGGCAGTCGATCGCGCAATGCGGGAATTGACTGTGGAATTGTCGCCCTCGGGCTCGCTTTGTGTCGAAGCGATGCGCTTTGCCGATTTGCCTGCCGAAATCGCATTGCGCCTGCTCGGTCGGGCAGTGGCCAGCGTCGGAGACGAGGGCCCCGTCGAGCTCGGCAAGCTGGAAGCGTTGAAATGCGCTGTAGATCACGCCCAGGCCGCCGGTGAACAGCGTTTTCGCCGCACTTTGGCCGGAGCGGTTGTAACGCTGACTGATCGTAAACTCATCGTCGAAAGGGCGCCGCCACGCGGTCGGAGGGTCTTAACCAAGCGGCGACACGAGCGGGCGGGCCATGCGAAAACACGCTAGAATATTAAGGTTTGAGGCCTTTTCTTGGGGGCCCGCGCTGCCTACATTGGGCGTTCGGGTCTGACGTGAAGTCGCCACGAACCGGATGCATTAGTCAGAGAGCCGCGGGGATCGCGCGCGGCGGGGTCAGGACGCCTGATGAACGCTAACCTTCGCAATTTCGCCCTCTGGGTGATCATCGTCCTGTTGCTGTTGGCGTTGTTCACGCTCTTCCAGAACCCGGGGCAGCGGACCACCGCACAGGATATCTCCTTCTCGCAATTGCTGTCCGAGGTCGATCAAGGCCGCGTGCGTGACGTGGTGATCCAGGGGCCCGATATCCACGGCACTTTCGCCAACGGGACTAGTTTCCAGACTTACGCACCGAACGATCCGGGTCTGGTGCAGAAACTCTATTCCAAAGGCGTGACGATCACCGCGCGGCCGCCGCAGGACAATGTCCCGTGGTTCGTCTCGCTGCTGGTGTCATGGCTGCCTTTCATCGCGCTGATCGGCGTGTGGATTTTCCTGTCGCGTCAGATGCAAGGCGCCGGCGGCAAGGCGCTCGGCTTCGGCAAGTCTCGCGCGAAGCTGCTGGCGGAGGCGCACGGCCGCGTCACCTTTGAAGACGTCGCGGGTGTCGACGAGGCCAAGCAGGACCTGCAGGAGATCGTCGAGTTCCTGCGCGACCCGGGAAAATTCCAGCGCCTCGGCGGACGCATTCCGCGTGGCGTTCTGCTGGTCGGCCCGCCGGGCACCGGCAAGACATTGATCGCACGCGCCGTCGCCGGCGAGGCGAATGTGCCGTTCTTCACCATTTCAGGCTCGGACTTTGTCGAAATGTTTGTCGGCGTCGGCGCGAGCCGCGTGCGCGACATGTTCGAGCAGGCCAAGAAGAATGCGCCGTGCATCATCTTCATTGACGAAATTGACGCGGTCGGTCGCCACCGCGGCGCCGGTCTCGGCGGTGGCAACGACGAGCGCGAGCAAACGCTCAATCAGCTGCTGGTCGAGATGGACGGCTTCGAGGCCAACGAAGGCATTATTCTTATCGCCGCGACCAACCGTCCTGACGTGCTCGATCCGGCGCTGCTGCGTCCGGGCCGTTTCGACCGCCAAGTTGTGGTGCCGAATCCCGACGTGGTCGGCCGCGAAAGCATCTTAAAAGTGCACGTGCGCAAGGTGCCGCTGGCGCCCGACGTGAACCTCAAGACCATCGCGCGCGGCACGCCGGGTTTCTCCGGTGCCGATTTGATGAATCTGGTCAACGAGGCTGCTCTGATGGCGGCACGGCGCAACAAGCGCATGGTGACCCAGTCGGAATTCGAAGACGCCAAAGACAAGGTGATGATGGGCGCCGAGCGCAAGTCGCTGGTCATGACCGAGGAGGAGAAACTCCTCACCGCGTATCACGAAGGCGGCCACGCCATCGTTGCGCTCAACGTCAAGGCGACCGATCCAGTGCACAAGGCGACCATCATTCCGCGTGGCCGCGCGCTCGGCATGGTCATGCAGTTGCCTGAGCGCGACAAGCTCTCGATGAGCCGCGAGCAGATGACGTCGCGTCTTGCTATCATGATGGGCGGCCGCGTTGCCGAAGAGATGGTTTTCGGCAAGGAAAAGGTGACCTCGGGTGCCGCCTCCGACATCGAGCAGGCGACCAAGCTTGCGCGCATGATGGTGACGCGCTGGGGCCTGTCCGACGAACTCGGGACCGTTGCCTACGGCGAGAACCAGGACGAGGTTTTCCTTGGCTATCAGGTCTCGCGCCAGCAGAACATTTCCGAGGAGACTTCGCGCAAGATCGACGGCGAAATCCGCCGGCTTGTCGAAGCCGGTTATGCCGAAGCAACGCAGATCCTCACCGAAAAGCGCGCCGACCTCGAAGTGCTGGCCAAGGGCCTGCTCGAGTTCGAGACGCTGACGGGCGATGAGATTACGGATCTCCTTGCGGGGAAACGTCCGGTTCGAGAATCGGTGATCGAACCGGCGACGCCACGATCGTCCGCGGTGCCGCCCGCCGGCAAGCCGCGTCCGCGGCCCGAGCCGCCGTCGGGTGAGGTCGCTCCTCAGCCGCAAGGCTAAATTCGCTATTCGCAGTCGAGATGGCCGGGCCTTGTCCCGGCCATCTCGATTCATGGGGGAAGCCGTGCGAGCCTAGCTCGCCCACCCATGCGTTCGGATTCCTCAATGGCTCCAATGGAAACGCCGCCGGACAAATCCCGTTGGTCCGGTTTTGTCCGGGGAATGCGCCTCGGGCTTCCGGTGGCGCCCGGGATCATGGCGTTCGGTGTCGTCGTCGGCGCGGCCGCGGCGCGGCAAGGCCTTACATTCGTACAAAGCCTCGCCATGAATTTTCTGGTCTGCTCCGGAATCGCGCAGCTTGTCGCACTGGAAATCTGGCCTGCCGTCGTGACGTGGGGCGCGGTTCTCACGGTCGCCGTGCTCGCGGCCGTGGTCGGGGCGCGCCTTTTCCTGATGAGTGTCTCCATGCGTCCATGGCTCGGGCAACGGCCGGCCTGGCAAGCCTACTCGGCGCTGTTTTTTCTCACGGATGCGACCTGGTTGATTGCCATGCGCTATCGTGCCGAGGGCGGCAGCGATGTTGCCGTGTATTTCGGAGCAGCCAGCGCAATCATGGCCGCCTGGCTAGTCGCCACGGGTGCCGGTTATTTCGTCGGCAGCTTCATTACTGACCCGACGAAATACGGCCTCGATCTTGTTATGCCGGCATTTTTTGCCGCGATGCTCGTTCCCTTGTGGACCGGTCCGCGTCGTGCATGGGGCTGGGCTGTCGCAGGGATTGTTGCTGTCGCTGTCGAACGCCTGGTGCCGGGTTGGTGGTTCATTGTCACTGGTTCGATCGTGGGTGCGGTCGCCGGCGGCTATCTCGACGAGCATCACGAATGAATGTCGATCTAGGCACATTCGGCGTCTGGATGGCCATCCTCGCGATGGCTTTCGTGACCTATGCGATCCGCTCGGGCGGCTTCTGGCTGATGGGGTATGTTCCGCTCACGCGTCGCGTCCGCAGCATTCTCAATGCGCTTCCGGGCGCGGTGATCGTTGCAATTATTCTGCCGTTGGCCGTCCGCGGCGGCACTGCGGCGACCGTGTCCGTCATTACCGCGCTCGCTGTGATGGTGCTGCGCCGCAACGATCTTCTTGCCGTCATATGCGGGGTCGGCGTTGCGGCGTTCGTGCGGGCACTTGTGCTCTGAGTAGGTCGATGTCACTGCAAAACCGCGTCACCCCCTTCGGCGAACTCATTTCGACATCGGCGCGCGGCACGTTGATGGGCAATCGCGGCGGCAGGATTCACGCCGCCAACGGGACCTTGACCGGCCGGCGTTGGGCGTCGCGGCAATGGATATGCTGCGTCCTCGAATTCAAGAATCGCCAGCGCGATGTGTGGGGCCGCTATTATACGGAGTTGTTCTTCCTCGATGAGGTCACCGCTTTTGCGGCCGGTCATCGGCCATGTTTTGAATGCCGTCGCCGGGACGCAGAGTTTTTCGCGCGGCTGTTTTCGGGCAAGAAGGAGCGCGCCTCGGCCGGCGCGATGGATCGAACGCTTCACGCCGAGCGCCTGAACGGCAAAGCAAAACGCACTCGTCGGCGGAACATTGATGGATTGCCTGATGCAGCAATGGTGGCGCTGGACGAGGACGTCTTTGCGATCCGAGGCAGCCGTCTGCTGTGCTGGACACCGGCGGGCTACGCGGCATCAAGAGCGCGCCCGCGCGGGATTCAAGTCGAGGTGCTTACCCCGCCGTCAATTCTTTCGGTTCTCGCGCGAGGATATTTGCCGCTTTGGCATCCGAGCGCGCAATAGGCTTCACGGCGGCTCGATCGGGGGAACTTCGGTTGGAGCGGGTGCACGCCGTGTCCAGGCGAAGATCACGATCAGCGACATTATCGCCAGCATGGCTACGACAAGTACGACGCACGCCGGCCAGCCGCCGTAGTTCCAGGCGAGACCCCCGAGCGCTGCGCCGAAACTGCCGCCGACATAGAACGACGTTACATAGAGCCCGACCGCCGACGAACGGCCCACTTTCGCGGTGACGGTAACATAGCCTGTCGAGATCGCCTGGCAAATCAAGCCGCAGGCGGCGCTGATCGCGAGCCCAGCAATGATCAGCGGCAGTGAAGGCGCGAGCGTCAGGGCGATTCCGAGAATCCAGATTGCAATAACGCGTACCGTGAAACGTCGCCGCCCGAACCTTGCCACAGCCCAACCGGTCCACGGGGTGAGCAGCGAGCCCGCGAGATAGACGACGAAGATCGCGCCGAGCCAACTCGCCGAGAGATTGAAGGGAGGCGCTGCCAGATAGAAGCTGACATAGGTAAAGGTGGTGATGAAATTGAACAGGACACCGAAACCGACGGCGTAGGTTGCGATCAGCTGCTTGTTGCGCAGATGCGCCAGCATCTGTTTGCTGGAGGTCAGCAGGCCTTCCGAGCGCACAAATTTGCGCTCATGCGGCAGAAGAAACGCAACGACGATCGCGCCAGCAAAAGCGATCGCCGCGAGCGACATGAAACCTGCACGCCAGCTCACCAGATCGGCAAGAAGTCCCACAAAGAGACGGCCGCTGAAGCCTCCGAGGCTCGAGCCTGACGAGTAGATGCCGGCCACGGTGGTCGCTTCGCGGTGCGGTAATTCATCTCCGATATATGCCACCATGACCGCGAAAATCGGAGGGAGCACCAGGCCCTGCACGGCGCGCCAGAAGATCATGGCCGGCAGACTCGTCGACAGACCGACCATGATCGTGGGAATGACAAGCGCAAACATCGCCACCACGATGACTCGTTTGCGACCCAGCACGTCGGCAACGGTGCCAGTGAAGGGCGCGGTCAGTGCCACCGCCAACGTGCTTACGGTGATAATGGTCGATATTCCGGCTGCGCTTGCGCCGAATTCTTCGGACAACAGCGGCAAAATCGACTGTGGCGAGTAGAGGTTGATGAAGGCGCAGTAGCCCGCAATGCCCGCGGCGAGTCGGACGGCAAAGGCATGTCGTGCTTTCGCGGTTGTCATCCTGGGAAACCGGATCGGGCGTCTTTGATCCAGCTATGCATCAGGTCCGTATCGAATGTCACGAGGGAGTTGCCGCTGGACAGCGAAGCGCACACTGCATGGCTCACTTATCTGAGCTTGAGCATCCCTTCCGCTCGCAGAAGCGTTTCCTCGGGAGTACCGGAAGCGTCGACCTTCGACCAGGCAATTCGCCCCAGATCGAATTCCTCCTGCTTGCGCGCGACGTTGGCATCCGCGTCCGACGCATCGCGGCCGCGGTTCCCGACGCGAACCAGACGGTCGTCGAGACTTGCAATGAGGAACAATCCGTAGAATTCGGCGCCGTTTGTCGATTCTGCAATTTCGGATCGTTCGACAGGCAATGCAAAGACCGCATCGACGATGGCCGAATAGCCCGCGGCGGTTACGCGCCGCGCTTTTTCCGCGAGCACCTTGTAAACCCTGATTGTGGTCTCGACCGAGTAGGCACGCTCCGGCAGCTTTTCGGTCTCGTCAATCCCGAACAATGCCTTGCGCTCAACGTCGCTGCGCAGAATCACCGCGCCCGGCAACGGCGAGAGCCCCGGCGCCAGTGCCCGCGCAAGTAGCGATTTTCCGGTTCCTGACAGGCCGCCGATCGCAACTAATTTCGGTTGCAAAGGCGCCAGGAATTTTTGCGCAAGCGCTGCATACTCCCGCGCCTTGTTTGCCAGTTCCGGCTCGCCTCCCTTTTGCCGGTTGCGTGCCGCGTTGACCTTGGCGCGGATCGCCGCGCGGACCGACATGAAGAGAGGCAGTGCCGCCAGTGCATCCAGATCATGGATGCGACGGGTTTCCGTCAGGTAGCGATTGAACACGATGTTGGCGGCGTTGTGCAGCCCTCGGTCGATCAAGTCCATCAAAAGGAATGCAAGATCGTAGTACACGTCGCCGGTTGCGATGCGGTCGTTGAACTCGAGGGCGTCGAAGACGACCGGTATGCTGTCGATGAGAACAATGTTGCCTAGGTGCAGATCGCCGTGACACCGCCGCACCAGTCCGGCGCGCTCGCGTGCCTGCAGCAGCGGCGTCACGCGATCGAGCGCATCGCGCGTTGCCGCTCCGAGCGCACGCACCTGTTCCAACGAAAACAGATCCGGTTCGGCCGTGAGATCGGCCTCGTTCTGCGCAATGATTTCCGAGAGTACTTCGGTGAAGTGCGCGTTGGCCACACTTGGTGTGAGCCGATGTGCGCCGGCGACCGCTCGTCCGAGCGCGTCCGCAAGGAACTCGTCGATCTGGCCCGCGTCCGCCACACGGTCCAGAGTCTTGCTTTCGTCAAAGCGGCGCATCTCGACGGACCACTCAACCGGTTCGCCCTTGCCACCGATCGCGAGGCGGCCGTTCGGCTCGCGGGTGATGGCTGCGACCCCGCGATAGATCGCCGGTGCGAACGAACGATTGACCGCGATTTCGGCTTCGCAGGCGGCCTTGCGTTTTGCGAGGGTGGAAAAATCGAGGAATGAAAAGCGCACGGCGCGCTTAATCTTGTGCGCCCGATCCCCGACGAGAAAAACCGACGCGGCGTGGGTGTCGATGCGTTTGACTGGCGTGCCGTCGAAATTGGCCGGATCGCTCAGGAAATCGATGACTGCCTGTTGCGAGTCGCCCGCCGTCATCGCAGCGCCTTTGATTGCGGAGCCGGCATGAGAGGTATTGCGGGCCAGATCCAGGGCATTCTGATCCTCGCGGAACGCGGCGTGACGGGCGGCATTATAGGCATCAAGGAGACCAGGCCGTGACTGCCCTGCCGAACGCATTCAAACGCATCAGGCTCAATCTCGCTCGCTCCAAGGAGTTCCCCCAAGGCTCCTCGCGACATGGATACGAATTCGTGGCGCCGCTCGACAGCAATGGTCATATCGATGCCCAGGTCTGGAAGAAGCACCGGGATCATTGCCGTGTCAGACGATTTTGGGAAGGTGAGGAGGATGAACACGGCCTGCTTGTCCACCAGCCCGGCGGTAAGGAGCACGGACGCTGGATGTTCGACTACGACCAGACCGCCGATACTGATGACGAAAGCGGTTACCGTTTCGGCACGCACGTTTTCCGGCCGGGTGAATATGTCTCGATTCGCAATGACGAAGGCGAGATGCATACTTTTCAGGTGGTCACGGTTGAGCACGCGGGCTGATCCTATTGACCGGCACGCGCCTTGCCGGAAGAGTGCGCCCTGACCGTCGGATCAGGCGGCATTTCTCAAGGGAGAAGCTCAGTGCTCATCGACCATCGGACCTATCGGATATTGCCAGGCAGGGTACCGGCGCAACTCGATCTCTACAGCAAGCTCGCCTATCCGGTGCAGCTCCGCCACATGGGCGAGCCGCACTACTACCTTGTTAGCGAAAGCGGCCAGCTCAATACGCTCGTGCACGGCTGGATTTATGAGAACGCCGCCGATCGCGAACAGAAGCGCGCAAAGATGATGCAGGATCCGGACTGGAAGCACTTCTTGGCTGAGAATGCGAAGGCCGGCAATGTGATCGAGCAGTCCAATTGGTTGATGACACCCGCTCCATTCTCGCCGAAGATTTCGCCGGCGAAGATCGTGAAGTAGTTCGATGCGCGGCAATGACAACACCCGCACGGGCGGAGAAATTCTGATCGACCAGTTGTCGGTTCAGGGCGTGCGGCACGCCTTCTGCGTGCCAGGCGAAAGCTATCTTGCCGCGCTCGACGCCTTCTACGGCAGCGATATCCAGCTGACCGTGTGTCGCCACGAAAGCACGGCCGCCATCATGGCCGAGGCGGTCGGCAAGGTGACGGGAAAACCCGGGATCTGTTTCGTCACGCGTGGTCCGGGAGCCACCAACGCCTCGGCCGGTATCCACATCGCGCGCCAGGATTCCTCGCCGATGATCGTCTTCGTCGGTCAGGTCGGTCGCGAGATGCGCGAACGCGAAGCGTTTCAGGAGCTCGACTATCGCGCGGTGTTCGGCACGATGGCGAAGTGGGCCACCGAAATCGACGATCCATTGCGTATCCCGGAAATCGTCTCGCGCGCATTTCATACGGCGTGCAACGGCCGCCCCGGCCCGGTCGTGATCGCCTTGCCTGAAGATATGTTGCGCGAGCGCGTGTCAGTGCCCGATGCGACGGCCTTTACGCCCGTGGAAATATCGCCTGGCAGGGACGTGATGGAACGTCTGCAGGACTTGCTTGGACAAGCCAAGCGCCCGGTGGCGCTTATCGGCGGCAGCCGCTGGACCGAGCGCGCAACGGCCGCGCTCATGAGTTTTGCCGAACGCTTCTGGTTGCCGGTTGCGACAACATTCAGGCGCGGTCACCTCTTTGACGCGACACATCCTTGCTACGCCGGTGACTTTGGCATCGGGCCGAATCCGAAATTGCTCGCGCGCGTGAAAAACGCCGACGTTCTGCTGCTGATCGGCGGTCGCTTCGGCGAGATGCCCTCGCAGAGCTACAGCGTGCTCGATATTCCGGAGCCGCAAATCAAGCTGGTGCATGTGCATCCTGGCGCCGAAGAACTTGGCCTGGTCTACCATCCGTATCTCGCAATCAATGCTGCTCCGACCGCGTTCTGCTCGGCACTGCAGGAATTGCAGCCGCCCGAGCAGATTGCGTGGCGCGGCGAGTCGGACACCGCCCATGCCGACTATCTGGCCTGGGGCGAAAAAGCCACGCCCGTGCCAGGCGCCGTCAATCTCGGCGAGATCATGGTCTGGCTGCGCGAGAATTTGCCTGAAGACGCAATCGTGACCCAGGGCGCTGGAAACTTTTCAGGTTGGGTCCATCGCTTTTATCGGGTGCGCAAATTCGGTGGACTTGTCGGCGCGACCTCAGGCTCCATGGGCTATGGCCTGCCCGCAGCCTTGGCGATGCAGACGCTGCATCGCGATCGTGTTGTCGTGTGCGTATCCGGCGACGGTGATTTCTTGATGACCGGGCAGGATTTCGCAACCGCCGTCCAGTACAAGCTGCCGGTTATTGTCCTCGTCGCTGACAACGGTATCTACGGTACCATCCGCATGCATCAGGAACGCGACTATCCGGGCCGCGTGATTGCCACCAATCTGCGCAATCCTGATTTTGTCGGCTATGCACTCGCTTTCGGCGGCTACGGCGCGGTCGTTGAAAAAAGTGCCGATTTCCCGGGCGCATTTGCGGGAGCGCGAGCGTCAGGAAAACCCTCGATCATCCATCTCAAGGTAGACCCGGAAGCGATCACGCCGACTGCGACCCTGACAGGGATACGGGAGAAGTCACTGGCCGGCGGAAAAAGCTGAGCGACGGCCGGGCTGAGCGCTTGCCTAAAAGGCGTGAATCAGCATTCAGTCTGGCATGCCTTACCGCCGCACTGAGAATGTGGTCCGCCGGCTCGCAGAGCGTGAGAAGACGATCCTCGGCGCCGCGCAGTCGATCGTCGGTGAAAAGGGCATGGGCGCGGTACAGATCGTCGCTGTCGCACAGCGCGCCGACATCGCCGCGGGCACAATCTATCGTTATTTTCCGTCCAAGAATGACCTCGTCGCCGAAGTCATTGCCGCCGCCGCGTGTCGCGAACTCATCGCAATGCATGCGGCTGGCGATGCCGCACCCGGGCCGCTTTCGTCGGTCGCCGCTTGCGTCGCGACTTTCGCCGCAAGGGCCTTGCATGATAGGCGGCTTGCCTGGGCGATCATGGCAGAGCCGATCGACCCCGATATCGACGCATTGCGTCTGAATTTCCGCCGCGCCATCGCCGCGGAGCTGGAAATGCGCATCAGGACCGCGATCGCTGAAGATCATTTGCCCGACCAGGATGAACGGGTAGCCGCCTTGGCGGTGATCGGCGCCCTGCTCGAAGGACTGCTCGGGCCGCTGGCGCCGCAAACTGAAAATGCGCGTGAGGCCGTTCAGGCGATGACGCTGTTCGCATTGCGCGCTCTCGGCGTCGTCGATGCGCGGGCGAGGGGCCTCGTCGCGCAATGCGAACTGCCGTGACCATTCTCAGTTGAGCGCGGGCAGTTCGTCCAAAGGTAGCGTAACGACCTTCATGCCGCGTTCGCCGGCGTCGTCGCTGACATGGAAACCCAATTCGGTGCACATCAGCAGCATCGTGGCATTTTCAGTCAGGACCTGCCCATGCACCGTCTTGAGTCCTTTTTCTTGGGCATAGGCTATCATGTGCTTCATCATCAGCCAGCCAAGGCCATGACCTTTCAAATGTGAGCGCACGAGGATCGCAAACTCAGCGCCGTCTCCTTCCCGATCGTCGTGCAGTCGGACGACTCCGAGCATGCGGTTGGTCGATTCCGCGATGGCGACGAAAGCCATGGCGTGTTTTGGATCGTAGTGAATGAGCTTTTCAATCAGCTCGTGCCGTACTTCGCGCATCGGGACGAAAAAACGCAAACGCAGATCGTCCGCGGTTATTTCACGGAGGAAGTCGGGATACAGCGCCGCGTCCTCTGGCTTGAGCGGGCGGATAAGGACCTTTTCTCCATCGTGCAAAGTAATGTGGCGTTCGAGCACGGCGGCCACCGGCTCCCGCGAAGACAGGGTTGTCAATGCGACATCAATACGGGAACCGTCATCGATTCCAAGAGACCAAGCGTGGCGCCCCCAAGCACGAATTCGCGCAGACGCGAATGGCCATAGCCACCCATGACGATCATGTCGGCGGAGGAATCCGCCGCGTGAGAGAGGATGGTAGAGGGCACGTCTATGTCGGGCGACGTGATGCGTTTGACGTCCACCTTGAGACCATGGCGGGCAAGATGCTGGCCAAGATCGGCGCCGGGTACTTCGTCGCTTTTGCCTGGCTTGTTGGAAATGATCACCACCTCGACCTGTTTTGCTTTTTTCAACAGCGGCAAGGAATCAGCGACGGCGCGCGTGGCGGCGCGTCCGCCGTCCCAGCAGATCATCATGCGTTCAAGTTTCGCCGCGCCTTTCTGGATGAAAGGCACGAAGATCACGGGGCGCCCGGACTCGAACAACACACCTTCGTCGACGACCTCGTCAGCCGACGATTTCTGCCGGTTGGGTTGGCCAACGATGATCAGATCGAAGCGCCGCCCGATACGTCCGATCTGATCCGCGGCGCCCGCTAGGCTCGCATTGATCGTGCGTGTCTCGCTCGAAATGCCCGCACGATTTGCCGCCTGCTCGAAGCGGGCTATCGCCGCCCTTGCCTTTTTGTCGGATTCGCGTCGCTGTCCTTCAATTATTTCCGGAGGAATCCCGCCCATTACGGTGCCGGGAATGATCGGATCATAGGAGACCGCGATGGCGAGGAGATGGGCCTCGAATATTTCCGCCATCGAGACGGCATAATCGACGGCGGGGTCGTTCGAGCCCAACCCCAAATTGAGGACAATATCCTTGATCATGATGCAATTCTCCGAACCGAGCGGCTACGACCTCATCCTATCCGTCGTTCTTTTCGCGACATTGACCAAGGTCAAACGTCAATCGTTCCCGTATCCTTTCGCGTCATCGCTTACAGCCGGCAATCTACTTTTTGTTCCCGTCTGGACCGAACTGCTTGAGATAGGCCCAGAGATCGCCAGCTTCTTTTTCGTTCTTGATGCCGGGGAAAATCATCTTGGTGTTGGGAATCTTGGCGCGCGGATCCTTGATGTATTCCTTGAACGTTGCCTCATCCCAAGTGATACCGGAATTCTTGTTGGCGTCGGAGTAGCTGTAGTCGGGGATCGAGCCGGAATGACGACCGTCAAGCCCGTTGAGCACCGGGCCGACCTTGTTTTTTGCCCCTTCACCGATCGAATGGCAGGGGAGGCACTTCTTGAATGATTGTTCGCCGGCAGCCACATCCTGTGCCCGGACACCCGCAGTCAGCGCCGCCATGCTCAAAGCCACGGCAAATAACAATTTCATTACTGTACTCCCGTTTTTCGTCCGACGTCGCCCGCCGGCCAACGGCCTGTCGGCCCGGCCTGTTTCCATTGGGTTTTGCCAGCCCTATGTGCAAGTCGTCAAATGGCTGTATCGTGACAGCGCATGATCCCATGCGCAGTGTAGATACGGACAGCCGGGAGTTTCGAGAATGTCCCTGCGGATGCCGGAGCCTGACGCCGCAATCCTGGGGCGTCGTGAGCGCATAGTCGCCACGTTGCGAACGATCGTTCCCGGCGAGGGGGTAATCGCGACCGAACGCGAGCTGCGTCCGTACGAAAGCGACGGCCTTACCGCCTATCGGCAACTGCCCATGGTGGTTGTATTGCCGGAAACCACGGACCAGGTTGCTCAAATTCTGCGGTTTTGCCACGCAGAGGGCATCAAGGTCGTGCCCCGCGGTGCCGGAACCTCGCTGTCCGGCGGCGCCTTGCCGCTCGCGGACGGCGTTTTGCTCGGCATGGCGAAGTTCAATCGAATTCGCGAAGTCGATTTCAAGAATCGTGTTGCTGTGGTCGAGCCGGGTGTGACCAACCTCGCGGTCAGCAATGCGGTTGCATACGCGGGATTTTATTACGCGCCGGATCCGTCCTCGCAGATTGCGTGCACAATCGGCGGCAACGTGGCGGAAAATTCCGGCGGCGTGCATTGCCTGAAATACGGCATGACGACCAATAACGTGCTTGGTTGTGAGATCGTACTCATGACCGGCGAAGTCCTCCGCCTCGGCGGGAAACACCTCGATGCGTCGGGCTACGATCTGCTCGGGCTTATCAACGGCTCGGAGGGTCTTCTCGGCGTGGTCACGGAGGTGACGGTACGAATACTGAAGAAGCCGGAGACCGCCCGCGCGATGCTCATCGGCTTTCCATCATCGGAAGATGCCGGCGAGTGCGTATCACGTATTATCGGATCGGGAATTATCCCCGGCGGCATGGAAATCATGGACGGTCCGGCGATCGCGGCTGTTGAGGAATTTGTCCATGCCGGCTACCCGCTCGACGTCGAAGCGCTGCTCATCGTTGAGCTTGATGGACCTCCGGCGGAAGTCGATCATCTGATCGAACGCGTGGAAAAGATCGCGCGCGAATGTCGTTCGGCTTCGTGCAAGGCCTCGCGTTCGGAACAGGAAAGGCTGCTGTTCTGGGCGGGCCGAAAGGCGGCGTTTCCGGCCGTCGGGCGGATCTCACCGGATTACTACTGCATGGATGGGACGATTCCGCGGGCCCAGCTGCCGCTGGTGCTCAAGCGGATGAAGCAGTTGTCCGCGAAATACGGACTGCGGGTCGCCAACGTCTTTCATGCCGGCGACGGCAATCTGCATCCTCTCATTCTTTACGACGCCAACCAGCCCGGCGAACTTGAGAAGACCGAGAAATTCGGCGCCGAAATTCTGAAACTGTGCGTGGAAGTCGGTGGCGTTCTCACTGGCGAACACGGTGTCGGTGTCGAAAAGCGCGATCTGATGTACACGATGTTCTCCGAAAACGATCTCAATCAGCAGCAGCGCGTGAAATGCGCCTTCGATGGCAAAGGGCTGCTTAACCCCGGCAAGGTTTTCCCGCAGTTGCACCGCTGCGCTGAACTCGGCCGCCTGCACGTTCATGCCGGGAGGCTGCCATTCCCGGATATTCCGAGGTTCTAGGAATGCGTTTCGGTTTGTTCTGTTCGCCGAAGGCGGATCGGCCCGGATTTGGCCCGGAAACCGGCCAGGGCTTTTTTGAGTTCCTCGATTTCAATGTCGAAGCCGAAGCGCTTGGGTTTCACTCGAGCTTCTCGGTTGAGCACCATTTCAGCGGCTGGAACCAGGTTTCCTCGACCTTGATGCTGCTTGCCGCGTTGGCCATGCGCACGAAGACGCTTCGCCTCGGCACCGCCGTCATCGTGCCGCCATGGCACAACCCGGTGCTGCTCGCCGAGGAAGCGGCAACGCTCGATCTTCTTTCGAAGGGCCGGCTCGATCTCGGCATCGGCAAAGGATATCGCCACAGCGAGTTCAAAGGATTTCAGATCGGCCCCGACGAGGCAGAAGCACGTTTCGAGGAAGCCCTCGAAGTCATGAGGCGAGGCTGGACCACGCGAAAGCGCTTCTCGCACAAGGGCCGCTTTTGGCATTTCGAGGACATCGTGATCGAACCGCCTCCGGCGCAAACACCCCATCCGCCGCTTTGGGTGGCCGCCGGCAATCCGCTTTCGATCAAACGTGCGGCAGCGCGCGGGTTTAATCTTATCCTCGATCAGTATGCCTCGCCCGCGACGCTCGGCGAACGCATTGCGATCTACAAGGCCGAGCGCGAAGCAAACGGACTTGGGTTTGATCCGATGCAGGTGGCGGTCGCGCGACAGCTCTACGTCGCGAAGGACGCCGCCGACAAGGAAGCCGCGTTGATGCGCCAGGCCGAATACACCAAACGGACCGTCGATGTATCGCGCGATCCTTCGGCAAAGACCGGGTCGCATGTGCTCGCCTATGCCGACAAAAAAGGCGCCACTGAAGAATATGCGCTCTACGGTACGCCCGATGAAATTGCGGGCATGATCGAGGCGCTACGTGACGCCGGCGTAGCCTACTTGCTGCTCACGATTGCCGGCGGTGCCGATCAACTGCGCCACTTCGCGCGGGACGTTATGCCCGCACTCACCCTTGACGTTACCGCGCGTGCGGCCGAATGACATTTTCGCAGCATGGCTGACACGCTCAAACCACGCGACGGCAAGGAAGTCGAAGAGGTCGTGCGTTGGGCGCTCGACCACGACAAGCCGCTCGAACTCGCCGGGCGTGGGACCAAGTATGGTATCGGCCGCCCAAGCCAGACAGATCTGACCCTCGACCTTTCGGGACTGGCCGGCGTGACGCTTTACGAGCCCGCCGAACTGGTACTTTCGGCTCGCGCGGGGACGCCGGTCTCCGAGATCGAGGTGTTGTTGGACAAGCACAACCAGGAGCTCGCCTTTGAGCCTATCGACTACGGCCCGCTTCTCGGTGCGGAAACAAATAACGGTACGTTGGGCGGAGCGATCGCCGCCAATCTTTCAGGTCCGCGACGCATAAAATCCGGCGCTGCACGCGATCATTTCCTCGGTGTCACAGCCGTCATCGGCCGCGGCGAAACGATCAAGTCCGGTGGTCGCGTCGTGAAGAATGTCACCGGCTATGACCTCTGCAAGCTGCTGGCCGGGTCATGGGGTACGCTCGGCGCCATGACCGACATTACGGTGAAGGTCCTGCCAAAAGCGGAAACCGAAGCGACAGTGTTGGTCGAAGGTCTGGATGATGCGACCGCCTGCGTGGCCATGACGTCGGCGATGGGCTCCTCATGCGACGTCTCGGGCGCGGCGCACTTGCCTGACCATATCGCGCCCTGGTTTGAGAACGTGCCCGAATCTGCCGCATCCACCGTGCTGCGCCTGGAAGGTTTCCCTCCTTCGGTAACCCATCGCCGAGAAACGCTTGCCACGCAGATGAAACGCTTCGGATCGGTTACCGTTCTCGACGAAAGAAAATCGCGCGACCTGTGGCGCGGTATCCGCAACGTTAAACCCTTTGCCGCCGAGGCGGTCCGTACGCGACCGCTTTGGCGCATTTCCGTGCCGCCAAGCCGCGGCCATGAAATCGCGGGCGCCATCACGCCAGCTGCGCAGATGTTCTACGACTGGGCCGGCGGTCTTATCTGGGTGGCGATGCCGCTCGAAAATGAACCGGACGCGCCGGCAATCCGCCGTGCAGTAGCGGCCATAGGTGGGCATGCGACACTGGTACGTGCGCCGGCCGCCGTGCGGGCAAGCGTTGACGTCTTCGCGCCCGAGGATCAGGCCACGCGTGCTTTGGCCAAGCGCGTAAAGGAAAGCTTCGATCCGAAGGGTGTACTCAACCCGGGCCGGATGTGGGCGGGTGTCTGACGATGCAAACCTCCTTCACCCTCGCACAGCTTCAGGATCCACAATTCGCATCCTCCGAAAAGATCCTGCGCGCCTGCGTTCACTGCGGATTCTGCACGGCGACCTGCCCGACCTATGTCCTGCTCGGCGACGAGCTCGATTCCCCGCGCGGCCGAATTTATTTGATCAAGGATATGCTCGAACAGGACCAGCCGGCGACGCGCGAGGTGGTCAAGCATATCGATCGTTGCCTCTCATGCCTTGCATGCATGACCACGTGTCCGTCCGGCGTGAATTACATGCATCTGGTCGATCATGCGCGCGTCTACATCGAGCAGACCTACAAGCGCCCGATCAGTGATCGTCTGCTGCGCGGCCTGCTCGCACGCGTGCTGGTCGACCTGGGGCTCTTTCGTCTCGCTGTCGTGCTCGGGCTGATCGTGCGTCCGCTGGCGTCCGTGTTCGACGTGCTGGGCTTGCGCAGGCTGGGGGCGTTGCTGCGCCTGGCGCCGCGCCGGAAACCGGCCCCACCAGTCGATCGCCTTGGCAAAGTCTTTTCGCCAGCGGACAAGCGGCGCGGGCGCGTCGCGCTTTTGTCCGGCTGCATCAATCCGGTCCTCGCGCCCTCGACCATTGAGGCCACGATCCGCCTGCTCAACCGCCAAGACATTGAGGTGGTTGTCGCGGCGGGCGAGGGCTGCTGCGGGTCGCTCCTCCATCACATGGGGCGCGACGAGGAAGCGCTGTCACAGGCGCGCAATAATATTGATGCATGGACCGGAGAGATCGAAGGGGCGGGCCTCGATGCCATCCTGGTCACCGTTTCCGGGTGTGGCACCACCATCAAGGACTACGGATTCATGCTGCGCAACGACCCGGCCTATGCGGCCAAGGCGGCGCGCGTTTCGGTTCTCGCGCGCGACGTCAGCGAGTACCTGGCGACATTGAAGTTGCAGCATGCGCGCGCGCCGGTACCGCTCACCATTGCCTATCACGCCGCTTGTTCGCTGCAGCACGGGCAAAAGGTTCTGCGCGAACCGAAAGATTTACTGAGCGGGGCTGGCTTTGTGGTGAAGGACGTGCCGGAAGGTCATTTGTGTTGCGGTTCGGCCGGCACTTACAACATCATGCAGCCTGCGCTTTCGGAGCAATTGCGCGCGCGCAAGCTCGCAAATATCAAAAGGCTTAACCCGGATGTGATTGCGGCCGGCAATATCGGCTGCATCACGCAACTCGCGACCGGCACGGATGTGCCGATCGTACACACGGTCGAATTGCTCGATTGGGCGACCGGCGGCCCGACCCCCGAGCCGCTCGTCGAACTCGCTCGGAGCAAGGCCTCGGTGGCCTGAAATTTGCTGGTCTGCTTGTTGCAGCGAATGGAGAACGGACATGGCGAAGAAGCGCAAGAAAGCGAAAGCGAAGAAAGCCAAACGAGGGAAACGAGTCGCACCGGCGCGCAGGAAAAAAAGCGCGAAGAAGGTCGCGAAAAAGGTAAGGGCGAAAGCAAGAAAGCGAGCGAAGGTGTCGGTGAAAAAGCCCGAGATCGTGCCCGCCGAACCGAGTGAAACGGCGCCGAGCGCGCCGTCACCGCAGATGTCTTTTGGCGGTCTATTCGGCCACGACAAGACCGAAGATCAGTAGTCCGACGCGGAGATCTGGCAGGCCGTTACCGCCCGGGCAAGCCCGCGGGCGGTGCGGGCCGATTGCATCGACCGGAGCGGCCTAATAGCATGCGTTCAACAGACGCATGGCCCTTAAGGGTCGGAACTATTTCGGATTTTACGAACAAAGCATAAGGGAGGCCGCAATGCCGGCGACTTATAAAATTCTGATCATGGGCGCGTCCTACGGCTCGCTGCTCGCTTCCAAAATCCTCTTTGGCGGCCATACGGTGCATCTGGTCTGCCTGCCGGCGGAAGCGGACCTGATCAATGCTGAAGGCTTCCGCGTTCGGCTGCCGGTCAAAGGCCGCAAGGAGCAGGTGGAAATCGACTCGCGCAAATTGCCGGGCAAGGTCAGCGCCGGCGGAGCCGCGGGCGTAAATCCCAAAGATTACGACCTCGTCGGCCTGGCAATGCAGGAGCCGCAATACCGTTCACCCGGCGTGCGCGAACTGCTGGACGCGGTGGCAAAATCGAAAGTCCCGTGCATGTCGATCATGAACATGCCGCCGCTTCCGTATGTGAAACGCATTCCGGGACTGAATTACGATGCGCTCAAGCCGGCCTATACCGATCCGACGGTGTGGGACAACTTTGATCCCGGCCTACTGACCTTGTGCAGTCCCGATCCGCAGGCGATCCGTCCGCCCGACGAGAAGGTCAACGTGCTGCAGGTGACGCTGCCGACCAATTTCAAGGTCGCCAAATTCGACAACGACATGTACACGAGCATCCTGCGCCGGCTCGAAAAGGACATCGACGCCGTGCGCTTCGATGCGTCCGAGGGCAAAATCGAATTGCCGGTGAAGCTGCGTGTGCACGATTCGATATTCGTGCCGCTCGCCAAATGGTCGATGCTGTTGGCCGGCAACTATCGCTGCATCACCAAAGACGGCATGCGCACCGCGCAGGAAGCGGTGCATTCGAACATTGAGGAATCGCGCTCGGTCTACAATTTCGTGTTCGACCTCTGCGTCAAGCTCGGCGCGTCACCGAGCGATCTGGTGCCGTTCGAAAAATACGCTGCCGCGGCGCAAAGCCTCACGCGTCCGGCCTCTGCCGCGCGTGCTTTGCAAAACGGCGCTCCCTACATCGAACGCGCCGACAAACTCGTGCAGCTGGTCGCCAAGCAGAAGGGCTTGAGCCATCCGGTCATCGACGGAATCGTTGCGCTGGTCGACTCGCGGCTCGAAGCCAATCGAAAAAAGGCGGCTGCGGCTTAGGGCAGACCGAGCGTCATTGCGAATCGCCCAGAACTCCCTGCCAGGCTGTGGAAAACTGCCTTGGTGGGGGGCTGCGGCGTACTGCATTGCGGGCGGTATTTGTGACATTCACGCAACAGGCCCAAACTTTCTAACGGTATAACCCGAAAACGCCCAAAAAGGCGGCAGTTGCTGCCGTTTTTCACTTGCCGCCACGTTATGTCACGGGTCTAAATTTCGCGGTAATGCACGTCAAACCGCGGAAGGGTCGGCTTAAGTCGGGGACTTTTACTGCTCTGTGGCGGGCAAAAGGGGATCGGCTGGAACCAGGTCGGTCGAATACAAAGGGGCAGATTCAATGAAGAAAGTTGTGTTGTCGCTCGCTGCAGTGCTCGCAGTTTCGGCCGCTGCACCAGCACTCGCGGCTGACGTGCCTACTAAAGCGCCCAAAGTGGCTCCGGCTCCGCCGCCGAGCCCGTGGGACATCGCCTTCGGTTCGGCGATCATGAACGATTACATCTTCCGCGGCGTGACCCAGTCGGATCACAGGCCGTCGGTCGCGGCCTATTTCGAGCCGCGCTACAACATCAATGCGAACTGGCAACTCTACGCCGGCATCTCCGGTGAGAGCATCAAGTTCGCCAACAATGCGGCGGCGGAAATCGACTTCTATGGCGGTGTCCGTTCGACGTGGGGTCCGGTCGTGTTCGATGTAGGCTACTGGTACTACTACTATCCGGGTGGCAAATGCTACGGCACCGGCCCGACGCAAAGCTTTGATCCGGGGTGTGACCCGAACTTTATCTTCCCCAACGGGAACGCGGCGAAATCAGTCGACAGCTTTTATGAGGTCTATGGAAAGATTACCTACACCTGGACCGACTGGGCGTTCGGCGCGAACTTCTACTATTCGCCGAACTTCCTGAACTTGGGCGCCAACGGTGAATATCTCTCCGGCACCATCAAGTTCACCGCGCCGGAGAAAATGGCGTTTGGTCCGTTCGGCTGGTACGTCTCTGGTGAGTTCGGCCATCAGTGGCTTGGCACCAGCGATGCGTTCTATGGATGCAATTCCGCAACGCCGGTTGTAGGCGCTCCTGGCGGCTGCCTCGCGAACAATCCTTTCGGTATAAAATATGCCGATTACAACACCTGGAACGTGGGCCTCGGCTTCACCTGGAAGGTGTTCACCCTCGATCTGCGCTACTACGATACGGATCTGAGCAAGGGTAACTGCAACGCCTTCACCAGCGATCCGACTGCCGGAGGCATTAACGGACCAGGGGGGTTCCCCGCCGCGACTGCGATCAACGGTGGGCCGGCCTCGAGTTGGTGCGGTGCTTCCTTCGTCGCCAAGCTGTCGGCTGACCTGACGCTTGGCAGTCTGAAGTAAATAAAGCCTAAGTCTGTCCCGGAAAGGGCGGTGGCCGTGTTCGGTTCGCCGCCCTTTCTCTTTTGTCCGCTTTGTTTGTCCTACGTTGTTTATCCTACTTGGCGGGCGCGAGATTTGTCTCCTGCATCACGTAGTGATCGCCCTCGCGGGTGAAGGCCAGCCGACGCTGGTGGAATGCCGCGAGGGTCGAGCGGTGACCGATCGACACGATGGTCGCGCGGGGAAGCTTTCGCTGCAGCAGTCGGTAGAGTGCCGCTTCGGCCGGTTCGTCGAGCGATGCAGTGGCCTCATCGAGAAAGAGAAAATCCGGCTCGGACAGAAGCGCGCGGGCGATGCCCAACCGTTGCTGCTCACCGAGCGACAACATTCGGTTCCAGTGTGCTTCTTCTTCGATTCGGTCGGCGAGTGCAGGCAAGCCGACGGCGCCGATCAGTTCTGCGATTTCGCCTTCATCGTAGCTTTCCCGTCCGGCGGGATAGGCAACCGCCGTCGCAAGCGGCGCAATCGGGAAATACGGCCGCTGCGGCAAGATCATTACGCGCGCATTCTTGGGCACGGTGATCGTGCCCGAGCCAAAGGGCCAGACTCCCGCCAAGGCGCGAAACAGGGTAGATTTTCCGGAGCCGGAAGGCCCGCTCACCAGCACATGTTCTCCAAGCTTTATCGACACGTTGCTGGCGCTGACGAGTGGCGTGCCCTGTGGCAGACGCACCACGAGATCCGTAATGCTTACGGCGGGTGCATCGCCAGGCGCCAGCGCGATAACGGGCGGTGTAGTGGCGGCCTCCCTTGCGGCGACGATGGAATGATCGAACCCGGACAGGCGTTCCACAACCGCGCGCCACTCGGCGAGACTACGATAGATGTTTACGAACACCGACAGGGCATCCTGTACCTGGCCAAAGGCGTTTGCCGTCTGCATCAGTCCGCCGAGTTGCACAGCACCGGCAAAATAGGCCGGGCTCACCATGATGTAGGGAAACACCACAGCAGCCTGCCGGTAGCCGGCTGTGAGAAAGGTGAGCTTTTTCTGCCGCGACATGATCGCCATCCAGTTGGCGACCACATTTGTGAAACGCTGTAGCAGCCCGTCACGCTCGGCGCGCTCTCCGTTCAGCAGTGCGATCTGCTCCGAATTCTCGCGTACGCGCACCAGATTGAAACGGAAATCGGCTTCATAGCGCTGTTGCTGGAAATTCAGCGCGATCAGGGCACGGCCGACGAGATGGGTAAAAATCGTACCGCCGACAGCGTAGACCAGCGCGGCCCACAGCAGATAGCCGGGGATGTCGTATTTGATTCCGAAGACATGAAGCGGCGCGGCGGCCGACAGGTTCCACAGGATCACGGCGAACGAGCCCAGCGTGACAACCGCATTCAGCAGGTTCAAACCGATCGGAAGAATTCCGGCGTCGATGAACTGCCGGACGTCTTCGGCGATGCGTTGGTCGGGATTGTCGGCGGCATCGCCGAGCAGTTGCATGCGGTAGTGGTTGGCACCGGCCAGCCAACGATCGAGATAGGTTTCCGTGAGCCAGCGCCGCCAGCGAATCTGCAGCCATTGATTGAGATAGAGCTGGTAGACCGCGAGCAGGATGAAGGCGGTGGCAAGAACACAGAAATAGCCGAGCTGATAGACGAACGCGTCCCAATCCTTGTCCTGAAGCGCGTTGTAGAACGCGTTATTCCACGAGTTCAGCAGGACGTTCAGTCCAACGATTGAAAGCTCGATCGCGACCACCGCGGCGAGCAGAACGCGCCCCGCCCAGCGGTCTTCGGAATAGAAATACGGGCTGGCAATTCGCCACACGATGGCGAGCGTCGAAAACATGCCTCTCACGGGAGGTCTCCTGTTGGACAGAAAACGGATGTCCTGGCCGACACTATCTACTGGCCAGAAGCTTTGTCGGAGATCAATTTATCGCGGATTCCCGCATAAAAAGGGCTTATCAAGGGCGCCCCCTCGGGCAAGCGCAGCGTGCGCTTTCGCCGCCCAATGCCGCGTCCCGTCGCCGCACCTCGTACGATTACTTGAGATTACCTGATCCGCGGATAATAAAGCTGGATCGGGAAACGGGTTATGGAATATCGCGGTGGTCTGCGCACCAACCAGATCTTCAACGGCATGATGCCTTACATGCTGATCGTCACTCTCTGTATGATCATCATGTATTTCTGGCCGGGCATGACTCTGTGGCTGCCCAACTACCTCTACAACAACTGAAACGGGGCTTGTTGAATTGGCCGACAGGGACTTATCGGCGCTGACCGCCGCGCAAACCGCGGCTGAGATCGTGAGCGGCGCGTTTTCGTCCGAGGAAGTTACGCGCGCGTGCCTCGAGCGGATCGAGGCCGCTGAGGACACCGTCAAGGCGTTCGCCCATCTCGACCGCGAGTTCGCGCTGACGCAGGCGCGCGAAAGCGATCAGTGGCGCAGAAGCGGCCGGCCGATCGGCCCGCTGCACGGCGTTCCGGTCGCCGTCAAGGACATCATTGAAACGGCGGACTGGCCCACCGAGTGCGGCTCACCGCTGCTTGCCGGGCGCCGGCCGCGCAATGACGCAACCGTGGTTTCAAAATTGCGCGCAGCGGGAGCCGTAATTGTCGGCAAGACTGTTACAACCGAATTCGCCTATTTCAGCCCGGGCAAGACGCGCAACCCGCACGATCCAAGGCGCACGCCTGGCGGTTCGTCATCGGGGTCGGCGGCGGCGGTGGCGGCCGGAATGGTACCGCTGACGCTTGGCTCGCAAACGAACGGCTCGATCATTCGGCCGGGCTCGTTTTGCGGTGTGTTCGCGATGAAGCCGAGCCACGGCCTTGTTTCGCGCGCCGGTGTGCTGCCCCTGTCGCGAACCCTCGACCATATCGGGCCCTTCGCACGCTCGCTCGAAGACATTGCGCTCGCGCTCGACGTCATTTCCGGTTTCGACGCCGATGATCCGGATACCCGGCCGTTGGCGGCAAGAAACTTCCAAAAGACCGCCACAGAAGAGTTCGGGCTCGATCCTCGGCTTGCATTCGTGAAGACGCCGATGTGGGACAAGGCCGATGCCGACACGCACGAAGCATTCGAGGACCTTGCGAAAGAACTGGGCGAGGCCTGTTTCAACTATGATTTGCCGGCGCACTATGCGTCCGCCTGGACCTCCCATCGCACGATCATGGCGACCGAGATGGCGCACAATCTGGGTAAGCTCACTGATCAGGGCGGCGACAAGGTCAGCAAGCAGTTTCGCGATCTGATCGAGGAAGGCCGCGAGGTTTCGGCCGCGGACTATCTTGCGGCCATCGCCGAGGGCCGGGCCCTGCGAACGGCCATCGAGGAATTGTTTCAGCAGCAATGCACGGCGATCATCACGCCCGCGGCGCGCGGTGTCGCGCCAAAGGGTGAAGCGACCGGCGATCCCGTGTTCTGCACATTCTGGACTTTGCTCGGCCTGCCTGCCATTACGCTGCCGCTTTTGACCGGCGAGGATGACATGCCGCTTGGTGTCCAACTTGTCGGCGCGCCCGGCGATGACGCCCGTCTGCTGCGCACGGCGCAGTGGGTGGTAACGAAGCTTGTTGGAGCAAAATGACGCGCGATATCCTTGTGCGTGGCGTGGCTGCCGTCGCTTTGTCGTTACTGGCGTGCGGCGCAGCCGCGCCGGCCGACCAGTTTCCGTTCGACCAGGAGTTTTTGCTCGACGCAGCACCCATGCGGCCGGGAAAGCGCATGCCGATCCTGCTCATCGAGCGAACCGGCAATGCTAAGATCGACCTCTGGTGCAAGTCCGTGCCCGCGCGCATAGACATCTCAGACATGACCATGAAGATCGAGCCCGGCCCGTTGCCGGAAGGTTTGCCGGAGATGCTCAGTGCCGGGCAGTGCACGCCTGAACGCATGCAGGCAGACCAGGAACTGCTCACGGTTCTGACGCAGGTCACCGGCTGGCAACGCCAGGACGAAGGCATCGTTCTTCTTGGGCCGAGCACGCTGAAATTCCGTCCGAGCGATCACTAGCGAGACACCATGGCCGCAAAGCCGCGCATCGCTTTGATCGGTGGCGGGATCGGCGGGCTCGCCGCCGCCATCGCCTTGCGTCAGCGCGGCTTTGAGCCGGTGGTCTTCGAGCAGGCAGACAGGCTCAAGGAAGTCGGCGCTGGAATCCAGATTACGCCCAATTCGACCCGGATCCTGCGCGCTCTCGGACTCGAAGATGCCGTGCGCAAGGGTGGGTTTGAGCCTGGATTCATGCTGACGCGCGACATGATCACCGGAGAGGTCCTTTTCCGTACCCAGGCCAAGGGCGCAATGGCCGAACGTTTTGGCGCCGGCTGGTTTCAGATCCACCGCGCCGACTTGCTGGACATACTCACGAGCGCGCTGAGCGATGCCGATATCCGCTTGAATGCATCCTGCGTTGCAGTAGAGCCCGCGGAAAATGGTGCGACCGTCGAGATCGGCGGGGGCAAGCGCGAGCTGTTCGATGTCGTGGCCGGATGCGACGGTATTCGTTCGCTGGTGCGCGCCGCACTTTACGGCGAGGAAAGTGTCCGCTTTACAGGCAACATGTGTTGGCGTGCGCTGGTCCCGATCAGTGCGTTGCCGGAAAAGCATCTCGAGCCCGTCATGAATTACTGGATGGGCCGGCGTGGCCATGTTGTCGCATATTTCGTACGAGGCGGTGCCTTGATCAATCTCGTCGTTGTCACGGAGACCGATCAATGGGTGGAGGAGTCATGGTCTGTGGAAGGCCGGCGAGAGGACATGCTCGCGGCATTCCCCAAGGCGCATCGCAGCCTGCGTATCCTGCTTGAAAGCGTCGAGCGTTGCTTCAAGTGGGGGTTATTTGACCGTGATCCCTTGCCGCGCTGGGGGCAGGGACGCGTGACGCTTCTCGGTGATGCCGCCCATCCGATGCTGCCGTTCTTGTCACAGGGCGCGGCGTCGGCGATCGAAGATGGATATGTTCTGGCCCGCGAATTGGCGCGGACTCCGCATGATCCCGGCGCCGCCCTTGCCGCATATGAAACCGAGCGACGCCCGCGCACGGCGCGTATTCAGCTGGCGGCCCGCGCGCAGGGCGAGGTCTTCCACCTGCATTCGCCTTGGGCGCGCATCAAACGCGCCCTCCGCCTCGACAGGTTCGAGAAACCGAGGGCGGACCTGCTGAGCAAAGACTGGATCTACAGCTACGATCCGATCTCCTCTCAATGAAAAAAGGCGCGGCCTGCGCCGCGCCCTTCGTTGGATTTGCGTCGGGGTTAGAAACCCATCCCGCCGCCCATTCCGCCACCAGGCGGCATGGCCGGGGCCGGCTCCTTCGGCAGTTCAGCGACCATAGCCTCGGTGGTGACGAGGAGGCCGGCAACCGATCCCGCATCCTGCAGTGCAGTACGCACAACCTTTGCCGGATCAACAATGCCGGCTTCGATCATGTCGACATACTTTTCATCCTGGGCGTCGAAGCCATAAGTCTCCGACTTCTCGTCCACGATCTTGCCAACAACGATCGACCCTTCGACTCCGGCGTTTTCCGCGATCTGGCGGGTCGGCGCTTCAAGAGCCTTGAGCACGATATTGATGCCGGCCTGGACGTCGGCATTCTCGTCCTGAATGCGGCCGACTGCCTTCTTGGCACGGAGCAGCGCGACGCCACCGCCCGGAACGATGCCTTCCTCGACCGCCGCGCGGGTCGCATTCAGCGCATCCTCAACGCGGTCTTTCTTTTCTTTCACCTCGATCTCGGTCGCACCACCGACACGGATCACTGCAACGCCGCCGGCAAGCTTCGCCAGCCGCTCCTGCAGCTTTTCCTTGTCGTAGTCCGAGGTCGTCTCCTCGATCTGTGCCTTGATCTGCTGCACGCGTGCCTCGATGTCGGCCTTCTTGCCCGCACCGTTCACGATCGTGGTCTTTTCCTTCTCGATGATGACTTTCTTGGCTCGGCCAAGCATCGCGGTGGTGACGTTCTCGAGCTTGATTCCGAGATCTTCGGAGATCAGCTGACCGCCGGTCAGGATGGCGATGTCTTCCAGCATGGCCTTGCGCCGATCACCGAAGCCGGGCGCTTTGACAGCCGCGATCTTGAGACCGCCACGCAGCTTGTTCACAACCAGCGTGGCAATTGCCTCACCCTCGACGTCCTCGGCGATGATCACGAGAGGCTTGCCCGACTGCACGACAGATTCCAGTACCGGCAGCATCGACTGCAGGCCGGAGAGCTTTTTCTCATGCAGCAGGATGTAGGCGTCTTCGAGCTCGGCCAGCATCTTCTCGGCATTTGTGATGAAATAAGGGGAGATGTAACCGCGGTCGAACTGCATACCTTCGACGATCTCGACTTCGGTATCGAGCGCCTTGGCTTCCTCCACAGTGATCACGCCCTCGTTGCCGACCTTCTGCATCGCTTTAGCGATCATCTGGCCGATATTGGCGTCACCGTTGGAAGAGATAGTGCCGACCTGGGCAACCTCAGCCGAAGAGCCGACTTTTTTGGCGCGCTTTTCAATGTCCTTAACCACCGCGTTAACCGCAATGTCGATCCCCCGCTTAAGATCCATCGGGTTCATTCCGGCGGCGACGGATTTGGCGCCTTCCCGAACAATGGCCTGAGCGAGCACTGTCGCCGTGGTGGTGCCATCGCCGGCAAGATCGTTCGTCTTCTGAGCGACCTCGCGCAGCATCTGGGCGCCCATGTTCTCGAACTTGTCCTCGAGCTCAATTTCCTTCGCGACAGTGACACCATCCTTGGTGATGCGCGGAGCGCCGAAGCTCTTGTCGAGCACAACGTTGCGGCCCTTCGGGCCGAGGGTGACTTTCACGGCATTGGCGAGGATGTCCACGCCACGCAGCATGCGCTCGCGCGCCTCACCTGAAAATTTTACGTCTTTTGCAGCCATTTCAAATTACTCCGTTGGATTCGATGCGACTTAGGCGATCACGCCCATGATGTCGGACTCCTTCATGATCAGGAGTTCCTCGCCGTCGAGTTTGACCTCGGTGCCCGACCACTTGCCGAAAAGCACGCGGTTGCCCGGCTTCACGTCGATCGGGATGAGCTTGCCGCTTTCGTCACGCCCTCCCGGGCCGACAGCGATGACTTCGCCTTCCTGCGGCTTCTCCTTGGCGGTGTCGGGAATGATGATGCCGCCTTTGGTCTTCTCTTCGGCGTCGATGCGGCGCACGACAACGCGGTCGTGCAATGGGCGAAACTTGGTCTTGGCCATGGGCTCCCTCGTGGCGCTGGCGCGCGTCTAGTATAACCAAAAGTGTCGATTATTCAGTGGCTTAGCACTCTATAGAAAAGAGTGCCAAACGCTGCCCCGGAGATATTGTTTCCGGACCGAGGAGTCAAGATAAGGGATAGCTAGATCTGACAATAACAGCCGACCCAAAGCCCTCCTTGCGCTGTCCGTCTTTGCCCTCCAAAGTCTTCCGCGCCCGCCTTGCAAGGAGCCGGAATGTTTCCCTTAAATCGCCAAGCACTGTCGACCGCCATGGCTCTCGGACTGTTTGCGCTGGGCCTGGCCGGATGCTCGACAGGCGGACCTCAACTCGATCAGCCGGCTGCGCCAACAATGGGTCCGGCCCTGCCACCAGCCTTTCCGCCGCAGGACATTGTCGGCCGCTGGGGACTTGCCGCCTATCACAAGGAGGAAGACCGCGCGCGCACGGAGGCGGCGGCGAGAGGTCAGTGCAACCAGCCTTACGTCATCACGCTCGGGCCGAGCGGCGGTGTCATGATGCACTTGGCGGATCAGGCGACGCCGACAGAACTGCGTCTGAGGGGCGGTCCCGGCGGCAAGACCTATATCGGACCGGCAGACAGTGGAGTTGGCGGACCGCAGGACCGTGAAGTCGTTCTTTTCGACGGCCGCATAATGATTCTGCGCTGGATGGATTCGGAAGTGCAGGGTCGTTACGGCACGATGGTGTATGTCCGTTGCGGCACCGAAGGCGCGCCGCGCACCGCCGCAAAACCCAAGCCCAAAACGGCGCCAAAGCCGCAATAGTTGCGCACCATCCACAGCAGCTGTGAGCGCGACGGTGCTCACGTGCTAGACGTATCGGCTACGTCGTCTGCAACGGCTGCGCCATGATTTCTGCGCGTGACTTTATCGACGGCCCGTGGCGCGGGGTGCCGGTGCTCGGCGTCACGCAGATCTTGTCCTGGGGCACGATCTTCTACACGCCGGTCTTGATCGTTCCGCTGATCGCCGCCGATCGCGGATGGTCCATCTCCTTCGCCATGGGCGGATTTTCGGTGGGGCTTCTGATCGCCGGGCTCGTCGCGCCTTACGTCGGGCATTTGATCGATCGCTTCGGCGGTCACGTCGTCATGACCATCGGCTCGTTGATCGCGGCGCTTGGTCTTTTCTTGATCGCGCGCGCCAGCAGCCCGATTGCCTACTACGCCGTCTGGATGGTGCTCGGTGTCGCCATGGCGGCAAATCTCTACGATTCCGCCTTTGCTACACTTGGCCGCATATTCGGCGTGGGCGCCCGCCGGCCGATCACGGCACTGACGCTCGCGGGTGGTTTCGCATCAACCGTGAGCTGGCCGGTGACCCATCTTCTGATCGAACGCGTCGGCTGGAGCGACACTTATCTTGTCTACGCGGCGCTCATGGCCTGCATCGCAGCGCCTCTTCACGCCTTCGGTTTGCCGCGCACTCGCTTCGAAGAAGATTCGCCGGCTCAAAAACACAGTGTGGAGCCAGCAAAGATACTGCCACCACACGGTCTGCCGTTCCTGTTGGTCGCAGCGGCGTTCGCATCATACGCCTTCGTTCCTTCCGGGCTTTCGGCGCACTTGCTTGCGATATTTGCTCGGTCAGGCATCGATGCAGGGACAGTTGTCTGGATTGGTGCCTTGTTTGGGCCTGCGCAAGTTGGCGCCCGACTGATTGAATTCACCTTCGGGCGCGATCTGCATCCGCTGTGGGTGGTGCGTTTTGCTCTCAGTACGCTGCTGTGTGCTTTCGTCATGCTTGCGCTTTTGGGCGTTTCGGCGGGTACGGCGGCAGCATTTGCACTCATGTTCGGCGGCGCCAACGGTCTCGTGACGATTACCCGCGGCGCCGTCCCGTTGGCGCTATTTGGCGCGTCCGGCTATGGGCGGCTGATGGGTCGCCTTGCAGCGCCCTTTCTGCTGATGCAGTCGGCCGCGCCTTTGGTAATGGCATTTGTGGTCGAGCGTGCGTCCGATCCGGCTGCGCTAGCCCTCGCTGCCGGGTTTGCGTCGATTGCGCTGGTCTGTTTTATCGCGATCCGCCGCCCGGGCTAGGCAAACAGCGCATCGATATCGATTTGGCTCGCATGGTACGACGCTCCGGCGAGCCGCGGACCATTGATAAGTCCCGTCGAGGGCGGGGGCTTCGATGCCCTAAACCGGCTGTGCGATGGCGCAGCCGCTGCGGACGTCATTGACCTTTATGAGCGCGTGAAGGTCGGCACCAAAGTCGCGGTGATGTAGCCGATCAGGCGCTGTCGTCACCAAAGTCGCCGCCGAAATCGCCGTCTGAATCGAGGTCGTCGTCGAGATCGACCGACTGCGAAGCACTATCTTCGTCGAACAGCGAGGCGGAGCGTGCATCGCCGCGCGTGTCACCACCGATGTCGTTCAGACCCGCATCGCGAGCAAGGTCGCTTCCGGCTGCACTGCTCTTGTCCCAGGGCGAGCCTGATGACGAGGGGTCAGCTGCGAATGCACGTGATCCGTGGGTTCCGAACATCGAACTAATGGAATTCAGAAGCAGCGCGCCGCCGATCACGCCTGCGGCCGATGCCGCTGCGGTGCCAAGAAAAGAACCGCCTGACGATGGTGCGGGCTGGGCAGACCCAGGCTGAGCCGGAGCGCCGCCAGCGTTCCAGCGCGGATCGGGGCCGGCCGATGCGCCTGGGCGGACGCTCGGGACCGATGTCCCGCCCGCGCGTCCCGTCAGGACCTGACGCATGCTGTCGAGAAAACCACCAGGCGCTGTCTCGGCGGGGTCTTCGCCGGTGAGTTCGCGGATTCGCGCATCCGCACGTTTGAGTGCCTCATCCTGCACGAGCACTGTCTGCACGAGCGGATAGATCGCGTGCGGGGCGCGCGCCAATCCGTCGGAGATTGCTCGCTCGGCTCCCGCGTCGCGTGGCGCATTTTCTAGCCGGGCGAGCCGGTCGAAAAGCTCATCAACCAGCTGGCGTTCCTGTGGGGTCATGGCGTCCTCCCGTAACCATCGGCGCTGTTATCTAGGCAGTGCCGTGGCTTTCGCCAGTAGGGTCGGCAAGGACGACACCGTGTTCAGCCAAAAGCCTCGGAAAGGCGTCGGAACTGAAGAAGGAAAATTCGTCCTGGCGCAGCATCGTCAACGAATCGAGGCTTTTTAACGCATCGTCGACGAAGCCCGGATGACACATGACGAGACCACCATCTGGTAAACCCGTCAGGAACCGTGGGAAAATCTTTGCGTAATTCGCCCGGGAATTGAAGCTGTAGGCTCCGGCAAAGCCCGTATTGAATTTAATGCCCAATCTTTTGGCTTTCCGGCGGAACCCGAAACTCAAAATGTCCAGAGTCAGCGCCTTGCGGTCCTGCAGACGTCGGCCAGACTTTGCGCGGGCGCATTGTCGCACCCAGGAATGGGGCGCCCCTTGTGCGACGACCCTGAGAAAAGCGTCGCGTATCTGAGGAAACAGATGAACGTGTTGGTGACCGTCGACGAAATCCGGAGGTCGGCCGAACACATCGATAAAGGCGCGGAGTTGGGTCGCGATTTCAGTAATGAACATTTCCGACTGGAGGCGACGTGCAACGGCCCCCCGCAGGACGTCGTTGAGTGACAGAAAGTGCCCTTTGCGCGAGGGGGAAAAATCTGTGCTCATTGGGCGGAAAGGTGAGGTCAGTGTAACGTGCAAGCCGAGGGCCGCGCGCGTTTCGCCTGAATTGAGCGTATCAAGCGCGGCTGCTTCTTCGTTGTTGAAATACGGCGACGTCACCATGATCGAGGTGGCATTGATACGTTCACGCACGATCAGTTCGCGGATGGCCGCGTTCACGCCTGGTGAAATTCCATAATCATCTGCGCACAACCAGATGTGGCGCATGACGCTTCATCTTACTCGGCTGCGCGCGAGGCTATCGGTCGTGCTTTCTCCGATTCACTCGCGCGCTTCACGGTATGGTCGGCAACGAAATACACCGGCCGACCTTTGATCTCGGACAACAGCTTGCCGATGTACTCGCCGAGCACGCCAATGAGGATAAGTTGCACCCCGCCGATGACCATGACGCTAACCACCAGCGACGGATAACCGGGCACGTCTTTGCCGTAGAGCAGAGTTTCCAGCACGATCCAGCTACCGAAAAAGAGCGCCGTCGCCGCGAGCGCGAGGCCGAGCAGGCTGGCGACGCGCAGCGGGGCCACGGAGAACGACGTGAGCCCCTCGATCGACAAGCCGAGCAGCGTCCACATATTCCAGGTGGTATTGCCATGCGTGCGAGTCGCAGGCTCATAGTCGACTCGCGACTGACGAAACCCGATCCAGCTTGAAAGTCCCTTGAAGAACCGGTTGCGTTCCGGCATCTGCCGAAGCGCGTCTGCGGCGCGCGGCGACAAGAGTCGGAAGTCGCCGGCGTCTTCGGGAATTTTGTGGCGAGCTCCCCAATTGAGCAGGGCATAAAACGAGTGAACGCCGGCCCGTCGCAGCCAAGGCTCATTCTCGCGATGAGCCTTTGCCGTGTAGACAACATCGTAGCCGTCATCGAGCCAGCGGGTAACCAACGTGTCGATCAGATCGGGCGGATGTTGCCCATCGCCGTCCATGAACAGCACCGCGCCGGTCGGAGCGTGATCGAGGCCCGCAAGGAGTGCGGCTTCCTTGCCGAAATTTCGCGACAGCGTAACAACCTGGATGTCGAGCGGGATCGCGGGCAGGGATCTAGCGACGTCACCGGTGTCGTCGCTGCTTCCGTCGTCGACATACACGACTTCAACATTGAGCCCACGTCTTGTTTGCTGATAGCGCGCGACCTCGGCGATGCGTTCATGCAGCGCCGGCAGGCCTTTGGCCTCGTTGAATAGCGGCACGACGATCGTCAACGTCGGCGTCAACGAAGATGCTCGCGTGCGCGAGCCCGATTTGGTCGATTTAGCGGCCATCCTTGGTGAACCTATCGCCCCTTATCGGCGATCTATACCGCACCGGAATGCCCGTGTCGCGTCCCGGCCTACCGGGACATGGTTTGCCGTGCTAATCGAAAGCGGACGATGATCCCGGCGCCGGTCCAAAACATCCTCGATCGTCTTGTGGTGGCATGGCATGAGCGGGCCATTGCGCTCAAGGCGACCAGTTTCGCGCTGATCGGAGTACTCAATACTGCCGTGGATTTCAGCGTCTTTTGGATGGCCGCCAATTTCCTACAGTGGCCCCTGGTCCTTGCCAATGTGGTGGCCTGGCTTATCGCCGTGACGTTCTCCTACGCGATGAATTCCATCATCACGTTCGGTCCGGAATCTGGCCGCATTCTGCGGTGGCGCGACTACGCGAGTTTCGCCGCTTCGGGGGTTGCCGGAATGGTCACGAGCACGGCAACCTTGCTCGCGTTGTCCTATTTCATTCCGGTCCTGATGGCGAAGCTGGCATCGATCCTGGTCAGCTTCGTGGTGAATTTCTCACTTTCGCACTTTGTCGTGTTCCGCGAACGTCCACCGCGCCAAAACGCCGGGCGATAATGCACGACACCGACGAGTCCATACATGCAGCACAATGACAACCTGACAGCCGATCTTCCCAGTTTCGTCACTCATCTCGAATGCGCGATGACCGACGAACGCCACGAGGCCGACCAGGTGCACAACCTGTCACGCGTCGGCAAGCCGTTGCTCGTGCGTTACGATCTCGAAGGCGTCCGCAAGGCGCTAAGCAAAGAGACGCTGGCAAAGCGGGCGCCTGACCTTTGGCGTTATCGAGAATTGTTGCCCGTTCGCAAAACAGAAAACATCGTGAGCCTGGGCGAAACGATGACGCCGATTGTCGCGATGCCGCGCCTTTCGAAAAAACTTGGCGGCGGCGAAATCCTGGTCAAGGACGAAGGACGCCTGCCGACGGGGTCATTCAAGGCGCGGGGTCTGGTCATGGCGGTCTCAATGGCCAAGGCGCTCGGCATAAAACATATGGCCATGCCGACAAACGGTAATGCAGGCGCGGCGCTTGCCGCCTACGCGTCGCGCGCGGGCATCAGGACGACGATCTTCTGCCCTGAGGATACGCCCGAAGTGAATGTGAGCGAGATCGCGCTGCAAGGCGCGACCGTGTATCGCGTCAACGGACTGATCGACGACTGCGGCAAGATCGTCGGCGAAGGGAAAGCAAAAGTCGGCTGGTTCGACACGTCGACCCTGAAGGAGCCGTACCGTATCGAAGGCAAGAAGACCATGGGCCTCGAACTTGCCGAACAGCTCGGCTGGCAGGTGCCGGATGCGATTTTCTACCCGACCGGTGGTGGCACTGGAATGATCGGCATGTGGAAGGCGTTCGCCGAACTGGAGGCGATCGGTTTCATCGGGAAGAAACGCCCGCGCATGATCGCCGTCCAAGCAGCCGGCTGCGCGCCTATGGTGAAGGCATTCGAAGCTGGCGTGGAACACGCGCCGCGTTGGGAAAACGCGCACACGATTGCTTCCGGAATTCGCGTTCCGCAGGCTATTGGCGACTTTCTGATATTACGTGCCGTGAGGGAAAGCGGGGGTTTCGCAATCGCCGTGCCGGACGCAGCGATCAGCGCTGCGCTCGACGAGATGGCGCGCGAAGAAGGTTTTCTTCTCTGCCCGGAAGGTGCGGCAACTTACGCTGCTTATAAGCAAAGCCTCGCTGACGGGCGCGCGAAACGCACCGATCAAGTGATGCTTTTCAACTGCGCCAGCGGCTTGAAATACCCGTTGCCGCCAGCGAGGCGCACGCTCGATCGGCACAAACCGATCGATTTCGCGTCGCTCTAAAGACCGGACTCGAGCTTCGTGTAAAGGGGATTGTCGCGCGAAAATACGTAGTCGAGATCGGCTACGGCCACAGCTTCTGCGCCGTTCTCGCGCAAATAATTTGTCAGCGCGTAAACCTGATCCGGCGGACAGTGCAGGATTAAGATGCCTGACGAAGACGGCGCGCCGAATGGCGCTTCGATCGCAAATTTCCGCCGGGCGTTTTCGACCAGCATGTCGGTGCCGGCCGCAAACCGTGCGCGCACCTCACGAAATGCCCGCGCGCGCGCCTGTGCCGCTACCCGATCGAGGATCACGCGGGCAAGATCGCGTTCGGTCTTGCCCCAGACGGCGTTTCGCGCCGCTACCAAATTGGCCTGTGAACGCAGGATGGTGCCGTCTTCCACGACTTTCAGGCCGTTCGCGGCAAGGGTTGCGCCGCTTGTTGTAATGTCGACGATCATTTCGGCCGTGCCAGCCGCGGGCGCTCCTTCGGTCGCGCCCGAGCTTTCCACAACACGATAGTCGATGACACCGTGCGATGAGAAGAAATCGCGCGTGAGATTGATGTACTTGGTCGCCACCCGCATCCTGCGGTCATGGTGATGGCGGAAGGCAGTGGCGACGTCGTCCACATCTGCCATCGTACGTACATCGATCCAGGCCTGCGGCACTGCGACAACGACGTTGGCAAAGCCGAAGCCGAGTCCTGCGATGAGCACGACACGCTTGTCGGCGTCCAGAATCATCTCACGCACGAGATCTTCGCCTGTGACCCCGAGATGGACAGCCCCCGCCGCGAGCTGAGTGGTGATTTCGGAAGCCGACAGGTAGGCGACCTCGACATCATCGAGCCCAGTGACAGCGCCCCGATAATCGCGCGCCCCACGCGGCTTGATGAGAGGCAACCCCGCCCGCAGGAAGAAGGCCTCTGCATTCTCCTGAAGGCGGCCCTTGGCCGGAACGGCGACGACCAATGGGCCGTTCACGACGCGCCTCCGTAAATCGCCAGTCTTTCTATCCAGACCGCGAAGCCGACCGCAGGAATGGGATCGGAAGCACCAAGCCGTGTGAGCAGATCATCATAGCGACCACCCGCAACAAGGGGATCGCCGGTGCGCTTGGGATCGGTAAGTTCAAAGACAAGACCAGTGTAGTAGTCGAATCCGCGGCCGAGCGCTGTCGAGAAGCGCACGCGTTTGACGTCGATACCACGCGCCTCCAGAAATCCTGTGCGGCTCTCGAACTGGTCGAGCGCAGGTGCAAGCACCTGCATCATATTGGCATCCTTAGCCAACGCGCGCAGCGCGGTGGCGGCGCCGTCGGGATTGTCCTGGATCGCGAGAAACCGCTCGATGAGGTCTCGCACATCGCGTGGCAGCCGGGCGCTGGCGCCGAGTGCGGATTGTTCGAGGAAGCGTCCGGCGATTTCTCCGACCGAGCGGCCGCCAACAGCATTGATGCCGGCGATCGACAACAGGTCGGTTATCAGCGCGTGGGCACCTTTCGGATCGGAGCCGGCGAGTGCGGCCAGCACGCCCTGGTGCTCGGGCCGTGCATTGTTTCCACCCAGAACAAGGCGATCGAGGTCCTGCGCCAGATTGGACTTGCGATTGAAATCCTTGATGAGGCGCCGCTTCCACGCCGGTGGAAGATCGAGCCCGGCAACGAGACCCGCGAACAACGCGACATCGCCAATCCGGATGTCGGGCGAAGCGACGCCATAGTGCGCGGTCGCCTCGAGGCCGAGCGAAAGCATCTCGGCGTCGGCAGCCGCCTTATCGGAGCGCCCGAACGACTCGATGCCCGCTTGCAGAAATTCGGCGGGTCCGTCGGTACGATGACGAAAGACAGGACCGAGATAGCAGAAGCTGGCCGGTTTCCCAGCAGCGCGCGAGGCGAGATAGTCCCGCGACACGGGAATCGTCAGGTCGGGACGCAGACAGAACTCGTCGCCATCCGGCGCCGTCGTCAGATACATGCGCCGGCGAATATCCTCCCCGGACAGGTCGAGGAACGGTTCTGCCGGTTGCAGCATTGCAGGCGCAACACGGACATAGCCGGCACGCTCGTAGGAGGAGACCAGCGTCTCCGCCCGTGCGTCGGGTCCCTGCTTCTGTGTCGTTACGCTCGCGTCCATGGTGTCTCAGTACAGCTTTTCGTCCGGCATTCGCGGGCCGGCCTTTAGCACGCTGGTCTTAAGGATTCGACGACGTTTGTGCGCAGACCTTAACGGGTGCCACCGTCAAATCGTCGTTAACAAATTTCCCCGGCCTCGCGGAACCCACTGTTCGGGCGACCACCTCGCCTCCTCACCGTAAGCGGGTAAGGGAATCACAATACAACCGGCATTCACTGGTCGGAACAAGGGGTCCAATGAGCCCAGTAGGCGTTTTACCATCCTGTCGGTTCGCGACACGGCGGCCCTCGCCAACTTTCTCGACGACGATGTGGTGTGGACCATCAGCGGACCTGTTCGACATTCTGCCCTTCTGCGGCCAGCGCATCGGCAAAGGCCTCGTCATGAAGCTGCTGGGACACGACAGCCCGACTTTACTGTCCCGTCGTCACGCAAAGACCATGCTGGTGGACGGGGATCGCGCCGCAGTTCTTGGCCGGCTCACGGCGACCAAGCGCGCGAGCGGTCAGGCGATCAGCTATCGCATCGCTCAGTTCATTCAGTTCCGCGACGAAAAGGTCGTCGACAGCTTCGATGCCGTCCAACAATTGCTGGGTTACAATCTTGATGCGGATGACGGCTATCGGGTCGAGGGCAACGTCGTCACGGTGTAGTCCCTAATTCTGCGCGGTGACCGTGACTTCGACCGACATGCCGAGAAAATCTGTCGCGCTGCCGATATAGCTTCCCGAGATCGGAATTGCCTGAGATGGGTCGCGCGTCACTGCGACGCGGATCAGATTCTCGCCGGCGATGAGCACATCGGTCGGATCGTATTCGATCCAGCCAGCGCCCGGTAGATAGACTTCGGCCCATGCGTGGGTCGCCGCAACCGCTTGCGTGGCGTCACCGCGATCGAGTGCAGGATCGTACAGATAGCCGCTGACGAAGCGCGCGCCGAATCCGAGATAACGCGCGGCTTCGATGAACACCATCGCGAAATCGCGGCACGCGCCCGTCTTCGTCTCCAATGTTTGCGCGGGCGATTGCGTTCCTGGTTCGTGGCGTTCGGCGTAAATAATGTCCGGCTTCAGTGCCGCGTTCATGTTGGTGAGGAGGTCGAGCGTCCGCATCGGTCGCGACGTGACGAAACTGTCCGCCCAGCGCCCCAGAACGCCGTTCGGGTCGGGATAGTGCTGTTCGAGCAGTCGGCCCAGATCGACGCGGTCACTGCTCGAATAGATGAAGGGATAGAATTCAGCTTCAGGCGCAATCGGGAATTGCAAGCCCTCGAGTCCGTATCGTTCGATTCTGAGCGTACTCGTGATGCTGAGCATGCTGGCACTGGCGTTGAAATCAACGAGCGCAACAGAGTTGCCGAATACGTCGTGCATCCAGCGAAGATTGCCGGGCGGCGACAGAGTGAGTTCCGCAGCCACCAATCGCAGGTCATGGGAGTCGCGCGGGCGCAACATCAGCCGATGTTGCCCAAAGGTCACTGGCCGCGCGTAACGATAGGTCGTCGCGTGGCGTACGGTCAGAATTCGCATTGTTTCACCGTCCTCAAAGCCATCCATCCGGATGCAAGGGACGCGCCAATTTCGTGCGCATTAAATCAATTTGTGCCGCGCCAGGAGTGCGCGCACGGCCTCGACCAAAGCCGCTTCCTTGACTGCAAATTGCGCCTCAGCCTGCTTCTTCAAATAGTCTTCGCGGTCCTTGGTATCGGTCAAAGTTGCACCCAGAATGAGATCCTTAATCTGGACTTCGTCGCGTGCCTTCTCGTCGCCGCCCTGGATGATGGCGCAAGGTGCACCACGCTTGTCCGCGTACTTAAGTTGAGTGCCGAGATTGTTTTTCGGATTGCCGAGATAAAGCTCTGTACGAATATTCGCCGCGCGCAGCGAAGACGCCATGCGTTGATAGTCGGCAACGCGATCCCTGTCGAAAATGGTGACGACCACGGGGCCCAACGCCGGCTTTTCGCTGATTTTGCCGAGATGGGTGAGTGCGGCCTGGAGGCGCGAAACGCCGATGGAAAATCCGGTTGCGGGCACCGGCTCGCCACGGAAGCGTGACACAAGCCCGTCGTAACGCCCACCGCCGCCGACGGAGCCGAAGCGCACGGGGCGGCCTTTCTCGTCCTTGATTTCGAAGGTCAGCTCAACCTCGTAGACGGGACCCGTGTAGTACTCGAGGCCGCGTACGACCGTTTTGTCGATGCGAACCCGATCGTCGTATCCGGCCGCGCGCACAAGCTTGGCAATCTCCGAAAGTTCTTCTTCGCCAGGAGTTCCTGTCCTGCCAGTTTCGCCGGACGTTCCGGTGATTGCCGTGACGATGCCTGCGATCTGCGAGTCCGAAAGCTCCGCGCCTTTTGTAAAGTCGCCGCTTTCGTCCTTGCGTCCCTTGCCAAGCAGCATTTTGACGCCTTCGATCCCGAGCCGATCGAGCTTGTCGATCGCGCGCATCGTCGTGAGTCTCTTTTCCACCGGAATGTGAACGCGATCCATCGCACCATCGAGAACCTTGCGGTTGTTCACCTTCACGACGTAGCTGCCGCGCGGAATCCCGAGAGCCTCCATTGTGTCAGCGGCGAGCATGCACATCTCAGCGTCGGCTGCCATCGACGCGGCGCCGACAGTATCCGCATCAAACTGCATGAACTGCCGGAAGCGTCCCGGACCCGGCTTTTCGTTGCGGAACACCCAGCCGAAACGATACGAGCGGTATGGCAATGCCAGATTCTGGAAATTCTCGGCCACATAGCGTGCCAGCGGCGCCGTAAGGTCATAGCGCAACGAGAGCCACTGCTCGTCATCGTCTTGGAACGAGAACACGCCTTCGTTGGGTCGGTCCTGATCGGGGAGGAACTTGCCGAGGGCGTCGGTATATTCGATGGCCGGCGTCTCCACCGGCTCAAAGCCGTATCGCTCGAACACAACGCGAATTGCTTCGACCATTTGACGGGTAGCGGCGATCTCCGCCGGCCCGCGATCGGCGAGGCCGCGCGGCAGGCGCGCTTTGAGCTTCTGGGGCTTGCTGGGCTTATCGGTCATTTGCGGGTCTACATATCAGACGGCGGTATTACGGCAACGTTGGAACCTGCCGCCGGCGGGCTTGTCCCTGCCATCCACCTCTTTATGTTGCGAAGGCGCAGCACAAGACCCCCGGCGCGACAGCCCAAAGGGTAAGCAGTCATGGCAACAGGCCAGGCACAAGCAAAAATCGCCATTCCCAACGATCTCGAACCCTATTGGATGCCCTTCACCGCCAACCGCGCCTTCAAGAAGCGGCCAAAGATAATCGTCGGCGCCAAGGACATGCATTACATCGCCAGCAATGGACGCAGGCTTCTCGACGGCGCCGCTGGTCTTTGGTGCACGAATGCCGGCCACAATCGCGAGCCGATCGTCGAAGCCATCCAGCGCGAAGCGGCCACGCTGGACTATGCACCGGCGTTCCAGTTCAGCCATCCCAAGGCGTTCGAACTCGCGAGCCGGATAGCCGCGCTCGCCCCGGCGGATCTTGATCACGTATTTTTCTGCAACTCCGGATCCGAGGCAGTCGACACCGCGCTCAAGATTGCGCTCGCCTATCACAACGTACGCGGCAACGCCTCGCGCGTGCGACTGATCGGTCGCGAGCGCGGTTACCATGGGGTAGGCTTCGGTGGCATTGCCGTTGGCGGCATCGTCAACAATCGCAAGCAATTCGGCGCGCTGTTCGCCGGCGTCGACCATCTGATAACGACTTACAATCGTGAGAAGCAGGCCTTCAGTATCGGTGAACCGGAATGGGGCGCGCATCTTGCCGACGATCTCAATCGTCTTGTCGGACTGCATGACGCATCAACTATTGCCGCCGTGATTGTCGAGCCGGTCGCAGCATCCACGGGCGTATTGCCGCCGCCGAAGGGATATCTCGAGCGGCTGCGTGCAATCTGCGACAAGCACGGAATTCTGCTGATCTTCGACGAAGTCATCACTGGGTATGGCCGGCTTGGATATCCATTCGCAGCCGAACGCTATAGCGTCGTTCCCGACATGATCACTTTCGCCAAAGGTGTCACTTCGGGCGCAGTGCCGATGGGCGGCGTGATCGTGCGCAAGGGCATTTACGATGCTTTCATGAAGGGGCCCGAGCACGTCGTCGAACTGTTTCATGGCTACACATATTCGGCGCATCCCCTGGCTTGCGCGGCCGGTCTTGCGACGCTGGACCTTTACCGGGAAGAGCGCTTGTTCGAGCGCTCGCGCAAGCTTGAAGGCGCGTGGGCGGAGGCGGCCATGGGCCTCAAAGGCTTGCCGAACGTTCTCGATATCCGGACGGTGGGGCTGACCGTTGGCATTGACCTCGCCAGCAGGCCAGATGCCGTCGGCAAGCGCGGGATGGAAGCGCTAGAAGCAGGCTTCTTCGAACATGATTTCATGTTCCGTGCGGTCGGCGATACGCTCGCACTCAGTCCGCCGCTGATTATCAGCGAAAGCCAGATCGGCGAAATTTTCGACAAACTGGCCCGTATCATCAAGGCGGTGGCCTAGGATCGCTTAGGGCATATGACGGCCTTGGGTAGAGGATCGCCCAGCCGACATTGAGGTTCGAATCCCCCCGCAGGTAACGCAGCAAGAATGGCGGCTGCACCGCAGCGTCCGCAGCAATTGATCGCAGGTCCGGCGGCACAGCGTTCAGGTCGCCGGCCGTCCACACAACAACCGCGCCTTTGTTTCTGAGGTCGGCAAGATCGATCCAGGGAGTGCGGTCTGGCTTGCCGTCAATCAGCACACGTGGATGTTCAGGTGCATAGTGAGCGACGTTGCCGCCATCCCACATGCTGCCGATCACGTAACTGATCGGCCGCCCCGTCGCCGCATAGTACCGTTGCGACAGTTCGCGCCCTAGATCGTTGCCGGGGAAAAACACCGCCCGATAGCGATGATCGTAGTTCGGCGAGACGCCGTAGTTGCCGACGAATGCGAGTGCCAGTCCCCCGAATACCAGAGCCCAGATCATAAATACGCGTGCAAGACGGGACTCATCCAGCGTGCGCCGCGCGGACATCACGATCCATAGTCCGAGGAAGAGCCACAGCGGGTAGCCCCACATTGCAACCGTGCCACGACCGCTGATCGCAGACATGGCGATGACCGTCGCAAACGGCCCGAATGCAAGCCAGTCGACAATGCGGCGGTCGAAAGCGTCGGCGCCGAGCGCAAGCTCGTTGGGACGTCGGCGCGGGAAAAACAGCGGCAACGCAATCAGCAGAGACGGCAGTAGGAAGAACGCCTGACCGATTCCGAATTGCAATGGATGCCAGATGTGATCGATGAGCCCGCGCGAGGGCAGCGCACGGTGTTCGGCGTAGGTGAACGGTAGAAAATCATTCTGCACCAGCCAGACGATATGCGGCGCCATCGTTACGAGTGCGACCGCGACCGCGATGTAGGGCCCCGGCGTCGCCAGGACTTTGCGTGCCGTGCGGTCGTAGAGGATGAACAGTGCGAGCGGTGCGGCGAGCACCACCACGAAGTATTTCGACCACAGCGACATTCCGATTGCGAGACCAAGCAACAGCCAGTGCCCGATCCAGCCGCCACGCAATGCGCGATGAAAGGCAAATCCGGCCAGCGCCCAGAACGGCAACTGAACCACGTCGTGGTTGAACTTGGCCGATGTGTAGTTAAGATAGTGCAGACCATCGACGATCAGCACCGCCACCAGCGCACCGAGCGGGCCGACCAGCGGTCGCGCCGTCACCCAGATCAGCCAAAGCGCCGCCGCGACCACAATTTGCGCCAGCAGGTAATAAGCAAAATCGTGACCGATCAGGCGATGGGCGATTTCCACGAGCCACCAGGGCAGCGGTGGCAGCTTGTCGTAGCCGAGTTGCCATTCCTGTCCGTAGGTCAGTGCTTCGATCAGATCGAGGGGCAAATTTGCATAGAGCAGGGTCGGGAGAGCCGTCCACACCAAGGCGTGAACGCACAAAATAGCGGCCAACGCCCGCTCCGGGGCTTCGAGGATCCGGGTCAGCACGGAATGACGACGGGACGCCGGCGTCGGCTTAGCGGTCCACAATGGCTTCAACTTCCTGCGAATAAGGCGGCGGTTTCGCGGTACCATAACAGACTTCGAGTTGCACGAAGCCGCGCCCTCGTGAACATTGGTATCCGGCTAAGCGATTCACTCGCCCTTGATGGCATTGCATTGGCCCAGCCAGTCGGCCCAGGATAAACCCGCATGCGTCGTATCAGCGCTATCTTCATCGCCGCCTGTGTAGTGATTATCGCCGCCTCGGCGGGGGCGGTGCTTTATCTCGGCTTCGGTGTCGATGCCAGCACGTCCACCATTGTGGCGCTGGCGGCACTGACGGGAATGGCGCTGTTCAATTCTGTCAGCAATCGTTTGCGTGACCGTGCCGACCTCGGCGACCAGATCGCTGACCTGTCGCGCGGCACGGCCGATCTCGCCCGCCAGGTCGCGGAAATTTCCCGACGTCTCAACGCGGCGGAAGCCAAGATCGCGTCACCGACTCAACGGGCGCGCGCTGCGAACGATCCCTTGGCGACGGAAATCGGCGAGCTCGGCGCATTGGTAAAGCAGATTGCCCAGACCGTTGCCTCACACGCGGCGACGTTGCAGAAGCAGGAAACCTTGGCGGTCCGGCCTATGGTCAGCGCCGCGAAGCCCCAGCCTGCGACCGCCGAAGGCTCGCTCGCCGTCAGCGAAAACGCCGCACTTCCCGGCGGCGAGCGATTTCGCAGGCTCTCGCGCGACAGAATTGCAGACGTGATCTCGAAGGCGGTCGATGCGAACCGCATCGACCTTTATCTGCAACCGATCGTTACTTTGCCGCAGCGCAAGGTTCGTTACTACGAGGCGGTGTCACGGTTACGTACCGAAGATGGCGATATCGTTCCCGCCGGCGATTTCATCGACATCGCCGAGAGTATCGGACTGATGCCGAAGATCGACAATCTGGCAATTTTCCGCTGCGTGCAGGTCACTCGCCGGTTGCTTCTGAAGAGCCGTGATGTCGGCCTTTTCTGCAACGTCAGTGCTGCATCGCTCACGGACGCGCTGATGTTCCGTCAGTTCCTCGATTTCATGGATGCAAATCGGGCGCTTGCGTCTTCACTGATGTTCGAATTCCCGCAGGAGGCCTATCGCAACTTCGGTCCCATCGAGGACGAGAGTCTGGCGGCGCTCGCCGAACGTGGCTTTCGCTTTTCCATGGATCACGTCACCGATCTGCACATGGAGCCCAATGAACTCGCTAACCGCTCGTTCCGTTTCCTCAAGGTTCCGGCCAGGCTGCTGCTCAACAAGACCGGCTCCAATCAAAGCCACATCGATCCCGAGGACCTCTCTGACCTGCTTGCGCGTTCTGGCATCGACCTGATCGCCGAGCGAATTGAAATGGAGACGACGGTCGTCGATTTGCTCGACTACGATGTTCGTTTTGGACAAGGATTCCTGTTCTCGCCGCCGCGCCCAGTACGTGCGGAGGCACTTCAGGGCAACGTCGATGCCCTGAAAACAGGCGCGAGCGAAAGTCCGGGCGCTTTGCTGGGGGCGGGCTGACGTTTTCTTTCTTTGTTGATGAGTTTTATGATTTCTTTGCCCCCCTTGATCACCGAATTTTCCACGATCGCGTCCGACTATGACGTCGTACTTTCGGACGTGTGGGGCGTGATACACAACGGCATCACATCCTATCCGCATGCCTGCGATGCACTGTCGCATTTCCGCGCGGGCGGCCGTGTCGTCGTTCTCATCACCAATGCGCCGCGACCCAGCGAAAGCGTGGCCCGACAGCTCGATCGCCTAGATGTCCCGCGCGAGACTTATGATGCCATCGTTTCATCAGGCGACGTGACTCGCAGCGTGATCAAAAAGCGCCACGGCCAATCGCTCTATCATCTCGGCCCCGAACGCGACCGCTCGATATTCGCCGGACTCGACATTGACTTCGCCCCGCCGGAAACCGCCGACTACGTGGTCTGCTCGGGTCTGAAAGACGATGAGAGCGAAACACCGGACGATTATCGCCCGCTGCTCGAATTCTTGCTTGCTCGCAAGCTGTTTATGGTTTGCGGCAATCCGGATGTCGTCGTCGAGCGCGGTTCGACCTTGGTCTATTGCGCCGGCTCGATCGCGGACCTCTATGCGAGCATGGGTGGAGAGGTGCTCTACGCCGGGAAGCCCTATCCACCGATCTATGAGATGGCGCTCGCAAGGGCAGAGACCGCCGCGAGCCGCGAGATCGCGCCGGGTCGTGTCCTCGCCGTTGGTGACTCGGTGCGCACGGACCTCAAGGGCGCGCACGCGATGGGCCTCGACTTCCTTTTCGTGACGTCAGGAATTCACGCCGAGGAACTCGGCAGCCGCGAGGAGCTCGACCACGCCGCATTGTCGGCGACGTTTGCCGCCGGCGGCGGCATGCCGAAGGCAGTTATCCGGGAATTGAGGTGGTAGTGCTCAGGCCGCGGGAGCGGGAATCTGTTCTTCGCCAAACACCGCGTCGATCTTGGTCTTCAGCGTCTGCGCGTTGAATGGCTTCACGATGTAATTCGACACGCCGGCGCGCTTCGCGGCGATCACGTTCTCGGTTTTCGATTCCGCCGTGACCATGATGAAGGGAATTTCAGCGAGCGAAGGATCGGAGCGCATTTCCTGCAACAGCGCGAAGCCAGTCATCGGCTCCATGTTCCAGTCGGAAATGACCAGGCCATAGTCGCGCTCGCGCAATTTGGCGAGCGCGGCCGATCCGTCGCTGGCATCGTCGACCTGCTCAAAGCCGAGTTGCTTGAGCAGGTTGTGCATGACCCGAATCATCGTGTTGTAGTCGTCTACAACGAGAACTGGCTTGGTCAGATCGACAGCCATCGCGCATCCGCCCGACAGGGCTCTCCCCCCGTAAAGATGGCGATTGATAGCAATGGGCCTTGAATAAGGGGTTAATTTGAAGGTTTGTTAACCGCGCGCTAACCGTAGCGGCGCTTGAAAACCGCCCAATGACGGCATGCACGTATTTCTGCTTTCTGCCTACGAGATAATCACACGGACGAGCGATGAGCGGGCCTCTACCCACGAAACAGTTCCACGTCGCGCGCGGCGGCGCGCAAGGCGTCGACAGCGGCCCGCTGGCCGGCGCGGTGGTGGCGGTCGGCAATTTCGACGGTGTTCATCGAGGTCATCGTGCCGTCATTGGCGCGGCCCTGACGCGTGCCCGCGCGCTTGGCCGCAAGGCGGCGGCGCTGACGTTCACGCCCCATCCGAGACTTTTCCTACGGCCTCAGGATTCCCTGTTCGAACTCAGCGACGAACGCAACAAGTTGCGCCTGCTGAGGGCGACGGGGCTCGATGGCGCTGTCGTCATGCGTTTCGACGCGGCGCTGGCTGCCACCTCTGCCGAGGATTTCATCGTCAAGATTCTCAGCGGCGCGCTCGGCATCGGCGGTGCGGCGATCGGCTTCGATTTTCATTTCGGCAAGAACCGCGTTGGGTCTCCGAGTTTTCTGGCAGAGCAGGGCGCACGGCTGGGTTTTGCAGTCGATGTCGTGCCGCCGTTGGAAGACGAAGGCCGGCCGGTGTCATCCGGTTCGGTGCGTTCAGCGCTTGCGGCAGGAAGGGTCGTCGAGGCGGCCGAGTTGCTGGGCGCGCCCTGGTTCGTCTCCGGCGAGGTGATCCACGGTGAAAAGCGCGGTCGCGAGCTGGGTTTTCCGACGGCCAATCTGAAGCTCAGCCCCTCATGCGGTCTCAAGCATGGCATTTACGCGGTGCGCGTTAACGTAGCGGGAAAGCGCCATGATGGGGTCGCGAGCTTCGGCCGCCGCCCGATGTTCGACGATCGAGCGCCCTTGCTCGAGGTATTTCTGTTCGACTTTGGCGGCGAGCTTTACGGTCAGACGGCTGATGTCGCGTTCATCGGGTGGATCCGCCATGAGCAGAAGTTCGATTCAATCGAGGTGCTCAAGCGCCATATGACGAGCGACGCAGCCCAGGCGCGTGACGCGCTCCAGCGTGCCGGTAATGCATTCCCGCTGCTGGGTGACATTTAGCCGGCCGCCCTGCTACATAGCCCGCCATGCCTAAGCACGAGCGCGACTATTCCGAAACGCTGTTTCTGCCGCAAACCGAATACCCCATGCGCGCGCGCCTGCCGCAGCGCGAGCCGGAAATCCTCGCACGCTGGGAAAAGGGCGATCTCTACAGGCAATTGCGCAGTGTCGCGAAGGGCCGTGACAAATTCATCCTGCATGACGGCCCGCCCTACGCCAATGGCAATATCCACATTGGGCACGCGCTCAACAAGATCCTGAAGGATGTCGTCACGCGCAGCCAGCAGATGCTCGGCTACGATTCGAACTACGTTCCTGGGTGGGACTGCCACGGCCTCCCGATCGAATGGAAAATCGAAGAAGAGAACTACCGCTCGCAGAAAAAGACAAAGCCGAATCTTTCCGACCCGGCCGCGATGGTTGCCTTCCGGCAGGAATGCCGGGCCTACGCCGAACACTGGCTCAACGTGCAGCGTGAGGAATTCAAACGGCTCGGCGTCGAGGGTGACTGGGCGCATCCTTATACGACGATGGATTTCTTCGCCGAGGCGCAGATCGCCCGCGAGCTGATGAAGTTTGCCGCCAATGGCACGCTGTACCGTGGTTCGAAGCCGGTGATGTGGAGCGTGGTCGAGAAAACCGCGCTGGCCGAAGCCGAGGTCGAGTATGAGGACTACACCAGCGATCAGGTGTGGGTGAAATTTCCGGTCGCGGATGTTTCGCTGGAGGGCGACAACAAGCGCGATGTCGCGGTGGCCTTTGAACTTGTCGGTAACGCATCCGTCGCGATCTGGACCACGACGCCGTGGACGCTACCCGGCAATCGCGCGATCAGTTTCTCACCGAAGATTTCCTACGGTCTTTACAAGGTGGTTGACGCACCTGCCGACAACTGGGTGAAGACGGGCGATCTTCTCATCCTTGCCGACAAGCTGGCGGAGACTGTTTTCAAGCAGGCGCGTGTCAATGCGTTTGAAAAAGTGAGGGCGGTCGAGACCCGCGTGCTCGCCGGCATGACGTGCGATCATCCGTTGAAGGGCAGGGGCTATGACTTTTCGGTACCCCTGCTTGCCGGCGATCATGTGACCGACGAGGACGGAACCGGCTTCGTGCATACCGCCCCTGGACATGGGCGTGACGACTTCGAGATCTGGATTGCAAACAGAGCCGAATTGCAGAACCGCGGGATAAATCCGGCCATTCCTTACACCGTGGATGAGAATGGAGCGTTTACCGAAGCGGCGCCGGGCTTCACCGGCAAGCGTGTCATCAACGACAAAGGTGAAAAAGGTGACGCCAACGAAGCGGTCATCAAAGCGCTGATCGACGCTGGCATGCTGATCGCGCGCGGCCGGCTCAAGCATCAGTATCCGCACAGCTGGCGCTCAAAGAAGCCGATCATCTTCCGCAATACGCCGCAGTGGTTCATCGCGATGGACAAAGACATCGCGGGGAAAGGCGATACGTTGCGTCATCGTGCATTGTCCGCGATCAAGGTGACGCGATGGGTGCCGCAGCAGGGCGAAAATCGCATCACCGGCATGATCGTGTCGCGACCTGACTGGGTCATCTCGCGCCAGCGCGCCTGGGGCGTGCCCATTGCCGTCTTCGTCAAGGAGAAGCCGGACGGCTCGGTCGAAATCCTGCAGGACCCCGAGGTCGAGCTGCGCATCATTGAGGCCTTCGAGAAGGAGGGCGCCGATGCCTGGTACAAGGCAGGCGCGCGCGAGCGCTTCCTCGGCAAGCTCGCCAACGATTCCTGGAAGAAGATCGACGATATTCTTGACGTCTGGTTGACTCGGGTTCCACGCACGCCTTCGTTCTGGAGGACCCGCAGCACTTCCCGACGCTCGCCGGCATCAAGCGCAAGATGGATGGCGGCAAGGATATGGTGATGTATCTCGAAGGCAGCGATCAGCATCGCGGCTGGTTTCACTCGTCGCTTCTCGAATCCTGCGGCACGCGCGGGCACGCGCCTTTCGATGTGGTGCTGACGCACGGTTTCGTGCTCGACGAGCAGGGTCGCAAGATGTCCAAGTCGCTCGGCAACGTCACCGCGCCCCAGGATGTCATCCGTCAGTCCGGCGCCGATATTCTGCGGATGTGGGTGTGTGCATCGGACTATGCGGACGACCTGCGTATCGGTCCGGAAATTCTCAAGACTACCGTCGAAACGTACCGCAAGCTGCGCAATACCGTACGCTGGATGCTCGGCAGCCTGGCGCACTTCCATGACGAAGACCGCGTCAAGATCGACAAGATGCCGGAGCTCGAACGTCTGATGCTGCACCGGCTGGCCGAGCTCGATGCTCTGGTGCACAAGGCCTACGTCGACTTCGACTACAAACGAATCTTTGCAGCGCTATCGAGTTTCATGACGTCGGATCTGTCGGCTTTCTACTTCGACATCCGCAAGGACGCGCTCTATTGCGATCCGTATTCATCCGTGAAACGCAAGGCATGCCTCACGGTTCTCGACCATCTGTTCCGCTGCACGGTCACATGGCTTGCGCCGATGCTCTGCTTTACCGCGGAGGAGGCTTGGCTTTCGCGCTACGGCGATGCGGCTAAATCCGTCCACCTCGAAATCTTTCCAGAAGTCCCGGTGTCCTGGCGCGACGACAAGCTCGCCGACAAGTGGCGCAAGATCCGCATGGTGCGCCGCGTTGTGACCGGCGCGTTGGAAATCGAGCGTGCGCAAAAGCGAATCGGGTCTTCACTCGAGGCGCATCCGATCGTGCACGTGTCGAACGCGGAGCTGTACGAGGCCGTGGTCGATTGCGACCTTGCAGAGGTGTGCATCACTTCGGCCGCGACTCTTGTCCAGGATGAAGGACCCAGTGATGCGTTTCGTCTGCCAGACGTGACGGGCGTGGCAGTCATTCCAAATCTCGCTGAAGGGAAGAAATGCGCGCGCTCGTGGAAAATCCTCACCACGATCGGCGCCGATCCCGATTATCCGGACGTGTCGCCGCGTGACGCCAAGGCGCTGCGCGAATGGGAAGCAGCGCGCAGAGCGGCGGAGTAGATATTTGATTTCCCGTTCCTATTTTACCGGACCCCTGACGCGTTTCGGATTGACCGTCGCTGCAATCGTCTGTGCGTTCGACCAGGCAGCTAAGATCTACCTGCTTTTTGTTTTTGATCTCGCCGCCAACGGACCGGTCAGACTCGGTCCCTTCATCGACATCGTGCTCGCACGCAATACGGGCATCAGCTACGGACTTTTCCAGACCCAAGGAGCGCTCGGCCAGTGGGTGTTGCTGGGCTTCAAAACAGTAGCCGTCCTACTGCTCGTGCTGTGGCTTGCGCGCGTGCCGGACAGGCTCACAGCGCTTTCCCTTGGCCTGATCATCGGAGGTGCTATCGGTAACGCCATCGACCGCCTGGCCTATGGGTGGGTTGCCGATTTTGTCTTTTTCCACATTTCCACGGCGAATTGGCGCTTCGACTGGTACGTTTTTAACCTCGCCGATGTAGCCATCGTTGCCGGGGTTATCGGCCTGTTGTATGACTCTCTTGTAATGGACCGCGCCGCAAAAGCGCCCTGATCCGCCGCAAGAGTCGCGACAATTCGAGGGGTTCCATGGTCCGGTTTCGGATGAACACGACGCGCATGACGAGCGCCTTTGGCGCCAGCGCCGCTTTCGGCCTGGTACTCGGTGCGGCTGCGCTGTTTTGTCCCGCGCCCGCGCATGCGGCCGATGACGACGTCTCGGCCGATCAGAAATTCTTGCGCAGCATCATGGAAGGGCTCGGCTTCCGCCGTGACGGCGAGGAGACGATCAACTACCAGGAGCGTTCACCGCTCGTCATTCCACCCGGCCGTTCGTTACCGCCGCCCGAACAGAGGGGCGCCGCGATCGCCAACAACCCGGCCTGGCCGAAAGACCCCGACGTCGAACGGCGCAAGACGCAAGCGGCGATGGAGAAAGGTCGCAACATCAGCGACGAACGCGAGCGCGAACAGAATCCGCTGCGCCCCGATCAGCTGACGCCGGGCGTCAAGCCGAAGAAAAACCAGGCGCGCACCGACGACGGTTACGAGGCGCCGGCATCCGGCTTCGGTAGCCAGATCATGCCGTCGGAACTCGGATTCAAGAACGGCATGTTCGGCAACATCTTCAACGGCAAGAAAGAGGAATCGGCGAAATTCACCGGTGAGCCGCCGCGCAGTTCGCTGACCGATCCGCCGCCGGGGTACCAGACGCCATCGCCGGATCAGCCGTACGGTATCGGTAAAGGCGCGCCGCCGAAGGCTACGGACTACTACACAACTCATTCCGAGCCGGTGAAGTAATGTTCTCGGCTGTAGATCAACTTTTGCTTGGTGGTGGGCGACGTCACCCGATTTCGTGCTGACGCACGATCGCAACATATTCAGGCCCAAAAACGTGCTTCTCAAAACAAACTTGGCGCTGATTGCGCTCGTCACCGCGATCGCAACGCCCTCGCTTGCCGCCGGAACCGAGGTGGCCAACTCCGCGCTGGCCAACGGACTTGAGCTGGTGGTCATTCCGGATCACCGCGCGCCCGTGGTGACGCACATGATCTGGTACAAAGTCGGCGCGGCTGATGAGACGCCGGGCAAGTCGGGGTTGGCGCATTTTCTTGAACACCTGATGTTCAAGGGTACGGCCAAAAATCCCACGGGAAAGTTCTCGCAAGTTGTCGCGCGTATCGGGGGTCAGGAGAATGCCTTCACCTCGCAGGACTACACGGGCTACTACCAGCGCGTTCCGAGCGATCAACTCAAGACCGTCATGGAATTCGAGGCCGACCGGATGACCGGCCTTCAGCTCACGGATGATGTCGTTTTGCCCGAGCGCAACGTCATTCTCGAAGAGCAGAACCAGCGCATCGGAAACAACCCTCGCGCGCGCCTCGGCGAGCAGATCGACGCCGCGCTCTATCTGAACAATCCTTACGGAAAGCCGGTGATCGGCTGGCGTCATGAGATGGAAGAGCTGTCACGCGACGACGCGATCGGGTTCTATCGCCGATTTTACGCGCCGAACAATGCCGTTGTCGTGATTGCCGGCGATGTCGATCCGGCGCAGGCGCGGGCGCTCGCCGAAGAGACTTACGGTAAAGTACCTCGCCATGGAAACATTGCGCCACGCGTACGCGCGCAGGAGCCGCCACCGGTAGCCGCGCGGACCCTCACGCTCGCGGATCCCCGCGCGGAAATACCGACGCTGCAACGTGAATATCTCGTGCCGTCTTTCGCGAGCGGCAAGAGCGGGGAGTCGATGGCGCTTGAAGTGCTCGCCCACATCCTCGGCAGCGGTTCAAACAGCCGCCTCTATCTCGGTCTTGTCGTCGACAAACAAGTCGCTGTCGCTGCCAACGCCTGGTACGACGCGAGCGCGCTGGACCTGTCGAAATTCACCATCGGTGGATCGCCTCGTCCCGGGGTTACGCTGCCCCAACTTGAAGCGGAAACCGATGCGATCATCGCGCAGGTGATCGAGAAGGGTGTAACGGCAGAGGAGCTGGAGCGCGCGAAAACCAGATTGATCGCGGACGCGGTCTATGCGCAGGACAACCAGGCGAGCATGGCCCGCTGGTACGGGACCGCGCTGACGACGGGCGCATCGGTCAACGACGTCAAGAATTGGCCAGACCGCATTCGGGCGGTTACGGCTGAACAAGTGCGGGACGCCGCGCGTCAATGGCTGGACAAACGGCGCTCCGTCACAGGTTATTTGGTCAAAAATGTAAGCCCGCAAGCGGAGAAGCGGTCATGATCCGGCTGGTTGCGTTGATTTTCTTTGCTGCCGTTGCCGCGATCGCGAGCACGAATGCCGCTTCGGCGATGACGATCGAAAAGATCGTCAGTCCTGCCGGAATCGAGGCCTGGTTGGTGCGCGAAAAGTCTCTGCCGTTGGTTACGCTCAATTACGCATTCCATGGCGGCGCCACTCAGGACGATGCCGACAAAACCGGCACCGCCAATCTTGCCGCCGACCTGCTCGATGAAGGCGCCGGTGACCTCGATGGCAAGACCTTTCATGAGCGTATGGAAAATCGCGCTATCGAACTCACCTTTCAGGTTGGCCGTGACTACATCTACGGTTCTTTGCGGACGCTGAACGAGCACAGGGACGAAGCTTTCGACCTGTTGCGCCTGTCGCTTACGAGTCCGCGTTTTGATGCGGATGCAATCGAGCGTATCCGCGGCCAGACTATGGCCACTCTCCAGCGCGATGCCACCAATCCCAATGACCTTGCGAGCCGACGCTGGTGGCAGACCGCTTTCCCGGATCACCCCTACGGTCGCGAAAGCAAAGGCACTCTCGAGTCCGTACCGCGCATCACTGCTGCTGATTTGCGTGAGTATGTGCGCCGGGTGTTCGCGCGCAACGAATTGAAGGTCTCCATTGTCGGCGACGTCGATGCGAAGACAGCCGGCATGCTGATTGACCGCGCCTTCGGCGCACTGCCCGCAAAGAACGATCTCAAGCCGATAGCGAACGCGACGCCGACCGGTCTCGGCAAGCGTATCGTGATCAATGTCGATGTTCCGCAAGCCGTCGTCACTTTCGGCGGACAAGGGATTGCCCGACAGGACCCGGAATTCATGGCGGCTTACATTGTCAATCACATTCTGGGTGGCGGCAGCTTCTCGTCACGCCTTTACAGGGAGGTGCGCGAAAAACGCGGACTTGCCTATGGCGTTTCCGACAGTCTGGTCTGGTTCCGACAGGCCGCGGTGATGCTTGGCGGCACGGCAACGCGAGCCGACCGCACAGCCGATGCGTTGGCGGTGATCGAACAGGAAGTCAAACGCATGGCCGAGGAAGGCCCGACGCCTGAAGAGCTTGCCGCCGCCAAGTCGTTTCTCAAAGGCTCCTATGCCCTGTCCCTCGATACGTCAGGCAAGATCGCGGCACAGCTGACCCAGATCCAGATCGACGATCTCGGCATCGACTATATTCAGCGACGTAGCGCGTTGATCGACGCAGTGACAATCGAGGATGCCAAGCGGGTCGCCAAGCGCCTTTATGGCGGAGGATTATTGGTGACGGTTGCCGGCAAGCCGAAGGGCCTTACGTCGAGCGGAACTACGGAATAGCGTTCGCGTTGGTTTCCGCCCGTTGCGCCTTTTGCGCGACTCTAGGCTAATACCGGCATGAACATCGTCCAATCGATCGAGAGCGCCCGCGAAGAAAACGTCGGGTCGCACGGCATTGGCGCCGACGTCCTGAAGACTGCTTTGACGCGGGCGGAGGGTGCCCTGGTCTGGATCCGAGCCCGGCATGCCGACCGCACTTTGCCTCTGCTGCGCTTGCCGGAAACCCACGCGGACCTCGAGGTGATCCGAAATAGCGCGCGTCAGTTGGCGGACCGCGCGACAAACATCGTTATTCTGGGCACTGGCGGGTCCAGCCTTGGCGGCCAAACCTTGGCGCAACTTGCCGGGTTTGCCGTCCCAGGCGTTGGCGCGTTTCGCCCGCCGCCTCAACTGCACTTCATCGACAATCTTGATCCGGACAGCTTTGAAACACTGCTGGCAAAGCTGCCGCATGCCACTACGCGCTTTGTCGCGATATCCAAATCAGGCGGAACCGCCGTGACCTTGATGCAGACCATCGCCGCTTTGTCGGCGTTGAGGGAGGCCGGACTGCAGACGCGCATTCCCGATATCTTTCTGGGGATCAGCGAGCCATCCAGGTCCGGCAAGACGAACGGCCTGCGTGATCTGCTCGGCAAATTCCGCGTTCCCTTGCTCGACCACGACACCGGTGTCGGCGGGCGCTATTCAGCGTTGACCAATGTCGGACTATTGCCGGCAGCAATGCTGGGTCTCGATATTGCGGCGGTGCGCGACGGAGCGGCTATCGCGCTGGCGCCAATTCTCGCCGAGAAGCCCGCGACGCAAGTTCCGGCTGCAGTCGGCGCCGCGCTTTCGATCGCGCTCTGCGAGAGCAAGTGGAAGGCCATCAGTGTGGTGATGGCCTATAGCGACCGCTTGCAGCGTTTCACGCATTGGTACGTGCAGCTGTGGGCTGAAAGCCTTGGCAAGAACGGCAAGGGTACGACGCCTCTTGCTGCGCTCGGACCGGTCGACCAGCACAGCCAATTGCAGCTCTTCATCAGCGGTCCGCGCGACAAGCTCTTCACCGTCATCAGAACGGATGGTGCAGGGAGCGGCCCATCGATGGATGGCGATCTTGCAAAGCTTGCGGGCGAGCCCGGCTTTGCCGGCAAGAGCATCGGTGATCTGGTCGCGGCCGAAGGGCGCGCGACTGCGGAAACGCTGGCGAAGAACGGTTGTCCAGTGCGCACGATTCACATCAACCGGCTCGACGAGGCGGCCCTCGGCGAATTGATGATGCATTTCATGCTGGAGACAATTATCGCCGCGCATCTTCTGGGGGTCGATCCGTTTGACCAGCCTGCGGTGGAAGAAGGCAAGGTGCTTGCGAAAAAGTATTTGATGTCGTGACGTCGGGATGATCCGTATCACAAACACCATCTCCATCGACGAGTCTGAGCTCTCGGAATCATTCGTGCGCGCCTCCGGTCCGGGTGGGCAGAACGTCAACAAGGTTTCATCGGCGGTGCAGCTTCGTTTCGACGCGCGGCATTCATCGTCTCTGCCGAACGATGTTGCCGTCCGTTTGATGCGCATCGCGGGCAAGCGGCTGACCAAAGAAGGCGTGATTGTTATCGTCGCTCAACAGCACCGCACTCAGGAGCGCAACCGGGAGGACGCCCGCGACCGGCTGTTCGCCATGATTCGACAGGCTGCAGTCAGGCCGACCCCGCGGCGACCGACAAAGGTGCCCAAAGCCCAACGTCGCGAAAGGCTAGAGGCCAAAAAGCACCGCGCCGGCATCAAAAGCCTGCGCCGGAGCAAGCCCGGCTGGGATTAGGCCTGGGATAGCGGGGGCAGTTGGCTACCCTGTCTCGCAGCCGTCGCGGTGCACCGGTAGAGTCCGTTACGATTCGAATCAGGCCCCCGCAATGCCCGTTCGTCAGTTATCCGAGGCTGTCATCAACCGGATCGCCGCAGGCGAGGTGGTTGAAAGGCCGGCAAGCGTCGTGAAGGAGCTCATCGAAAATGCGCTCGATGCCGGTGCACGCCGGATCGATGTGCTGACAGACGGGGGTGGTCGAAGGCTTATCCGGGTCACCGACGATGGTGAGGGGATGACCCGCGCCGATCTTGAGCTCGCCGTTGAGCGGCATGCGACATCCAAGCTCGTCGGCGACGATTTGTTGTCGATCCACACGCTTGGATTTCGTGGCGAGGCGTTGCCGTCGATTGGCGCCGCGGCCAGGCTGACGATAACCACGCGCCACGCCGACGGGCCCCACGCGTGGAGTATTACGGTTGACGCCGGCGAGAAGTCAGCGGCACGGCCTGCTTCTCTCGGACAGGGAACCACGGTCGAAGTCCACGATCTTTTCCACGCGACTCCCGCGCGGTTGAAATTTTTGAAGGCCGATCGCAGCGAAGCCGAGGCCGTGCGGGAAGTCGTGCGGCGGCTGGCGATGAGCCGGCCCGACGTCAGCTTCACGCTGGCGGGCGAAGAGCGCGCTCCATTGACCTGGGGACTCGCAGCCGAAGGCGACCACCTTGCCCGGCTTGGCGATGTCCTCGGGCCGGATTTCCGCGCCAACGCAGTTGCCATCGATGGCGGACAGGAGGGCATACGCCTGACCGGGTTTGCCGGATTACCGACGCTCTCGCGCGCCAATTCGCTTGGGCAGTATCTGTTCGTCAACGGGCGACCGGTACGCGACAAGTTGCTATTTGGCGCAGTGCGCGCGGCTTATGCCGACTATCTGCCGCGCGACCGGCACCCGGTGCTTGCACTGTTCGTGGCACTTGATGCGCGAGAGGTCGATGTCAACGTCCATCCCGCAAAAACGGAAGTTCGTTTCCGCGATGCTGGTCGTGTGCGGGCACTGATCGTACAGGCGCTGAAGGAAGCATTGGCGCGTGAAGGCCAGCGCGCGGCAACGACTGGCGGCAGCGCGACGATCGCGACCTTTCGCCCAGCCGCTGCAGCGCGTCGCGGCGCCTATGACTGGCGGCGATCGCTGGCGCGACCGGCAGGTTTTGCTCCGACGAGGAGCGGGGCGGCGGTCGGTTTTGCCGAGGCCGCGCAAGCGGCGTTCTCCGTCGGAGAACCGGCTGCGGACGCCGCGGTCGGGCGTTTCGAACCCGCGGCGGATCAAATCGATCGCCCGCTCGGCGCTGCGCGCGCGCAGGTGCACGAGACCTACATTGTGACGCAGACGCATGATGGACTCGTCATCGTCGATCAACACGCCGCCCATGAGCGTATTGTTTACGAGCGGATGAAGGCAGCCATGGAAAAGACCGGGGTTGCGCGCCAGATCCTTCTCATTCCGGAGATCGTCGAGATCGATGAGGCTGATGCCGCGCGGCTGGTGACACGCGCCGAGGAACTGGCGCGATTTGGCCTGGTGATCGAGACATTCGGTCCTGGCGCCGTGGCCGTGCGCGAAACTCCATCCATGCTGGGCGATGTCGACGTAAGAGGGTTGATCAATGATCTCGCGGAGCACGCGGCGGAATGGGATGATTCATTGCCGCTGGAGCGCCGACTCATGCATGTATCGGCGACAATGGCCTGTTACGGCTCGGTCCGCGCCGGGCGCAGGCTGAAACCAGAGGAAATGAACGCCCTGCTGCGCGAGATGGAATCAGTTCCGAATTCCGGCCAGTGCAATCACGGCCGGCCTACCTACGTGGAACTGAAGCTCACCGATATCGAGCGGCTGTTCGGGCGACGGTGATTTAGCTCAGGCTGATGAAACTGAACTCGGTGTCGTCATAACGGCGCCGTTCCAGTTCGGTAAATCCATCAGGCGCCTTGAACCCGGCGTCAGCCGCTTCCTCCACGACCAACAGCGCTTCCGGCATCAGCCACCCCCCGTCGCGCGCAGAGACCAGCGATTTTTCCGCGAGGCCCCGACCGTACGGCGGATCGAGAAAGACCAGCGAAAACGGATCCAGCGGATGGGCTGGCCCGAGTCTGCTTGCATCGCGCCGGAAAATCCGCGTGACACCGCCCAGTCCGAGCGACTCGACATTGTCGCGCAACAGCGCGCGCGCCTCAACGCCGTCGTCGACGAAGAGTGCGTAGTCCGCGCCGCGCGAAATGGCCTCGATTCCGAGCGCGCCGGTGCCGGCGAACAGATCGAGTACGCGCGCGCCGGTGACAGGATCGCTGTACGAATGCGTGAGAATATTAAACAGCGCTTCGCGCAGTCGGTCGCTTGTCGGGCGCACGGCGTCGGACTTTGGGCCTGCGATGGGCCGCGAGCGAAGCCTGCCGCCGACGACCCGCATTATTTTGGTCTCGACGGGCGCGGCCCGCCTGAGCGGTCGCGCCGGCCAGCCTTATGCTTGTCGCGCCCACTCGGACGCTTTGCGTTCTTGTCGGACCATTGAGGTTCGCGCGTTTCGCGCCACCGATCCCGATGCGGCTGCCGCGAAGGCGGCCGCTGTTCATCGGCGGCTAGGGGTGCATCGAAATCGGCATTGGACTCGGCGACGATCTGCTCACCCAATTTTATGCGTAGCTCGGAAGTTTCGACTTCTCTAACCGCTCCGTCGTCGATGTCTCCGAGGTCGAAAGGACCGAACGCGACACGGATCAGCCTGTTCACCTTCAGGCCCAGCGATTCAAGAACCTTGCGCACCTCGCGGTTCTTGCCCTCGCGAATGGCGAAGGTCAGCCAGATATTCGCGCCTTGTTCGCGGTCTAGCGTCGCTTCAATCGGACCGTAGTGTATTCCGTCGATGGTGACGCCGTTTTTCAGACGATCGAGCGCCTCCTGGCGGACGCGCCCTAGCGCACGCACGCGATACCGGCGCATCCAGCCGGTAGCGGGCAATTCCAGCACGCGTGCCAGACCACCGTCATTGGTGAGCAACAACAAACCCTCGGTGTTGATGTCGAGCCGGCCGACGCTGATGACGCGCGGAAGTGTTTTTGGCAGTGCGCGGAAAATCGTGTCCCGCCCTTCCGGGTCGGAGTGCGTCGTCACCAGTCCACGTGGCTTGTGATAGAGGAAAAGCCGTGTGCGTTCGCGCGCCCGCAGAGGCGTGCCATCGACCGCGATCTGGTCGGATGGCGTGACATTGAGAGCGGGCGAAGAGATAACCTCGCCGTTGACCGAGACGCGCCCACCTTCGATCCACGCTTCGGCCTCACGCCGGGACGCGAGGCCCGCGCGCGCGATAACCTTTGCGATGCGCTCGCCGGGCCTTTCCTTGGTGGGAGTCGTTGCCATATAGATTTCTTCGTCAACGCCTTATACACGGAGCGGCATAGAAGACGTGGAAGGCTGGGACAAGCCCGGTCATGACTGAGCATGCCATCGCCCACATTCATGTCCATCGCCCTCGAAGAGGCCCGCGCCGCGGCTGCGCGGGGCGAGGTGCCTGTCGGCTGCGTCGTCGTGAGGGACGGCACCATCGTCGCGCGGGCCGGTAACCGAACGATCGCTGATCGTGACCCGACGGCGCACGCGGAGCTTGTTGCCATTCGCGCCGCGGCCTCGGCGCTCGGCAGCGAGCGGCTCGCGGACTGCGATCTCTACGTCACGCTGGAACCTTGCGCCATGTGCGCTGCGGCAATGTCCTTCGCCCGCATTCGCAGGCTTTATTTCGGCGCTGTCGACGTAAAAGGCGGCGCTGTTGAACATGGCGTGCGCTTCTTTGCCGCGCCGACCTGCCACCATCGGCCTGAGATTTATGGCGGCATCAACGAAAGCGAATGCGGCGAGCTCCTGAAAAGCTTCTTTCAGGCGCGACGATAATTTTCAAAAAAGTTCGACCAAGCGGTTTGATCGACGAGCTTGCCCCTCCGGGCGGCGGCGGGGCTTGCCGAACAACGGCCGCGGTCACGGGCTCGGCTTCGCTCGCCCGCTGCGCCGACGGCTTCGGTTTTGTTTCGGTGTTCGCCATTGCTTCGACAACTTAGGCGCGCGGGTCTCAAGGATGTGCATCATCCACATGTCAAATCCGCGCTTCTCGCGAAAGGATTTGTTGACCCTGCGTGTCAGCCGCGTGTTGCGAATTCCCAGGCCTTGTCGGCAAGTGGGCGGATCATCTCAGCTTTTGCCGGCGCAAATTCGCTGGTCGCCGTGCCGTCGCGCACGCGCCCTATGATGCCCTGCAAAATCGCGGCGATGCGGAAGAAATTATAGGCGAGATAGACGGGCAGATGCGGACGTGGGTCCAGTCCCGTGCGCGCGACATAGGCGTCGACGTAGTCGCTCATCGACGGAATACCCAGTGCGCGCAGATCGTGACCGACGAGGGTGGCCGTACCGGCAGCACTCTCGGAATGTGGCATGTGCCACGCCATCAGGTGATAGCTAAAATCGGCTAGCGGGTCGCCTAGCGTCGATAGTTCCCAATCGAGCACGGCGACGATTTTCGATTCGTCCTGCGCGACGATGAGATTGTCGAGTCGATAATCGCCATGCACCAGCCGCACCGACGCGTTCGGCGGGATATGTTTCGGCAGCCAGTCGATCAGGCGCTCCATCGCGTCGATTTTTTCCGTTTCGGACGCGCGATACTGCTTCGACCAGCGCTCCACCTGGCGGCCGACGTAGTTTTCGCCTTTGCCGAAATCGCCGAGGCCGATTTTGCTTGGATCGAGTCCGTGCAAACGTGAGATCGTTGCATTCATCGAATCGTAGACGGCGGCTCGCTCGGTCAGATTTGAACCCGGCATCTGGGGCTCCCAGAAAACGCGACCATCCACGAAGCCCATAACGTAAAACGCTGTCCCTGCCACACTCTCATCGGCGCAATAGACGAGCGGTTCAGCGACAGGAAAACTTTGCGCATGGAGTGCACTGATTACGCGATACTCGCGATCTACGGCATGCGCCGAAGGGAGCAATTTGCCGGGTGGCTTGCGACGCAGAACGTAGCGTCGGCCGGGCGTCTCGAGGAGATAGGTTGGATTTGATTGACCGCCCTTGAATTGCCTGACGGTCAGGGGGCCCGCAAAGCCGGCTATCTGGGCATCGAGATAGCGCTCAAGCTGTTCGACATCGATGCGCAGCGCCGGTGCTGCATCCTTGGTTCCCGAAAAAGCCTGCTGGCGGTCGACCGATGTCATCGCCGCGACGAGATTACTTGCGCGTTCCGAAGGATATCGGCGCGTCGGCGTAGATCTTGTATTGCTGCGATTTCGGCTTCGCCTTGTCCTCCTCGTTGACGTATTGAATCGAGCTTTTCCCCTGAAGTTCGCGGGGCAATATCATCACGCGAATAAAGCGGCTCGGTTTGTCGGACGACGCCTGCGCGAACACGGCATCAGGTCCGGATTCATACCACGCACCGCCGGGACCAAACGAGGTCGAGCGCCCGTGCGTGTCGATTCGAATGCCACCCTCGATCAGGCAGCGGATGCCGGGGCCAAGATGGCGATGCAGGTAGGCGCAACCGCCCGGCGGAAAAGCAACGCTGTCTCCGCGCATCAGTAATTCGCCTTTCGGCATGGTTTCCAGAAACGCGGTCAGCTTCTCATGAGTGACCATTCCGGGCGCGTTCGCGGTCGTGCTGCCTTGATCGCCACGCGCGAGTTCCCAGCGCCAGCAAGTGACCCCGGTTGCGCCGGGCTTGATTTTAACCGCTGTCTCACCTTGCCAGGCCTCGCCCTCGCGCACTGGTTCTTCACCGATTGTCGCGGAGCCGTGCACAACGAAGATAAAACGCGGCACGGGCGGTAGTCCGAGTTCGATTTTTTCGGCGCTCGCGAGCGCGTCCTCGTAAAGCCGCATCACGGGATGCATTCATCGGTCTCCTGCGCGTCACCCGGCGAAGAAATCAGACAACGCCGCCGCGGTTGCCCCGGGGTTTTCCTCGGTTAGGAAATGGCCCGAGTCAACCGGCTTGCCTGTAACCTGCGGCGCCCATTGTTGCCAGATCTTCAGCGGCCCTCCGGTCTCCGATGCAATGCCGACGCCGCCCCACAAGGCCAACATCGGACATGCGATCGTCCGCCCGGCCGCACGATCAGCTTCGTCTTGGTCGAGATCGGCATAGCGCCCTGCACGGTAGTCTTCGCAATGGGCGTGGATGCGCAGCGGATCGGCAAATGCCGCCCGATAATGATCGAGCGCGCGAGGATCGAAGGCAGACAGATTTTTGGCCTTCGTCCAGCTGGCCATTTTCCATTCCAAATACTTGACCGGTGCTTTCGAGATCAGCATTTCCGGCAGGGGCTCCGGCTGCGCCAGAAACGGCCAGTGCCAGACCTTCGTTGCCAGGTTGCGATCCATGCCGTGCCACATGTCGTACGTTGGAACGATGTCGAGCGTCGCCAGTCGCTCGACGCGGCCCTGATGATCGAGCGTGAGCCGATATGCGACACGCCCGCCACGATCGTGGCCGGCCAGCCTGAACCGCACATGGCCGAGTTGCTCCATCGCCTCGATCATGACCTTCGCCATCGAACGCTTGTCATAGGGCGAATGGGCTTCGTCGGCTTGCGGCACATCCGACCAGCCGTAACCGGGCAAATCCGCAATCACGAGTGAGAAGCGCTTGGCGAGCACCGGAGCGACGCGGTGCCACATCACGTTCGTTTGCGTATAGCCATGAAGCAACAAGAGCGGCGGGCCGTTGCCGCCGGCTCGCGCAAAGATTCTTCCGACGCTCGTGTCGATCCAGTGCGAAGCAAAACCCGGAAAGAGGTCGGCCAGGTCGGGCATGGAAATACCTTACTTGACGGGGCTCATTTGTGGGAGAGGTCGCTCGGGCGCGAACCTACTGTCGCTCGATCGCGCGCCAGCCAATGTCACGCCGGCAGAAGCCGTCCGGCCAGCGGATAAGATCGACGGCAGCGTAAGCGCGGCTCTGCGCTTGGCGAACGCTCTTTCCGCGTGCACATAAGTTCAGCACGCGTCCACCGTTGGAGAGGATGCGATTGCCGTCGGCCTTGGTGCCGGCGTGAAAGATCTCCACACCGTCAACCTGCGCGGCTGCGTCTAGTCCTTCAATGACCGTACCCTTGTTGTAATTTCCTGGATAACCCTTGGCTGCCATGACAACCGTGAGTGCCGCGTCCGGATACCAGCGTAGATCAAAACTCTTCAACTGCCCGTCGCGCGCAGCCAGCAGGGCGGGGACGAGATCGGACATCAGGCGCAGCATGAGCACCTGGCACTCGGGATCGCCGAAGCGGACATTGTATTCGATCAGCTTGGGGCCATCTTTGGTGATCATCAGACCGGCGAACAGCACGCCCTTGTACAACGCGCCGGCATGTTTGAGCGCGCTCACGGTGGGGTGAATGATCTCGTCCATCACGCGCCGGTTCATTGCCTCGGTCATGATCGGCGCGGGCGAATAGGCGCCCATCCCGCCCGTATTCGGTCCCTTGTCACCATCGCCGACACGTTTGTGATCCTGCGCGGATGCAAGCTGGATCGCGGTCTCGCCGTCACAGAGCGCGAAGAACGACGCCTCTTCGCCGACGAGACATTCCTCAATGACGATCTCCCACGCAGGCGTCCCCAAGCCGCCGCCGAACATCATGTCGATGGCCGCCTCGGCTTCTTGCACTGTTCCCGCGACGACCACACCTTTGCCGGCGGCCAGCCCGTCAGCTTTCACGACAATGGGCGCGCCCCTTTTTCGCACATATTCTTTTGCAGCGCTCGCGCCTTTGAAGCGCTTATAAGCTGCGGTCGGGATATTGTTGGCTTTGCACAGATCCTTGGTGAAGCCCTTTGAACCTTCGAGGCGCGCTCCCCATTTGGTTGGACCGAACGCCTTGATCCCTGCTGCCTCGAGATCGTCGACGATGCCGGCGCAAAGCGGCACCTCGGGCCCGACCACGACAAGGTCGATGTTCTTGTGCTTGGCAAACGCAATGACGGCCTTGTGGTCGGCGAGATCAAGCGCCACGCATTCGGCCTCGCGTGCTATGCCCGCGTTGCCGGGCGCGCAATAGAGCTTGTCGGTAAGTGGGCTGGCGGCGATTTTCCAGGCGAGCGCGTGCTCGCGGCCGCCGGAACCGAGAATGAGGATGTTCATGAGACGGGCAAGCGGCCTTTAGGGACTGGTTGCGGTTTGGTGTAGCATGGCGCCTTGCGCCCGCAAGAGATTCGACACTGTGACAGAGGCTGCCCTCGATAACGTTGTGGAATGGACCGTCTCGGAGCTTTCGGCGGCGCTCAGACGCACGGTCGAGGATGCCTACGGCTTCGTGCGGGTCCGCGGTGAGATTTCTGGCTTCAAGGGCCAGCATTCCTCTGGTCACGCGTACTTTACGCTCAAGGACGAGGGCGCCCGCCTCGAAGCCGTCATCTGGAAAAGCAGCTATGGCCGCATGCGCGTCAAGCCCGAGGAGGGGCTTGAGGTCATCGTGACTGGCCGCTTGACGACCTACCCAGGTCGTTCCAGCTATCAGATCGTCATCGACAGGCTGGAGCCCGCCGGCGTTGGCGCGCTGATGAAGCTCCTCGAGGAGCGCAAAAAGAAGCTCGCCGCCGAGGGACTGTTTGACGAGGCGCGCAAGCAGCTCCTGCCGTTTCTGCCCAAGGTCATCGGCGTGGTGACTTCGCCGACCGGCGCGGTGATCCGCGATATCCTTCATCGCCTCGAGGACCGCTTTCCCCGTCGGGTTCTGGTGTGGCCGGTTCGGGTACAGGGTGAGACATCGGCCGCGGAAGTCGCCAACGCGATCCGCAGGTTCAACGAATTGCCCGAGCTTGGAACGGTGCCGCGCCCCGATTTGATCATCGTCGCGCGGGGTGGGGGCTCGCTCGAGGATTTATGGTCATTCAACGAAGAGATTGTCGTGCGCGCCGCGGCCGCCAGCATGATTCCACTCATATCCGCCGTTGGGCATGAAACCGACATCACGCTGATTGATTTTGCGGCGGATCGCCGCGCGCCAACACCCACGGCTGCCGCCGAAATTGCCGTACCGGTGCGTGCTGATCTCATGATGTCTCTGTCCGATCTTGGCGCGCGCAAGCATGCCTGTTTGAAGCGCAACGTTGATCGATATCGCAAGGAACTTTCCTTGCTCAGCCGCGCAATGCCGGCGCTTGATGAGTTGTTGTCGGTACCCCGCCAGCGCCTCGATTCCTGTACCGGCCGGTTGCCTCGGGCGCTTCGCGCCAACGCACAACTCCACCACACGCACCTGACGCGGGTGGCGTCGCGCCTGTCCCGGCGGCTTCTGTCGCATCGCATCGAGCGGTGCGACGAGCAGACGAAGAATTTTATCGGCCGGGTCCGGCGTGCCTTCCGCATTTCTCAAGACCGCCGTGATCAACGGCTCCGCAGTGCTGGTCAGCTCCTCACTGCCTACTCATACAAAGGGGTACTCTCACGCGGATTTGCCCTTGTTCGCGACGGTGAAGGGCACCCATTGCGCTCCTCGGGCGCGGTAGGCCCGGGCGCGCGGCTCGACATCGAGTTTGCTGATGGGCGAATTGGGGCAACCGCTGACGGTGAACATGCCGCGCAACCGGTGGCAAAAGCCAAGGTGCGAAGCCGTGGCGGTGGCGAAGGCCCGGGCGGGCAGGGCAGTCTGTTCGGCTCGTGAGATGATATTCAAGGGTTTCGCTCGCGCGGCCGACCGACTATGTTTAGGTGGGCGCCGGACATTGGAGGCCGCTTTTGCTCAATCGTTATGATCGCAACCCGCCGATGAATGGCGAGGCGGAAGTAAAATATCTCGACGGCGATTTCCGCGTGGTTCGGCCCGGTGCGTTTGTCCGCTGTTCGGTAACCGGCGTGCCAATCCCGCTCGAAGAGCTCAAATACTGGAGCGTCGATCTGCAGGAAGCCTATGCGACGCCTGAAGCGGTCTTGCAGCGTCATCGCGCGCCGACAAAATAGCCTTTCAGCCCCGTAGCTTTGTCAGCACGAGCCGGCGCAATTCATCCGCTTCCTCAACGACCATGGTAACGCGTAGGATATGCGCGCGCGCCGCGAGCGCGTCGAGCAAGTGTTCGCCCGTCATCCGCGCCCGGTCTTTCTCGGTGGTCAGCAGCGCAAGCCCGCTGTGCTCGGCCCGCATGATCAGCCCTGCCGCTTCCTCGGCGGTATAGCGATGATGGTCGTCAAAGGCTTCGCGTTCCGCCACGGCGATGCCGGCATCGAGCGCGCTCGCAAAAAACTTGTTCGGATCGCCGATCCCAGCAAAAGCCAACACGCTGCGGCCTTTCAGTGCGGCCACGCAGTCGAGGTCGGGAACGAGTCGGCCATGGAATATCGGTAGCGCGCGGGCGCGACACTGTGCAATGACGGGCTCTGCACTGATCCCTTCACCCACCACCAGCAGCGCGTCAGTCTGTTCAAGTTGCGCTGCCATGGGCGCTCGCAACGGTCCAGCAGGAAACACAGACCCATTGCCGACACCGCGACGCGCGTCGACTGCCGCGAGTGTAAAATCCTTCCGCAGCGACGGGTTCTGCAGGCCGTCGTCCATGATGATCAGCTCCGCACCTTGCTCGCGCGCAAAGACGGCGCCGGCAACGCGGTTCCGCGACACGACGGCCGGTGCGGAGTGCGCGATCAAGAGCGCTTCGTCGCCAACCTGAACAGCACTGTCATCGTGAACGTCCACGCGCTTTGGACCGGCGACGTTTCCCCCATAACCGCGGCTCAGGCAAAACGGCTTCATGCCGGCGTCCGCAAGCGTTCTTGCGAGCATGATCACGGTTGGTGTTTTGCCGGCGCCGCCCAGCGTGAAATTGCCGACGCATATAACCGGCAGTCCCGCGGAAACGCCCTTCGCTGCCATGCGCTTTGCTGCGATGGCCCCATAAGTAAGCCCCAGCGGCGTGAGCGCCCCGGCGGTGAGCCCGGCGTCGCGCCACCAGAAAGCCGGCTCACGCATGGCTCGCCCGCTGATGCAACTGCAGTTGCATCAGATAAGGGTCGAGAGACGCTAGCGTGCGATCCAGCGCCCCGCTTAGGTTCTCCACAACGCCATTTGCTGCGGCCACCACGCGGGCTCGCGCGTCGGCGTCGTTCAGCCACGCCGCCAGATGCGCAACGAGCCTGTCCACGCTTTCTATCCGTTCTGCGCCACGAACGTTGTCGAGCGCGGAATAAATCTCCGCGAAGTTCCAGACATGTGGACCATGCAGGATCGCCGCGCCCAGCTTTGCGGCCTCGATCGGATTTTGACCGCCGTGCTTGATCAACGAGCCCCCGATAAACACCACCGGTGCCATCCGATAGATCAGACCAAGCTCGCCGACTGTGTCGGCTACATAGATCTCGGTCGCATGCTCGGGTAATTCTCCGCGCGAGCGCAGAGTGACGGACAAACCGGCTCCGGCCGCAACCTCGGCGATCCACGGGCCGCGCTCTGGATGCCGAGGTGCGATCACCGTCAGCAATCCAGGAAAATTCCGGCGCAAACGCGCATGCGCTTCAATTACGGCTTCCTCCTCACCGGGATGGGTTGAGGCGGCCGCAATCACCGGCCGGCGATTGATCGCATTCTGTAATTCTGCAAGCGCCCTGGGTTCGGCTGGCGGCGCCGGTGCGTCAAGCTTGAGATTCCCGGTCGTGACGACGTTCGATGCGCCGAGATCACTCAAACGTAGGGCATCGGACGAAGTGCCGGCCAGACAGAGATCAAGACGCCGGAGCAGGTCGGCGATCGAACGCGGCGCACGGCGCCAACGCTGGTAAGAATTCTCGGAAAGACGCGCATTGATCAGCACCATCGGTATCCCTCGCGTCGATGCCTCGATCATCAGATTCGGCCAGAGTTCGGATTCCACGAACAATGCAAGATCGGGTCGCCAATGCTCGAGAAACCGCCGGACGAACCGTGAAATGTCGAGCGGAATAAATTGATGGATCACGCCACGCTGAAGGCGTTGTTCGGCAAGCCCGCCAGAGGTGACAGTTCCAGTTGTGACAAGCATGCCGAATCCTCGAGCCCGGATCCGGTCGATAAGCGGCAGGACACTGGCAAGTTCGCCGACACTTGCGCCATGCAGCCAGATGAGTGGACCTTCCGGCCGCCCAATGCGGCTTTCGCCGCGGCGCTCGGGCAGGCGTTGACGATGTTCCTTGCCGCGCTTGAGGCGTCGCGCCAGCAGAATGGGCGTGAATGGAACGGCTGCCGCGGACAACAGCCGATACATCCGCAAGCCCGTCGGCAATCTACCACTCAAGATGCCTTGCCCCCGGTCTTGTCGGCGATCTCGTACGC